>Ga0075419_10003532_pt1 | contig 9994 bp, 7 predicted proteins | sample SoiMetdeltSBSDD3_FD_76900 | JGI IMG/M metagenome (GOLD analysis project Ga0075419, IMG submission 76900) | Bulk soil microbial communities from a Populus tree surrounding site in Tennessee, USA - Soil MetaG P. deltoides SBSDD3 | ecosystem: Environmental > Terrestrial > Soil > Tree plantation... | reverse complement strand
GCAGTAGAAATTAGGGATAGTGACACTAGAAGTATTCTTTTCAGCGGTTTACTTGATAATCTATCAGGAAATTTAACTGAAAAGACATTTATACTTCCCACAAATGCTAGCGCCGGTAGGCCGTTGGAGTTCAGGATTTATGTCATCACTGAGGGAACCGGCTATCATGCTATTTTGGTCGACAAATTAGTTCTATTCCAAAGGTAGTTGCTGTTTATATGTACATAACCCAAATTATTGGATCTAGGGATACTAAAAATTTAATATAATTTACCAAGACATTGGCATCTAAATGTGGTAGGGCACAACAATAATGCCTGTTCTGTTATTACAGGTCTTGTTCAACAATTTTCTTTACAGTAAGAGAAACAGATTCTTTGCTAGAGTAGTTAATTTTCCATCCAATTTTCTTTATTTTATCTGTAGAAAGCAGCATGTTCTTAATATCACCCAACCAACCTCTGCCGTCTTTTTCCTTGGTTACATATTTTATTTCTCTGTTAAGTCCCAGTTCCTCGAGTATGATGTGTGCTATCGTATTTGTGTCAACCTGATCCTCTGATCCCACATTAAATATTTTCATGCCTGAGGATATTTCATTAAGTCCAAGAACTAAAGCATCTATACAATCGTCAATATAAAGATACGATTTTTTCTGAGTGCCATCACCTAATACTTCAAGATATTTATTATCAGGTTTTTTTAATTTCTTAATCAAATCAAATATTACTCCATGACCGCTAGACGGCCCAACTATATTTGCTAATCTAAATATGATTGCATTTATGCCAAACATACCTACATAGCCGCTAATTAGAGCTTCACAGGCAAGCTTGGACGCTCCATATAATGAGATTGGATTGAGCGGACCGTAACCTTCAGGAGTAGGTATTGTAATCGGTTCACCATATACTACTGAAGATGATGTAAATAAAATTTTTTTACATTTGTCGCTGGTTCGCATACTCTCAAGCAAATTTCTAGTCGCTACAATATTATTAAGAAAATCAATTTCAGTATCAAGTTCTCCCTTCCTAACTTCAACATTTGCAGCAAGATGATAAATCAAGTCACATTCATTTACAACCTGTTTTAACTTACTAACATCAAGTAAATCAAGTTCAATGAATTTGAAATTTGTGTTAGAATAAAATGGTGTGATATTTTCCTTTCTACCTGTACTCAAATGATCTATTACAATCAAACGATATCCTTTATCTAGTAGTACAGGCACTAAAGAAGAGCCTATAAAGCCAGCACCACCAGTCACCAAGATATCTTTTACCGATTCATTCAATTTATCTCAATTTTCCTCCTTTTGGAAAAGAAACTTTCTATATATAGCTTATCATTCATTCTAAATGTTTCTGGTGATCCAAGTTTTGGAATTGTTATATTCATATGTACATTCAATAAAACTAGTGCTAAAGGATCTTTTAAATAATGCTACTTTAAACATTGATGCACCCCAAAAAAAAAAACTTTAAAGGTTCCTTTGCAGAGGATAATTCCGAGCATTGAAACATCGCCGGCTTCTTTCCAACAAGCAAATGACTAAAATTAGATCATTATTTAGTTGACCTATACTGTGATCAGTATTAGGACTGGAGTCTGGTTAAACATTCAGATGATATAATTAGGCTGCCGACCTATAAATACAACAAGATTCGAGTATTATATCAGCCACATTATGTATAAAGCGGAAGTTAGGCCTTGAATCTCATTAGGGTTTCCGATTTGGTTGGGGGTATCGGGAATACTCGTTTCCTTCCTGAGTTCATATTTTTGGTGAAACTTCCTTTTCTGGTTGTATGTGCTAGGTTATCATTAACCAATAGCCCAATTTTCTTTAATTCGATATAAATGGAATCTAGAATCACTATCAGTCTTATATTCAGCTAACTTTTGAAAGTGGTTATCAAGATTTTTCAAACCGTCACGACTGAATAGTGGATCTAATTGTGTTGTCGCCGATTTATTTTCATTCACCAGGAGGTAGGTTAGATTACTACGTACCATATAGTTTAGAAGAGATGTTTCTGAAGAAACGCCATGTGGAATCAGTAGCTTGTGAGTAATATAAAAAACCATGTTTCCGTTGTGCGCCGAACTCACAATGGATTCATTTTTAGGGACCAATCTTGATATATTAGTCATCGCTGAAATGAACGTTTCGTTGTAAAACTCTGAAAACTCTGAGTTTGTTCTTATTTCAACTCTTCCTATTCCAAGGTTTTCTAGACTCAGACTCGTATAAGGGTATTTTGCATGATCATAATTATTAGAATTGCTATCGAGAACGGCCATCGTTCTCGTATTATTATATATTTCTAATAATTCCCTTCCTTGCGTTTTGTTTATGTTGGTCCTCTTCCAATAATCAAATAGCCCATCGACTATCATTACTATTTTTTCATCATCATTATCTGGAGATTTATAGTTCCAATATGTTGTGTACCGATGGTCTTTGTCAAGTACCCCCTCCAGTATCCAGTAAAAACGACTTTGACCCATAATCACCGACATTTTATTTCCACTAGAGTTAGGATTATCAGTATCTGGAAGGTATCCAGCTACCATTGCGGCCGTTTCAAAGTGATTGGAATTAACGTTTGTTGTTATGAGCATGGTGGTACTAATCAGTCCGAAAATACTTAATCCTGATATTATAGCGTATGTTGCTACCGGACCGACGATTTTGTTTTTAGTGTTTATTTTATCGGATAGAAGTACTATGAGTTTAGCAAACGCGATGCAGAATGCTGGAAACAATGGTATCAAGTGAAAGAATGATACGTATCCAAGAAAGTAAAAAAGAATGAAATATGGAACGGTCCATAACAAAATTAACAAATCTTTTCTTATTGAAAGAAAAATAATGCTGATAGTACCAGCAACTAGCATAATAGGATCAATTCTCAATAATGCAGTTATTGCATTATTTGGGTTTTGATCAGTAAAATCTAACAGCGGTTGATTTTGCCTGGTGATCTGAAAAATAATACCATCCCACCAGATATCAAACATACCCAAAGAAGCAGCATATATGGGCGACATCAATGGTAACAAAAAAACAGGAATCAACCATAACCCCAGATTTTTTAGACTTTTACTATTCCTATAAATAATAAAACCCAAGAGCGGGATCATTGCAAAGGCAGGAGTTTTAATAAATATGGCTAATCCTAGAAAGATACCAGAGACTAAGCTTGATGAAATTATATTGATGTTTTTATCATTTGAATTGTTACTCATTTTACTCGTCAAGACCGCAAACAGTACCGATGATAGCAAAAAGGGCAACTGGATATTCTCAAGTAGAACGTACCTAGTCATCCAAGTCATGGGCATTACCGCAAAAAGGGTAGATGCTATAAAGGCGACCTTTTTGCTCTTATGATAATACTTACAAATCATATATATCAAAAAAGTGTCAATAACACCAAGGATCCCAATTAATACTCTTGGTATTAGATAAAGCATTTCAATCGAATGAGCAGTCACATCACCTTGGGGGCCCAATAAATCAGGATAACCTGCTCCTCCCAAGACAAGTGTCAGAAATAACCAACCGTAAATGGGGTTACTCGTGTCCTCTTCCAATAGAACCCCTTCTAATGCGTGTAGAGCTTTCCTCATGTATATGTCCTCATCCATGTATATTTCAGGAAATCCTGTCAGATTCCAGAAATGAGTAAAGCATGACAAAACAAGAGGTATAATAAAGAAAACGGAGTATGCACGAGAGACATGGCTATTACTTGCCACACTTGGATTTAATGGATTCACAATTTTTACGATCGACGAATATTTTTATCTACATATAATTGTGTTGCTAGTTGAAGAGTTTTATTCACCAAATTTATCATCAGTCTGCTCATTTTACAATTCTAAATTGTATGAAATATTGATATTGGATATAATTATCGTAATCAAAAGTGACCGTGATATGAATGACGTCTTTGAAATCCATCGTAAAGATTTGAACTTTTACCACAAATAGTGATATCGTCATACTTCAGTATCCCTAAAGTGAATCGTGATGAGTGGTGTCATTATGAAGTGCGAGAATTAGTGTACTACCATCTAATATGTGTATATGGGAGGGTTTATGTTTTGTATATTAAAATACGAAAAAATTCTTGACAAATAAGGTTTGTTCACTGAATCCTTGAGTAACTATATACAATCTTATTTCCAATTGTTTATTAACTAAATTTCTTGGAAGAGTGAATGTATCTGTTGCTAATTTACCTAATGTATTGTCTAGATTGACAAGCCATAGTGACTTATCTTGATTACCATCCATGACTTCTAACAAATTCAGAGCTCGTTGCAAGTATCTATTCTCATCGTGTTCCGGACCGACGACCCCAAGGGGATTCAATAAGTGGGTAAAGAGTAGGACAAAACTAAAGGAATAATTAAAAAAATGTAGCGAGGCTTAGCCAATCACCAAACATCTGACCAGATTAAGTTTCAAGAATTTCAAAATTCTACCGACGACGAATCTTTAGCAATATTCATAGGTTCCTTAGCAGAATGCTCATCGGCCATTAAAAATTAAGACTTAAATATTCTCCTACAGTGAGCAATTTAAAAGTGTATTTTGGCTTTCATGAAACAAATGTTAAGCAGGAGATCAGAAAAATGGGTTGATAAGAATGTTATTGTTACTGGTGGTGCCAGTTTCATTGGCAGTCACCTTGTAGACAATTTGGTTAACGCTGGAGCAAATGTTACTGTTGTGGACAATCTAAGCAGTGGTAGTATTGATAACCTTGCTAAGTCTCGCGATAAAATCAATCTCATTAGAAAGGATTTAGAGCATGTTGCGAAAAACGAAGTTAAACAAATATTTAGGAATCAGAACATAATATTTCATTTAGCTGCTATACACGGGGGGCGTGGGTATATCCAGAAACATCCAGCCGACGTTTGCTCAAACCTCTCTATAGATCATCACGTTTTTGAGGGTGCAAGCCAAAATAATGTCGACAACATAGTATTTGCCAGCACCGCATGTGTATATCCTGATGATCTTCAATCGCGAGTAGGTTCTGACTATAAACTTAAGGAATCCGACTCAAACCCAAAAGAATTGGCTGGTTATATGAGTGCGGACATAGAATACGGCTGGGGCAAATTAATGAGTGAAATCCAGATAAATGCATTCATTAAACAATATGCTTTGAAAGGGTGCCCGGTAAGGTTGGTTACTGCTTATGGCCCAAGAGAAAATGAAACACATGCTATTGTGGCTCTTATATCAAAGGCGGTACAGAGACTCGATCCGTATCCAATTTGGGGAGATGGCAAGCAGGAGAGAGACTTTACTTATGTTGAAGATATTGTGGACGGCATGATGGCTGCATCACAGTCTATTTTTGATGGAACTCCAGTAAATCTGGGTACGGGGCGTAGATACAAGATTAATGATGTTGTCAACACAATTTTCGACATTCTTGACTGGAGGCCACGTAGGTTAAAATATGAAAGATCGATGCCAGTAGGTCCGCTAAGCAGGGCTTTGGACATTAGACGTGCAAAAGATCTGTTAAATTGGCAACCTCGGTTTTCGTTGGAGGAAGGCCTTCGCAGAACAATAGAATGGTATATAGGCGATAACAGAGTGAAATTAATTACCAAAAAGGAATTTTTGTTAGAAAGAGAGTAAAACATTAGTGACAACAAAAATAGATGGCGATCTGATAATTAACACATACAAAGATGATTTTGTTCCTCAGTTTGCGATATTAATGCCAGTACACAACGAGGAAAATTCTATTAATGATGTTGTGAGTGAAGTTTATGATAAACTCGGAAGAAATCCTGCATGTACATTTGAAATTGTGCTTTCGGAAGATGGAAGTAAGGATAATACAAGAAACTTTATAATTAATTTGAGTAAAAAAATTCCGATCAAAGCCACGCTCTCATATAGCAAAAGAGGATATGCTGGGGGAATAAAAGAAGGACTGAAATTAGTTATCGCTCCTTATGTTATTATTTCAGATTCGGATGGACAGCTTAGACCTGAGGATTTTTGGATATTGAAAGATCGATTAGATAAAATTTCTAATCCAAATGAAGTTATTATTAGTGGCAGAAGAAAGATTAGATCGGATGATTTGCATAGGAGGGTAATATCCAAAACCTTTCAAAAATTAAATTCAATCATATTTGATCTTGATTCTATAGAAGATATTACATCGCCATTTAAATTAATGAGTACCGATCTTGCAAAATGCATAGCTTCAGAATGCAAATATATGAATGAAAGTTTTTGGACAGAATTTATTGTACGAGCATGCAACAAGAACTTAAAAATAGTAGAGGTCAAAGTCCAACACTCTAAAAGACTAAAGGGTGAAACCGTTGTTTATAAGAAGTCTAAAATTTCAAAAATTGTGATAAACCAATTGTCCGGATTAATTAAATTGAAGAAGGAAATTACTGATAGAGGTTTTGTTAGATCGCTTTTGCAGACCAAATCTATAAGGCGATTCATCACATATGCTCTTGTTGGTTCATCGGGATATGGAATTGTTTTGTTTTTAACTTGGCTGGGTGTAAATTTACATTTGCACTATGTTCTAGCGGCTGCCATTGGAATTGAAGCTAGCATAGGTTGGGCATTTTTGCTAAATGATAGAATCACATTTAGAGATAAGGTCGATTGTTACCAAAAATCAAAAACCCTCTTCAGGTTCTTGAAGTACAATACTAGCCTTTTGGGAGGAGCAGCAATCAATCTCTCAACGCTGTTCTTTTTAACGAGCGCAGGCTTGTTCTACTTACACAGTGAAGTAGTTGCTATCTTTGTTGCCTTCATGTTCAATTATACCCTCAGCAGGAGGTGGGTATGGAATCGACAATGAATTGATAAATATCTTCAATATATAATCCCTGTTCTAGTAATAGATTTTGAAATAAGCACTATTATTGTGAGTTTTCTATATTATACATATTCCATTTGTCGTAGAAAGTTTTGAAGATGGGTTCATGAGTCATATCATACAGCTGTTTTAGTTGTACCGCATGTAAACTTTTATAAAATGAATTCGCTGGCCAACCAAGTCTGTCATAGTAAGACGCTCCATTGTTATCATACTTTGGTAAATCATTTTTCAAAGCTAAAATTCCCTGATCGAAAAGGAATTTGGCACTTGAATCATTAGTCATTTTGAAATACTCATTTATGCCCAATAATGCATGAATCATTCCATTCAAAACCTTAAACTCTTTAGTTGAATTGCTAGAAGCGTATTCTTCGTACCACCATCCTGAATTAGGGGTCTTATATGTAACGCCGCCGTCCTTTACTTCAATGTAGAATGAGTTCAATATCTTCTTTGCAGTATCAAGGTATGTTTTATTACCTGAAAGTTGAAACGCCTTGACCAAGGGGCTTAATGCTTCACCGCCTACCATGGCATTTCGCCAGGGAGCTTCAACTGTGTTATTTCCAATCTTCCATGGGAAGGAATATTCATAGACTGAAAACGATCCATTATTCTTTAACATATCGGTGTTTACTAGCCAATCGACATTGTTAAAAAAAAGTGTCTTTGCAGATTCATTTGCGGTTTCGGTAAATTCATCATAAAGTTTCAATGCATGGTGCGATACAGCATGAGGACTTCCTTGTAGTCCAATTGAATTATGTCCGGTATAACTATAATTGTAATGAGGAACACCATTTCTATCAAATACCAAAGAGCCAAAAAAGCGATCTGCCTCTCTCTTGATAGCACCATTATCCGTTGTTCCCTGTGTTTGTTTGTAGGATATAGAGATCAAGAGAATAACTAAAAATACAAATACAAGTCTATCCAAATTCAATTACAATTCACCGCTTCTGCAAAATAAAACAACCACTTCTATCAAGTTCAACTGACGGGTGCCGTCCACAGTATTACAATGTCCATTTCTAGTATTTATCATCGTCTGCTCAATCAATCGAATCGCCATTTTATCGCCCTTAACAAACTTCATATCGTACCACGATTGAAGGTCCTTCGATTCTATAAAATCTTTATGATGAAATTTTATGATTGAGATAAGCAACTCAACTATTATTTGAACTTTTTGAAATCTATATATCTTAGATTTTACTGTATCTCAATAATGGTTGTCTATGTGAGAGGGAGGTCTGAGGTAAGTTCGGTCTTTTCATACCGTATAATTATAGAATATCGGCTACAAAAAAATCCAGTGCAATTAGAGGTAGGAAATTGAGTTCTACACAAGTCCTGAAATCCATATCCGTGTTAATACCCACATTAAATGAGCAAGAAGGAATAAAGCCAACAATAGATAGTATTCCAAAGGATAAGCTGGCTGAGCTTGGTTATGATCTGGAGATATTAGTTATCGATGGTAATTCAACCGATCTAACGCGGCAGATCGCCAACGAAATGGGAGCGAAAATAATCCTTGAAAAAAGAAAGGGTTATGGCCGGGCCTACAAAACAGGTTTCAGCGAAGCAAAAGGGGACATCATAGTTACATTGGACGCGGATGGTACTTATCCTGCAGAGCTTATTCCAGACTACATACATTACCTGAGCGAAAAAAAATTAGATTTCATTACGGTCAATAGATTTTCCAAAATGGAAGGCAATGCCATGCTTTTTTCCCACAGAATTGGGAATAAACTTTTGTCATTAGTCACATCCCTATTATATTCAATTAAGGTAAAGGATTCACAGTCTGGAATGTGGATCATGTCCAAGACATTTGCTGATGCAATTAATTTACAATCGGATTACTTTCCTTTCTCCGAAGAAATTAAGATAGTAGCCTTTAGATTTTTTAAAGCACTTGAGTTAGATGGTAAATATTATAAAAGAACCGGCAAACAAAAATTGGCAACCTTCGACGATGGCTGGAAGAATCTAAAATATTTATTTCAGTTTAGATCTTTAGTAAAGTTTGCAGTTAAATCCAGCCACAAGAACGTTGCAGAGAGTCTCCTGATAAATAACTCGTAAGAATCTAAAACGATATTCGGACATAACCATTTAGGCAAATACTATTTCATTGTGAATTTTTTTAATTTCCCTACAAAATGCACTCCTTGGAGAAATTCATTCTTGCGATATTTTTCTATTGACATTAAGGCTGGAAAGTAAACAGCAGGATTAAACTGTGGCGTATACTGAATTGAATAGTGGCTGAGGATTTAGCTCGCCAGAATATCACGGAAAAAAATGAACTCCGCTATAAGCATGATTAAATTTATCATCTTAGTTATGAGATAAATATAAGGGGAACATGCTAGAAAGCTTGTCCCCCAAGATTTATCGAGTTTTGTATATGGTATATGGTAAAAAGTTAATTAGGATATGGAAATGTGAATCAATTAGCTATGAAACACTAAGTTTTACCAGTTTTAAGTAAACTAATAATATTCGTGTGAGAAAAAAGGTGTTGCGCATATACTGTTTTCTCTAGTTGCAATTGTTATGATTCTTAGTATCAGATTCTACAACTAGTATGTAATTCATTACTAAAAACTAGGAAGCAAGTTTGGTATCCTATGTTGCTGAAATACTATGTGTTTTAGGGTATAATCAAACTTGCTCTTTTTACGTCTAGTGTATGCTCACCGGATCCATTTGTAACAATATATAATCTAAATTCAATTGGCTGATTTAATATGTGGTTGGGAAGGGTAAACGTACTTTTAGTTGGTACACCGTTTGTATCATTTAAAAATTTATTCCAAAGTATATTACTATTGTTACCTTTAATCTCTGAAAAAAATGTTGCATTTCCAGAGTAAGAATTTGATCCATAGTCTAAGTTTAAGATTGGAGATTTGCCTGCTGAGGCATTTATTTGTGTTTGCAAATAGGCGCGGTTCCATAATGTACCATTGTGGTCGGTGCCTACTATGACATTTAATTCGGTATTGTTTTGTGAAAGGATTGCTGCAGCAAAGGGCTTCCATATATTTTTTTGATCGATCAGATTTATCTCTTGAACT
>Ga0075419_10003528_pt1 | contig 10000 bp, 13 predicted proteins | sample SoiMetdeltSBSDD3_FD_76900 | JGI IMG/M metagenome (GOLD analysis project Ga0075419, IMG submission 76900) | Bulk soil microbial communities from a Populus tree surrounding site in Tennessee, USA - Soil MetaG P. deltoides SBSDD3 | ecosystem: Environmental > Terrestrial > Soil > Tree plantation... | reverse complement strand
GATTCCCTCGAATTTCGCACCCTCAAAGGGTCGAAGACGTGGACAAGCAAGGTCAGTATTACGAATGCAGCGCTAGAACGATTTTATGGAGATGTCATCTCCAAGGGTCTGCGCTTGCGCTTCCATGCCGACCGTTCGAGTGACTCGACGTTCCGCACGTGGGTTGTCGAGGATGGCGGGTCGTTTGAGCCAAAGCCTGTGCGTGAGGATTGGTCGGATGGCAGCGAGTCCCTTTGGGGTATCCGGTGGGTTGTTCGAAAGACTACGTAAATGACGACTACTCTTAATTGGCTCGAAACGTATTCCCAGGGCAACTGTGGTCTGTCATTGCTCATCGAGAATTTCGATCGTGCCTTCGCCACCGAGGCAATGCCGGGAACGTATACGACCGAGTCGGGCAACGCGTATGCGAACTTCAACGGATCGGCGCCATACACAGGACTGACGGTCACGGGCAGCGTGCAGAGTTCGATTCAGCTCTACGCGCAGGATATCCAACCGGACACCTTGGAATTCGTCGTCGTTGATCATTCGGGCAATCTAGGTGCGGCTCTCTTTCGTGAGGCATACTCGAGCGGGCACAAGACCTACCTAACTGCAAGCCTTCTCGCGGGAAAGACCCATACCGAGGGGAGCGGGGCAAACACCCTCGCCGTCAAAGACACTACTGGGTTCGATTCGAGCGGCACGATCTACATTGGGGGCGAGGCGATCACCTATACGTCAAAGACGAGCACGACCTTTGGCGGTACGATTACGCGCGGGCGCTACTCGCTTAATCAAACAAACTCGTCGACGGCATTTGCACCCTCGCACCTGATCGGCAACAACGTCACGGCCTCGGCGGTGACAGCACCGGCTGTGACCGATTACCCGCGCACCTGGATCGGCACGTTTGTACACTTGCATCTGCACGTGAAAGACCCGCTCAGTGGCTTCTTCAACAAGCCGAGTGACGCTTACCGATGTTTCTCGGGCCGCATCGTTTCGTATCGCGATTTGGGCGACGGCAAGATTGGGATTACTGCCAAGTCGGCTATTGAATTGCTCAATCGAGCGGTAGGTCATGAGCAATGGACGGCCCGAATCAACGAAGGATCTCTGCTCGATTCAACTCAAGACACGCTTTATCTGGTCAATACTAAGTCCGTCGCATATAACGCGACCGCGTCACTGGGATTTACGGGGACGCGGCTCACTCATGATAAGGTCGCGGAGCTGATCAAGGCTCAATTCGAAACATGGAGGGCGGCCGGGACTACGCACAGCGGTGACCTTTGGAGCATTGAGCTAATCGATAACCGCGAAAGTTTGCGGTATCGCATTCAGCTGAAAGCGAATTCATCGGCGGTAACAGGTACTGATTATGTCGCCATCGCGCTGCACGAGCGGGTTTGGCAGTTGCTCGGGTGGGAGCGCTCCGACTGTGGGGGGCATGAAATCACGTCGACGAGCACCGGCGAGCAGGTCGTACATCGCAAGCTCGTGTCACGCAATACGGGTACCGGCACGCCGTGGGAAATCGTGGCGCCAAACGCTCCGATTGTCTATTACAACGAAGACATTCAGACGGCCATCACCCTCGAGGCGTCAAGCCAGGTCGGTACCTTCGTCACGCAGAGCGTGTCCGATATGGGACATAGCTATTCACAAGTCGTGAATGGCATCGTTCAAGTTAAGGGCGGAACGTATGACGGGGCGATCTTTTCCGTCACGTATACCGCTGGCAGCACGGCCAAGTTGAAGATTCAGGGGCAGCTGAATGCATCGACCGGTCTCTTCCGGTTGGCCGGATTGCCCCGCGCGATTGACAATTCGTTTGTCCGCCTAGGCGATGCGTCGGAAGCGCCATTGGTGCGGCAAGTCTGGTTTGAGCACGGCAATGCAGCGAGTATCATGCTCAAACTCCTACTCAGCTCCGGTGGAACGTCAGGCTACAATCATGCGACTTACGATACATACACGACTACCGGGCTTGGGATCTCCGTCCCGTCGTCGCTCGTAGATATTCCGAGTTGGGAAGAGCTAGACGATGTTCAGATGATGCTTTTGATCACTGAGCCTACGCCATTTTACAAATTCCTAGAGCCTGTGCTGCAGACGTCTCATCGTTATGTGGTATGGCGAGCGGCTAGTGCGAGTTCACAACCGAAGCTCACTATTGTGCGGCCGACTCTTGATAAGAGCGTCACCGTCGATTGGGCATTGAATGAGAGCAATAAGTGCGCGACTCGATCAGGGCAACCCGATCGCGTTCGCGTCGAGCGGGCAGCGGACGGCATCATCAATCGAGTAGTCGTCAAGTTCGGCTACGGGATCGATGGTGACGCGACGAACGCGCAGACTTGGTTTGTAGAAGATATCGCGAGCCAAAGCGATTACGGGCGTCGGCGCACCGTTACCATCGAGGCGCCTGGCATTGTCAATGTCAAGGAACTGGCCCCGGCAGCGATTGCACCCGCGCTTGCGTATTTCTCACGTCCGATTGCGGTGGCGGAACGCAGCTATATGCCATCGTTGGTTCGAATGGCGCCTGGTGATTCCGTTAGCATCACTGACAACTACTTGATTGATCCGCAGACGGGTTCACGTGGCGCCGTAGTATATGGGTGGGTGCTGGCTACCAACTTCGATCTTGCATCCGGCCAGGGTCGGGCGCGGGTTGTCTTCCTGCCGGAACGGCTGCCCCGGGTCGCGAAGTGGTCTCCCAGCGCTCGCGTGGATGAAACTGCCGGTGGTGGTGGATATAACGCGGGCACGAAAACGCTCACGTTGAAAGCGCACGAGTTCAGCCATTCTTCCGATTCGAATGATGCCTTGAACTTCGCGAACGGGGACAAGGTCCATATCTACAATCTCGATGAAGCCACCCCATCTAAAGAATGGTTCGATACGATCAACGGCGGACCCGGCAGCACGACGATCGTATTGACCACGGGTCTTGCTGGATTCGATTCCACGAAGCGCTATGTCATCGAAGCCGACGACATCGTCACGGTGCAAAGCAGCCAGCGCAACGACAAGGCGTTTATCGCCGACGATGCCACGCTTTCCACCGGCGGCGCCGTTCCAACTCCATATGATTGGGGATCTGATGCATCTCGATTCTCGACGCGCCCATCGCGGGATTACACGACCGGAGCGTTGCAGCCTAGTTCCACAAGCGACGACTCCGGGGAACCTGTATCCGTTCATAAGGTAAACTACTCTGCTCGAGCGGCCAATAACCTACACGCGTATAAGACCCGGAACGTCTATATCAATCAGTACCTCTCGACCGCTGGAACTCAAACGGGCACGACAACTAAGCTGATCTACATTGGCTATATCCCGATCTATGGTCACGTGAGTCAGGCTGGCGTGCGGGCATTGGTCGCACGCATTTACGGCAAGACTAGCAGCGGTACGGCGACATTCACGATCCGCTCTGCACCCGTGCGACCATCTGGCACGTCGTTTACCTCTTACGAGTTTCCCGCGGGAAGCACTTCGGCCCAATTCGCTACCACTTCAACAACGCTTGTATGGTCCTCCGAGTTGGCGCTCTCATGCGCCGCTGCGCCGGCAGCGAGTGAGAACGTGCAGCATGGGTGCTGGATCACCATAGAGGCTGTCGCTAGTGGTGGTGGCGTTACCGCGACCCTGCAAGGGCTATTCGTGTGTGAGAAGGAGCTGAGCGTCTAATGGCTATTCTCAATGTCACCTATCAACAGGGCTATGGGCTCATCCATGAAGGCGTAGCGCGGAACGCTAGGCCTACAAGCGGATTTGCACTAGCCACCTTGGCGAATTACATAAACATGATTTCAGCGCGCCGGCTGCATGTACTCGCACAGGGTGGAGCAACCATTGCGGATGGGTTTGCAGGCGGTGGGGGATTGACTGGCCGCGGGACGCTGAGATGTCATACGAGTCCTAATTGCGCTGGGGTGGAATGTTTGATGGTCTTTGCGCCATCCACTTCGACGACAACGTTTGATTACTACATTTGGACTGTGGGCAACGTAACAGCGGCTGAGACTTATGGCCAATCGACCCGCTACCTAGCCGGGAATGGTGCTGGTGTTTCCAGTCCCAACGACATCCTTGTTGATCGCCAGCGCTTTAAGAAAACCAGCGGCGCCGATATCCCGGGGGATGTAGATTTGAACCTGGATTTGGAAGCCTCAGGATTCCTGATCTATTACATTGTGTATGAGGTACAGCAAACGTCGCTGGACACGTCATCTCACACGTGCGTGCCGCTCGACGTATTCCATGTGGGGGCGCCTATCCTCGATCGCGACGTCGCTGATTTGCAGGATACGGTTTGGACCCTCTACAAACGGCAGGGGATAACGGAGTTTTCTTGGCAAGCGCCGACCGCAGCATCGGAACCTAGCCAGACAGGGACGACCTATAAGAATATTCTCGATGCTTCTACAGCGGGGTATTCGTCTAGCGCCGCGGGTTTTTGGACGATCCCCTATCGAAAGAATCGCCTAGCTGGCACGACTGTGGATGTAGTGCTATGGGCAACCGGGTTCGTCAATACGGGCACGGGTGGACGAGTAAGATTCAGCAACTCCGCGGGCGTCATCGGAACGATTACGGGATATACAACTTCCCGGACTACACGGACGACGACAGCGACCCTAGATGCGACGCTGACATCGAGTGATCTCGTTATCGTGGAGCATTCAGACAGCGCCGGGAATACTATGACGACGACGGCAGCGGGGATGATTGACTATCTTGCTTAGTGCAAGATGTCATCGCAGGCGCTCACGTCAGCATCGGGCGTGCAGCCGTGCGTGTCGAGCGTATCGGCGCACGCTCGGATCTGCTCTTCCGACGCGACGGGCCTAGCGTCGCAATCATAATTATCGCAAACACCGTCAACGTAGTTGCTCACACACTGGCGGGTTTCAGCGTCGCTGACGCCTTGGTTGCAGCGTTGCAGCATGGCGCAAAACGAATGGCCGATGATCTCCGCTTCATCGCGCACGGTTTCGGCTCGGTCGCTACCGCAAGCCACGAGAGCCAAGAGCACGACACCCATCAGACCCCAGCGTGTTTCCATAACCTGAAATTGTAACCCGCCTAGGGACGCGGAGCAAGACCCATGTTCTTCGCCATTTCTGCGACGCAGCGGCCATGGATCGCGGCGGTTTTCGCTGCGCTCGGAGTCGCGTGCGAGTTGACCGGACACCATGACGTCGCGGTCAGCCTGATCACTGCAGCGGTCACGATCGCGACGCTTGCCGAGAAGTCACCACCGGAGCGCGCGCCACTGCCCGAAGCGAAAACCGAACCGCCGAAGGAGTAACCGCGTGCTCATCCCGATGGTTCTCGCCTGGCTTGCAGCGATGCATAGGAGTCCGCATGTCGATCAAGAGCGTAGTCAAAAAGCATTGGAAAAAGATCGTTGGCATTGGGTGCGGCGTGGCGACAGTGCTAGTCGCTCCGGCAGCGCCGCTCGTGGCGATCGGCCTAGGAGCGGTGTGCAGCGCAGCGTTCACCAGTGACTATCACGTAGGCTACAAGCTTGGCCGCTTCCTGGCGGACGTGGCGAAAGAAGTGGAAGGGGAAAAGAAGGGGAACTAGCCGGCGTCGGGCGCGCGCTCTAGGTCGTAGTTCAGGAGCGACGTGATTTGGTACCAAAAGCGCTGATTGAAGTCGGCTGCAGCATCGGGACCGGCGACCTCTTGGATGCGCTCTAGCAGGTCTGGTAATGCATCCTCGCCCGTGAAGGAGCGTTTCCATCCCTCGTGTCGCTCGTTTTCCGGGATCGGTGCACCGTGCGTATCGTACAGCTCTTGCGTCCATGACATCTGCCCGATGCGCGCATTGTCCGCTGCGTCCGAGAGCGCGATCATGACCTGCTCTTGTTGCCCTTCGGTCAAGTGGTGCGCGCGCGCCCATTCGTCAAACTCCGCTTTCCGCTCAGCCGCATCCCGTCGCCATGTCATGCGCGGTTTAGGGACTGCGACCTGCGCGGGCAAGTTCGGAGCAACCGGCGCACTCGCGTCATGGATTTGCGAGCGTGCCTGCGCCGTCGGGGCATTGTCCTGAACGTTGCGCCCGGAAGCTGGTCGGCGCGGAGTGGAGTTTAGCTCGCGCATGACCCACACCAATCCGATCAGCATCGTTCCCACTACCACGAGCGCGCCGATTGTCCGTTTCATTTGCTAGTGCCTTGTCGGGCGATTCACACCACCGCCCTGTCCGGGGGCGGGGCATGAGCGTTGACCGTTCGGACCCTGCCCATCACGCGAGTTCTTTTGGCACCTATTATAGGCGGCCATGGTGCCATTCAGCTGCGACCGGAAAGAATCGGTGCACATGTTCGCGTAGCCTTCGCCCGCGGGGAGCTGCACTTCCTGACCCGGCGCAGTATGCGTGTATTCGTAGTTGCCCTCCACGGCCCACGGTTCGGCTGCCGCGCCTAGACCGATGTTCCCGGTTTGAGAATCACCGGGGGTGTTGATGGTCGTCTGAGGGTAGCCGTACATGTATCGATTCACGCACTGAGTATACTCGGGCAGCGTGGCGCACGAGGGCCCGACCGGGCTGTCCATGCAGTAGTGCGGGCTGCCATGCAAGATATGGTTGATCACGAAATCGAGGTTCGGATCATACCCGCTCCCTCCACGCACCAACCCGTGGCGACACATGGCGTCGGCAGCCTGCATGCCCCAATTCGTGGTGCAGGAGCGGATCTGATTGGCGATGCGGTCTAGGTTGCGCTTTTGCTCTTCCTTGCATTGCGCGCACGTCTTACGTGGCGGGGTCGGGGGCGGGGGATTATCGTGCGGCGGAACGGGATCGGGTTCTTCGGGCGGGCAATTCTCACCCGCGGGGCAGCACGGCAACACACCGGGTTTGCAATTCCCTCCGGGGGTGCTGACTTCGACGCAATTCGCGACGTATGGGTCCGATGCCCATCCGAGGAATTCGCCCGAGTCGTGGTCGTAATAGTAATCCCTCATGACGTCGCACTGCATCGTGCGACCTTGCTGCATTTCAGTCGTGGTGCCCGTCTGCCAAACTGAAGTATCTGGGATCCTACCTAACGGCAAATCGTCCACTGCGAAAGCTACGGCGGGAACTGCGTACACCCCGAGCACTGCCAGCACTGCTGCTAGACGTCTCATCCCCACACCTTTCGTTCTCGCGTTTCCACCTATTGGAAACGTGGCGCGCGGACCATCTCTGAGTTTGGTGCACTCAGTCAACTCGCATGCGCATGCAACTGGGAAACGGTGACCCATGACTGTGATCCCCATGAGCGAACCGGACGAGCGGCACCCGGACGCGTTGACTTGGGTGCAGCGCTTGCACCGTCGCGTTGCTGCCGTGATGGCGCTCTCCCCCGGCGAGCGCTTCGTTTCGGGTGATACGCGCGCCATCCCGCTCGACGTGAAAGAGGCGATCGAAGCCGTACGCCTGGCGGGCAATACCTTGCTGCGACCGCGAACGAAACCAACCGTCGTGGGCGGATACGAGCGGGCGGAACCGAGCGGCACCTTTTGGTGTGTCGCCGCTGGGCTCACGACCGATGACGGTGCAGGCGCGCGCATGATCCAATCCGAGGCGGGCAGCCTCATAGCGCGCGGTTACGTGCAATACGGTGTCGCCGTCGGGCTGGCCACGTGCAACGAAGCCTACGCGCGCGCGGGACGGTACGAACCGGGGTCAGCCTTCCACCTTGTTACGAGCGACATGCGCCACGAGCACGCGGGTTACTTCGGCCGTCAGTCCGGGCGATGGTGCGCGTCGCTGCAAGATCCGACGGAACGCGCGCTCGAGTGCTGGCGGGTCGCGTCGCAGCTGCACGGGGACGGGATGGATTTCACCGCGGGTGCGCGTCGCTGGGATGACGGGTGGACGCAAGATCGATTGTGGAAGGCGGGCAAGGTCAATCATGACGCGCTAGGCATCGTGCGCAAGTGGGCGTCCGAGGGATGGGAATGGGTCGGCCCGATCTTCGCTACCGACGGTAAGACGCCACTGATCGACCCCTACCGCCTGATGCTCTTCCGCTATGTCGGCCGTCGTACGGCTGAGGTCTGGCGCGGTGAGCAAGCGATCAAAGACGGACGGTCACGGTGGGGAGTGCGCTGATTCGATCTTGTGAGTGGCAGGGATCAGTCTTAGAGTGCGGCGCATGAACGCAAATATCATCGAGTCCGCTGTTAAGTCTGCGGTGCGCGTGATCGAGTCGGAGCTTGTGAAGCTCGCTCATACCGTCGCCATCGAAACCGAGGAGTCTGTACGCGCGCAGGTACGCATGGGGCTGGCGAATTTCATGGACGGCCCGAAGCCACTCAAGGTGGCGAAGGCCAAGCCTGCCCCGCACGCGAACGGGCTCAAGCCCGCGCCGAAGCCGAAGGGCAAGCCGAAGCTCAAGCCCGCGAGCAAGGATGACGTGACCGCATTGGCGGCCAAGCTCTTCGCGCATATCAATGCTAACCCGGATCAGAATGCCGAAGCGATCGCGAAGGAGACTGAGCTGACGACAGCGGACCTTAAGGCGCCGATCAAACTGCTACTCAAGGAAAAGAAGATCAAGGCGCACGGAGCGGCGCGTGGCACCCGCTATCAGGCGATCGCGGGCTAGGCCCCGATTGGTTGCTTGCAGTAGCGGCACAGCGCGTGTTGCAGCTCTCCGTCTAGCTCTTTCAGCTTCCGCATCATCCACTTCGTCTCTTCCCTGTGGTGCGCATCTAGCCGGGCGTAGCGCTCTTCCCACGTCAACGATGGGTCATCCTCGTACCGCTTGATCGGGATGCGGATGCTCATGTCCGCCCCTCTCGCCGCTCGCGCTCTGCGAACACGGCAAGCGCTCGCTTCGCCTTTTCCAACTCGATCCGCATCTCTGCTAGCTGTGCCTCTAAGCGGTGACCGTTCGTGGTCTGGTAGTCCCACGCCTTCTGAGCTGTCTCCAGCTCGCGCCGTGCTTCGGCTAGATCGGCCCGCAAGCATCCCACGTTGGTCACGAGCGTAGCGATCGCGACACGCGCGTGATGCCAGGTGCGCTCGGACTCGTGGGCTTGCCGCATGAACTTCATCGGGTCGGCGATTACTTCGAACACCTGGCGGGCGAGCATCTTCGCGGCGTGATCGTGTCCGCGCCACCATGCCGGATGCGCTCCATCGGTAGCGTCGAAGTGCGGGTCATCCGGGATCAGCTTGAACTGCGGGCCCGGGCAATTCGCCTCGGGTGGGCAGATTTCACAACGCGTCGGGTTTGGCTTTGTATCGATCATGTTCACCCCACCCACGCAGCGGAGCCGATGAATTCCATGTCATCCCAATTCGCGCGCACGTACGCACGCGATGGTAGCTGGCCGCGCTCGCTCGGTATCGCGACCCACCCTTGCATTCCCCACGGCTTCGATTCTTCCACTTGCACGAAGCATCCGCCGAACGCGTGATCCCCTTCGGGCGATAGCTGAACTACATCCCCTTGCTTGAGTTCTCTTGGTGTCATTATTTCCCCCGTAGCCGATAGTCCACTTCCCTCACGAATGGCGCGTATACGTCATCGAGGCGCAAGCGGCAATCCTTCCCGTCCCATCCCATCCCCCGCGCAACCGATTCCCACCGCGCACGAATCTCATCGATCGAAGCATTCACCACCGGTAGCAACTGACGCGTGACGTGCTCTGTCGCCGCACGGGCGACGTCATGGCTGTACGTTCAAAACTCGGGCCCCGTTATGTCGAAGCCGTAGCCGTACTCGATCGCGATCTGCACCCGACGCTGACCCGCCATGTACGAGCGGCACGCGACCAGCACCTTGCCCGCGTGGAACGACCACAGCGCGGGGTAGTCCGGGAACGGGTCGAAGGCCTGCCATCCGGGTGTGTTCACTGCCTGCCCCCGAACACTTCGCCGAAGCACCGATCGCATATGAACATCTCAACGGGCCCGACGGTGCGGAGCTTGCCCATCCCGACCGGGGTCAGCTCTTTCATCCGGCATCGCTGGCATGTATCCAGCACGAGCGGAACCG
>Ga0075419_10003511_pt1 | contig 10044 bp, 9 predicted proteins | sample SoiMetdeltSBSDD3_FD_76900 | JGI IMG/M metagenome (GOLD analysis project Ga0075419, IMG submission 76900) | Bulk soil microbial communities from a Populus tree surrounding site in Tennessee, USA - Soil MetaG P. deltoides SBSDD3 | ecosystem: Environmental > Terrestrial > Soil > Tree plantation... | reverse complement strand
TCTCCTCCCTCTCCCCGTCGCGGTCTGGCACAAGGACGTGGGCAAGCGGGTCCTGAAGCCGATCGCCAAGGGCGACGACGTCCTGGTGTACGGCCAGCTCGTCCGTCGCTTCTACCGGAGCGGAGCCGGGGCTCGCAGCCTCACCGAGGTGGTCGCCGCCGGCATCAAGAAGCTCGAGCCGGTCCAGGAGGCCGACTGAGTTCAAAGGTCACTCGGTGGCGTCGAGGTCGAGCGGTCGGAGCACGAGGCCCGTGCGCGGCTTGGGCCAGAAGTACGTCGACTTGCGAGGCAGCCGTTCGCCGCGGTCGATCACGTCGCGGATCCGTGCAGCGTCGGTCGGTGGCAGGAAGTACGCGGCAACGGCTTCCCGGTTGCGAACGGCGTCCTCGGCCTCGACCGCGTCGGGCGTGAATCGGAGCTCCGCGTCGACGCGCTCCAGAACCCGTTCGTGGAGCGCGCACACCGCCGGCGGAGCGCCGGCGAGCTCCCCGATGCGGTGGACGAGGAGCCCGTCCTCGATCGAAGCGGAGCCGTAGACGAGCTTCTCGTCGCTGACGGTCTCGAGGACCTCGGCGAGATCGCGGACCCGGGTGCCGGTCGCCTCGTGCGGGCCACCCGTCTGGATCCGGTGGAACGGGAGCACGGGGGGGTCCTGGAGCGCCGCGTCCGCGATGAACATCATCACGCGGTCCCACGGCCCCGGGCCGTGCTCTGCGCGCATCTCGTCCCGATACCGAAGGGCCATCGAGTAGCGATGATGGCCGTCTGCGATCATCAGGGACTCGGGCGCGAGCCACGCCGCGACCTCGGGGTTCGGCTCGCTCACCCAGAGCGTGTGCTCGACCCCTGCCTCGTCCGTGGTGGACCCGACGGGCCCCTTCGCCATCGCGTCGTCCAGAAACCCGGCGAACGCTTCGCTCGGCCCCCGGAACACGGCGTGGATGCTCGACAGGTTCGTCCGGACCGCGCGCATCAAGCGGAGGCGGTCCTCGATCGGCCCGGGCATCGTCCGCTCGTGCGGCACGATCGAGCCGCCCAGGTCCTCGAGCTGCACCGCGCAGACCATGCCCCTGATCGCGCGGCGCTGGCCGTGCAGGGAGAACCGCATCTCGTATGGGTAGAAGGACGGACGCTCGGTCGGGACGAGCACACCCCGCTCGCGCCAGGTCTGGAGTTCGGACGCTGCCTGCCTATACTTGTCGGCCGTTCCGCCCTCGCCGGCTTCGCCACGTCCGAGGACGAGGCGGATCACGTTGAACGGGCTCGCCTCCAGGTAGTGCCGCCGCTCGTCGTCGGAGATCACGTCGTAGGGCGGTGTCGTGACCAGGTCGTGCGAGCCGACGATCGAGCCGTCGAAGAGCAGGCCGACGAAGGGCGAGACGAGGGACATGCACCATGTATAACAGCAGCCCCGAGAGCGACCCGCCCGCGGAGAGTGCCTACGAGCTCTTCTCGCGCGGCGTGGGGTTCCTCCGCGACGGGCATCCCCACCAGGCCGCCATGCTCCTCGGGCGCGCCAAGCTGATCGAGCCCGACAAGGCGTCGATCCGTGAGGCCCTCGGACGGGCGCTGTTCATGTCCGGCCGGACCGTTCGTGCGCGGCGCGAGTTCGCCAAGGTCGTGCAGATCGAGCCGGCGAGCGACTACGCGCACTTCGCGCTGGCGCTCGCGTGTGAACGCACGGGGCAGCGCACGAGGGCGATCGGCCACCTGAAGCTCGCGATCGCCATGCGCCCCGGGACGGGGGACTACGAGCGCGCCCTCGAACGCCTCGCGGGCTGATGCTCGCCGACCACTACGGCTGCATCCTGTTCGATCTCGACGGCGTCCTGTATCGAGGGGACGAGGCCGTGCCCCAGGCGCCCCCCACCATGGTCGAGCTCCGGCGACGGGGCGTCCGCCCCGTCTTCCTGACCAACAACTCCTCGCGGACGCCACGCCAGGTGGCCGACAGGCTGCAGGCGATCGGGATCGAGGCGGACCCGGACGAGGTCGTGACCTCCGCGCTCGCGACCGCCGAGCTGCTCGCGAAGCGGGGAGGGGGACGCGCGTTCGTGATCGGCCAGGACGGCGTTCGCGAGGCGTTGACGGACGCCGGCATCCACATCCTCGAGGGGGAGCCGGAGGAGGCCGACCTGGTCGTGGTCGGCTTCGATGGCGGTGCCACGTACGGGTCGCTCAAGCGCGCGTCGCTCTTGGTCCAGCGCGGGGCGCGTCTGATCGCGACGAACGCGGACGGGTCGTACCCGGCGGCCGATGGCCTGTGGCCGGGTGCCGGCGCGCTCCTGTCCGTCATCACGACGACGACGGGCGCCGAGCCCGAGATCGTGGGGAAGCCGTTCCCCCCGCTGTTCGAGGCCGGTCGCCGGCGGGGGGGAGGCGGCAAGCCGCTCGTCGTCGGGGACCGACTCGACACGGACATCGAGGGGGGGGCGCGCCTGGGGTGGGACACGATGCTCGTGCTCACCGGCGTCTCGAGACGCGAGGACGTCGAGCGCACGGGTATCCGAGCCACGGTGATCGCGGAGGACGTCTCCGCGCTGCTCGAGGACCCTGGAGCGGCGGGCGGCGCCGGCGCTATCCTGGGTCGTGGCGCCGGGAGGGGCGCCCATGAGACCGAACACCCGGGATCGAACAACGAGGGAGTGATCGAGATGGCGGTTGGACTCGAACAGGTCCGCCAGTACATGGAGGCGGCGATCGGGAAGCTGTCGCCCGCCAAGGCCCAGGAGCTCGCGAAGTCGCTGACCAAGAGCAAGAGCCAGGGCCGCGACCAGGTGAGCAAGGCCGCGAAGGACTTGCTGGCGTGGTCGAACAAGAACAAGGAGCGTCTGACCTCGATGGTGCAGACCGAGGTCAAGTCGCAGCTGAAGACGATCGGCGTCGCGTCTCGCGACGAGGTGGATGCGCTGCGAAAGCGCGTGCGCGAGCTGGAGCGCGATCAGGGCAAGAAGTCCACGCGCAAGCGGTCGACGGCCAAGCGGTCCACGGCGAAGCGGTCCACGGCGAAGCGCGCCACGTCGAGTCCTCCAAGCGAGCCGGCCTGACGCCGGGCGCCGTGGCGCGCCGGCGACTCGACGCCGAGCTCGTGCGCCGCGGCCTCGTCGCCACCCGCAGCCAGGCGCAGAGCGCCGTGCGCGATGGGTTGGTCCTGGTCTCGGGGAGGTCGGCGAGCAAGCCCTCCACCCTGGTCGACACCGCCGAGCCGCTCGAGCTCGTGGGGGAGCCCCGACGCTTCGCCTCTCGCGCGGGCGAGAAGCTGGAGGCAGCGCTCGAACGGTTCGAGATCGACGTGCAGGGTCGCGACGCCCTGGACGCGGGGGCGTCCACCGGCGGCTTCACGGACTGCCTGCTCCGTCGAGGCGCCGCGCACGTCGTGGCGGTCGACGTCGGCTACGGGCAGCTCGCCTGGTCGCTCCGAACCGACCCGCGCGTCACGGTCCTGGACCGGACCAACGTGCGCGACCTGCGGCCCGAGGACCTGCCGTACGCTCCCGGGATCGTGGTGGCCGATCTGTCCTTCATCTCGCTCGGCCTCGCGATCCCGGCGCTTTCCGGGATCGCGTCGGGCGACGCCGACCTGGTCCTGCTGGTCAAGCCGCAGTTCGAGGTCGGTCGCGTGCGGGTGGGTACGGGCGGCGTCGTCCGCGACCCGGACGCCTGGCGCGACGCGATCCTCGGCGTCGCTGACGCCGTCTCCGAGCACGGTCTCTCGCCGATCGCCGTGATGGCCTCGCCGCTTCCGGGGCCGGCCGGCAACATCGAGTTCCCGCTGCATGCGACGGTGGGCCCGGCCGCGACCGTCGTCCTCGACGTGGAGGGCGCACTGGAGGAGGCACGCGCCATCGCCGAGGTGCCCTCGTGACGTCCTCCGGCGACGGGAGCGTTGGGTTGAAGGCCGCGGGGTTCGTCGTCCACCCCGCTCGCCCGGCCGCGGCCGAGGCCGCGCGCGCGATCGGCACGTGGCTCGAGGAGCGCGGCGTCCGCACGCGGACGATCCCGGGCGACGACGCCGAGGACGAAGAGGCGGCGCGGGGGTTCGCCCGCGGCCTCGATCTCGTGGTGTCGGTCGGCGGCGACGGCACGTTCCTGCGGGCGGCGAGGGTCGCCTCCGTATCGGGGATCCCGGTACTGGGCGTCAAGGTGGGCCGTATGGGCTTCCTCACCGAGGTCGAGCCCGACCAGGCAACGCAGGTGCTCGAGCGGATGCTGGATGGCTCGGCCCGGATCGAGGAGCGGCTCGCGGTCGTCGCGGAGGGCTCTTCGTTCGAGCCGCAGTGGGCGCTCAACGAGGTCATCGTCGAGAAGAGCGCCCGGCACCGGCTGATCCGGCTCGCGGTGTTCGTGGACGACGCGTACGTGACCACGTTCTCCGCCGACGGGGTGATCTCGGCGACGCCGACCGGTTCGACCGCGTACTCGTTCAGCGCGGGTGGCCCCATCGTCTCGCCATCCGTCCCCTGCATCGTCGTGACGCCGATCGCGGCGCACATGGTGTTCGACCGGTCGCTGGTGCTCGCGCCCGACCAACGGGTGCGCCTGCAGGTGTTGGGGGAGGAGCCGGGGTTGCTCGCGGCGGACGGCCGACACAGCCTGGAGCTCCCGATCGGCTCCACGGTCCAGATCGAACGCGCCCCCACACCGGCGCGGTTCGTTCGGCGCGAGGACGCGCCGTCGTTCCACGACCTCGTCCGCGACAAGTTCGACCTCCCCGGGAACGTCGGCGGCGCGGTCTAGGATCGCGAGGTGCTCCGCGAGCTGCACATCAGCGGTCTCGGCGTGATCGACGACCTCGACCTCGAGCTGCATCCCGGCCTGAACGTCCTGACCGGGGAGACCGGGACCGGCAAGACGATGGTGACGGTCGGGCTGCAACTCGCGCTCGGTCGGCGCGGGGGTGCGTCGCTGGTTCGCGCCGGCGTGCCGGCGGCGAAGGTGCAGGCGCGGTTCGATGCGCCACCCGGGGCGGTGAGCGCGGGCTGGGCCGAGGACGGCGAGGTCCTGCTCGCGCGGACGGTCACGGCCGAGGGGAGGAGCACCGCACGCGTGGGCGGACAGCTGGCACCGGTCTCGGCGCTCGCGGAGCTTGCCGGCGAGCTCGTCGAGGTCCACGGCCAACACGAAGGCCAGCGGTTGCTGTCCTCGGTTGCCCAGACGCGGTTCCTCGACCGCTACGCAGGAGCCGAGCATCTCGACGCCGTCGAGGCCCTCCGAGTCGAGCACGGACGCCTCCGTGACGCGAGGGCCGCCCTCGCCATACTCGACGAGCGCGAACGCGACCGGGAGCGCCAGATGGACCTGCTCGCCTACCAGGTACGCGAGATCGAGGTCGCGTCGCCGAGGCCGGGCGAGACCGAGGAGCTGAAGCTCGAGGCCGCGAGGCTCGACCACGCCGGCCGGCTCCTCGAGCGGGCCTCGTCGGCGGAGCGTGCGCTCGGGGCCGAGGAGGGCGCGGCCGATGCTCTGGGGTCCGCGTCCGCCGAGCTCCGGGCGGCGGGCGAGGTCGACCCGTCGGCCGGGGAGCTCGCGGTCCGGGCGTTCGAGCTGAGCGCCGCGGCCACCGAGCTGGCGGTGGAGGTTCGCAGCTACCGCGAACGTCTCGAGCTCGACCCGGCGAGGCTCCAAGAGGTCCGCGAACGGATCGGCGAGCTCGACGCGCTCCAGCGCAAGTACGGCACGGGCGAGGCGGAGGTGCTCGTCTTCCTCGACCTGGCACGGGAGAGCCTCGAGGCGCTCGCGGGCGTCGAGCAGGAGCGGGAGCGCGCCGCGGCGGCGGTCGCCGAACGGACCGAGCGCGTGGCCGCGCTGGCCACGGCGGTCTCGGACCGTCGCGACACCGCGGCGCCCGAGCTCACGCGGGCGCTTCAGGGGGAGCTCGGCGAGCTCGGGATGGAGGGGGCCTCGATCGAGGTGACCCTGGTCCCGAACCCGGAGCTCGGCTCCGGCGGGGCCGAGCACGCCGCCTTCGTGTTCTCGGGCGCGCCGGAGCAGCCTTCGCAACCGCTCGCCAAGGTTGCGTCCGGCGGCGAGCTCTCGCGCACGATGCTCGGGTGCAGGAGCGTCCTCGTCGACCTGGACGACGTGCCGACGCTGATCTTCGACGAGGTGGATGCGGGGATCGGCGGACTGGCCGGCGTCGCCGTCGGCCGGCGCCTCGCGAACCTCGCCCTCTCGCGGCAGGTCGTCGTGGTGACCCACCTGCCGCAGATCGCGTCGTTCGCGGACCGGCACATCCGCGTCCGCAAGGAGGGCGGGACGGCCTCGGTCGAGGTGCTGGGCGACGCCGAGAGGGTCGAGGAGCTCTCGAGGATGCTCGCCGGACTGCCCGGGAGCGACGCCGCCGCCGCCCACGCCGAGGAGCTGCTGTCCGAGGCCGGCCGCACGCCCAAGCCGTCCCCCTAGCCCACCGACGGTCGCCGGGCGCCACCTTTGGGGACTCCGCTACCCTTTCGGCACGAGGAGCCGCCCCTGGTCACCGGCTCCGACCGGCCGAAACGCCCGTCGGCCGCCCACGTTCAGGCAACGAGGTCGAAGGACCAAGGAGGCGCCCACGTTCGGAACCAAGCCGCGGACCCTGCTCCGGCGGCCGCTTCGGCGGCCGAGGCCCCAGGGGGGCCTCGCTCGCGTCGACGCGAGGACCAAACGCTTGGTCCAGCGCGTCGCGCCGGGGGAGATCGCGGTGATCGACCACGAGGACCTCGACGGGGTCTCGGCCGAGGCGCTGGTCACCGCCGAGGTCGGCGGCGTGGTGAATGCGGCGCGTTCGATCAGCGGCCGGTACCCCAACATGGGGCCGATCCGCCTGCTCGAGGCGGGCATCCCGCTGGTCGACAGCGTCGGCCCGCTGCTCCTCCAAAAGGTCCGCGAGGGCGACGAGCTCCGCCTGGACGGGGACCGCGTCTACGCCGGCGATCGCCTGGTCGGGGTGGGGATCCGGCAGAGCACGGCCACGATCCGTGCGTCGATGGGCGAGGCGCAGCTCCGGCTCGCCGACCGGTTCGAGTCGTTCGCGCGCAACACGGTCGACTACATGCAGCGCGAGCACGAGCTGCTGTTCGGCGGCTCCGGTCTGCCGCCCTTGGTCCACGACCTGGCGAACCGCCCGGTGCTGGTCGTGGTCCGTGGCTACAACTACAAGGAGGATCTCGCCGTCTTGCGTCCATACATCCGCGACGTGCGACCCGTCCTCCTCGGGGTCGACGGCGGCGCCGACGCCCTGATCGAGGCCGGGTACACGCCCGACCTGATCCTAGGCGACATGGACAGCGTCTCGGACGAGGCGCTCTCGTTCGCCGGCCCCCCGCGGCGACGGTGGTTCCGGCGCAGCCGGCCGACGGAGCTGGTCCTGCACGCGTACCGGGACGGACACGCACCGGGTCGGGAGCGGCTTCAAGCGCTCGGCGTACCCTTTCGCGTGGTCGAGGCCGCCGGCACCAGCGAGGACGCCGCGTTCCTGCTCGCCCACGAGAAGGGCGCCGAGACGATCGTCGCGGTGGGCAGCCACGGCAACCTGCGCGAGTTCCTCGACAAGGGCCGCGAGGGGATGTCGAGCACCTTCCTTGTCCGGCTCCGCGTGGGCGAGATCCTGATGGACGCGAAGGGCGTGTCGCGCGTCTACTCACCGCGGATCCGCACGCGCGACGCGTTCCTGCTGGTGGCCGCGGCGGTCGTCGCGATCGCGGCCGTGGTCGTGGTCTCGCCGCCGCTCCGGCTGTACGTCTCGCAGCTCGTCGAGCAGTTCCGCCAGTGGCTGTTCGACCTGAAAGAACTCCTGTGATCTCGTTCCGGTACCACATCGTGACGATCGTCGCGGTCTTCCTCGCGCTCGCGATCGGGCTCCTGGGCGGCGCGGCGTTCGTGCAGCCCGCGCTGCAGGAACAGCTTCAGGATCAGACCGATCGCCTCCGCAACGATCTCGAGGATCGCACCCAGCAGATCGGCGACCTCCGCGACCAGCTCGGCGCGCTGAACGGCTTCGCGGACTCGGTCATGCCGTACCTGACGAGCGGGACGCTGAGCGGGACGCCGGTGGTCGTCGTCACCCAGGCCGGCGTGGACGACGAGGTGCTCACCCAGGCCCAGGCTGCGTTGGCGAGCGCCGACGCCCGCATCCTGACGACCGTGTCGGCAACCGACCAGCTCGTGTCGGAGGACCCCACCACCCAGGAACAGCTGTCGACGATCGTGGGGGAGCCCACCGCCTCGGCGGAGGAGCTCCCGAGGCTCGCGGCCGAGGCGCTGGCCCAGGGCCTGTCGCCGTCGACGACCGTGATCGGTGGCGAGGTCCTGGGCGACCTCCTGTCGGCTGGGTTCCTGGCACCGATCGGTCCCGGCCCCTCGCAGGCCACGCTCCAGGAGATCGGGGCTCCCGGTCAGGTCGTCGTGGTGCTCTCCGGTGGACGCGGAGGGGAGCCGACGCTCCCCCCCGAGGCGTTCGCGGTCCCGCTGGTCGAACGGCTGGCCGGACTCAGTGTCCCCGTCGCGGCGGGGGAGTCGCTGCTGACGGACTACCCGTACGTCTCGCTCGTGCGCGCCGACGGCATCGACGGCACCGTGACGGTCGACGATCTCGACCAGTCCATGGGTGGCGCGGCGCTCGTGCTCGGGCTCGAGGACCTGCTCACCTCCGGGACCGGCGGCGCCTACGGCGTGAAGGACGGCGCCGAGCCGCTCCCGCCGGCACCGTGAGCGAGGGGGCTCGCGGAGCCGCACGGAACGCACGACCGCTTGCCTCCGGTGAGCGACGGGTCGTCGCGCTCGTCGCGGCGCACGACGAGGCCGGGCGGATCGGCCCGTGCGTCTCGGCGCTCCGAGGGCTCGCCGATGCGGTCGTCGTCGTGGACGACGGGTCGGGGGACGGAACCGCGTCCGAGGCATCGTCGGCCGGCGCGACGGTGCTCCGGACCCCTCGCCGGCGGGGAAAAGGGGGCGCCCTCGAGGGCGCGCTGACCCGGCTCGGCCCGGCGGACGTGTGGCTGTTGGCGGACGGCGATCTCGGCGCCACCGCGACGAACCTTGCCCCGCTGCTCGAGGTCGTCACGTCGGGCGAGGCGGATCTCGCGATCGCGGTCCTGCCGCTCGCGCGCGCAGGAGGCTTCGGGCTCGTGAAGCGCGTCGCCGCCCACCTGATCCGGGGTCAGACGGGGTTCCGCGCCTCCGAGCCGCTCTCCGGTCAACGCGTGCTCACGTCGCGGGCGATGGAAGCCGTGCGGCCGTTCGCGGGCGGGTTCGGGGTCGAGACCGCGATGACGATCGACGCGGTCCGTGCCGGCCTGCGGGTCGTCGAGATCCCGATCGAGGGTCTCGGGCACCGCCCGACGTACCGGACCCCGGGGGGGTTCCTGCATCGCGGTTGGCAGGGCTGGGACATCGCGAAGGCCGTCCTGCCTCGGATGCGGCGATGACCTGCCCGGACGCGCCCCCATGAGGTGGGGGCGGCTCCTCGTCGAGAACCACCGCGGCGTGCCGGTCCCGCGCGTCCTCGGGATCGCGCTCGTGATCGACGCCGTCGTCTGGACCGTCGTCGTCGCCACGATCCGGGAGGTCGGCGCCGCCGGGTGGGGCGCGCTCGCAGGTCTGCTGCTCGTGTTCGGCGCCGGCCTGATTGACGATCTCGCGCCTCCCGGACCGCGCGGCCTTCGCAACCACCTGCGTTCGGTCGCCTCGGGCCGCGCCACGACGGGGCTGATCAAGGTCGTCGTGATCGTCGGATCGGCGGTGGTCGTGGTCGCCCTGCAGCCCGACCGGGAGACCTCGGTGACCGTGCTCGGCGTCGTGCTGCTCTCGGGCTCCGCGAACGTGTGGAACGATCTCGACGTCGTCCCCGGGCGGTCGATCAAGGCCTTCGTCCTCCCGGCCCTCGCGTTCGCGATCTGGGGCGAGTCCACCGACGCGCCGGCGGTCGTCGGCCTGCTCGTCGGGGCCGTCGCCGTGCTCCCGTTCGACCTGCGCGAGAGCGCCATGCTGGGCGACGGCGGGGCGAACCTGCTGGGGTTCGCTGCGGGCATCGCGCTCTACGATGTACTGCCCGACCCCTGGGTCGCG
>Ga0075419_10003506_pt1 | contig 10050 bp, 10 predicted proteins | sample SoiMetdeltSBSDD3_FD_76900 | JGI IMG/M metagenome (GOLD analysis project Ga0075419, IMG submission 76900) | Bulk soil microbial communities from a Populus tree surrounding site in Tennessee, USA - Soil MetaG P. deltoides SBSDD3 | ecosystem: Environmental > Terrestrial > Soil > Tree plantation... | reverse complement strand
CGAGTACAACGAGGAGCTCGAGGTCAAGGACGTCACCTGGATCAACACCGCCGGCGAGGAGATGCGCCAGGACCAGTGGGACGATCCCCATACGCGCGTCTTCGGCATGCTGCTCGACGGCCGGGCGCAGGAGACCGGCATCCGCGGCCGCGGCGAGCTCGCCACGCTGCTCATCATCTTCAATCCCTGGCAGGACATGGTGAAGTTCAAGCTCCCCGCCTCGACCGGCGGCAGCGCCTGGACGCTGCGCGCGGACACCAACTTCCCCGACGCGGTCGAAGAGCCGCAGTTCGCCATCGGCCACGAGTACGAGGTGACGGCGCGCTCGCTGCTTCTTTTCCAGCTCACCTGAAGTGAAGAACGGCGCCGCGTCCGCAATCGGGTTGCTGATCGCGGCTGGGGTGCTCTACCTCGCGCGCGACGTGCTGATTCCCTTCGCGCTCGCGATCCTGCTCGCCTTCCTGCTCGCGCCGGCGGCGCGCCGCCTTGAGCGCTTCAAGCTCGGCCGGGTGCTCTCGACGGTCATCGTCGTGGTGCTCGGCTTTTCGCTGATCGGCGCGGTGGGGTACGTCGCGGGAACGCAGGCCGTCTCGCTAACCGCGAAGCTCCCGGAGTACCGCAAGAACATCACCGCCAAGATTCGCGACCTCAAAAAGCCGGGCGATGGCAAGATCGCGCAGGCGCAGAGGGCGCTCAAGGACCTGGAGAAGCAGGCCGATCCCACGCCGCGGCCGCCGCTGCAGGTCACGCCGACGCCGCAATCGACGTACGCGCAGCTGATCGAGTTCGTCACGCCGTTCGCCAAGCCGCTCGGGACGGCGCTCGCGGTGATCGTGTTCACGATCCTGATGCTGCTGCACCGGGAAAGCATGCGCGAGAAGCTGATCGGCCTGATCGGCCCGCGGCGGATCAACGTCGCCACCCAGGCGCTGGACGAAGCCTCCTACCGGGTGAGCCGCTACCTCTTCATGCAGCTCGTCGTGAACGCCTCTTTCGGCATCCCGTTCGGCATCGCGCTCTATTTCATCGGCATCCCGAACGCGGCGCTGTGGGGACTGCTCGCCACCTTGCTGCGCTTCATTCCATACGCCGGCGTGTGGATCGCGGTGGCGATGCCGCTCGTGCTCGCGTTCGCGATCTCCGACGGCTGGTCGCAGGTCGCGTGGGTGGCGGGGGTGTTCCTCACCCTGGAGCTCCTTCTCATCAACATCGTCGAGCCGCTGGTGTACGGCCGCAGCGCGGGGCTCTCGCCGATCGCCATCATCCTGGCGGCGCTGTTCTGGACCCTGCTGTGGGGGCCGATCGGCCTGCTGCTTGCGACCCCGCTCACCGTGTGCGTCGCGGTGCTGGGCCGCTACATGCCCGAGCTCGGCTACCTGAACGTGATCCTCGGCGTCGAGCCGGTGCTCTCGCCGCCGGCGCGCTTCTACCAGCGCCTGCTCGCCATGGACGAGGACGAGGCCGAGGACCTGGCCGAAGACTTCGCCAACGAGAAGGGGCTGCTCGCGCTCTATGACGAAATGGTGATTCCGGCGCTCGCGCTCGCCGAGCAGGACCGCCATGCGCACACGCTGGAAGAGCAGCGCGAGCGCTTCATCTTCGACACCGTCCGTGGACTGGTCGAATACCTGGAAGACCGCCGAAAGAAGGAAGGCGAACCTGCGGACGAGGTCGAGGCGAAGCCGAAGAACGTGGTGCACCGGCCCGCGCCGCCGGTGTGCATCCTTGCCGCGCGCGACGAGGCCGATCAAGTCGCCGCCGTGGTGCTCGCGCGCATGCTCGAGGCGCCCGAGTTCAATCCTCAGGTGACCCCCTATCCGCGCCCCGCCGAGACCCTGGAGCAAATCGAAGCGAAGGCGTGCAAGGTGGTGTGCATCTCGGCCGTTCCCCCTCACGCCGCGGCCCAGGCCGGGCAGCTTTGCAAGCGGCTCAAGCAGCGCATCCCCGAGCTCAAGGTCATGGTTGCCCTGTGGGCGGCGGAGGGCTCGGACAAGCTCGAGTCTCGCCTGCGCGACGCCGGCGTCGATGTCGTGGTCACGCGGCTCGGCGACGCCGTCGAGCAGCTGCGCCAGCTCACCGCCCCGCTCGCCCTCGCCGCGCAGACTCCGGGACAGCACCCGATTCCCCGCCGCAGGGCGAGGTCAGAGCCCTAGCTCGAATGAAAACCCGGCTGCCCTTGGTTGCGCTCGCCACGGCCGGGGTAACCCTCGCGGCGGCGATCGTCGCCCTGAATTTCACTCATCGGGAGAAGCGAATCGGGCAGCGAATCCGGCGCCTCTACTCCGCCGCCGATCCGGACTTCGGGCGCGCGATGGGCGTACTGCTCGGACCCGCAATCGTCGGCGGCAACCGCGTGGAGGTGCTGTTGAATGGCGACCGCATCTTCCCCGCCATGCTCGCCGCCATCCAGGACGCGCGCACGAGCATCAACTTCGAGAGCTTCATCTACTGGTCCGGCGCGGTCGGCAGGCAGTTCGCCGACGCGCTCGCCGAGCGTTCGCGCGCCGGCGTGAAGGTGCACGTGCTGCTCGACTGGGTCGGCAGCAACAAGATGGATCCGGCGCAGCTCGACGAGATGGCGCGCGCCGGCATCGAGGTGCGGAGGTTCCACCAGCTCCACTGGTACAACCTGGGACGAATGAACAACCGCACCCACCGCAAGGTGCTGGTGGTGGACGGCCGGGTGGGCTTCACGGGCGGCGTAGGCATCGCCGACCAGTGGGCCGGCGATGCGCTGGACCCGGATCACTGGCGCGACACGCATTTCCGGGCCGAAGGACCGGTGGTCGCGCAGATGCAGGCGGTGTTTCTCGACAACTGGATCAAGGCCACCGGCGCGGTCCTCCACGGCCCCGACTACTTCCCCGCCCTGAAACGGGCGGGCCCGAGCCCGGCACAGATGTTCAGCAGCTCGCGCTCGGGCGGCAGCGAGAGCATGCAGCTCATGTACCTGCTCGCGATCACGGCGGCGCAGCGCTCGATTCACCTGTCGACAGCGTACTTCGTGCCCGACCGGCTGACGCTGCGGACGCTTGCCGATGCCTTGAGGCGCGGGGTGAAGGTGCAGATCATCGTGCCGGGAGAGCACGCGGACGCCGAATCCGTGCGGCGGGCATCGCGCGCCCGCTGGGGCCCCCTGCTCGCGGCCGGCGCCGAGATCTACGAGTATCTGCCGACGATGTATCACTGCAAAGTGATGATCGTCGACTCGCTCCTGGTGTCGGTGGGCTCGACCAACTTCGACAACCGCTCCTTCCAGTTGAACGACGAGGCGAACCTGAATGTCTACGATGCCGGGTTCGCCGAGCGGCAGGTCGGAATCTTCCAGGACGACCTGGCGCGCTCGCGCCGCGTCAGCCTGCGGGAATGGAAGAACCGGCCGCGCTCCGAGAAGGTCTGGGAGCATGCGGCCTCCCTGCTCGGATCCCAGATGTAGCCGGTCCGGCTACAATCGCGCGCAGGGACCTCATGTCGAGCATCAATCGACTGCACGATGCAGTCAAGGGCGGCGATCTTCCAGCGCTCGCGACTCTCCTCGCCGTCGACCCAAAACTCTCCAACGCGCGCAGCGAAACCGACCGAGGGGTACCTACCCGCTGCACGTCGCCGCCGAATTCGGGCAGGCGGAAGCCGCGAAGCTGTTGCTCGAGCACGGCGCCGACGTTTCGCTCCTCGACTCGGAGAACAATGCGATCGCCTTGTCCTGGGCCGCGTTCTTCGGCCGCCCGGCCGTGACAAAGGTGCTCATCGAAGCGGGATCCGCCCGCGAGCAGCGCAACAAGCACGGCCTCACGCCGCTCGACTGCGCGAGCGGCGGCGCGCAGGGGCAGTGGCAGCGCTTTTCCAACGCAACGCTGGAGGACTGGCGCCGGTGCGTCGAGCTGCTTCGCGCCTGATTCTCGCGCAATGAGATGAAGCTCGCCGCCCAGATCGCCGCCGCGCTGGTCGCGGCCCTTCACGTGTACTTCCTGGTGCTGGAGATGTTCCTCTGGACGCGGCCGTTCGGGCGCCGCACCTTCGGGCTGACGCCCGAGTTCGCCGCGGCCTCGAAGTCGCTGGCGGCGAACCAGGGCCTCTACAACGGCTTCCTCGCCGCCGGCATCGCCTGGGGCCTGTGGCTCGGCGACGCCGGCCGCGGGATGACGCTCTTCTTCCTCGCGTGCGTGGTGGTCGCGGGCGTGTTCGGTGCCGCCACCGTCAGCCGGAAGATCCTCATGGTGCAGGCGCTTCCCGGCGCCATCGCCTTAGTGCTCGTCTGGCTCGCGACCTAGCCGGGCCTGCGAAAGAAGCTTGTCGCGGGCGCTTGGCTTTCTGTACAGTGGCCCGTCCACCAGGAGGAGGCGAAGTCTCATGAAAATGACATTCAGGTCGCTCACCGCTATTGCTGCGTGCGGTCTGCTCGTTCCACTTGCCGCGCAAGCGCAGGACAAAGTCATCCGCGTCGGCGTGCTGATGCCGATCTCGGGCCCGGGCTCGTACTTCGGCGTGATGGGGAAGGAGGGCATCGACCTCGCGCTCGAGCAGGTGGCGAAGACCGACCTCAAGGGCTACAAGCTGCAGGTGCAGTACGAGGACTCGGCGTGCAGCCCGCTGCAGGCCACCAACACCGTGAAGCGCGTGCTCGACCAGCTCAAGCCGCACATCGTGATCGGCGAAGAGTGCTCCGACGCCTCGCTCGCGATCGCGCCGATCCTCGAGCAGGCGAAGGTGGTGCAGCTGAACGCCGGCTCGGTGACCATGAAGCTCACCGAGTCGGGCTACAAGTACGTGTTCCGCATCTTCCCGAACGCCGAGCAGCAGAGCGCGCCGCTCGTCAAGGTGGCGCGCGGACACCTGAAGGCGCAGACGGCGGTGATCCTCTACGAGAAGACCAACGCCGGCAACGACAACGCCGAGGGCTTCGAGAAGCCGTTCGTAGCCGCGGGCGGCAAGGTGCTGGCGAAGATCGACTTCGGCCGCGACGTGAACGATTTCACCGCGATCGCGACGCGCATCGCCTCGCTCGGCAAGGTCGACGTGCTGCCGACCTTCGCGCTCGAGGGCCAGCAGGTGCGCCTCTCCCAGGCGCTCGCGCAGGCCAAGGTGGTGAAGGGCGGAGGCGGGCAGGGCGTGCAGATGGGCTCGATCTGGCTGCCGTGGGGCTACGACCAGAAGGCGGGCCAGGCGGCGGTGGGCTACGTGCGCATCGTGCAGTTCGACCCGACCGAGAAGCGCAAGATCGTGCAGGACTTCATCAAGGCCTTCCAGGCGAAGTACGGCGCCGACAAGACCCCCACGCACATCAACGCCCACGCCTACGACACGATCCTGCTGGTCGCCGAGGCGGTGCGCCGCGGCGCCAAGGACTCGGAGACCATCCGCGAGCAGTTCACCAAGTTCAAGGACGTCGAGGTCACCACCGGCAAGATCAGCTTCGACCCGAAGGGCCAGAACTCCGACCTCTCGGTGGTGCACTTCGTCGAGACGCAGAAGGACCTGTCGTGGAAGGGGCTGAGCTGGCAATAACAGCGCCGCGACTCGTCGTTCCCGCGAAGGCGGGAACCCCGTTTCGAAAGAAATTGGATCCCCGCTTTCGCGGGGAAGACATCTTAAGAGCTTCTTTAGGGTTCTAGCGCCCCACTCCCGTGACGGACCTCCTGGCGCTCGTCGTTCAGCAGTCCGTCAACGGGGTCTACCTCGGCTGCCTCTACGTGATGGTGGCGCTGGGGCTCACCCTGATCTACGGGGTGCTGAACCAGATCAACTTCGCCCACGCCGACTTCGTTACCGTCGGCGCCTTTACTGCCTTCTTCACCGCGACCCGCTTCGCCACCAAGGCGCTCGGCATTCCCGACACCGGCGCCTATCTTCTTTCCTTGTTTTCAGCCCTGGGGGCCGGGGCGCTCCTGGGCTGGCTCGTGAGCGCCGCGGTGTTCGCGCCGCTCCGCCGCCGCGGCGCCGACGAGCTGCGGCCGCTCATCGCCACCATCGGCGTGTCGGTGCTGCTCGAGAACGGCCAGCTCGCGCTCTTCGGCCCGATCCCCTACCAGTTCGACTCGCCGCTCGCGCGCGAGACGATCCGCCTCGGGCCGATCTTCTTCAGCGGGCAGAGCGCGCTGGTGGTCGCAGTATCGGTGGCCGCGATCGCCGCGCTCTATGCCTTCATGCGCTTCACCTTCATGGGCAAGGCGCTGCGCGCCGTGGCGCAGGACCGCGAGACCGCGGGCCTGATGGGCATCAACGAGAACCTGGTGATCGCGCTCACCATCGTGATCGCCTCGGCCCTCGCCGGCGTGGCGGGCGCGATGCTCGGCCCGGTGGTCGTGCTCACGCCCTTCACCGGCGCCTCGCTCATCGTCAAGGCCTTCGCCATCGTCATCATCGGCGGCTTCGGCAACATGCAAGGCACCATCATCGCCGGGCTCCTCGTCGGCATCATCGAGGCCTTCACCGTCCAGTACCTCGGCTCCGGCCTCATCGACCTCGTCGTGTTCGCGATGCTGCTCCTGATGCTCGTCGTGCGGCCCACCGGCCTCATCGCCGAGCACAAGGAAGAAAACGTTTGACTAGCTTCTTCACGGGGAAAAAGGGCGTTGCCTTCCTGATCGCCCTGATCCTCATCGCCGCTGCCCCGTGGCTGCTGAGCACAAGCTACTGGCGGGGAATCCTGGTGCTCTGCGCGATGAACGTCCTCCTCGCGCTGTCGCTCAACCTCGTGCTCGGTTACACCGGCCAGTTGAACCTCGGCCAATCGGCGTTCTTCGGCATCGGCGCCTACGTCTCGACCATCCTCATCAAGACCTACGGCTGGAACTTCTGGCTTGCCGCGCTCGCCGCGGTCGGCGCCGCCGGCCTCGTCGGCGTGGCGCTCGCCGCCTTCGCGGTGCGGCTGCGCGGCCACTACCTCGCCATCGCCTCGCTCGGCTTCGCGGTGATCACCTACCAGGTGCTGGTCAACTGGGAGAGCGTGACGCAGGGCGTGCGCGGCATCTACGGCATCCTGCCGCCGGTGCCGAACGCGGTGGCGCTGTTCTACCTCGTCGCCGGCATCGGCCTCCTCGTCTACTTCCTGCTCGACAACCTGGTGCGCTCCCCGGTCGGCGACACGCTGCGCGCGATCCGCGAGGACGAGGTGTCGGCGGCCGCGCTCGGCGTCCACGCCGCCGTCTGGAAGGCCTTCGCCTTCGGCCTCGGCGCCGCAATCGCCGGCCTCGCCGGCTGCTTCTACCCCGGCTTCGTCGGCACGCTGGTGCCCGACGCCTTCGGCATCGTCGAATCCTTCACCATGATGGCGATGGTGATCGTCGGCGGCATGGGCACCATGATCGGCCCCGTGATCGGCGCCGTCGTGCTCACTTTCCTGCCCGAGCTGCTGCGCGGCTTCGGCGAGCTGCGCCTCATGATCTATGGCGTCGCGCTCACGCTGGTGGTGCTGTTCATGCCGGGCGGTATCGTCCAGGCCTGGCTTTCCTTCCATCACCGGAGGCGAGCCTGAGCCTCCTCAGCGCCGAAAAGCTGCACAAGAGCTTCGGCGGCGTGCGTGCCGTGTACGACGTCTCGGTGGAGGTCCCCGCGGGCACGATCTTCGCCCTGATCGGCCCGAACGGCGCCGGCAAGTCGACCCTGCTGAACCTGCTTTCCGGCGTCTACCAGCCCGATTCGGGTTCTCTTTTTCTTCATGAACGAAGCCTCATCGGGCTGCCAGCCTACGAGCGGACGCGGCTCGGCATTGCCCGCACCTTTCAGAAAATCCGCCTGTTCAAGCAGCTCACCCTGCTCGAGAACGTGCTCGCCGGCTTCCACATCCACCAGGACGTGCCGCTCTGGAAGTGCTTCCTTCCCAGCTCGAGCACCCGCTTTCGGGCCGACGCGCTCGAGCTTCTGTCCTTCGTGGGCCTGGCGAATCGGGCGAACGACCGCGCCGGAGTGCTTTCCTATGGCCAGCAGCGCATGCTCGAGATTGCCCGCGCGCTCGCCACGCGGCCGAGGCTCTTCATGCTCGACGAGCCCGCCGCCGGCCTCAACGCCGCGGAGGTTGAGTTTCTTCTCAAAAGACTACAAAACATCAATCAACGAAATGTGACCGTCCTCGTCGTCGAGCACAACATGGACCTGGTGATGAACGTGGCGCAACGCGTGTTCGTCATGGACCACGGCGTGCGCATCTTCGAGGGCACGCCGCGCGAAGTGCAGGCGAACCCGCGCGTGATCGAGGCCTACCTCGGCGGTGCCTTTGCTTCTTAAAGTAGAGGAGCTGGAACTTGCATACGGCGAAGTCGCCGCCGTGCGCGACGTGTCCTTCGAAGTCGCCGAAGGCGAGATCGTCACCCTGATCGGCGCCAACGGCGCCGGCAAGAGCACCACCCTGCGCGGCGTTGCAGGGTCGATGCGTTCCAGAAAGGGAAAGATTCTTTTTGATGGAGTCGACGTTACGCGCCTTCCAGCCCACGCTCGCACCGCGGCCGGCATCGCCCTCGTGCCCGAGGGCCGGCGCGTGTTTCCGGCACTCACCGTGCGCGAGAACCTCGAGATGGGCGGCTTCAAATATCGCAGGGACCGAAAAAAAGTGAACTGGCTCATCGAGCGCGCCATGGCAAGCTTCCCGCGCCTTCGCGAACGCGCCACCCAGCCTGCCGGCACACTCTCGGGCGGCGAGCAGCAGATGCTCGCCCTCTCCCGCGCCCTCATGTCCGAGCCGCGCCTCCTCTGCATGGACGAGCCCTCGCTCGGCCTCGCGCCCATCGTGGTACAGGAAATCTTCCGTAGCATCCGCTCGGTGAACGCCGCCGGCACCAGCATCCTCCTCGTCGAGCAGAATGCCCGCTACGCCCTCGAGACCGCGAGCCGCGGCTACGTCCTGCAGACCGGCGCCATCATCGCGAGCGGCGCCTGCGACGACCTCAAGCGCGACGAGCGCGTGAAGGAAGCCTATTTAGGGAGAAAATAATTCGGGGTCAGAGCCCGAATTCGCCCACTACCTCATGAACGACCACTACTCCCTCAAAGGCAGGGCCGCGATCATCAGCGGCGCCGGCGGCGGCATCGGCCGCGCCATCTCGATCACCTTCGCCGAGGCCGGCGCCAAGGTCGCCTGCCTCGACATCAAACTCAAGAACGCCGAGGAGACCGCTCGGCTCGCCGGACAGGACGCCCTCGCGATCGGGTGCGACGTCTCCTCCGAATCCGACACCAAGGGAGCCGTCGAGCGCGCCGCCAGGGCCTTCGGCCGCCTCGACATCCTCGTGAACGGCGCCGCCATGGCCGACCCCACCGCGACCGTCCTCGACCTCGACCTCGCCGCGTGGAACAAGGTCTTCGCCACCAACGTCGGCGGCGCCTTTCTCCTGAGCCGCTGGACCATCCCGCACATGATCACCGCCGGCGGCGGCTCCATCATCCACATCGCCTCCCAGCTCGGCACCGTCGGCACCCCCGGCCGCGTCGCCTACTGCTCCACCAAGGGCGCGCTTCTCACCATGGCCAAGGCCATGGCCGCCGACCACGCCGCCCAGAACATCCGCGTCAACACCCTCTCGCCTGGCGCCGTCGAGACCGAGCGCATGCTGCGCTTCGGCTCGATGGAAAAAGCTCGCGAGGTGCTCGGCTCCAAGCACCTCATGAAGCGCCTGGGCCATCCTCAGGAAATCGCCCAGGCCGCGCTCTTCCTCGCCTCCGACGCTTCGAGCTTCATGACCGGCTCGGACCTGCGAGTGGACGGTGGCTATAACGCCATCTAGGCCGGGACCTTTCCGCGAACGCACCAGGCGCGCGCCTTGAGCGTGAATGCGCGGTCCGGGCGATCGCCGAGCAAGCGCTTTTGCAACCGCGCCTCGAGCTGGCGGCGGCGCTCGTCGGTGATCGAGACGACGTAGGCGCCGCCCGGGCCGGCGCCTTTCAGGAACGGCGTCCAGTAGTCGGCGAATGAGGCGTAGGTTTGCTCGATGGTCAGGCCGCGCTCCTGCACCTCCGTGAGCCCGGCCTTGCGCCACAGTGCGCCCAACTGGCCCTCGCGGGAGAGCTTCATGTGGCGCTCATCCTTGGGCTCCATCGCTGGATCGAGCGCGACCACCT
>Ga0075419_10003500_pt1 | contig 10057 bp, 5 predicted proteins | sample SoiMetdeltSBSDD3_FD_76900 | JGI IMG/M metagenome (GOLD analysis project Ga0075419, IMG submission 76900) | Bulk soil microbial communities from a Populus tree surrounding site in Tennessee, USA - Soil MetaG P. deltoides SBSDD3 | ecosystem: Environmental > Terrestrial > Soil > Tree plantation... | reverse complement strand
TGCATCAAACCCAGGATGCTGAGCTGAGTCGGCACGCTGGAGCACAGCACGACCTCGCAGATCGCGAGAGCACGGCGCTGTCCCGGCGAGAACCGTACGTCCGGCACGTCCCCGGCGACGGCTTCGGGGGGTGCGTAGGGGTTCGGGGAGTGGTCGACGACCTCCTGCGAGACGGGTCCCGGTTCGCCCGGAATCGAAACCGGCAAGGTTTCCGAAGGAATTTGCGTAGGATGCGTAGGAATAGGCCCGTCGGACACGCGTCTTAAGTGTACGAAAGAAACCGGCCTAGGGGTTTACCCCCTCGGGTATTTGCAGAGGTCATGGCTCGGGCATTGACCCGGCAGCCGCACCGGGCCAAATGGTGTAAAAATGACCAGGTAGCAAGCTCCCTAAAGGACTCAACGCATCAATGTCCGCAACAAACGGCGAACGCGTTCTCATCGTTGAAGACGAGCCAAGTACCAGGCTCGGGCTCACCGAGCTCGTACGTACCTGGGGATTCACGACCGACTCGGCGGCCGATGGCGAAGAGGCGCTTCAGCGCATCACCGCCTTCCGGCCGTCCATCATCATCAGCGACCTGGTGATGCCGCGCATGGGCGGCCTCGAGCTGCTCCGCGCGCTCAAAGACGATGGTGGCGATTTCACCATCGTGATTCTCACCGCGCAGGGCAGCGTCGAAACCGCGGTCGAGGCGATCAAAGAAGGCGCCTACGACTACCTGACCAAACCGGTCGAGACGCAGCGGCTCAAGATCCTGCTCGACAAGATCGTCGAGCGGCAGGACACGCTACGCGAGGTGAAGTCGCTGCGCAAGCAGCTGCGCGAGCACGGCAGCTTCGGCCGGATGATCGGCAGCAGCGCGCAGATGCGCAAGGTGTATCAGGTCGTGGAGCAGGCGGCGCCGACCTCCGCGTCGGTGTTGATCTGGGGCGAGTCGGGCACCGGCAAGGAGCTCGTCGCGCAGACCATTCATCAACTCAGCCCCCGCGCTCAGATGACGTTCGTCCCCATCAACTGTGCCGCTATCCCCGAGACGCTGCTCGAGAGCGAAATCTTCGGGCACGAGAAGGGGGCGTTCACGGGCGCGGTCGATCGCCGGCCCGGCTGCTTCGAGCTCGCTGATCGCGGCACGCTGTTCCTCGACGAGATCGCCGAGATGACGCCGGCCACGCAGGTCAAGCTGCTGCGTGTGCTCCAGGAACGGAAGTTCCGCCGGCTCGGCGGCCGCGCCGAGGAGACGGTCGACGTCCGGGTCATCGCCGCGACCAACGTCAACCCGACCGAGGCGGTCAAGAACGGGAAGCTCCGCGAGGACCTCTATTACCGCCTGAATGTCTTCGCCATCGAGCTGCCGCCGCTGCGGCACAGGAAAGAAGACCTGCAGCTGCTCGTCCAGTCGTTCCTGGCCGACTTCAATCAGCGCAACAACAAACAGGTCACCGCGGTCGATGCGACGGCCATGCGGGTGCTCGAGCAGTACAACTGGCCCGGGAACATCCGTGAGCTTCGGAACGTGATCGAGCGGGCAGTCATCCTGAGCTCGGGCGAGTTCATCGAGCCCAAGCACCTGCCGCCACTCGTCACCGATTCGCCCGACGTGGTCAAGCCGACCCTCTCGCTAACCCCCGGGACGACCGTCGAGGAGGCGGAAACACGGCTGATACTGATGACGCTCGAGCACACGCGCGATAATAAGACGCGAGCGGCCTAAATACTGGGTATCAGCTTGAAAACGCTGCACAACAAGTTGAACAAGCTGCGTGGCCGGGCGACGGGGAAGCGTTCCGACGAGCCTGTCGCGCAGTGATCGCACTGATCGGGGGCCAGGCGCCGATAAGTGTAGGGGCCGGCTCGTCGGGGCCGGCTTCAGCCGACCCCGTGCCTTTGAGTTGTGAATGCGCCTGAGCATCCGGTTCAAGCAGATCGTGGGCGTGACGGCCATCGTGGGTCTGGCCGTCATCGGCCTCAGCGGACTCTACGCGACGCGCCTGGCCGACGTCGTCGTACGGGAAAGCTATTCACGCGGCCAGATGCTCGGCCGGCAGATCCTCCACCTTGCTGGAGGCGTCGTCACGGCGGGTGTCGACCCCTACGCCGCCCTGCGTGACGATCCCGGCGTTCGGGCGATTCTCGAATCCAGTCTTTACGGAGAGGACGTTCTCACGGCGGCAATCGTCGACGCCAACGGCATCGTCGTCGCTCACAACATCCGGTCGCAGGTTGGCCAGACGATCAAGCCGCGCGGTGACTTGGCAGCGCTGTCGAACGACAGCCCACTGAACAAACTCATCTTCCTGTATCTCGCCGACGAGCAGACGATCGTCGAGGTCCAGCAGGCGTTGAAACGGGGCGACGAGGATTTCGGCTCCATCCGGATTGGCGTGTCGACGACGCTGATGCGGGAAGAGTTGGACCGGCTGCTGTGGGAAGCGCTGTTGACGGCGGGAGTGGCGTTGGCTATTGCCATCTTCGTCGCCGGTACCCTCGCGCAGCTGCTGCTGCGCCCCATCCACGTTCTGCGAAGCGGCCTGACGCGACTCGGCAAAGGCGAGTTCGGCGTGACGTTGGATCTGCCGCCGGGCGACGAGTTCGGCGAGCTCGGTGATTTCTTCAACACCGTCAGCCAGCAGCTCTCCGCGGATCGCTCGGCGCTCGCTGGTCAGAAGGCGAATCTGCAGTCTGCCGTCGAGCACCTCGAAGACGCGGTCGCGTTGTTCAACCCGTCGGGCGAGTTGTTGTTCTGCAATCCGGCCATGCAGCACACGCTGGCGACCGACTCGATCGGCCAATCGCTGCCGGCGCTCATGCCGACCGGCCATCCGTATCGAACACTTGTCGAGGAGACGCTGGCGACGCGACGCTCACGCGGGCCGATTCAGATTGGGGGGCATCAGACCGACCAGGTTCCGGTGCCCAAGCGGGCGGATGCGACGCAAGCCGTCGGAACGAAGCTCGAGGCGCGCGCCGTGGACGAAGAGCTGGTCATGACGCACGCCATCGTCGGGACGAGCGGTGAGCTCGTTGGCGTGATGCTCGTGTCGCGCAATCTGGCGCAGCTGTCACGCGTGCAGTCCACATTGGCGTACTCGCGGAAGCTCGTCGCGCTAGGCCGTCTGACCGCGGGCATCGCGCACGAGGTGAAGAACCCGCTCAACGCGATGATGATTCACCTCGAGCTGCTGCGGACCAAGATCCGCGGCACGTTTGCAGTGGCGCTGCAGCCCGAACCGGTGGCGGCCGCCGGCGGGATGCTCGGGCTGGGGCCCGGGCGCGCCAGTCCGCTGCCAGCACCAGTCCAAGGCGCGCTCGAACACGTCTCCATTATCGAGAGTGAGATCCGGCGCCTGGATGAGGTAGTGCAGGGGTTCCTGAAATTCACGAGACCGGAGGATTTGCGGCTCCAGCCGGTGAAGATCGCGGCGCTGTTGGAGGAGATCCTTCCAGTGATCGAGACCGAGGCGAGCAAGCACAGCGTTCGGATCAGCGTCGAGGTGCCGCCGTCGTTGCCCGCGGTGAATGGCGACGCCGCGATGCTGCGTCAGGTGTTCCTGAATCTGGCGATCAATGCGTGCCAGGCGATGACGAGTGGAGGGTCGCTCCGGATCGTGGCGGCGCCGTCATCGCGCGGACGCGTCGAAGTGCGGGTGGAGGACACGGGGGTCGGCATCGCGCCGGAGCACCTGTCACGGATTTTCGATCTGTATTTCACTACCAAGGAGCGGGGCACCGGCATCGGCCTGTCGATGGTCTACCGCATCATTCAGATGCACGACGGCGAGATCGAAGTGCAGTCGACTCCGGGGCGCGGCACGACCTTCCGTGTGCTGCTGCCGCGGGCACAAGGATATTGAAATGCCACGAAAGCTTTTGCCACTGGCGTGCTTCGTGCTGACGTCGGCGGTGTTCGCGGCCGGATGCGGGTCGAAGCGCGCGCCGTCGGTGCCCGATGGGCCGCCGCTGGCGATGTCGGAGCCGCCGCCGCGCGTGTTTGCCCCGATCGAGGAGGAGGAGCCGGTCGCCTCGACTCCGGTCGCGCAGGAAACGCCGACACCGGCGCCAAGACCGATTCCGCAAAACCGTCCGCCGGCGCGCCGATCGACGCCCGCGGAATCGGAGCGTACCGAACAGCCCGCCGCGCAAACGACGCCCGTGCCCACACCGGAAGCGCCGCGCGAGCTGCGCGCCGCCTCCGCACCGACCGATGCCGAGTCCGAGCGCAAGATCGGCGACATGCTGCGGCGTGCGAATCAGTCGTTGAACAACGTCTACTACCAGGGCTTGTCAGCGGCGCGGAAAGAACTCTACGACCTGGCCAAAGCGTCCATCAAGGATGGCGAGCAGGCGCTGAAGGAACGCAATTTCCTTTATGCCGAGACGCTCGCTGACAAGGCCGCGAAGCTGGCGACCGAGTTGGCCGGCCGGTGATGACATAGGCGTTGAGCGCAGGCTCGCCGTAGCCGTGGCGGAGGCGGATACCTGCGCGCTAGAAACTCACGCCGATTCCGAAATGCCCGCGAGGCTTTCCGTCCTCGGGCCAGCCGAGATCGAAATTGAACATGAACACGGCGGCACCGAAAAACACGCCGCCGCCGATGCCGCGCTGGAACGGCTGATCGGCGAGCCGCTCGCCCGACGCCCAGATGGTCCCCGCGTCGACAAACCCTTTCACGCCAAAGCGACCAACGTTCAGCGGTGAGGTGAGCGGGTAGCGAACTTCGGCCGTGAGCGCCGCGAGGTTGTCGCCGGCGCGATGGCCGGTGCGATAGCCGCGCAGCGAATCGCTGCCGCCGAGCAGCGGCTGTTCCGCGGCAGGAAGCGGGCCGTCGGCTCGTGATAGCTGTCCGCGCACGGCGAGCACCGCCGGTCCGCCGATACCGACATACCCCCGGGCATCGATCAACCACCGGCCTTGCCCGTCGCGTTCTGAGAACGCCAGCCGCTCCCAGCCGATCCTCGCGTCGATCGCATTGCGCGGGAACGAGGGATCGATGCGCGTGTCGAAGGCGACGTGGACGCCGGCGGCCGTGTGACGTGCGTCGTAGTCGTCGCCGAACTCCACGTTGGCGACGCGCGCGTTCGCACCGACCCGCAGCCAGCCGACCAGCGCGCGATCCACTTCGACGCGAACGTCGCGCCGCAGATCGGCAAGCTCGTAGAACGGGTTCTCGCGCCGGTTGATCGAGGCGCCCACTCGCACGAACGACACCAGACCGCGATCGAACGAACGCTCGACCTCAACGCCCGCCCGCCGCTCGCCGCCCCACGTCAGCGGCACCGAGATGCGACTGCTCGCGCCGATCGCATCGGCAAACGCCACCCGAATGCCGTAGGTGAATCCGTAGCCGTCGGCATACCCGAGCACGGGCAGCCACTGGCTCGCGGCGCCGAGGCGCTTCAACGGCCCCGGGGTCGGATCGTCCGCAGTCACCGCCGCCCGCTCGTCGACGAGGATCACCACGAGAATCTCGGACGCGTGGTCGATCGAGCGAAAGCGGCGACGCACTTCGACGGTGTCGAAGCGGTTGCTCGATCGCAGCTTCGTTTCCGCGTCACGGAGTGCCGTCTCGGAGGCCGCCTCGCCGGTCGAGAGGCCACTGAGCGAGATCACGTCCGCGTCGGGAGTGGTGTGATTGCCGTGAACGCGGATCTCCGCGATCGTCTCCTGCTGCGCGGCCACGGAGGACACGGAGATCAGGGCCACTAAGAACACGGAGATCACTAAGGTCTTTGTGTTCTTTGTGCACTCCGTGGCCAAACTGCCCTTAGTGTTCTCAGTGCTCTCCGTGGCCAAACTGCCCTTAGTGTTCTCAGTGCTCTCCGTGGCCAATCTCTTGGTGCTCGTGGTGGCGATGGCCCGCGTGGTCACCGCACCCTCGTCGTCACCGTGGCCAGCTTGTAGTCGTGGAAGTCGGCCGCATAGCGCCCATCGAGCTCGCCGATCGCGAGGCTCATATCGAATGCCATGCGGATCGAACGGGGCAGCCACACGCCGGCGAACGCCTGCCCCATCTCCATGACCGCCTGGAAGCCGTCGAGGCGGACGATCGATCGTCCCGGCATGAAATCGAGCGGCAGGTTGTGGAACTCGTACTTGAGGATCTGGTGCTCGGCCGGATCGATCCACAGCGTGACGAGCGCCACCTTGTTCATCTTCGCTTCGATGTCCGAGTCGCGCTTGCGCAGCTCCTTGTTGGGCCGCTCCCGTCCTTCCTTGAACAGCTTCGTCGGGTAGTACTCGACGCGGAGCACGTCGTGTCCTTCGAGCGTTTCGCGTCCGACGAGCGCGTATTGACCGGGATCGAACTTGAACTTCATGAAGTAGGCGGCCGAGATGAACCCAGGCTCGAGGGCCTCGCGAACCGTCGCTTCGGTTGCCGCGCTCGAGGCGTCCGCCGAGCCCCGGCTCACATCGATGCCGCCGGTCCCGGCCGAGACGGTGACCCCATCGCGCCGCTGCTCGCGACGTTGCTCGCGCTTCACCCACTCCTCTTCTGCCTTGCGGCGATCGCGTTCGCCGAGCGTGACGCCGTCCACGCGGATCGGACTCTTGATGAACAGGCCATCGCGCGGAAACCAGGCGAAATCGCGCTCGGTGCCCCAGATCCGGCGCCCGCCAGTCCCGGTCACCTGCAGCGACTCGCGCTCTTCCAGCACGTATTGCTGCAGCTTCTTCCAGTTGTCATCGCGCCGCGTGAGCACGCGCGACATGAAGGCATCGAGATCACTCTGAGCGGCAGGCGTAGCCAGGGCCAGAGTGAGGCAGACCAGGGTCAGCAGCAGGCGTGCGAACACGTCGACACTCCGCAGGCAGGCATCTCTTTGACGATGACACAGCTCGCGCTGTTTCGCGCTCCACGACTGCTCAGGGCAGCCCTTCCATGAAGCTCAGGGCGAGCCCGTCGACGAGCTCAGGGGCCAGCCCTTCGACGGACCTCAGGGCCGACCCCTTCGACGGAGCTCAGGGTGAGCTAAAGCCTTGATTCCGTAAGCCCTGTCTGAATCCTGAATCTTGATTCCTGATTCCTGTACAATTGCTACATATTGCGCGTGCCCTAAAAGAAAAGCTCTATATGTTGTGGTTTTGCTATTGACAAGGGGGTAAACGGGGGGCACTATGTCCCCCGCGCTCAACGCCATGTAGACGGGCTGATACCTCCCAGGGATCGGCCCCGGCCAAGGAAGCCTTCAGGACGTCTCGAGCGCACACCACCACAGATTTCCGGGATGACACCAGCGGGGTAGGTGCGTCCTATTGAGCAAGACCGAGATTCGGAGGAGAGCATGGAAAGAGGCCCCGCCCGCGAAGCCGCAGCCGCTCAGCAGGCGACTCAGAATAGCGCTCTCGACCCGTCGGCCCGCGCGCGCAAGACTGCAGAGTCGAAGCCGCCGCTGGTGCCCGGGCTCGAGTTCCCACGCTATTTCACCCTGCCTGACGTGGATCCATTCGACGAAGTCGAGTGGGAGATCCGCGCGGCCGTGATTGGCAACGAAAAGGGCAGGGTCGTTTTCGAGCAGCGCGATGTCGAGATTCCCAAGGCCTGGTCGCAGCAGGCCACCAACATCGTCGTCTCCAAGTACTTCCGCGGGCAGCTCGGCACGCCCGAGCGCGAGCGCAGCGTCAGGCAGCTGATCGGCCGTGTCGTCGACACCCTCACGGCGTGGGCGCGCCAAGACAAGTACTTCGCGAGCGAGGAGGCGCTGCAGTCGTTCAGCCACGAGCTGAAGCACCTGCTGGTCTTTCAGAAGGCCGCGTTCAACAGTCCGGTCTGGTTCAACTGCGGGTTCGAGAAGGCGCCGCAATGCTCGGCGTGCTTCATCAACTCGGTGCAGGACACGATGGACTCGATCCTCACGCTGGCGAGGACCGAGGGGATGCTCTTCAAGTTCGGCTCCGGTACCGGGAGCAATCTGTCGGCGATTCGTTCGTCGAAGGAGCTGCTCGCCGGCGGCGGCACGGCGTCGGGGCCGGTGTCGTTCATGAAGGGCTACGACGCGTTCGCCGGCGTCATCAAGTCGGGCGGCAAGACGCGGCGTGCGGCGAAGATGGTGATCCTCAACGCCGATCACCCCGACATCATCGAGTTCATCAACTGCAAGGTCGAAGAAGAGAAGAAGGCGTGGGCGCTGATCGATGCCGGCTACGACGGCTCGTTCACCGGCACCGCCTACACGTCGGTGTTCTTCCAGAACTCGAACAACAGCGTGCGGGTGACGGACGACTTCATGCGCGCGGTGCTGGACGACGGCGAGTGGACAACGAAGCGGGTGACGGACGGGCAGCCGGCAGAGACCTACGACGCGCGCGAGCTGATGCAGGGCATCGCCCAGGGCACGTGGGTGTGCGGCGACCCTGGCATGCAGTTCGACACGACCGTCAACGAGTGGCACACCTGCCCGAACACGGCGCGAATCAACGCGAGCAATCCGTGCTCCGAGTACATGTTCCTGGACGACTCGGCGTGCAACCTCGCGTCGATCAACCTGATGAAGTTCGTCAAGGAGGACGGCGAATTCGACGTGGCGGCGTTCAAGGCGGCCTGCCGGACCCTGATCACCGCGCAGGAGATCATCGTTCCGAACTCGAGCTACCCGACCAGGGCGATCGAGCGTAACTCGCACGAATACCGTCCGCTCGGCCTGGGCTACGCCAACCTTGGTGCGCTGCTGATGTCGCGCGGTCTTCCCTACGACAGCGACGAGGGCCGCGCCTACTCTGCGGCGATCACCGCGGTGATGACCGGTGAAGCGTACGCCCAGTCAGCAAAGGTGGCGCGCGACCATGGCGGTCCGTTCGGCGGCTTCGAGGCCAATCGCGAGCCGTTCTTGCGCGTGATGCGCAAGCACCGCGACGCGGTCGGCGAGATCAATCCCAAGCACGTGCCCACGGATCTCTATGCCGCGGCCAAGCAAGCCTGGGACGAGGCGGTGGAGCTCGGCGAGGACTTCGGGTATCGCAACGCGCAGGCCACCGTACTCGCGCCCACCGGGACCATCGGGTTCATGATGGACTGCGACACCACGGGGGTGGAGCCGGATATCGCGCTGGTCAAATACAAGAAGCTGGTCGGCGGCGGGTTGATGAAGATCGTCAACAACACCGTGCCGATGGCGCTCGAGCGTCTCGGATACACGGCGCCGGAGATCGATGCCATCGTCCATCACATCGACGAGCAGGAGACGATCGAGAGAGCGCCGTTCCTCAAGGACGAGCATCTGCCGGTGTTCGACTGCGCGTTCAAGGCGGCCAACGGCGACCGGTCGATCCACTACATGGGTCATATCCGCATGATGGGTGCGACCCAGCCGTTCATCTCGGGCGCGATCAGCAAGACGGTGAACGTGCCGCGCGAAGCGACGGTCGAGGACATCGAGAAGGCCTACATCGAGTCGTGGCGTCTTGGCGCGAAGGCGATTTCGATCTACCGTGACGGCAGCAAGCGCACGCAGCCGCTGAACACGTCGAAGGCGCAGGTCGCCGACACGCGGAACGTCGGGGCTGGCTTCGGCCAGCCCGAGGTCAGGGAAGTGGTGAAGGAAGTCGTCAGGATCGTCGAGCGTCCGCAGCGGCGAAAGCTGCCCGACGAGCGCAACGCGATCACGCACAAGTTCGACATCGCCGGCCACGAGGGCTATATCACCGTCGGTCTGTTCGATGACGGGACCCCAGGTGAGATCTTCCTGACGATGGCCAAAGAGGGCTCGACCATCTCGGGCTTTGCCGACGCGTTTGCGCAGGCGATCTCGTACTCGCTGCAGTACGGCGTACCGCTGCAGGTGCTGGTCGACAAGTTCAGCCATGCGCGCTTCGAGCCCTCGGGGATGACCAAGAACCCCGAGGTCCGCTTTGCGAAGTCGATCGTCGACTACATCTTCCGCTGGATGGCCACGAAATTCCTGTCGCCTGAAGCGCAGTATCGCGCCGGCGTGAACATGCGTGAAGAGCCGGACGAGGCCGAAGCGACAGATGTAGTGTCCGGCTTTAGCCGGACTGAAACGAGCCGGACCGAACCATCACTAAAGACCGAAGCGAAGCCGCGTGCAAGCGAGTTCGCCG
>Ga0075419_10003497_pt1 | contig 10063 bp, 10 predicted proteins | sample SoiMetdeltSBSDD3_FD_76900 | JGI IMG/M metagenome (GOLD analysis project Ga0075419, IMG submission 76900) | Bulk soil microbial communities from a Populus tree surrounding site in Tennessee, USA - Soil MetaG P. deltoides SBSDD3 | ecosystem: Environmental > Terrestrial > Soil > Tree plantation... | reverse complement strand
CCTCAACCTCTTGTTGAAGCTCTATACTATATTTTTGCTCTGCTTCTAATAATGCATTTTCTTTTCTGCGTGCTTGTCGTGGTTGTTTATTTTCTTTCCCATCTGGACCAACTTCCGGAGAAAGGGAGTATATTTCTTCAGAGGTCGAAGGATGTTGCCGGTTGCTGTCAGATCTTTTTTTTCTGCGTGCGTTTGCCACAAAAAAAAGTTTGGTGCACTTAAGGTACTAAAAAAACGAAGTACAGCCGTCAACCTTAAGGTCGGGGTGAAATATTACCGTTGTATGACACGTCAATATTGAGGCGGTTTCCAAAATTCAATTTGGCAGTAATAACCACGTCATCGGTATTAATTATTGCCTCTGTTTCGGCGATATATATTTTGTTGATCGGTAATAGATTTGATGGCATTATGAATTTGGGCAACACTTCTGCGATGTCTCAGGTATTTTTTATTTCTGAATTGACCTGTCGCCAGTAATTCATTGAGCTTTTGTTGATGCAGAACCAGGAGGTCTAACAGTTCGCCAAGATTTGCATATAAGTATTTTGCCATGGGGTAAGATTATGAAAAGCGCAGAGCAAATTCCATGCATTTATCGTGTTATGAAGACATTATTAGTGTAGTGGCTGTTTAAATTCGCTAAATTTTTTTTTTACACAGTGATTTTTTAACTATTAAAAGCACATACATTCGTTGCACCAAAGGGAGAAATTTTCCCGTTTGAGCATTACATATCAAATCCAAAACACATTTTCCAAATCATTTTATTATTCCACCCTTTCTTAAGTGATCATTCGGGTAAATGATTTGGTATTTGTCTCACATTTGTCGGTCGCAACCAACTTACTGCTTAAAGAAACCTTATTGTCTATTTAGACAATTCAAACTAAAAAGCAATCAAATGGGGCTAAACAAACTGACTACAGTTAACCAAAAAAAAGCAACGGCCTTTATGGATGAGAAAGCAGAAATGCAGGAAGACAAAGAGAAATCCATCATGGCAACAGTTCATGAAATAAGAAATCCTTTAACTGCAATCAAGCTGACCAACCAGTTGATGCAGGAAACTTTTGAAAAAGAAGAACGGGACAGGCTGCTCATGCAATCTTATATGACGATCATTGCTAATAACATCGAAAGGATAGAAAAGCATTTAAAGGAAGTATTGGGATACAGAAAAAGAGAGATCGTATTTGAACCGGTAAATATTTGCGACTGTATTGGCAAGGCGTTGTGCGAAGCAAAGGACAGAATTTACCTCAGCAACATCACTGTTAGTAATAATTACAAAGGCAGTCATTGGGTGTACGGCATCGAAGAGAAATTAATGACTGCCTTTTTGAATATTATTATCAATGCAATTGAGGCAATTAAAACAGAGAACGGGAAAATATGGATCAGTGTATATGAAACAAATAATACAGTTCGCATAACATTTAAAGATAATGGAGCCGGCATGGAACCGGCTACTGTCGAAAAGATCTTTGACCCGCATTTCAGTACTAAGGATGGTATAGGCATTGGTCTTTACAATGTAAAAGAAATTATGAACCTGCATAAGGCAAATATTGTTGCCGATAGCTTGCCGGGAATCGGAACATCGGTGAGCATACTTTTCAATAGCATACCTGGAGAAGAAATACAGGCAAGATCGAAACGGGCAAGCGGGCCCGTCTCCGATAACCGTTAGCCATTAAATATTTCCATGATGAACACCACCGTCCTCGTGCACAACGAGTCCCATTCGAATTCGGGGCTCTTTTGTTTTATCTGCCACCTGGCTTAGTTGCTTCGGCTTGCCTGCCTCTTGCATCCTAAATCAAGTTTCGTTCTGCCGAGCCTCGCAATGAAGAAAATTCCAGAGGTTATGGAATAAACATACCGTCTCGCAGAGTCTTTGTCATTGCGATTCGGGAACGAATCCACGGCCCATCGGATTCTCGTAATTGCAAGGCCGTCTGGTTAAGAAAGTTTACATGCTTAGTTAAACAGGCCGAAGCAAACTAGAAAAACAAAGAAACGCGAAACTTGAATTAATTATTGACTTCTCCGACTAAAAACACACTACCGCAAACAAGGATCAGATCATCCTTATGTGATCTTGCTATTGCTGTCTTAAGCGCAGTGTTTACGTCAGGGTAACTTTCTCCATTTAGGTTTTGTTCTGCGGCCTTTGCCTTTAAAACATCTGCAGGCAATGCCCTGGGGATTTGTGCGCGGGTGAAATAGTACTGAGCAGCGTGAGGGAGAAGCGATAAAACTTTTTCGACTTCTTTATCTTTTACCAAACCGATAATGATATGTAATTCATGATAAGTTGTTAATTCAAGTTGTTGTGTTATCTGTTTTATTCCATCTTCATTATGCCCGACATCCAAAATAATTATGGGGTGGTCATGAATGATTTCCCATCGACCATGCAGACCAGTAAGCTTTTTCGTTTTTTGTAAACCATTCCGGATATCGGTTTCATTCAAATCGTAATTCAGTTCTTTTAAAACCGAACATGACTCCAGCACGGTCAATAGATTTTTGCTTTGGTAAAGCCCTGGCAGATCAAGTTGGTATTTTTTATGATCGGTTTTGCCTTTTTCTTCCACTTCAACGATCAGCTCATGTTTTTTCCATTCCCAGGAAAGGACATTCCTGTTTTCTTTCGCATAATATATGGTCGCGTCTTTTTCAGTAGCTATTTTTTCAAATACAGTTTTTGTTTCCGGGAGAAACTCGCCTATAACAACTGGAATATTTTGTTTTATGATGCCTGCTTTTTCAAAAGCGATCTTTTCCAGTGTATCGCCCAATATATTCATGTGATCCCAACCGATATTAGTGATAACCGAAAGTCCCGGCGTAATAATATTTGTGCTGTCAAACCTTCCGCCAAGACCGACTTCAATAACGGCAATATCGACTTTTTGTTTAGCAAAATAGTCAAATGCCATCGCAACAGTTATCTCAAAGAAACTTGGTTCAATTTCTTCTATCAATGGTTTCATGTTGTCAGTGAAGGCGATAACAAACTCTTCCTTCACTTCCTCACCGTTAATTTTTATCCGTTCCCTGAAATCCTTTAAGTGGGGCGATGTGTAAAGCCCGACCTTATAACCTGCCGTTTGCAGGATGGCTGCCAGCATATGGCTTACCGAGCCTTTACCATTGGTACCGGCAACATGTATGCTTTTGAATTTCTGATGCGGGTCGCCAAGATGTTTGCAAAGTGTAATCGTATTTGTCAGATCTTTTTTAAATGCAGCAGCACCGATGCGGCTGAACATGGGTAAACGGGAAAAGAGATACTCAATTGTTTGCAGGTAGGTCATTGGCTCTTTAATTCATCTTCTGGGTTAGAGACCAGCATTATTAAAATGAGTATCCAAACTAATGCAATAAGCTGGGCCCATCTTCCAATCACGAATAAAATTTCCATGTCCCGTTCTATTGGACCGGTTATAGTGGCAAAAGTTGTAATCAATAACCCAGGAAGAAATAATGTGAGGGGCCATTTAAAATAATATAAGACCTTCATGATTTTTTTTCAAAAGTAATAGTTGTAAAAAGAAAGCAGAAATAATCATCATTTTTGATCTTTTTTTCTCAACGTAGCGATTTTGATTATTGCAATCATGACTGCGATCACGCAAATGATGATGCTTATTGTTATGATTTCATCAGCCATGGGCCAATGCCGGATCTTGAATAATGCCCCAATAAATTGAAGGATAACGCCAACAAGAAAAATGATCAATGGCCATTTAAAGTCATAGAATTTCATGCAGTAGTTTTTAGATCAATGCCTGATAAAGCTGGTAATTTTCTTCATCAAAACAAACAAAATAAACTTTATCGATGACATCCTTTTGGTTCAGAAAATCTGTGACTGTCCGGATCGCAATTTCAGCTGCTTCTTTTTTAGGATAACCATAAATACCGGTGCTGATATTTGGGAATGCGATGGAAGATAATTTATGGTCAACAGCAAGTTGTAAACTGTTTTGATAGCAATTCGCAAGTAATAATGATTCATTCTTTTTACCACCATTCCAAACAGGACCTACGGTATGTATCACATACCTGGCTGGAAGGTTGCCGCCCGTTGTAATGACTGCTTCACCCGTTTTGCAGCCACCTTGTCTTGCAACGATCTTTTTACATTCTTCAAGTATTGCCGGTCCGCCGGCACGATGAATTGCACCATCCACACCACCGCCGCCCATCAGGCTTGAATTGCCTGCATTTACTATTGCATCAACTTTTTGTTTGGTGATATCACCTTTAATGAGTTCTATTCTTTGCATTGCGTGAGCAAAAATAGAGCTGTGGTTTGAAATGAATGAATGTTTTGCTCTTTAGTATGATTTACCTCAGCTACTACCCCTCACCTTTTTGAAAAGATGAAAGGGTGAGGTCGTTGACGTAAAATAAAAATGCCATCCTGCTTTACAAGATGGCATCGCACAAATTAATCTTAAGTCTAACCACCTGTGCGTATATTGAACTCATATACGACGGTTGATTCCTCACCGGTTCTGTTAAAACGATTTCTTCTCAACCAGTCACGAATAATATCTTTTGCTTGTCCGTCGCTCATCAACGAACCTCTTACGGTTCTAACCAATGTACCAATACCATCAGCTGAAACCCTGATCTCTGCTTCTACTTTACCGGAAATATTTTCGCCTGCATCCAACCTGCCCGACGTAACTATTGTTCTGTTACCACTTACCCTTCTTGGACCGGTACCCGTGCCAACACCGGTACCATTACCGCCACCAGAACCGCCGCCCCGGTTACCACCAACGCCCGGACCAGTGCCAACACCCCGGCCATTTCCAGTGCCACCTGCAATATCATATTTATCGGCGGTACCGCCACCGCTACCAGTTCCGCTCAATGTTTTGCCGGCTACCGCTTTGGGCGTTCTTGGAGCAGGAGTTTCGACAACCTCTTTGGGAATTTCTTTTGTAACTGAGGTGTTAGGGTTTATTTTGGCTGCCTCTGGTTTTGGATTCACAGGCTTATTGACCGGTGGGGCCTTATCATCTTTATCATTGGTTTCAAAATCTTTTGAATCATCCGGCTCACCGGGTACTACCGCCGGCTTTGCCACACCTTTAGGTCCATTTGCTTTTACAGTATTACCTCCACCGCCTCCACCGCCTCTTCTTATATCAATCGGTTGTTCAAGCGTTACTTCAACATACATCTCCGGCGGAAGTGACTCAATTCTTGGTAAAGGCCATTTCCAAAGGACGAAGAATAGGAGCATCGTCAGGAATACCCCAACAGTGATCATCATGGCTTTCCTGTTCTTTTCCTTTTCAAAACTTTGCATCATAGCGGTATAGTAATTCATACAAAGCTAATCAGGTGTGTTTTTGGGTTCAAGGTATTGTTGTTCACACCTGTTGATTAAACGATGCAAAGCCTATGCAACTTGCCCGGGGGTACTCTTTTTTATTGTTAATTTTTTGTTTATCCACAATAAGTCTTAATGAAAAGAAAATTTACAATGAATGTTCGTGGTTGCGAGGCTGTAAACCGAAGATCTTCGTCATTGCGAGGCTAAAGATCAGGTGTATTTTCTGGTGAGTTCATCAAACGGAAGCAATCTGAATTTATGTTATCAACAGTAGTGTTACCTATGAAATCTGCGCAGCAAATAACCAATTTATTTTTCTCACAGATTACACGGATTTTCACAGACTATTTTCTGTGTGAATCTGTGAAATCTGTTAGTAATCCTTTCTGACGTTTTATCCAATTCTTTTGTATATCCAAAACGGCATCCATCTCATCAGCTTTGCGATCAACCACCAGCGTTTGCTGATATAAACCTTGCGTTTCTTCTTATCAATAGCGCCTATCATTTGCCTGGCTGCTTTCTCAGTTGGTACGATCCAGAATCGTTTATTTCCTTTAGCCATCTTTGTGTCAACAAAACCCGGCTCGATGCAAGTAATCCCAATATTTTTTTTAATCCTGTAAGCCTTGATTGCCAGCGCTTCGAAATAATTACTTTGAAAAGACTTTGAAGCGCTGTAAGCAGGAGCCCAGCTATTGCCCCTGTTTGCTGCAATAGATGAAATAACCGCCATGCTGCCATGTCCTTGTTTAACGAAATAATTAAAAGACCAGTTAGCTATTTCAATGAAGCCATACACGTTTGTATCAACAGTAAGTTTATCATTTTGCCAATTGAGTTCTTTTCCCGGCTCAGCGATACCGGAACAATAGATCAGGATATCGAGTCTTCCTAGTTTTTGAACCAGGGATTGGAGCTTTGAGATGTTTTCATTGCCGGTTACATCAAAACATTCAACCATTATTTTATCGGGATAAGTCTTTTGAATTTCATCCAGCAATTCCTTTCGTCTGCCCGTAATTCCAACCTTATAACCTTGCTGAGCATATAGTTCAGCCATCTTTCTTCCAATCCCGGAAGTTGCGCCAACTATTATGACCCTCTTTTGCGAGTTATCAAAATCCCTTTCATCATGTTCCCATTCTTTGATATGGGAATCAATTTCCTTCTGTATTGCTTCTGCAGAATTAAAAAAATCCGTCGAGGGATAACGTTCATCTAACGGTCGGCCGCCCCACGTAAGATGAACGATAGCAAATCGATTTTCTTGAGGAATAAAAAATAATACCTCATCCAGGTCTTGTCGTCTCGCTAACGCAGTTACCTTCTTTCCAAAAAGAATGTGTTTTGGGCCAACCTCTTTATAAAGTTTATTTTCCAGGCCGGCGCCGTTTTTGACTTTATGCCATGGTGTATTGAATCGTAACTCATCCATGTTTTAGCGATTCTGAATTAATCTTATGGTACTTGGCAGACCTACCAATGCGCCGAGCCCTAATAATGCAAAAGTATTTTCTCCGCCAAAAAAACCGGGAGAATGAAATATGCGATCGATAACGTAGAGACTGATCGTTGTGATCGCAAAACCGATAGAATTATAGATCGTCAAAGCAGTTCCTCTTAATTCCTCAGGGGCATATTGCGCAACTAAAGTTGAGAATTGTGGGGAGTCGGGAACGACAGTAAATCCCCAAATTAAAATAATGAGCAAAAACGCGAATACAGGTAATGAATAAGTGAATGGCGAAATAAAACAACAAATACCTGAAATGAATAATGACCATAACGCAACTTTAGCACTGCCGATCTTCGCTGACAAGTATCCGCCAACGATGCTTCCAACAGCTCCGATCGCAATTGCCAAAAAACTGAGAAAGGAAATGTTTAATTGTAATACATTTTTCTGAGAATATAATTCGATCATTAGAGGTAGAAATCCCCAGAATGAATACACTTCCCACATATGACCGAAATATCCAAATGCCGATTGTCTCCATTTTTTCGAAGAAAATATTCTCCCGATCGCATCCCATCTGAAGCTTCCTGATCTTTTTCTGAATGGCCCATCACCGACAAACAACATCATTAGTCCTCCGCAAAATGCAACGATCGATGTGATATATAAAACAGACTTCCATGGCAATTCAAAATCCCGGTTCTTTAGTAAATGCGGGAAGGCTGTTCCAAGAACTAATGCGCCTAATAAAAACCCTAATGCTTTTCCTAATCCTTTCTCATACCAGTCGGCAGCTACCTTCATTCCCACGGGGTAAATACCGGCAAGAAAAAATCCAGTGAGAAATCTCAATGCAAATAATGAAGTATCGTCTGTTGCGAGCCATACAACAGCAGCGTTAGTTGATGCGCCAAGCAATGAGCTGATAAAAAATAATTTTACCGGTGAAAAGCGATCGGCTAAAGAAAAGAAAGCAAATACCAATGTGCCCGCAATAAAACCCAGCATTACTGCTGAAGTAACAAGACTTACCGCATATTGACTAAGTAGAAGTGATTGTTTTAACTCCGGTAACACGGCATTTCCAACAAACCAGAGCGAAGTGCCGGCAAATTGCGAAATCACCAGGAGAGGCAGTATGTGTTTTGGCATTGATGACAAAAGAATGATACTTGCTGATTTGTAAATATAATACCTGCAATGGGTTGAAACATAAAAAACTAATCCGATCGAAGGTTTATTTAATACAATACTCTTATTGTTTGTCCTTATAACTCCCCGGTCAGTGGCAACATTTTTGAGGCGGGTCTTCTGATTATTTTATTCATTAAAATCATACAATTATGAAAACTGTTAGTAATTACCGTAAGACTTTTTTTACGCTGCTCGCGACGAGTCTTATTACCTGTTCTTTGTTGGTAGCATGCGATAAGGATGATGACGATATCAACGATGATGATAATATGTTTACATTATCTGGTAGTGCCTCCGGATCAAAAGAAGTACCGGCTAATACTACAACCGGTTCAGCTACATTGACTGGCACCTATAACAAAAGCACAAACTCTTTGACTTATACAATTGCATGGACGGGACTTTCTGGCAATGTTACTGCGGCCCATTTTCATGGTCCCGCATCTACAACTGAAATAGCGAATCCGATGCTCGATATTGTAATTGGCACGAATGGCATGAGCGGAAGCACATCTGGTACAGCAACTGTGACAGACGCTTTTGAAACCGCACTATTCGACGGGAAGATCTATTATAATCTTCATACCACACTTCATACGGGTGGTGAGGTCAGGAGCCAGGTGACAACAACTCCCCAGTAATTTTTAATTTCATAGTCAGATTACCAACAATACTTTTTGTTGGTAATTTTTTTTCATTAACAAATCCCACAACACATAAAAAGGATTATTTCTTCAGATTGGCAATAACAAGTCCGGCAACCACAACGACAAAACTTATGACTTGAATAGAAGTAATTTTTTCATTTAGCAATAACACTGCCTCAATACTGCTGAATACCGGAATTAAATTTCCAAACAATGCCGTTCTGCCAGCTCCCAATGCTGCAATGGCTTTGTTCCAGATGTAAAAACAGATTACTGAGGCGCCTAAACCCAGGTAAACAATGGTTGAAATATTTGCCACGTTGAGGGCAAAGCCACCTTCATTTTTTAACTCCCATAAATAAAACGGCAGCAATAGGATCGTGCCTGTTAAGAAGATAACAAAGAGGAAATTGACAGGATGCATACCCAGTGGCTTCTTTTTTACAGAGGTGTTGTAAATGGCAAACGAAAACGCTGCTGCCAGAATCCACCAATCGCCTTTTGAAAACCGGAATGATAAAAGATTTTCAAGATGTCCCTTGCTTAACAACAATAAAATGCCGATAACGCAAACGATCATTCCTGCTATTCGTAATGCCGGTATTTTTTCTTTGAGAAATATTCTTGAAAGAATAATTGACATAATAGGCGAAGAGCAGGTGCCAAGGATCACCATATTGATGGCGCTTGAATAATGCCCAGCCACATAAACAAAGGTGTTGAAGATGCTTACTCCCGTGGCAGCAGCCAGCAGAAAGAACCAAATATTTTCTTTGAAGATTCCGCGCTCGGCAACAAAATATTTCCAAGCAAAAGGGAGAATGATGATGGTAGCAGTGAACCAGCGATAAAACCCAAGTGTGATTGGCTGAATTTCTTTGATAACGCCTCTTGCAACAATAAAATTACCCGACCATATTAAAGTAGCAGTTACAGCAAAACAAATTCCAATAAGAACGTGGCGTTGGTGATGTGTGTCGTTCATGAATATTTTGCGAAGATAAATGCTGAGATCTTAACCTCAGCCTTTAGGCTGGGATGAGAAACACGCCACGATGCCCCGGCTTTTAGGCCTTTCTAATGATTGGAAAAAGTTAACCTGATCTAAAATAGTTATGTCGTTTGTACTCCTGTTTGCGAGATCTCCCATGCTAAAGCACGGGGATGTGATTCGCCCATCTAATGCGCAAAATCCATTTCAAAATTTCCTTTAATGCGTTCCATTGAAGGATTAAAATAACCGAATTTCAGGTCGGGGAATTCTTCCTGTATCAGTTCCATCAACTGTTTTACACCAAGACATTCACCAGTTTCTGTGACACCGATCTTACCAAGATACCAATCAGGATCGATATTAAAATTGCGCCACTGTATCATCTTTAATCCTGTTTCTTTGAT
>Ga0075419_10003496_pt1 | contig 10066 bp, 8 predicted proteins | sample SoiMetdeltSBSDD3_FD_76900 | JGI IMG/M metagenome (GOLD analysis project Ga0075419, IMG submission 76900) | Bulk soil microbial communities from a Populus tree surrounding site in Tennessee, USA - Soil MetaG P. deltoides SBSDD3 | ecosystem: Environmental > Terrestrial > Soil > Tree plantation... | reverse complement strand
GACTGCGACACCGTCGTGTTCGACGACGAGCTCACCCCGGCCCAGCAGTTCAACCTGGAGAAGCTGCTCGGCCGCACGGCCATCGACCGCACGGCGGTGATCCTCGACATCTTCGCCCAGAACGCCCACAGCCAGGAGGGCAAGGCCCAGGTCGAGCTGGCCCAGCTGCGCTACCGGCTGCCGCGGCTGCGGCGCCAGGCCGGCGCCCTGTCCCAGCAGGCGGGCGGCATGTCGGCGGCGGGCGGCGCCCGCATCGGCACGAGGGGCCCCGGCGAGACCCAGCTCGAGGTCGACCGCCGGCGCATCGTGCGGCGCATCCACAAGCTCGAGGGAGAGCTGAAGGACATCGAACGCCACCGGGCCACCCAGCGCAAGGCCCAGCGTCGGGGGCAGCTCGCCAAGGTCGTCATCGCCGGCTACACGAACGCCGGCAAGTCCACGCTGCTCAACACGCTGACCGACGCGGGCGTGCTGGTCGAGGACCGGCTGTTCGCCACGCTCGACGCCACCACCCGCCGGCTGTCGCTGCCGGGCGGCGAGTCGGTGCTGGTGACCGACACGGTCGGCTTCATCCGCAAGCTGCCGCACCAGCTGGTGGAGGCGTTCCGGTCCACGCTCGACGTGGCCGTCGACGCCGACCTGCTCGTCCACGTGGTCGACGCCAGCGCCCCCGACGTGGCCGGCAACATCCGGGCCGTGCATGACGTGCTGGGCGACATCGGCGCCGGCGACGTGACCGAGCTGCTGGTGTTCAACAAGGCCGACCTGGCGTCCGACGAGGCCGCGCGGCACGTGAAGCTGCACGAGGGCTCGGTGGCGGTCAGCGCCGTCACCGGCGAGGGGATCGACCGGCTGCTCGAGTCCATCGGCGACCGGCTGCGGACGCTGACCAATGTGGTCGAGATGGTCATCCCCTACGAGCGGGGCGACCTGCTGGCGGCCGCCCACCGGGCCGGGGAGGTGCTGGGCGAGACGCCGGGCGAGGGCGGGATGCGCCTGCGGGGCCGTTTCGACGACGTTACGGTCGGGCGGTTCCTCGAGTACGTCGTCTCCTAGAAGGATCGGCCCGTGACATCTCCGGCCGGCTTCACGCCTCCGCCCTATCCCTACGACCGCCTCGACGAGCTGCACGCCATGGCCGCGGCGCTCCCGGGCGGCGCCGTCGACCTGTCGATCGGAACGCCGTGCGACCCGCCGGACCCGGCGGTGGTGGCGGCGCTGGGCGAGTCGGGCGCCGAGCGGGGCTACCCGGCGTCGGTCGGCACCGCCGGGTACCGGGAGGCGGCCGCCGGCTGGCTCGCCCGTCGGTTCGGCGCCACGGTCGATCCGAGCCAGCTCGCGGCGTGCGTGGGCACGAAGGAGTTCGTGGCGGGCGTGCCCCACTGGCTGCGCCTGCGGACCCCGGCTCGCGACACCGTCCTGTACCCGGAGATCAGCTACCCGTCGTACGCGATGGGCGCAACGCTGGCGGGGTGCCGGGCGGTGCCGTACGCGTCGCTCGCCGCCATCGAGGAGGCCGATGCGGCCCGGGCGCTGTGCCTGTGGGTCAACTCGCCGGCCAACCCAAGCGGCGACCTGGTCGACCTGGACGCCGCTGCGGCCTGGGGCCGGGATCGGGGCGTCCCGGTGCTGTCGGACGAGTGCTACATCGAGTTCACCTGGGATGGCCCGGGGCGCACGATCGTGTCGAGCGGCACGGAGGGTGTCCTGGCGGTCCACTCGCTGTCCAAGCGGTCGAACCTGGCCGGCGCTCGGGCCGGCTTCTATGCCGGCGACGCGGACCTGGTCCGGTACCTGTCGGAGGTGCGCAAGCACGCCGGCTTCATGGTCCCCGGGCCGGTGCAGGCCGCCGCCGCGGTCGCCTTCGGCGACGACGCCCACGTCGACGCCCAGCGGGAGCGCTACAGCCACCGCCTGTCCGTGCTGGCCCGCCTGTTGCAGGCCTTGGACGTCGACTGTCCGTTGCCGGCGGGCGCCTTCTACGTGTGGGCGCCGGCCCCGGGCGGCGACGCCTGGGGCCTGGCCAAGCGCCTGGCCGCCGAAGCGGGCGTCGTCGCGTCGCCGGGCGAGTTCTACGGCCCCGCGGGGTCGGGCCACGTCCGCATCGCGGCCGTGCAGCCGACCGAGCGGCTGCACGTGGTGGCCGAGCGGCTGGGGGTGACGGCAGGGGATCTCCCCCATGCGCCGGGTCCCTCGGGGTGACCACACTGCCGCCATGAGCGCAGGTGCCTACGTGTCGACGGCGCCGGCGAGGCCCCGGCTGACTCCGTCGGCCTGGTGGTACGTGGCGGCGGCCGCCATCGCACTGGCCGGCATGGTCGCCGGGGTCTGGATGATGGTCGAGGGTGTGGGGCGCGTCCTCGAGGCGGTGGAAGACTTCGACCGCACGGACGTCCCGGGCACGCTGACCGTCACGATCGAGGACGCGGGCGGCTACTCGATCTACCACGAGTTCCCGGGAGCCAGCGACTCGGGCTCCCGCTCCCTGGTTCCCGAGCCGGACCTGAGCATCACGAACCCGGACGGCGACGACGTCCAGCTCCGCCCGTACACGTCGCTGGTGACGTACGCCTGGGGCACGATCGAGGGCCGAGGCCTCTACACGTTCCGCGCCGACGAGCCGGGAACGTACGAGCTGACGGCCGATGGCGACGAGGGCACCCGGATCGCCGTCGGCCGGGGGATGGGCGACATAGGCCAGGAGGCCCTCGTGGGTCTGTTCAGCGGAGTAGCCGGCGGCCTGCTGGTAGGGGGCCTGAGCATCGCCGTCGCCTCGATCCTGGCGGTCGGCGTCGGCGTGGCCCGCAGCCGCAATCGGAGAAGTTCGCTCCCACGACCCCCGCACGCCGGCTCGGCCCCACCCCCGATCTGGCCTCCGTACAAGCCGATCCCGTGGCCGCCCGCACCGAGCCCGCCGACGTGGCCCTCGACCGGAACCCCCCGAGACGCCCCGCCCCAATCCAGCCCGCAACCCGTGCCGCCCGCACGGCCCCCGGCGGCCGGCCCCCGAGACGCCCTGCCCCAATCCAACCCGCCACCCGTGCCGCCCGCACCGCCCCCGACGGCCGGCCCCCAAGACGCCCAACCGAAGGCCGCTCCGACCGTGGTTCCGACGGCACGTCCTCAGGAGGCCCCTCGGCAATCCGTCGCCCAGTCCGCTCCGCCTGAGCGATCCCCAACAGGTGAGCCAACGCGAGGAGACTCGCCATCGCCCGTGCTCGCACCCACGGGTCGCTCGACTGCCGCCGGGTCGTCCGCGGGCTCGGGTCCCGCCGAGCCGCACGTCCCAGGTGAAGCGCCGACGTTGCCGGGGTCGCCGCCTGCGGGATCCTTGGCCGCGTGTCCACCGGCGAGCGGGCGGCCGGACACGCCCTTGCCCTGGTCCCGACCCGCCGAGACCGTCAGCCGGCCGGAGGATCCGCCGTCGTTGCGGTCGCCGGCCGACTGGTCGCGCAGCGACGTCGAGATTCCCTGGGATCCCGACAGCCTCTGACAGCTCAGTCGTTGCTGTGCAGCGCGGTGTTGAGCGACACCGTCTGGCCGGCCCGGGGGAGCACCTCGACGACGCCCGTGGCGCTGTTGCGCCTGAACAGCAGGCCGTCGCGGCCGCTCAGCTCCAGGGCCTTCACGACCGTTCCGTCCGGCAGCGTGACCCGGGTCCCTGCCGTCACGTACAGGCCGGCCTCCACAGTGCAGTCGTCGCCGAGCGAGATGCCGATGCCGGCGTTGGCGCCGACCAGCGAGCGCTCGCCGACGCGGATGACCTCCTTGCCGCCTCCCGACAACGTGCCCATGATCGACGCCCCGCCGCCGACGTCGGACCCCTCGCCGACGACGACGCCCTGGCTGATGCGCCCCTCGACCATGGCCGTGCCCAGGGTGCCGGCGTTGAAGTTCACGTAGCCCTCGTGCATCACGACGGTGCCGCTGGCCAGGTGGGCTCCGAGCCGGACCCGGTCGGCGTCGGCGATCCGCACGCCGGCAGGCACCACGTAGTCGACCATCCGCGGGAACTTGTCCACGCCGAGCACCTGCACGTTCCGTCCCGCCGCCCGCAGCCGGCCGCGGGTCGCCTCGAACCCTTCGACCGGGCACGGCCCGGCGGTCGTCCACACCACGTTGTTGAGCAGGCCGAAGACGCCGTCCAGGTTGAGCCCGTTCGGCGCCACCAGGCGGTGCGACAGCAGGTGCAGCCGCAGGTAGATGTCGTGGGCGTCGATCGGCGGGTCGCCCACGCCCTCGACGAACGTCACCACCGTCACGGTCTCCACGCCCCGGGCCGGATCGGTCCCGCACAGCGCGTCGAGATCGAGGCCTCCGACCACGAGCCGGCCGGCCTCCCCCGGGCCCGGGCGGGTCGTTCCCGGGACCGCAGCGCCCGAGCCCACGCTGGCCGCGAGCCCGGCGATCTCCGTGGCGCTCGCGAGTGCCGGCGCCGGGTACCAGGTGTCGAGGACGTTGCCGTCGCCGTCCAGCGTCGCCAGGCCGACGCCCCAGGCGCCGGCGGGAGAGGAGGTGGTGTCGCTCACGGCGGGCCACGATAGGGGAGCGGTCCCCGGGCACGGAACCGATCCGGGCGCAGGCGACCGGCCCTAGCCTGGGGGACCGTGACCGATCTCCTGGCCCGCGCCGCCGACCTGGTGGCGATCCCCTCCGAGAGCCATGCCGAGGCGGCCCTGGCCGACCACGTCGTGGCCCGCCTCGGCGGCCTCGACCACCTCACGATCGACCGCGTCGGTGACAACGTCGTGGCCCGCACCCGCCTCGGCCGGCCTCTCCGGCTCGTGGTGGCCGGGCATCTCGACACCGTGCCGGCCAATGGCAACCAGGAGCCCCGGGTCGAGGGCGAGGTGCTCTGGGGCCTCGGCTCGGCGGACATGAAGGGCGGGCTCGCCGTCATGCTGGAGCTGGCCGCTGCCGTGCCACAGCCGGCCGTCGACGTGACCTGGGTCTTCTACACGGCCGAGGAGGTCGCCGCCGAGCACAACGGCCTGGGCCACCTGTTCGCTCGGCACCCCGGGCTCGTGGCCGGCGATGCGGCCCTGCTGGGCGAACCCACCGACGCCGCCCTCGAAGTCGGCTGCCAGGGCACGATGCGCCTCCAGGTCACGTTGCAAGGCGCCCGGGCTCACACCGCCCGCCCCTGGATGGGCCGCAACGCGCTCCATCGCGCCGGTCACCTGCTGGCGGCCCTCGACGGCTACGAGGAGCGCCGCCCGATCCTCGACGGCTGCGAGTTCCGCGAGGCGCTCCAGGCGGTGTTCGTCGAGGGCGGCGTGGCCGGCAATGTCGTCCCCGATCGGGCGGTGATCACGCTCAACCACCGCTTCGCCCCCGACCGCACCGTCGAGCAGGCCTTCGCCCACGTGGAGGAGGTCGTGACGCCGTACCTCGAGGACGGCGACGACCTCGAGATGATCGACGTGGCGACGCCCGCCCCGCCCGGCCTCGGCCACCCCCTGCTCGCCGCTCTGCGGGAGCGTCATCAGCTGGAGGTCCGGGCCAAGCTCGGATGGACGGACGTGAGCCGGTTCGCCGCCGCCGGCATCCCCGCCGCCAACTTCGGCCCGGGCGACTCGCGGCTGGCCCACTCCAAGGACGAGCGGGTCGAGCGCCGCTCGCTCGACGCCGTCCACCACGCCCTCGCCGATCTGCTCACGCACGGGCCCTGACCCCTCGGGCCGTCCGGCTCGTGCGGACCGGCGCCGTGGACCAGCGGTGTCGGTCCGCACGAGAGGACACGTTCCGTCGCCCGTCGATCCGCCGCCGGGTGTGGTGCGGCTAGATGCGTCGCATGACGGTCACCACCCGGCCGAAGACCCGGACGTCGTCCGCGTCGTACTCCATCGGGCCGAGGCGGGGATTGGCCGGCTGCAGCACGACCCGGTCGCCGGCGGCGGTGAACGTCTTGACGGTCGCCTCGTCGCCGGGGATGCCGGCGACCACGATGTCGCCCGAGTCGGCGGTCGTCTGCGAGCGACACACGACGTAGTCGCCGTCGAGGATGCCCCGCTCGATCATCGAGTCGCCTCGGACCCGGAGCATGAACAGGTCGCCGTCACCGGTGAAGTCGACCGGCAAGGGCAGGAGCTCCTCCACGTTCTCCTGCGCCAGCACGTCGGTGCCGGCGGCGACGTCGCCGATGAGGGGCACGTGGCGCACCGGCCGCCGCTCGGCCACCGCGTCGGAGTTCGGGTCCCACCGGACCTCGATGGCCCGGGGCTTGGTGGGGTCGCGGCGGAGGTAGCCGCGCTTCTGGAGCGCGGCCAGGTGCGCGTGGACGGTGGACGGTGAGGTGAGCCCCACCGCCTCGCCGATCTCGCGCACCGACGGTGGATAGCCCCGCTGCTGCATGTGCCGTTCGATGATCTCGAGGACTTCCCGCTGCCGTGCGGTCAGCGTGGGCTGGGGGGACATGGACGCTCCTTCGTGTGGTGCCGACCCGGTCCGGTCGAACGCACGTTCCGGGGTGGGACGGTACCACCGGGTGCCGGGCGAGGCAAACACCCGTTCGAAGATCGCCTTGACGGCGAACGCGGGTTCGTGGTTGCCTGGAGACCGAACAGGCGTTCGTCGCCCGCTGCTCGCCGAAACTGTCACACCCCACGAGGAGACTCGGGACATGGTTGCTGTCAACCTTCCCCGCTCACGACAGAACTGGACTCCGAACCCCGGCCCGAGCCGTCCCGACGGGCTCTGGCCCGACACCCCACTCGCCGACCTCCCGCGGCGGCCGCGGGCGCTTCCCGACCGTGCGACACGCGTCCGGCGCCGCCGCTTGGCGGCGCTCGTGGCGGCCCTCGCGCTGGGGCTCGCCGTCGCGGCGGCCGTCGAGACCGTGGCCTGGCTGGCGGACGTCGGCGGCTCGCCTGCGCCCGAGGCGCTCGATGCCGGCGCGGCCCAGCCGGTCGCCGGCCAGGTGTACGTCGTCCAGCCGGGCGACACCTTGTGGTCGATCGCCGCCGAGATCGCGCCCGATCGCGACCCGCGAGCCGTCGTGGACGCTCTGCGGGAAGCCAATGGCGGCGGTGCTGCACTGGAGGTGGGCCAACGGCTGACGATCGTGCTCGACTGACCGGGCCGGGGCCGCCATAGACGCACTCACGTCGATGGTCGCCCCCCGTGGCACCAGACCGGGGCCCTGGGTTGTGACGGGGGGGGGCTCGCCCTCAGGGTGCGGGGCGGTGCTCGGGTGGTGCAACCGGCCCGGCGCGGACTCGCAGGTTGATTGGCCCACCCGCCGGAGCCGCCTGGGGGCGACGACCGGTGGCCGCTCAAGCAGTCGCTCAGCCCACCACAGACACGGAAGCGACAACCGCCATTCCGCTCGTCCGCGCCGGGGCACAGTGCACTGGGAGGAACCTACGGGGGAACGCTTGTGGACGACTAGAGGATGAACCTGTGAATTTCTGGGGATTGCTTCCACAGGCCGCTACCTGACAGCGATGACGCCTCGGATACCGTGCGCTGGCGTATGCGGATGCTGTGGCCGGAGCATGGGGCCGATGTCGAGCCCGCGGAGGCCTACGCGGCAGACGAGCGGCCCGTGCCGGCGGGGCGACCGTGGGTGCTGACCAACATGATCGCCTCCGTCGACGGGTCGGCGGCCGATCCGACGGGTCGATCCGGTGGGCTCGGGGGATCGGCGGACAAGCGGGTGTTCGCGGCGATCCGGGCCGTCGCGGACGTGATCGTGGCGGGTTCGGCCACCGTGATCGCGGAGGACTACGGGCCCGTGCGGCTCACCCCCGAGTTGAGGGAGGCACGCCGGCAGCGGGGGCAGGCCGAGGTGCCGCGCTTGGCCGTCGTGACCGCATCGCTACGGATCGACCCCGGTCGGCGGTTGTTCCAGGAGTCGAGTGGCGAGCGGCCGATCGTGCTCACGACCGCGTCGGCCGATCCCGAGCGGCGGCGGGCGCTGTCGGCCGTCGCCGAGGTCGTCGAGGTCGGAGACGACCGGGTCGACTGGGCGCGGGCGCTGGCTGCGCTGCCGGATCTCGCCGGGGCGCGGGTCGTGCTGAGCGAGGGTGGTCCATCGACCAACGGGCAGCTGGTGGCGGCCGACGTCCTCGACGAGGTCTGCCTGACCATGGCGCCGGCGCTCGTCGGCGGGCCGGCGCCCCGCATCACGGCAGGCGGGCCGGGCAGCGACCTCCGGCCGCTGCTCCTGGCGCGGATCCTGACCGAGGACGGTTATCTCTTCCTCCGCTACGTCCGGGATCGGACGGGCGCCGCAGACAGCGCAGGCACCTCGTAGCCCGACCCGTCCCCGCCTCCGGTTCGTGCGGAGGCGCAAGCGCGGCGGAACCCCCCAGCGGGCCCCGCCGGCGCCTGCCAGTTGGAAGTAGCCCGCACCTTCGAGATCGTGGCGGAGGCGGTACGCGCTGGACCTCTCCGGTGCGAGCCACTTCCCCCTATGAGACAGGTTTTGGCACTCAATATGACGCAAAGTGCCGAATGTCACGCTCGGTGGCGTGACATCGCGGCCAGCGTCAGCCCGTCGGAGGCTTCGGGGCCGTGCGCTTGGTCAGCAGCGTGAGCTCGTGCTCGAAGTCGGCCAGGTCGTCGAACCCCTTGTAGACCGAGGCGAACCGCACGGCGGCGATGGGGTCCAGCTCCCGCAGCCGCTCCAGGACCGCCCGGCCCACCCGTTCGCTGGTGACCTCGCCGCCCACCTGGCGCATCTCGTCCTCGACCGCCGCCGCCAGCGCCACGACCTCGCCCTCGCCGACCTGGCGGGCCTTGACGGCCGATCGAACACCCTCCACGACCTTGCCCCGCTCGAACGGCTGGCGCTCGCCGGACCGCTTCACCACGGTCAGCGTCGCCGCCTCGGGCCGCTCGAACGTCGTGAACCGCTGTCCGCACGCCAGGCACTGCCGGCGGCGCCGGATGGTGCTCCCGTCGTCGGACTGGCGCGAATCGACCACCTTGGAATCGAGATGCCCGCAGGCCGAACAGCGCACCCCGGGAAAGCTATCCGCCGGATGCCGACCGCAGGCTGTGACCACTGGGACGCGGGACCCTTGGCGGCGTGAGGTGGGACCCGCGCCCGGTCCGTGAGCGACGGTGGCATGCTGGGCGCCCGGAAGAGGCGAGGCCCTCCGGGCGTTGTACTCCGCGGTGTGAGGCATTGACAGCCCTGTAATTACGGTGCTGTAATTCCCCCTACATCTTGTGCGTCCTCTTGGCGGAGGCCACAAGGGCTAGTGGTCTCTGGCTCCAGCGGCCCTCTCCCATCTCACGCCATCGTTGACCTGGAGGAACCCCCATGGCTCTCGCTCCCGAGCAGGCGGGAATCGGCATCCGGCGCCACTTCACGACCGAGGGCGTGCACCCTTTCGACATGGTCGACTGGGAGACCCGCGATGCGCGCATCACCAACTTCCGGGACGGTTCGGTGGCGTTCGAGCAGATCGGCGTGGAGTTCCCGACCAGCTGGTCGCTGAACGCGACCAACATCGTCGCCCAGAAGTACTTCCGGGGCACGCTCGGGACGCCGGAGCGAGAGTGGTCGCTGCGCCAGGTCATCGACCGGGTGGCCGACACGATCACCCAATGGGGCACCGAGGGCGGCTACTTCGTCGACGACGCCGAGGCCGAGGCGTTCAACGCCGAGCTCAAGCACCTGCTGGTCACGCAGAAGGCGGCGTTCAACAGCCCGGTGTGGTTCAACATCGGCGTCAAGGGCGTGCCCCAGCAGGCCAGCGCCTGCTTCATCCTCGCGGTCGACGACGCCATGGACTCGATCCTGAACTGGTACCGGGAAGAGGGCGTGATCTTCAAGGGCGGCTCGGGCGCCGGCGTCAACCTGTCCCGCATCCGCAGCTCGGTCGAGCTGCTCAAGGGCGGCGGCACGGCCTCCGGCCCGGTCAGCTTCATGCGTGGCGCCGACGCCTCCGCCGGCACGATCAAGTCCGGCGGCAAGACCCGCCGCGCGGCGAAGATGGTCGTGCTCGACGTCGACCACCCGGACGTCGAGGACTTCATCTGGTGCAAGGCCCGCGAGGAGGACAAGGCCGCGGCGCTGCGCGACGCCGGCTTCGACATGCGGCTCGACTCCGAT
>Ga0075419_10003490_pt1 | contig 10074 bp, 9 predicted proteins | sample SoiMetdeltSBSDD3_FD_76900 | JGI IMG/M metagenome (GOLD analysis project Ga0075419, IMG submission 76900) | Bulk soil microbial communities from a Populus tree surrounding site in Tennessee, USA - Soil MetaG P. deltoides SBSDD3 | ecosystem: Environmental > Terrestrial > Soil > Tree plantation... | reverse complement strand
CGACCATCATAAGGTCTTTCTATCCTGGTGTTGCCACGATTCTGTGCATCGGTATTTTGCTGCCTGTTGCTTTGACCTCTTTGTCTGTATGTTTCATAATTTCTTGGAGCGCCTTCGGAGCCACGACGTACCTGTGGTCTGTAGATAGACACTTCATTATTTCTTGCTATCGTACGACCCGCAGATCTTGAGTCACGGATTCTTACGCCGTCAATTCTTGAACCAGTATATCTTTCTGCATCGTAACGTGAAGGGCCCATTGCATAATTTCTGCCGCCACCATAATTATTAATAATAGTCGTATTATTTATGATAGTTGTGTTTCTGCTCCGGTCAATATAATAATTGGAGATATAAGGTGAGTTGATATATCTTCTTGGAGCAAAGCACCAATAATTATACGGCATACTGTATCTGCCACCTATATATATGTTAATGCTGATCCCTGGTCTCATCGGTGCCCAACCATAGTAGTCGCCGCCACCGCGCCACACTACCCATGCAGGCCCCCATTCATAATCGGGAACCCAGAGCCAACCATACCAATCATCGTAAACCCAGCGACCATAGTGGAACGGGGCCCATCCCCATTCATAATCGGACACCCACAGCCAGCCATAATCTTCTGACCATGCCCAATGTCCTTCCGATTGGTAAGGATGGAAATTACTATATCGCCTGTCCGGCATCCATACATAGCCATACTCAGGGTAATCGATCCACTCACCATAAGGACTTAATTCATCATAGAATGTCTGAAAGGAAACACTGAGGGATACCTGGGCAGATGATTTGTTTTGTAAAGCACCGAAGAGCAACATGGCTATTGCCAGCATCGGTACTTTTAAGATACGATACATAAAAAAGGATTTAGGTTTGTAAAAATTGTTAACGATTCTCAATTCAGGTGACCGGTTTACACTAAACCCATACTTCGGGGTATATACGACGATAAACATGCCAGATTCTATTGTTAAAGAGCTGTTTGTATTCAAAAACTCGTGGATTATCGAAATTTTCAGTTAATATTTTTCGACGCAATAAAAAAGCAGCTAATAACAGCTGCTCTTACTATAGTTATTATATGGATCAATCATTGATGAAAGCGATAAGCCAGGCCCACCTGGGCGACATTGCTGTGATGTGTCGTCACATCAGAAGTTGATATGTCTGTCATTCCAAAATTATAGCGGCCGTAAACGATCACTGCATCAGTAAGCTTAACACCCAACCCCGTAGCGATGGAAAATTGTGCAGTTGCAAAGTTGGCTTTTAGATCCGGGTGGTGTTCACTGTTGTCGTTGACTTTGTCCCTGGCACTTAATAATAATCCTACTTGCGGGCCTACTTCGAGATAGAATTCATTTATCGGGTAAACCTGCAACATCAAAGGGATCTGAAGATAATTAAGAGCCCAGGTATGGTTGTCGCTATTGAATGTAAATCGCTGGCCTTCCCCGGAAAACAATACTTCCGGTTGAATACAGAAATATTTATTAATAGTACGATGTACAAATACTCCGCCATGACCACTTACTCTCGGGTGATAACCATTATCACTTAGATCTCCAATATTCACTCCTCCTTTCACGCCAAATGCCGTTTGACCTTTGATATCATAGCAATACAACAATCCCAATGCTACAGTTAAAAGCATGACTATTTTTTTCATAATAATTGTTTTTGAAAAAAATAATTGCCAAACCTTATGCCAGCCGAAATGATTTCTCTTTTTTACTTTGTAACTCAACCAGTAAGATTTTAGGAACTATTAACCTTGAAACAATAAGTTTCTAAAAACATGTAAGTTTTTACCAGTCTGGTCAGGCGAAATGATTATTAATCCCCATTTACCGGTAGCCTATCAGTTTGAAAAAATGGAACCACCCCTCATTCGTCGGGGCAGGCGCCGACACACAGGAAATAGATTGTCACATAGAACGCCCTATGTGTTTATTTTCTATTGTGCACTATATGACTCTGTGGTAAAAAAGAATTCAAGCTTAGATACTTATTTACCGGTGAAAACGTATTGCTACCCCAAGTTGCCCCACCCGGCTATTGTCAACGATGTTATCAAAAATTGATACATCAGTTAATCCAAAGTTATATCGGCCATAAAAGATTATTTTTTCAGAAGCTTTGAAACCAGCACCAATACCTAACGCAACTTGCGCTGCGGCAAAATCTCCCTTTACGTTAACGGTGTTCGCCTCTTCAAAACCATCTACCTTATCTCTTGCACTTAACAACAGTCCAACTTGTGGTCCCGCTTCTAAATAAATATTTGGCACGGGATAATATTGCATCATCAATGGCACCTGCAAATAATCCAAAGCAAGTGTGTGTTCTGCTCCATCTGAAAAATATCGCTGGCCTTCTCCGGAAAACAATATTTCTGGTTGAAAACACCAATTCTTATTTATGGTGTGATGAAGGAAAAGTCCTCCATGTCCACTGATCCTTGCCCGTCCCGTAAATTCACTCAGGCTGGCAATGTTAACTCCACCTTTTATACCAATAGCTTCTTGTGCAAAGGCAGGAATAGTTGATAGACTGAATACACCTAGTAAAATAACGATGATTGTTTTTTTCATAATGATCGGTTTGTAAATATTTTTCAAAGGATATGCCAGCAGCAGAAAAAGCTATAGAATAAGTGTTAATTCAAACCATTATATTTTTTCCACAATACATGGTTGAACTTTAGCGGATATTTATTAACATTTGCATAGAAGCAAATCGTGAGACGTAAAAAGTGAAACGTGAAAAGTGAAACGTCAAACAAGTCGTAGTGCTCTGTCTCACGTTTCACTTTTCACGTCTTATATAAAAGGGATCGTGCTTGTGAATGACTAATACTATTGCTTTACTTCTACGGTGATCTTTGAATTTAACCTGTTTCCGTATGAGCGATGTAATGCATCGGCAAATTGAAGTGTTAAAGTATGTTTACCCGGTGGCAATTTTATTTCTGCAGAAGTTTGCGCATTGCCAAAATGAATGTGAACAGAATCTTTTTTGATCACTTCACCAGTTGTTATTGAATCGATATCAACAAGAATATGATGGTGCCCGGATGCTGGTTTCAGTATTCCGTTAGCCGAATCCACCCGCATTGCTTCTACTGCCATTTCAATCTTTAATGGGGATGTGACTGTTTCCCCGTCTTTAAGATTGGCAAAAAAAACTTTTGCATCGGCAGGAACTTCGGGCATCGGAGGGTTGTTGGTGGTTGCGCCTGCAGTATGTGCATCATGAGATGCAGCCTTTGTGTCAGTTGCATGCTCATCGTGACCACCACATGCGATGAATGACGCCGTAACCATTGTAATAAAAAGATATCTCATAATCAGTTTTTGAAGATTAAAGCGGCTAAGGTAACAAACTTGATGATATAACATTAACCACTGTTAATTTATTTTGCTTTCGTAACTTTAATTCCTTCAAAATAAAAATTATGGACCAGCGGATCATTAACCTGTACGATGAATATATACACTCATCTACCATTACCCGGGCTGATTTTTTAAAACGTGTTACGCTTATTACGGGCAGTCTTGCACTTACACAATCAGTATTATCGCAAATTGAAAATAATTATACCAAACCAGGACTTGCTTCGGCGGAAGATCTTTTCACAGAATATGTAAATTATCAGGGTGTGCCAAATGAAATGAAAGCTTATATAGCACGTCCAAAGGAAGAAAAGAAATATGCCGCTGTAATTGTTATACATGAGAACCGTGGTCTGAATGCACATATTGAAGATGTAGCCAGAAGAGCGGCAACAGCAGGCTACCTGGCAATCGCACCCAATGCCCTTGCCGCTTTGGGAAAAACCTTTGCTAATGAAGAAGAAGCAAGAACTGCGTTCAGGGACCTGAAAGCAGAGGATAATCTTAAAAATTTTATCGGCGCTTCTGATTATTTAAAAACAAGAAAAGATTTTAATGGCAAAACAGGTTGTGTTGGTTTTTGCTGGGGTGGCGCTATGTCAAACAGCCTTGCCGTAAATGTTCCGGACCTGAAAGCTGCCGTTGCATTTTACGGCCGTCAGCCGGCCACTGCCGATGTACCAAAGATAAACGCCGCCGTTCAATTACATTATGGAAGTCTTGATGAAGGCGTGAATGCTGGTATTGCAGCTTATGAAGAAGCATTAAAAGCAAACAAAAAGACCTACGAATTATATATGTATGAAGGTGCACAGCATGCTTTCCATAATGATACATCGCCTGCAAGATATAATGAACAGGCAGCTAAGCTTGCCTGGCAACGGACATTAGATTTCTACACAAAATACCTTAAATAGTTTTATTTGCATTATGACGATCAGTAAAAGGCTCGCCGTATTATCAGCGCTATTATTTTTTTCAATTTTCATCCGTGCCCAGAAAAGCTCATTAAGCTTCACGGTAAAAATGAATAACCCCGAGTGGCATTTCTTTCAGGTCCGGCTTTTATGCAAGGGCATCAAAAAAGATGTTATTGATTTTAAGATGCCCGTATGGACGCCAGGCTACTATCAAAAGATGGATTATGCAAAAAACCTGCAAAGGCTCAAAGCAACAGATGAAGCAGGCCATGAGTTAAAATGGGAAAAAACCGGCGATAATACATTCAGAGTATTCAGCAAAAATGCAAATGCGGTAAACCTTGTTTATGATATAAAGACTGAAAGATCATTTGTCGCCACGCCTTATGTAGACGAAAGCCGTGCGTACATTTTACCAGCCGGTGTGTTTTTACATATTGATCAAATGATCAATCATCCTGTACAGGTAACGGTGATACCGGATGAAAAATGGAATCGTGTGGCCACCGGTCTTGATTCGGTTGCCGGCAAAAAATTTACTTATACCGCTCCTGATTTTGATATTTTATACGACAGCCCTCTTCTGGTTGGCAATCTTGAAGAATTACATCCATTCTACATCAGGGGAATTAAACACCGCTTTATCGGTTATAAACTCGGAGAGTTTGACCGGGAACAATTTATAGTTGATCTGAAAAGAATTGTTGATGCTTCTGTCAATGTGATCGGTCATGTGCCTTACAAACATTATACATTTATTGCTATTGGACAGGGCCCCGGCGGCATCGAACATTTAAACAACACCACGTTTGGCTTTAATGGGAATAATCTTAATAAAAGGGAAAATTATATTCGCACACTTCATTTCCTGGCGCATGAATATTTTCATCATTATAATGTAAAACGGATCCGCCCGGTTGAACTTGGCCCTTTTAATTATGACAAGGGAAGTCGCACAAAAATGTTATGGATCTCCGAAGGGCTTTCCGTGTATTATGAATATTTGGTAGTAAGAAGAGCCGGTGTTTCGACAGATGCAGAGTTATTGAACGCTTTACGTGGCAATATTCTTGCTTTCGAAAATAAACCAGGCAAAAGATACCAAACATTGGAACAGGCAAGCTATGAAACATGGAGCGATGGTCCTTTTGGGAGAACAGGTGATGAAGTGAATAAAACCATCTCTTACTATGATAAAGGTCCCGTTGTTGGGATGTTATTCGATTTTAAAATAAGACAGGCAACAAATAATAAAAAATCCCTGGACGATGTAATGCGTTTTCTTTACAAAGAATATTATCAAAAAAAGAAAAGAGGTTTTACGGAGGAGGAATTGAAAGCGGCATTTGAATTAGTCGCAGGCACTTCGCTCAATGAGGAATATGAATACGTAACTACAACGAAAGAGCTCGAATATCCAAAATATTTCACCTATGCCGGTCTGAGGATTGACACTTCTACAGTTGTCTTAAGCACGCTTTATTCAGGCTTTACCCTTCGGGAAAGAGAAGACAGTGCATTTGTTGCTACTGTAGATTTTGAATCATCGCCGTGGAATGCAGGTTTACGAAGAGGCCAACTAGTGCAAAAGATCAATGACGAAAAAGCATCCAATGACCTTTTAAATAAAACGATCGCAGCAGCAAAACCAGGTGATAAAATAAGTTTGCAAATACTCTCCAATGATCAAACAAAAACTATTGAGATCATACTCGACAAGAAAAAAGACCGGCCATTTTTAATTGCCACTATTGGCGACCCTGACCCCTTGCAAAAACAAATCCTTGACAGTTGGTTAAAGGGATAAGAACCTTATCTTTAGAGAATAAACAAGAGGTCCATGTGGATATTCCAGATAGCAAGGTTCTTCAGAAATTTCTTCAGGCTCACGGCAATCTTATTGATCATTATTAAGCATGTTGTTAAGAACTGGATGTACAACACATGGATGAGAAAAATCTTTGACCCAAAAGGCAAAAGACTTACCAACAGGGCCGAACAACTCCGTCAAACGATCGAAGAGCTTGGCCCCACCTTTGTAAAATTCGGGCAGATAGTGGCTGACAGGCCTGACCTTGCGTCGGATCATTTGAGAGAAGAATTAAAGAAACTCCAGGCAAATGCAAGACCAATGGATGACGGGGAAGCTATTAGTTTAATCGAAACTGAACTGGGAGACCCGCTCGAAGAAGTATTTCTCAGCTTTGAAAAAAAACATATTGCTGCTGCATCGATTGCCCAGGTATATAGTGGTGTACTTAGAACCGGTGAACGGGTGGCTGTAAAAATTCAGCGACCAAATATCAAGCACAAGATCGAGATCGATCTTATACTAATGAAAGTGCTGGCCAGGCAGGTGGTAAAAACATATCCCGGTCTTACCAGTTTTAACTTGATCGGCTTTGTCGAAGACTTCGGTGAGAACCTGATGAAGGAGCTTGACTTCAACAACGAAGCATCGAACATGATGCGATTCGCCGATATGTTCAAAGATGATCCGCGTTGTTATATTCCAAAAGTTTTTATACAATACTGCCGGCAGCGGTTGCTGGTAATGGAATTTGTGGAAGGTCTTCGTCCGGATGATATTGATGGATTAAAAGCAGCCGGCTTTGATACGCAACTGATCGCCGAGAACGGCACACATATAATATTAAAGATGATCCTTCGTCATGGTTTCTTCCATGCCGATCCGCACCCGGGTAATATTTTTATTCGTGGCGATAACCAGGTCGTGTTACTGGATCATGGCATGGCGGCAAGCCTGAAACCAAAACAGATACAGGCGCTGATCAATTTCATGCTTGGGTTTTCAAAAAATGATCCGCACCGTATCGCAAAATCCTTGCTGAGCTTATCAGAAATAAATTTTTTCAAAGACCTGGAAGATCTTGAATTCCGCCTCGGAGAGATCATTAAGAAATACAGTTACATGAACTATGAGCAGGTAGATATTTCTGCGATCATGACCGAAGCTTTCAAGGTCATCACACGTTATGGTCTCACTGTTCCTTCTAATCTGTTTACATTAATAAAATCCCTCGCCACCATTCAAAAATTCGCAGAGCATCTTGAAGCAAATGTGTCCATAGCCAATATGATAAAGCCATATGCAACGGAGAAAATAAAAGAGCGCTTTAGCTGGGATGCGATAGGGAAAATTGTCATGGATTCTGCGGAAGATTATATTTATCTCGTTAGCAAACTGCCAAGTGACATTCGTGAAGTCATTGGTAAGATGAAAGATGGTATTATGCGGCATGAGATAAACTTCAGTGAAGACAGTTTTACAAATAAAGCTGTCCGTATGAACATTAACCGGCTTGCATTTGTTTTTATTCTTGGCCTAATGATGATTTGTTCTACACTGCTGATGATTTACATGCGGGACAAGCAGATAATAAGAATATTCTTCTATTCTACATTATTGATAACCACAGTTACGGCACTGCGGTTATTATCTAAAACAAAATTTGGATAAGATCATCTTACAATTCCATTTGCGCGAAAGATGAGCATCAATGTGCCAGCGTATCTTTCTTTATAAAAGCGTTTTTTCACGATATCATTAAAAATAGAAGTAGCGATCCAAACATTATCTGACGTGCGGTTATCGGTAAGTTTCATGGCAAGGGGTACCAGGAAATCATAGCCATCCAGCTTTTGCAAGGCACGGTCCTGTTCATATATCCAAAGTGTATAGGCGTAATTACGATTATTGAATTCAGATTCATTGATACGCCCATCGGTATAGGAAACAAAAACTGCCACGGCGTTAATACCTCTTTTTTTTAAACCGTCGGTGAAGTAGGGCATCACGTCTTCCATTATCCTTCGGGTAGCTGAATTGCCGTTAGCAACAATTAAGAGTGAATCAACCTGGGGATAATCTTTGCTTAGAGGAGTTCTTTGTTGTATGTAAACACCATCTTCCAACTTTTTCATCATATGGCAGCTGGTGAGAAGCACTAAGGCAGTGGGTATGAGAAGATATTTTTTCATAACGGCCTTCTTAAAGTTAGGAAATTCCCGCCACTCGTTGACTATTCGCAGTAACATTCAAGAAAGTTGCCTGCCAGAATCATTTTATTTTACAATGTGAGGAAAGACGCTATTAGAGAAAATTTTATCGGCTCAGCCGACTCTTTTTTTACGTTTTCTAACCAGGTTAATGATCAGAATTATCGCTGATATTAAAAAAGTGAAAATTGAAATGGCAACTACTATATAACAAATGGAATACAAAGCTTCACCAAAATCTGTAAATAACTCTTTTTCCAGTATGAAGTCAATACACAGTCTGCATAAAACAATAATGAGCAAACTGATGATTGCAAGCCGAAGAAAAATACGGCTGACCTTATTTTTCCTTAACATCTTATTAAATAATAGTAAAAGTATTTTATTTGATAAAAATTGCGACTGTTCAGTAGTGTCTGAATTTGAAAAAGAATGAACCACATAGCAACATAGATCACAGAAGGAAATACACACATAGGCCTTTCTATGTGAGATCTATGTGGACTATGTGTCTATGTGGTGAACAAAAATTTCAAACTGGGACACTACCGACTGTTCTTATCAGGGTTCGTTGTGTGCTTTGTGTAGTCTTTGTACTCTTTGTGTTACTTATGCTTTTTGGTCACGAAGGACACCACGAAACACAACGGACACTAAGTTGTCTTTAGCAGCGCTGAAGCTTTTATCAGAATTGCATCAATTACCGACCCATCAATTTCAGAAAATTTTATCGGGTCAGCAGGTTCTTCTTTATGAGGATTGACTTCATACTGCATCCATCCTACATCATGCCATTGGCCAAGTTTATATCCTATCTTTTTGTATGTGGTAAAAAACTCAAACCCAAATTTTCTATGAAAGGTCACGCTCCTGTCATTAGGCAACGTAATAACCGCGTAAGCATTTACGTAACCCTGTAATTTCAAAATATCAAATAATGCACGGTACAATGCATTCGCGATGCCATCACCATAAAACTTTTCTGCGATATAAACGGAAGGTTCAGTACACCATTGGTAACCTTTCCTGTCGCGATGTTTGCCTGCATAAGCATAGCCCGCTATCTCTTTATCGACCTCACAGACAAGCCACGGTCTTTCTTCAAGATTGGCAATAACTCTTTTCTGAAAATCTTCTACTGATGGGACTTCCGTTTCCTGTGTGATGCCGGAATTCAAAATAAATGGAGCATAGATATCCAGCATACCTGCTGCATCGTGTTTGGTTGCGATCCTTATCATCTTTCAGTTAATTTGACAAATGCAAATTAAGTGAAGTTAATTTATTGAATGTTGAGAGTACCAGACGATATTCTAAAATACCTGTGGCCAGGCTTGACAAGTTCTCGAAGTTTTTCTAAACCCGCTTTCGATCTGGGTGATTCATCGAAAAAAACTCCGTAGGAGTTTAATATTTATAGGATCAATTCGTATTGGGACATTCAACTCCTATAGGAGTTGAATATTCATATTGACGATTCCTCTATAAACATTTGTCTCCTAACGGAGACAAAACACACCAATCATGTTGCATGCTAAACGCATCTTCGTCTGACGTTGCACCGACATAGCTCAAAATTGGAAGGAGAGATTTATCGCAGTCACTTACCGATCTCACGCCTCATACACCCACTTCCGAAATGCAGGCGCTGTTTCCTGGCTTACAATAATCGCATGATTGATATCTGATGTAGCAAGATCGATCTGCAACTTTACTTTTTCATAAGGCTTGAAGCT
>Ga0075419_10003488_pt1 | contig 10076 bp, 7 predicted proteins | sample SoiMetdeltSBSDD3_FD_76900 | JGI IMG/M metagenome (GOLD analysis project Ga0075419, IMG submission 76900) | Bulk soil microbial communities from a Populus tree surrounding site in Tennessee, USA - Soil MetaG P. deltoides SBSDD3 | ecosystem: Environmental > Terrestrial > Soil > Tree plantation... | reverse complement strand
TCGGGGTCGTTTAGCAACTCGCTCAGCACGGTGGGGATCACCTGCCACGACAGCCCGTACCGATCCTTCAGCCAACCGCACCGGCCCTCCTGCCCACCCTCGGACAGCTTGGCCCACAGCTCGTCGACCTCGTCCTGGGTCTCGCAGCTGGTGTAGAGCGAGATCGCCTCGGTGAACTTGTACTCCGGTCCGCCGTTCAAGGCCAGGAACATCTGGCCCTCGAGCTCGAACGTGACCACCATCGGAGTCACATCTATGACTCGCGAATTCTTGAAGATGGAAACGTAGAAGTTCGCGGCCTCCTCGGCCTGGTTGTTGTCGTACCAAAGAAATGGGGTGATCTTGGGCATCACGTACTCCTGTCTCGAGGTGCGGATCGGTTCGCCCGCTACCTACGCGTCGAACGACGGAGCGCTCGTTCGACAGCGCCTCCCGAGATTCTCGTGCACGGGGTACGGTACGTGAGCTATGTTCCGCTCTCGCCGTTTCGTCATCGTCGCCGTCACGGTCGCCCTGGGTCTGGGCACGGCGCTCGTCATCGGCCTAGCGATCGCGGGTGGCCGCGATCCCGCGCCCGCCGGCCCCCGCATCGTCCAGCCGGGCGCGCCGGGGCAGTCCGGCCGGACCCTGTCCGAGGACGAGGCGAGAGCCCTCACCCCGCCCGCGCCCACCGCGGCCGACATCCTCTTCGTCCAGCGGATGATCCCGCATCACGCGCAGGCGCTCGAGATGACGGCCCTCGTACCGGGACGGTCCGCGAGTCCGGAAGTGCCGGTGCTCGCCCAGCGCATCGAGACCTCGCAGCGGGACGAGATCGTCCAGCTGGAACGGTGGCTGCGGGAACGCGGCCAGACCGTCCCGACGCCGCACGCGAGCCATCCCGGGCACAGCACGCTCATGCCGGGGATGCTCGACGACACGCAGCTCGCCGCGCTCGAGCGGGCACGCGGGGCCGAGTTCGACCGGCTCTTCGTCGACCTGATGATCCGGCATCACCAGGGGGCGCTGGTGATGGTGCAGGAGCTGTACGCGACGGGCGGCGGGCTGGAGCCGGCCAGCGACCGTTTCGCCCGCGAGGTAGAGGCGGACCAGCGGATCGAGATCACGCGCATGGAGCAGCTCCGCACGCGGCTCTGACCACCCCCCGTCGATCAAGGACTTGTGCACACGGTTTAGAGATCAAACCGTGTGCACAAGTCCTTGATCGACGGGGCAGGGAAACGTCAGTCCAGGTCCGCGCACTGGCCCAGGGCTGGGCCGGATACCGAGTTGGGCGCACCGAGGTTGATCGGTGCCGGGGAGTTGCCCGTGCACGACAACGGGCCACGCACCGTACTGTCTGCGATGATCGACTCGACCGTCGACGTGTTGTTGTCGGACAGCACGGCACCGCCGAGGATCTCGGTGTCGACGACGGCGACGCTGCCCGTCGCACCCGACACGCTGACGAGTCCGCGGACGGTGCTGTGGTAGAGGTGTACCGCGCTCGCCGACGTCGCCACGACCGGGCCGGAGACCGACGAGTCGATGCCGAGCAGCGAGGCACCGGGGCGTACCACGACCGGGCCGTTCACCGTCGCGCCGTCGAGGCACGTGACGCCGGAGACGATCAGCGGTCCGTTGTGCCGGCCCGACACTGTCGTCGTACACGTGCGTACCAGTTGGTCGAAGCGGGCCCGCGCTACCGCGAAGCTCGGCGCCCACGTGATCTTGGTCTGGCTCTGGGCGTTGAACCTCGCCTGCTGCACCTCGCCGGCCGCGGCGATCTCCGCCGCTGTCAGGTGGTCGCTGGGCACGAGCCGGAACACGTCGAAGCCACGCGCGATCTCGCTGCCGTAGATCTGGCCGTTGTACCAGTACGCCGACCAGAACCCGCCGGTCACGAGCGAACCGGCGTTGATCGGTCCCCGGTCGAAGAAGGCGATCTCACGTGGGTGGGCCGAGTCCGTGAAGTCGATCAACGAGATGCCGCCCTGGTACCACGCCTGGGCCATGATGTCGCGCCCCGGCACGGGTACGAGTGAGCCGTTGTGCGCGACGCAGTTCTCCTGGACGGTCTGCGGGACCGGCAGCTTGTAGTAGCTGGCGAACTGCAGGTGGCCGTCGACGATGTCGTAGATGGAGTTGGCGCCCCACTGCGGTTGGTCCGTCGACCGGCACCGGGGACTGGTACCGCCGCCCCACTCGTCGGTAAAGATCACCTTCGTGCCGTCGTTGTTGAGCGTGGCCGAGTGGAAGAACGAGTAGTTCGGGTCCGACACCTCGGCGATGCGTACCGGGTTCGCGGGGTCGGAGATGTCGATGAGGATCCCGTTGCCCCGGCAGGCGCCGGCGGCCAGGCCGAGCGCCGGGTACGCGGTGATGTCGTGGCACGCGTCGGTGATCGGCAACGGGCCCCACGGCCCACCAGACGGGTGCGTCGGTGCGGGCAGGGTGTTCTGCAGGCCGTCGATCGCCCCGGTCTCCGGGTTCCGGAAGAGCCTCGGCTGGCTGACGACGGCGGCCGTTTGCGGCGCGGCAAGCGGGACCTTGATGACGTCGATCCGCCACCGCGACGGGTTCTCACCCGAGGCCGGGTTGTTGTTACAGCCCTCGAGCGTCGACGGCGGCCGCACCCCGGCGGTGCCGGAGACGTAGACGTAGACGTTCTCACTGTCGTCCGGATCGGTCACCAAACTGTGCGTGTGCGAGCCACGGCAGGTCTGCACGGTCGCGACCTGGACCGGGTTCGTCGGGTCGCTGATGTCGAAGATGCGAACTCCTTGGAACCGCGTGCCGAGCTGAGGATTGGTACCGCAGTCGACCCGGGCCCGGGACTCCTCCACCGACATGAACAGCAGATTGCCGTACACGGACATGTCGCCCTGCCCGCCCGGGCACACGACACTGGTGACGATCGTCGGACCGGTGGGTTGCGAGATGTCGAAGACGTTGAACCCGTTGAAGTTACCCATGAACGCGTAGTTGCCGCTGAACGCCAGATCCGACGTGACGAACCCGAAATTGCCGGGGTTCGCCGGGTCCACGAACCCGACCGGTTTGTCGACATGCGCCAACATCTGCAGGTTGCTGATCGCCGTCTGCGCGTCGAGCCAACCAGGGCCGAGCCCGATCCGAGGATCCGCGTCCTCGGCCGCGGCCGTGCCCGGCAGGAGCCCGACCAATAGGATCGCCACGGCCGCTACGCCCAACGCCGTACGTCGCCGGAATGCCATCTGTCGCGCCTTCCATGTTCCGGGGGGCACCGTCGACGGCGCGTCCGATCGGGAACGCGCCGCGGTCCTCAGACGGTATCGCGGTTGTCTATATTTGCGAAGCTCTCTGCGTACCCAACGGTCCGTCGCTGCTGTCGACACGGTCGACGAGGGCTTCTATCTGCGGTAATTTGTTTGATTACCAGCCTAACTAAATCATGCTGTTGCGCGGAGCTAGGAGGCTCAGCCATGCGACCCATGCGCGCCGCCCCAGCGGTACTGACCACCGCCGTCATGCTCGTCGCCATGTCCGCGCCGACCCGGGCGGCCGGCTCGGAGGTAGCCGTGGCTGAGCCCTACCTCTGGCGAACCGTCGAGATCGTCGGGGGCGGGTTCGTGCCGGGCATCGTCTACAACGACAGCGAACCGGGTCTGGTGTACGCCCGCACCGACATCGGCGGCGCGTACCGGCGCGACCCGGCGACCCAGCGCTGGATCCCGCTGCTCGACCACATCGGCTGGGACGACTGGAACCTGACCGGTGTCATCAGTCTGGCGACCGACGTGGTGGATCCGAACCGGGTCTACGTCGCTGCCGGGACGTACACGAACGACTGGACCGATCAGAACGGCGCGATCCTGCGCTCGACCGACAGGGGTGCCACGTGGCAGCGCACCGACCTGCCTTTCAAGCTCGGTGGCAACATGCCCGGCCGGTCGATGGGCGAACGGCTGGCGATCGACCCGAACCGCGACAGCATCCTGTACCTCGGCTCGTCGCGGAACGGGCTTTGGCGCAGCACCGACTCCGGTGCCACGTGGTCCACTGTGGCCAGTTTCCCGAACCCGGGCGACTACGTGCAGGATCCGGCCGATCCGTTCAACTATCTGAATCAGCCGATCGGCATCGTGTGGGTCACCTTCGACAAGCGGACCGGAACCGCGGGCAATCCGACGCAGGCCATCTACGTCGGGGTCGCCGACGCGCAGGGCACATCCGTCTACCGCAGCACCGACGCCGGAGCCACGTGGCAGCTCGTTCCCGGCCAACCCACCATGTTCTGCTGCCCGCAGCATGGGGTCCTCGACCCGGTGCGCGGGGCGCTCTACGTGACATACAGCAATACGCCGGGGCCGTACGACGGCAGCCTCGGCGACGTGTGGCGATACGACATCGCTTCGGGCGCGTGGACGCGGATCAGCCCGATGCCGTCCGACGACTCCAACGGCGACAACTATTTCGGGTACGGCGGCATCACCGTCGACCGGCAGAACCCGGACACCATCATGGTCTCCAGCTTCACCTCGTGGTGGCCGGACGAGCAGATCTGGCGCAGCCGCGACCGCGGCGCCACCTGGACGCGCATCTGGGACTGGGCGCGGTACCCCAGCCGTACCTTCCGCTACACCCAGGACATCTCCGCGGCGCCGTGGCTCGACCTCGGTGACCCCGAGCCCCGTTCGGCCGAGGTGTCGCCGAAGCTCGGCTGGATGGTGGGCGATCTGGAAATCGATCCTTTCGACTCGAACAAAATGCTCTACGGTACCGGCGCCACGATCTACGGCAGCGACAACCTCGTTGCCTGGGACACCGGCGGTCGCATCACCATTTCGGTAAAGGCACGGGGCCTCGAGGAGACCGCCGTCAACGACCTGGCGAGCCCGCCGTCCGGCGCGCCGCTGCTGTCCGCGCTCGGGGATCTGGCCGGCTTCCGGCACGACTCTCTGTCGGTGGTACCGGCCACCACCTTCCAGAACCCGACCTGGCCTACGAGCACGAGCCTGGACTACGCCGAACTGAACCCTTCGTTCGTCGTACGGGTGGGCAACGCCGACACCGCCAACGGCATCAAGGCCGCGGGCTTCTCCACCAACGGCGGCACGTCGTGGTCGCCGGTCTCGAAGCAGCCGGCCGGGGTCACCGGTGGCGGCACGGTCGCCGCGAACGCCAACGGGACTCGGATCCTGTGGAGTCCGGCGGGCACGGGCGTGTACGTCACCGCCAACAACGGCAAGACCTGGACCGCCGCCGCGGGCATTCCGGCCGGCGCACGCGTCGCGTCCGACCGGGTCGATCCGAACAAGTTCTACGGGTACGCCGCCGGCACCTTCTACACCAGCACGAACGGCGGCACGAGCTTCACCGCCTCGGCGGCCGTTGGTCTACCCGGCGATCCGGTGCGCCTCGAGGCGGTACCGGGTCGGGAGGGCGACGTCTGGCTCGCCGGCGGCTCGGAGACCGGGGCGTACGGGTTGTGGCACTCGACCAACTCGGGCGCCACGTTCACTCGACTGTCCACTGTAGAGCAAGCCGACACCGTCGGGTTCGGCCGGGCGGCACCCGGTGCCACATACCCGGCCATCTACACCAGCGCCCAGATCGGCGGTGTACGCGGCATCTACCGGTCCGACGACACCGGCGCGACCTGGGTGCGAATCAACGACGACCGGCACCAGTACGGCTGGACCGGCGCGACGATCACCGGAGACCCGCGGGTCTACGGCCGTGTCTATCTGGGCACCAACGGTCGCGGCATCCTGTACGGCGATCCGGCGTAGTCGCTTCTCGTTCAGACATTCGTCGGCCGGACGTCGGCACCGGTTCGGTTGGGCTTCCTAGCGTCCCTGTCATGTCCGATTCGATCATCGACCGGCGTACCCTGCTGGGTGGCGCCGCCGCGGCAACAGGACTTGCCGCGGTCGCTACCTGGGAGGCGCTGGCCTCACGCACCGCACACGCCGCGCCGCCCGGCGCCACGCTGAAGAAGGATTTCAGCCCGGACTACGGCCCGCTGTTTCCCACCCGTGACCAGACCACCGGCCTCGATCTGCTGTTGCTGCCGCGTGGGTTCGAGTACCTGTCGTTCGGCTGGCGCGGCGACCGGATGAGCGACGGCCTGCTGACGCCCGCGGCGCACGACGGGATGGCCGCCTTCCGGCGCGGTGATCTGGTCGCACTCGTCCGCAACCATGAGGTAGGCAGCTTCTCCGGCAAGTTCGCCGACCCGGCGTACGACGCGGACGCCGGCGGCGGTACGAGCACGCTCATGTTCGATCCGGATCTCGGTGCGCTGCTCGACTCCCGCGCCAGCCTCTCCGGCACGATCCGCAACTGCGCCGGCGGACCGACGCCGTGGGGCTCGTGGCTGACCTGCGAGGAGACGACGCTCGTCAACACCGGCAACGGGCTGCGGCACGGGTACATCTTCGAGGTGCCGTCGGCCGGCTACGGAATCTCCAGTCCCGTCAAGGCGATGGGCCGGTTCTCGCACGAGGCGCTGGCCATCGACCCGGCCACCAGCTGGGTCTACGAGACCGAAGACGCCAACCCGGCAGGCTTCTACCGGTACCGGCCGAACACCGCGGGCAACATCCACGGCGGCGGGGTTCTCGAGATGCTCGTCATCAACGGTGGAACATACGACACCCGAACTGACCCGACCGGCACCCTGTACTCCTCGACGAGCTGGGTACCGATCGCGGATCCCGATCCGGCACCGCCGGCCGCGATGTCCGCGCAGGGCTTCGCGCAGGGCGCGGCCGCGTTCGCGCGCCTCGAAGGCGCCTGGTACTCCGACGGCAAAATCTACGTCGTATCCACCAGCGGCGGTCCGACCGGACAGGGTCAGATCTTCGAGTACGAGCCGGCCACCGGTGCGATGCGCGTGCTGTTCGCGTCGCCCGGTGCGGATGTGCTCAATAACCCGGACAACATCTGCGTCAGCCCGCGTGGTGGCATCGTGCTGTGTGAGGACGGCTCCGGAGTGGAGTATCTGCACGGGCTGACGACGGATGGCGAGATCTTCCGGTTCGCGGCGAACAACGTGGAGATTCCGGCCGGCGGCCTGCCCGGCCGACCCGCCATCGCTCCGGGCGACTACCGCGGTAGCGAGTGGTGCGGTGCGACGTTCGAGCCGAAGAACGGCAACTGGTTGTTCGTCAACATCCAGACGCCGGGTATCACGTTCGCGATCACCGGCCCGTGGCGGAAGGGCTCACTCTGACTGTTCCATCGGGGCTCCGGGCGCACCGCGTCCGGAGCCCTCGGGTCACTGCACGGTCACCTGGAAAGTGAAGTATCCGCTGGGCGGACCATCGCCGTCGAGGTCGTCGAACGGCGTCACCTGCCAGCGCACCTTGCCACTGTGGAGAAACGCGCCCTCGCGCGGCTTCAGCACGATCTGAGGGGTCACGGACGTCGTCTTGACCATCGTGGCCGATGTCGTGTGAAAACCGCCGGGCACCGTACCGATGCGGTACTTGCAGTCGATCTCGAACGACGGGTAGACGAGGACCAACTCGCAGACCTCAGTGTCCACGCGGACCAGGTAGTAGGCAGCGCCGGGCACGGGCTGCCACGTCAGCGTCGGGAATGGCGTGCCCTTGGCGAAGGAGGCGCCGTTGCCGGGCGAAGTGAGCCCGGGTCCGGTGAGGGTCACCGCCACGACGATGTTGACGGCGGTGCCGCGCTTCACCTCGGTACCTTCCGCCACCGACTGCTTGGTGACCTGTCCGACCTTGGTTGGGTTGTGCCGCGTTCGTCACCGTGAACATGACGTCGGCCGTGCGTGTGGTGGCGTCCAGAGCGATGCGGTCCGTACCGGTCGACACCGCCCAGTCTGTGCTCATTGCCGCTTCTCCTTCATGGAGGTCGTGCTCGTTGGGAGGTGGAGTGTGGCACCGGCACCGGACGAGCGCACAGGAGAAGTACAGCCAACGACAGTGTCAATTCCCCGGCACTAGGTCCGGGGCAGTCCCCACAGCAACTGGTAGAGAACGCCGGGACGGCCGTCGCCGTCGAAGGCGCCGAACGTCATCGTGGGTGCATCGGGATCGTGCGCGTCGACGAGAAAGGTGGACTCGTCGATGGGCAGCGCCTCGACCGGGCCGGCCGGTCCGGTCACGAGCAGGCCGGCATCGGTGGCCGTGACCTCCCAACGCCGGTCGGGCCAGGCGTAGACGCCCTCGTAGCGCGAGAGGTCCCCGGCCGCAGCGGGTGACGGTTCGAGTAGCAGCGGCGGCATCCGCACACCGAACCATTCGTCCATGACCTCGGGGATCAGTGAGCGGTACAGCGAGCGCCCGGAGCTGCCGTTGGTGAGCAGCACGATGGCTCCCCGGCGGTCCGGCACGACCCGCAGGACCGATCGCTGACCGGCGCTGATGCCGTCCCAGCCCCACACGGGACCGCTCGGCCAGTCGAGTCGACCGAGCCCGAGGCACCAGGCGTCCAGCCAGCCATGGATCCGAATCTCTTCGTGTGCGACGCGCAGTTCGGCCAGGGCCGGATCGTCGAGGTGGGCGCTGGCAAGGCGCAACAGGTCGGTCACCGTCGACAGGAGAGTGCTCCCCGCCGGGGCGAGGTTGCTGGGTGTCCACGCAACGGCGGGTTCGACACCGTCGGCGGTGACTCGGTGACCCGAGGCACGGGGCTCCCCGATCGGCTGCGTGGTGAAGGTTGTCTGCGCCATGCCGAGCGGACCGAGCAGGTTGGCGCGCAGCGCCTCCTCCCAGGTGTCCCCGGTCAGCGTCTCCATCGCTCGGCCGAGAAGGGACCACCCGACGTTCGTGTACGACCAGTACGGCGGCGTCGGTTCGTCGCTCGCGACCTGTGCCGCGACACGGGACAGCACGCCGTCGTCGTCGTCCGGCCACGCGGTGAACTCGGACTCCACGCGCAACGGCAGTCGCGACCGGTTGGCGAGCAGGTCCCGCACGGTGGCTTGCTCGGCCCAACCGGCTCCGCGCAGTTCCGGTACGTGCACCGGTACCGGATCGTCCCACGAGAGCCGACCAGCATCGACCAGCCTGGCGAAGGCCGTCGCCACCATCGTCTTGCCCACCGAGCCGGTGGCGAAACGGGTTTCGGAGGTCACCGGTTCACCGGTACCGATGTCGGCCACACCGCAGTACGCGGTGGTCACCACACCGTCGCGAAGTATGCCCAGCGCGGCACCCGGTACCGAGTGCCTGGCCGCATGTTCGCGCAGCAGAGTCGCCACATCCATCGTCATTCGGATCCGCCCAGGCTGTCGAGGAAATGCCGGTACGCCTCTTCCGGACGGCCGCTGTCGCTATGGACAACCTTCGCCCGCGGCCGGGTGGCCAGCAGAGCCACGAGCCGGTCGTACATCGCGGACAGCTCGTCCAGACCGCCCGCGCGGTCCAGCATCTCCTGCGCTTCGACGTGTGCCGGATCGGCGGCCGCCCGGCTGCGCTCGACAAAGCGGCGCACGGTGTTCTCCTTGCTGTCGAGAAGTACGACCTCGTGGAACGCCGCACCCACCTCGCCGGCGAGTTCCTCGATCTGCTCGAGAAACTCGGGCCGACCAAGGAACTGCGGTATCACCACGTCGTAGCCGCCGGCAAGATGTACGCGGGCAGCGGCCACAGCGACCGCGCGGGCGAGCAGGCCCGCCGTACGGGGATGATCCCGCCAGCGTCCGATCGAGCCGCGGACCTGGTCCACGTCGAGATTGAGCGCCAAGGGATGGCCGTCGACGTACATCGTCGCCAGTGTCGACTTGCCACACCCCGGCGGTCCATTGAGCACGATCATCCGAGGCATGCCCCGAGTCTAGGAGGCCGGTAGTGCGTAGCGGTGCGTTGTACCGACCGACTATGCTCCGCTCCACGCCTTGGACCGAGGAGACACAGTGGACGATGAGTTTCCGACGACTCCGTTGCACGGCACCACGGTGGCTGATCTCCCCTGGTTCACCGGTGTGTGGTCCGGTCATCGCGGCCCGGACGCGGTTCAGGAGGCCTGGCATGCCGATGAAGATCAAGCACTTCTCCGCCGGCCTGATCGGCTGGGAGGACAAGGAGCGGTGCGTCCGCTTCGTGCTCGTGGCGTTGAGCGACAAGCAGGCCGTCTTCCGG
>Ga0075419_10003487_pt1 | contig 10076 bp, 10 predicted proteins | sample SoiMetdeltSBSDD3_FD_76900 | JGI IMG/M metagenome (GOLD analysis project Ga0075419, IMG submission 76900) | Bulk soil microbial communities from a Populus tree surrounding site in Tennessee, USA - Soil MetaG P. deltoides SBSDD3 | ecosystem: Environmental > Terrestrial > Soil > Tree plantation... | reverse complement strand
CGGGGTGCGCGCCATCGACCCCTGGATCCCGGTCATCATGTTGACGGGCAACCAGGATCCCCGGGTCGCCGCCGAGGTGATCGGGGGCGGCGTCCACTCCTACCTGCCGAAGCCGGTGAAGTTCCCGTACCTCGATCACCTCGTGGCGACCGTGCTCGGCCCGGCGGGCTGACCGCTCAGCCCCGAATCCGTACGCGGTAGACGAGGCGGGCGGCCCCGTCGCCCGGCACCGCGAGCGTGAAGCGCAAGGTGTGGGCCTCGGGCTTCTCCGAGGCGTGCGTCGCGTGCACGACCTGCCAGTCGCCGGGCACCGGCTCGATCACGGTGACGGCCTGCTCCTGCGTCTTGTGGTTGCGCAGGACGATCTCCCACTCCACCTCCCACAGGCCCGGCGCGAGCTTGCGCCACTCCTTCTGGGTCCGCTCGCCGATCACGTCGAAGGCGTCGCCGAGCTTGATCTTCACCCGCTCGTCCCTCGGCGTGTGATCGATCCAGTCCTCGCCGATGAACTGCTGGCTGCCGCCCGAGTCGGCCTTGTAGACGCGCACCTTGCCCCTGGGCAGCGGCACGCCGAGCCGGTGCTCCCGCCGGTTCTCCAGCTCGAGGAGCACGGCGACCTTCTGGTTGGCGATCGGCGTTCCGTACGCGCTGCGGTAGTAGTCCTGGGCGCCGTAGTAGGTCAGGCGCTTGGTGACCGGCACGTCGGCGGCGCTCATGAGCGAGAGCTGCTTGGTCTGCTGGTCCTTGAGGGTCGTGCGCCCGTCGAGCGTGTAGAGGTGGTACTCGAAGAAGCCCTCCTCGGCGAAGTCGCGACTGGCCTCCCGCGTGCTCAGGGTCTTGGCGGCCAGCTCCAGCGCGCGGGCGTCGCGCCATCCGTCGCGGGCGCGATGAACGTCGCCGGCCACGAGCTTGAGGGAGGCGTTGCCGTACGTCGCCCCGCTCTTGTTGTCGATCGTCACCCAGCCGGTGAGATCGCTCCGGGTGTCGTCGGCGTTCACGACGAGCACGTAGTCGGCCCTCCACGTCACGCCGCCGGTCAGGTACGAGGCCTCGACCCGCTGCCCCGCGGCCGCCTGGTTGCGCAGCAGCCACACGAGCGTCGGCTTGGCCACGAGGTTCTCGGGCAGCGCGGGCAGCACCAGGCGGCCGCCGTGGCCCAGGTGGATCTGCCCGTTGATCTCGAACACGGGGCCGGCCGTGGAGAGGAGCCGCGCTTCGTGGAACGGGCCGTCGGACTGGTAGAGGCGAACGGTCCGGCCCACGTACTTCTCGAGAAGCTTGTCGCTGGACAGCAGGTCGTACTCGTAGTTCTGCTCGAGGATCTTCAGGCCGGCGGGATCGTCGAGCGACCGGAGGTGCACGGACGTGGGGTCGATCAGCGCCGCCACGTCCATGAACTGAGCCTCGGTCACGCCGATCGGCAGCCGCATCTGTCGCACGTCCCTCACGAGACCGAGGTTGCCGTTGTAGATCGTCACCATCACGTCCGTCTGCGCCTCGCGGGTGATGGCCAGCGGGGCGGCGGTGACGACCTGGACCGTCACGAACACGACGAGCAGGGCCAGGGGGAGCGGGCGCGGCGTCATGGTTTCCTCCGGGCGATCGAGTCGACTCCTGCCCGGTTAGACAGGGAGCGGTCGCGAGAGTTCCCGTGCGGCGGTCAGCGCTCGAGACGGAGGCCGAGCCGGACCGGGCCGGCGGTGTCCGGGCCGGGTCCCTCCAGGCGCAGGGCGCCGAGCGCCTGCAGGCCACGCTGGAACTCCTCCCAGCGCTCGCCGGGCAGGGCGAGCTCCAGCACGACGGCGTTGTCGTCGCCGACCCGGGAGACCACGCGGCCGCTCGCGCGCGCGACGAGGTCGCGCACGGCGCGCTCGGCGGCGTCGGGCTGGGCCACGCCGAGCCGGGCGTGCACGTCGAGCGCCGTCGAGAGGCGCCGGACCTCGCTGGACTTCTGCAGCGCGGGCGCGGCCGGCGGCACCTGGCGCGCGGTCGCGCGCGCGCGCTCGGACTCCTTCGGCGCCGGGACGTTGTCGGCGACGCCCTTCGCGGGCGCCTCCTGCCGGCCCGACGGTTCGGCCGCCCGGGGAGCGTCCGCGACGTCACGGGACGCCTCGGGGACCGAGCGCTGGGAAGCGCCGGGCGCGCCGCCGGGCTCGCGCACGCGCCGGCGGGCCTCCTTGGCCGTCGTCGACTGAGGCTCGCTCAGGGGCGGCACGCGCTCGGCCTTGAGCGGGGTGGGCGCCGTCTCGACCTCCGGCGGCGGTGCCGGTGGGCGCGCGACCCGCTGCAGATCGGGCGATCGCTGGAACACCAGCACCGCCAGACCGGCCACCAGGACGATCGCGGCGGCCTCGACCGGGAGCTTGACCGGCCACGGCACGAACAGGCCACGGGCCAGGCGCCGGTACCACGGCCGCGGGCGCGCGGCCATCACGCGATCGACGAAGCCGGCGGGGGCGCCCGCGGCGGGGACGGCGCGGAGCAGCGCCACCGTGCGCTCGAAGCGCTCCCATTCGCGCGCGCACTCGCCGCAGGTGGCCAGGTGCGTGTCGATGCCGATCCGCTCGTCGTCGTCGAGCGCCGCGTCCAGCCGCGCCGAGAAGCGATCGCGCACGTCCCGGCAGCTCAGGGTAGCCATCGCTCCAGCTTGGCCTTGAGGTCCAGCCGCGCCCGGTGCAGTCGCGTCCGGACGGTGTTGAGCGGCAGTCCGAGGACGTCCGCGATCTCCTCGTACGCCAGGCCCTCGAGGTCGCGCAGGACCACCACGATGCGCCGCTCCTCGGGGAGCGCCGCGATGGCCTCGTGCAGCGCCGCCTGCAGCTCCCGCTGCTCCAGGACGGCGGCGGCGTCGACGCCCTCGGCCGGCCGCCGCAGCACGGCGACCTCGTCGCTCTGCTCGTGGCGTCGCGGGCCGGAGGCCAGACGGTTGAGGCACAGCCGTGGGGCGATCGCGTACAGCCAGGTGCCCAGCCGCGCGTCGCCGCGAAACTCGCCGAGCGCGCGATGGGCGCGCAGGAACGTCTCCTGGGCGATCTCCTCGGCCTCCGCGCGGCTGCCCAGCATGCGCAGCGCGACCCCGAACACGCGGTGCTGGTACCGCGTCACCAGGGCCTCGAACGCCCGGGGGTCGCCGGTGGCGAGGCGCGCGCGCAGCGCATCGTCGTCGTCGTCGAGTCTCTCACGCACCGTTAGACCCGGCGCCGGCAGGGGAAGTTCCTCCCGCGCGCCGGCGTGATCCATCCGATGTCGATACTACACCGACGCCTGTCTTGACACCCCGAAAGGGGGCGTGCTATCTGCCCGTATGCCCGAGACCGCGCTGCTACGCACCGAGCGCCTCACCCGGGCATTCGGCAGCCTCATGGCCGTCGATCGCGTCGACGTCGCCATCCGGGCCGGCGAGCTCCGCTCCATCATCGGTCCCAACGGCGCCGGCAAGACGACGCTCTTCCGTCTCATCTCCGGGGAGACGCGGCCCACGTCCGGCCGCATCGTGTTCCGCGGGCGCGACATCACCGGCCTGCCCCAGCACGCGGTGGCCCGGCTCGGTATCGCCAAGTCGTACCAGATCACCAACGTGTTTCCCCACCTGTCGGTGCACGAGAACGTGCGCGTGGCCGTGCAGGGGCCCCGGCACGCGTTCGACTTCTGGTCGCGGGCCGACCGGCTCGCGCCCGTGCACGCGCGGGCCAGCGAGCTGCTGCAGACGGTCGGCCTCACCGCCAAGCGCGAGCAGCCGGCCGCCCACCTGTCGCACGGCGAGAAGCGCCACCTCGAGCTCGCCATCGCGCTGGCCTCCGACCCGGTCCTGCTGCTGCTCGACGAGCCGACGGCGGGCATGAGCCCCGAGGAGACCGACGAGACCATGCGGCTCATCCGCGAGCTGGCGGCCGGACGCACCGTGATCCTGGTCGAGCACAAGATGAAGGTCGTCATGAAGATCTCCGACCGGATCACGGTCCTGCACCAGGGCCAGGTCCTCGCCGAGGGCACGCCCGAGGAGATCCGCGCCAACGCCCGTGTCCAGCAGACCTACCTCGGCGCCATCCGCTGATGGCGCTCCTCACGGTGGACGACCTGCACACCTACTACGGCGAGGCGCACATCCTGCAAGGGGTGTCGCTGCGCCTCGAGGAGGGCGAGGCGGTCACGCTCATCGGGCGCAACGGCGCCGGCAAGACCACGACGCTGCGCTCGATCATGAACATCGCTCGCCCGCGCCGCGGCCGCATCGCGCTGCGCGGCGCCGACCTCACCCGCCTGCCCACGCACGAGATCGTCCGCCTGGGCATCGCCTGGGTGCCGGAGGAGCGGCGGATCCTGCCCAACCTCACGGTGCTCGAGAACCTGCGGCTCGGCGTCCTGGGGCGGGGCACCGGCGACGGCGAGCGCGCGCTCGACGAGGTCTTCGACTACTTTCCGCGGCTGCGCGAGCGCGCGGCCCAGCGCGGCCAGCTGCTCTCCGGCGGCGAGCAGCAGATGCTGGCCATCGCGCGAGGGCTGGTGGCCCGCCCCTCCGTGATGCTGGTCGACGAGCCGACCGAGGGGCTGGCGCCGATCATCGTGCAGAACCTCACCGAGATCCTGGCCCGGATCAACCAGCGCGGCGTGACGCTGCTGCTGGTCGAGCAGACGCTGGACGTCGCCCTGGCGCTCTCGCACCGGCTCTACGTCATGGACCAGGGCCGCATCCAGTTCGAGGGCACGCCGGCCGCGCTGCGCAACGACCCCAGCATCCAGCAGCGGTTCCTGGAGGTGTAGGCGGTGGCCCGGCCCGGCCGCCCGAGCTGGAGGACGGGGATGCGGGAGGTCGCCGCGGGCGTGTTCGCCTACGTGCAGGCCACGGGCGAGACCGGCGTCTCCAACGCGGGCCTCATCGTGGGGGCCGAGGGCGCCACCGCGGTCGACGCGCTGATGGTGCCGTCGATGACGCGCCGGCTGGTGGCGGCGATCCGGAAGACGACGCACAAGAAGGTCGGCGCGCTCGTCAACACGCACCACCACCTGGACCACACCGGCGGCAACCGGTTCTTCCGGGGCTCGACCATCATCGCCACCGACAAGTGCCGGGCGGCGCTGGCTCCCGGCTTCCCGCCGGTGGCGATCCTGCAGCAGTTCATGCCGGCCTTCGCCCGCGAGTTCCCGCGGCTCGAGCTGCAGCCGCCCACGGTGACGTTCGACTCCCGCCTGGTCCTCCACGACGGCGAGCGCGAGATTCACCTGTGGCACCCGGGAACGCCGGCCCACACCGCCGGCGATGCCACCGTGTTCCTGCCCGCCGAGCGCGTGCTCTTCACCGGCGACCTGGCCTTTCACTACGTGACGCCGCTGGCCTTCCAGGGTCACGTCGGCCGGTGGATCGACGCCGCGGACCGCGTGCTCGCCTTCGAGGCGGACGTGATCGTCCCCGGGCACGGGCCGATCGGGACCAAGGCCGACGTGCGCCTCATGCGCGACTACCTCGCCCTCGTGCACCGCGAATCCCGTCGGCGGTTCGACGCCGGCATGCCGGCCGAGGCGGCCGCCCGCGACATCAAGCTCGGCCTCTACGCCTCCTGGCGGGAGCCCGAGCGCATCCTGGCCAACGTGATGCGCTGCTATCAGGAGTTCCGCAACGAGACCGACCGGGACCTGGACATCCCCGCGATGCTGGCGGGCATGCACGCGCTGCGCGGGCGCGGCCCGACCCACGCGTGCCTGTGAGAGCGCGGGCCTTCAGCGGCCGCGGAGGCCGGCCGTGAGCGTGCCCCAGATGCCCCGGGGCAGGAACAGCACGAACACGATGAAGACGGCCCCGATCACCAGCGGCCACGACTCGGTGAGGAAGCTGATCGAGTCCTCCAGCACCAGGTAGGCGGCGGCGCCGACGAAGGGTCCGAAGAACGTGCCGGCCCCGCCCAGTAGCGTCATGATCACGACCTGGCCCGAGGTCGACCAGTGCAGCGACTCGATCGGCACCACCGTGAGGCGGAGCGCGTCGAGGCCGCCCGCCAGCCCGGCGAACAGCGCGGAGAACACGAACGACAGGTGCTTGACCCGCGAGATGTCGTAGCCGCAGGCGGTGGCGCGATCGGCGTTCTCCCGGATGGCCTGCAGCACGGCGCCGAACGGCGAGTCGAGGATGCGCTTGAGCGCGGCCACGGCCAGGCCCACCACGACCAGCGCGAAGTAGTAGAAGGCCACCGAGCGGCCGAGGGGAATGCTGAGGCCGGGGAAGGTCAGCGGCGGCACGGTGATGCCGCGCAGGCCGTCGTCGCCTCCGGTCCACTCGGCCAGGTGAAAGCCGACGAAGTAGAGGAGCTGCGCGAAGGCCAGCGTCAGCATCGCGAAGTAGATGCCGCGCCGGCGCAGGCAGAAGAAGCCGAACACCGCGCCGCCCACGAGGGCGGCGCCGAGCCCCAGCCCGAGCGCGACCCACAGCGAGCCCACCTTGAGCTTGGCCAGCGCGATCCCGGTGCCGTAGGCGCCCAGGCCCCAGTAGGCCGCCGAGCCGAAGGACAGGAGCCCGGTGTAGCCGTAGAGCAGGTTGAAGCCCAGCGCGAACAGCCCGTAGATCAGCACCTGGGTGGCCAGCGACGTGTAGGGCACCACCCACGGGAAGATCGCGAAAACGACGAAGAAGCAGAGCACCGGGTGGCGGCCCACCCACGTCGCGACCCCCCTCATTCGGCCAGGCCCGCCTCGCCGAACAGCCCGCTGGGCCGGACCAGCAGGACGATCGCCATCGTGATGAACACCACGATCTCGGCCAGCTTGGGCGCGAAGAAGGTCGTGAGGCTCACGATCTGGCCGATCACCAGGCCGGAGACGACCGCCCCCAGCAGGCTGCCCATGCCGCCCACCACCACCACCACGAACGACTCGATGATGATCGTCACGCCCATCTCGGCGTAGGCGCCGCGCATCGGGCCGGCCAGGATGCCGGCCAGCCCGGCCAGCCCGGAGCCGATGCCGAACACCAGGAACCAGATGCGGCCCACGTCGAAGCCCAGCGCGCGGACCATCAGCGGGTCCCGCGAGCCGGCCCGGATGACGAGACCGACGTTGGTCTTCTCCAGGAAGAGCCACAGGCCGACCAGCACCAGGGCCGTGACCGCGATGACGAACAGGCGATAGGTCGGGAAGTACGTGAACCCGAGGTTGACGGCGCCGCCCAGCGCCCGCGGCGGATCGAGCGTCAGGCCGATCTTGCCCCAGATGAGGCGCGCGGTCTCCACGACCACGAGCGACAGCCCGAACGTGAGCAGGAGCGGATCGTCGGGGCCGCGCCCGTAGAGCCGCCGGATCAGGAAGCGCTCGACGAGCAGGCCCAGGGTGCCCACCAGCAAGGGGGCCAGGACCAGGGCCGCCGCGAAGCTGCCGGTGAAGCGCAGCAGCGTGAAGCCCACGTAGGCGCCCAGCATGTAGAGCGCCCCGTGGGAGAAGTTGACGACCGTCATCAGCCCGAAGATCAGCGAGAGCCCGATGGCGAGCAGCACGAAGATCATGCCGAGCACCAGGCCCGTGAAGATCTGGGCCGCCAGGGCGGCGAGCGAGACGTCGGGCACGGGCCGCTAGGCGAAGCCCTTCTCGGCGCAGGTCCGGTCCAGCTCCTCGTTGGCCGGCACCTTGGCGACGATGTCGGCCAGGCCCCACTCGCCCTTGGTCTTGCCCGGCCCGCGGCCCTTCATGATCCACATGTCCTGGAAGGACTTGTTGTCGCAGGCGCGCCACCACTGCTTGCCCTTGAAGTGGTCGTACTGGGGATTCTTGCGCAGCGCGTCGGCCACCTTGTCGGCGTCCGTCGACTTGGCCAGCTCGGCCCCGCGGGCGACCTCGAGGACGCCGCTGTACGAGTAGGCGCCGTAGTCGCCGGGCGGCATGCTGAACTTCTTCATCGAGGCCTCCACGAACTTCCGGGCGGTCGGGATGGTGTCCTGCAGCTCCCAGTACCAGTTCATCCCGCCGTAGATGCCGTCGTAGAGCTCGGGGCCGCCTTCCTTGAGGTAGGAGATCCACAGCAGCGGCTGGGCGACCTTCATCTGGGCCCGCATGCCGAAGCTGCCGACCTGCTTGAGGAAGGCGATGTTGTCGGCCCCCGGCGTCACCGACACGAGCACCTCGGGCCTGGCCGCCTGGATCTTGGGCAGGTGCGCGGAGAACTCGGCGCTGCCGAGCGGGTAGGGCGTCGAGCCCAGCAGCGTGCCGCCCATCTTCTTGTTGACCTCGGCGAGCACGGCGTTGTTCTGCTTGCCCCACGCGTAGTCGGCGTAGACGATCCACCACTTCTTGCCGAGGTTCTCCATGACCCACTTGCCCACCGTGCGGGAGGTGATGGTCGGGTTGAGCGCCTCGTGGAAGGTGATGGGGCTGGTGTCGGGCTTGGCGCTGATCTCGTCGGACTGGCTCGTCGACACGTAGAGGACCTTGGCCTTCTTCGTCTGCTCGTTGATGGCCATCTGCACGTGGGCGGCGAGCCCGCCGACGATGAACTGGCAGCCCTCCTTCTCGATCAGCTCCTGGGTCCGCTGGGCGCCGACCTGCGGCTTGAGCTGGTCGTCGCGGAAGAGCACTTCCACCTTGCGACCGAGGATGCCGCCCTTGGCGTTGACCTCGTCGACGCCCAGGGTCGCGCCCTGCTGCATGTCCTTGGCGAGGGCGGCGAACGGCCCGGTCAGCGGCAGCGGCATGCCGATGCGCACCGGCCCCGTGCCCTGGGCTCGCAGGATGCCCGGGAGGCTGAAGGTGACGGCGGCGGCAGCGGCGGTTTTCACGAACGTGCGGCGGTGCATGGTGGCCTCCTCCCCGGAAGTGGCGCGATGATAGGGGCCGATCTCCGCCCTGTCAAATCGCGACGTCCACCGCGCCGGGAGCACCGGTGTACACTCGCGGCAGTCTCCCCCGGAGGTGCCGGCATGGCCGTGCGCTCGCTGCTGCACTACGCGCTCGAGGTCCCCGACCAGACGGTCGGCGAGAAGTTCTATCGCAGCTTCGGGCTGGTCGACGAGGCCGCGCGCGACGGGGTCGTGCACCTGCGGCCGTCGCCGACGGCACGCGAGTCGGTGCGACTCCACGGCGGGCCCCGCAAGCGCCTGCACCACCTGGCGTTCGGCGCGCCGGGGGACGACTACCAGGCCACGGTGGAGTCGATCCGGCGCGCCGGCGTGCGCGAGGTCGACCCGCCCGCGGACGGCCCGGAGGGCGGTCTCTGGATCCGCGATCCCGACGGCAACCTCGTCACCGTGCGCGACGAGGCGCCGGCGGCGCCGCCGGCCGATGCGCCCCTCAGGCTGAACAGCCCCGGGCACGTCGCGCGGCAGGCCGAGCGCGGCGCCCCCGAGGCCACGATGACGGCAAGCCCTCGCCGCCTGGGGCACGTGCTGCTCTTCACGCCGGACGTCGACCGCCAGCTGGACTTCTACACGCGGGTGCTCGGACTGAAGCTGTCCGACCGCTGCCAGAAGATCATCGCGTTCTTGCGATGCACGACCGACCCCCACAACGTGGCGTTCCTGACGTCACGGGGACCCGGCTTTCACCACGGCTCGTTCGAGGTCGGCAGCGTGGACGAGATCGCCATGGGCGCGTTCCGGATGCAGCAGGCGGGCTGGCAGCCCGGCTGGGGACTGGGCCGTCACGTCATCGGCTCGAACTTCTTCTTCTACATCCGCGACCCGTGGGGCTCGTTCGCCGAGTACTTCCACGACCTCGACTACATTCCCGCGCAGTGCGCCTGGGAGCCGCGCGACTTCCCGGAGGGCGACGCCCTCTATCGCTGGGGGCCTCCGGTCCCCGAGGACTTCGGGCTCAATCGCGAGCTGGAAGGCTAGATGGATCTCGTGGAGTGCGCCGGTACCGAGGCGCGGACGCCGTGTTCGCGGGCGCGCCAGCATGGCTCGCCTGTCGCCGCAACTCGCTCCGGGCCCGGCTCGCTCGGCCCCCCCATCCCTCCAGGGGGGCTCGGCTGGCGGCCAGCAGAGGCGAGGGCGGCTCGCTCGCCGGGCCCTGCGCTCGAACGGCGACAACGGCTCGCCATGATGGCGCGCCCGCGAACACGGCGTCCGCGCCTCGGTGTCAGCGCGGTCCACGCGGTTCAT
>Ga0075419_10003486_pt1 | contig 10076 bp, 7 predicted proteins | sample SoiMetdeltSBSDD3_FD_76900 | JGI IMG/M metagenome (GOLD analysis project Ga0075419, IMG submission 76900) | Bulk soil microbial communities from a Populus tree surrounding site in Tennessee, USA - Soil MetaG P. deltoides SBSDD3 | ecosystem: Environmental > Terrestrial > Soil > Tree plantation... | reverse complement strand
GTCAGCTAAAGTATGGTCTTCAAGAATACGAGTGTAATAAGAAGTAGTATTCCCTAGAAAATAGACATAGCCGTTTGATTCAAAAGCGCCGTGGCCAAATATTGTTTTGGGCAAAGGTGTGGTCGTTTTCCACTCCGCCAACATTCCATCGGACTGAATTGCGCTGAAGTACACGGTGTTCACCCATTGATCATCTGCCTTTTTCCCACCAATAAGGTAAAGGTAGCCGTCGTAGGCAATCATCGTATGTTCCTGCCTCGCCAGGGGTGGAGAGGCTGTGTAATTCCATTGAGTTAGACTCCCATCAGGCCTCACCAAGGCATATTGAACAAAGTTCTGAATGCCTCCTGAATTTCCCCCGGCCGCATAGATAAACTTCCCATAACTGGCTGCGGCAAACGTTTGCCGTGAAGGGGATAGGGAAGCTGTCTCTTTCCAGGCTCCAATGGAACCATCAGGATTAAACGGAGCGTAATACACATCGTCAACGCCAGCCGCGCCCGTAAGTAAGTAAACGTAGTTGCCAGCTTTTACAACCACATGATCATAGTAACGTCCGGGCAATGAGGTGGTCTCCACCCAGCCTACCAATGTCCCATCAAGTCTGATCGCGCTGAAGTAAACGTTCGTAAGCCTTTCATCACTTGCATTCCGTCCGCCGAATATGTACACATAACCGTTGTGAAAGATTAGTTGCTGGCTTCTGAGGGAATCGAATGGAGCAGCGGAGGGATTTGGCATATGGTTTGTCTCCGCCCATTGAATAATTCCGAGCATGGGGTCGAGCGTGGGGAGAATTGCATTCAACCGTTTCGGAGAAGACGTAGGCACTATGGTCACAGTGGAATCTGACAAAGCGATCGTAACAAGCTGCTCAGCCTGTGTTGCTACAACTGTCATTGATGCGGTGTTACTGTTTTTATCTCTGATGCACCAGGCGTGAGTCACGAAGGTCCCCTGAATCTGTGATTGACCGGGGTATAGTGAAAACCAGAATTCCTCTGCTCCCTGATAGTTTATCCAATATATATTGATGGCACGAGCACTCGAATTTACGAATGTTATCAGCGTCTCAACAGAACCCTCTATTGAACGCAGAGATGAGCAGTCGGCTTCATGTGGTGAGGAGGTGACAACCGGGGTTTCAATTGCCGGCAAGGTATTTTGCGGTGTGGCAATCTGGTTTGGCGTTGCGGGCGCGGCAGTACAGGCAGACAGAACAAGGACCATACCTAGAAAACGGAACAGGTTTGTAGATTTACTGAAGAATATGTGAGCCATTTTGACTTCCTTCTCAACGAAATTCAACCAATCTTCGGAATGGAAAACCTTATGGACATGAAAGTGTTGAGATCCCATCTTTTTATCGTTCCATGATGTAATATATGAAACCCCCTTGTAGCTAACTTTGTTCCAAATTACATCAACTGGATTACGGTCCCCATTTCAGCTGTTGCGCAAACGCAGTCAGCATCACATTAGGCCTGCCATCGAGATAAAAAACCTCTGCCCGCCCATCCTGATAATTATCAGGGGTGGGTACAGACGCCACAACTACAAAACTTGCGTCAGGTGCCCACAGGGCTTCACTCATGAGCTCAAAAGTATCTGGTCGAAGAACAGTCCGCCCCGTCACGCCGTCGGGCGCAGAACGGACGAGTTGTAATGGTGCTCGAGGGCCCGTCCCGTCTATCACAGTCTTTGATTCCATGAAGAAATAATATAGCTGACCATCAGGCGCAAAATAAGGTTCATCAGCAAGGTTGAAGCTTCCTCCGCCAGCATCCATTGGCAGGAGCGTTGTTACCGTGCCACTCGCGGCATCCACCCTCCACAGCCCGGGGCTCAACATGCCCACAGTAGGGTTGGCAGCGTAGAAACTCAGACTGTCCGGAGTCCATTCCTCCTTACCACAACAGAAGAAGGCCCCATCTGCACTGTTGAAACGCACGACTGAATTTGTTGCGGGATAATAAATTTCGTCGTGTGTCGCATCAGTATTAGGCACGCTGATCGTCATGAGAAGCTTTACACCGTCGGGTGAAAATTTTACTGGTCGAGAAAATGCGTCCTGGGGCACGAGCCTGGAAACACCCGTGGCAACGTTGTAGAGGTTCAAACCATTATGAGCATAGGCAATCGTTTGTCCATCTGGAGAAAAAACCGGATGGTGAAGGCTGGTCTTTCGGTTGTTTGGATCCACAGGTCCACCATCCACCATCACGCGGCGGTCAGAACCATCCGCATTAATCAGCAGTAGCTGGTTGTTCGCCACATAAACCACACTACCATCTACCAGGGAAACATCATAAAATCCGACAGCCACGGGTTCGAACGTAATTTGCTTTACCGTTTTGCCATCGCGCTCCATGCGAAAGACCTGCGTGAATCCCAGGTTATCATTACTGAGGTAATAAAAACTATGCGGAAGCAAGCTTGACGAGGTTTCAGGCACACTCGTTGGTGCATCTACAGCTTCGGCTGTGGGAACTTGCGAAGTCTGAGTGACGACGCTTACCGCCTCCTCAGAGGAGGAAGGCCTTGTTTCGTCAGTTTCTACTAGGGAGGCACAAGCCGCCATGACAATTGCCAAAAGAAACAATAGCGCGAGACGGTGAAAATGTTTGTTCATTGGATACCTCATGTCGACCAGAATTCACGAAAGCGTAATTTGCACTCAATTTTCGTGATCGACTGAGCATCTAAAACGCCCTTGCGACGAATTTTGTTCCGAATACTTTTATGTTGGGATGAAATTTGTAGTAGTAGTGGATGGCAGCTGCCATCCACTACTAAATTACGGTCCCCATTTCATTTGCTGAGCAAACGCAGTCAACACCATGTTTGGACTGCCATCCAAATAAACAACCTCTGCGCGTCCACCCTGATACGTATCTGGGTTTGGTGCAAATGCGACAATGATAAAACTCGCATCCAGTGCCCAGAGGGCTTCATTCATGAGCTCGAACGTGTCTGGTCGAAGCACGGTTCGTCCGGTCACACCGTCCGGCGCGGAACGGACGAGTTGTAGCGGGGTGCGGCTATTAAATTCGGTTGCTGCTTCAGTAAAGAAGAAATACAACTGACCATCAGGTGCAAGATAAGGTTCATAGGCAAAATTAAATGAACTCGTATCATAATTGCTGGTGAAGAGCGTCGTTACCGCCCCGCTGGTTGGATCCACTTTCCATAAACCAGAATTGAACATACCTACGGTGCGGCTGGCAGAATAAATGCTGGAACCATCGGCGGACCACTCCACTGCATCGCAACAGATCAATGCGCCTTCCGCACCAGTCAGCCTCACCAAGCCCCTGCTTGCAGGGTCATAGATCGCTGCAGATGCGCCTTCGTAATATCCAAGCGTGATAAGTAGTTTGCTACCATCCGGTGAATAACTCTCAGGCCAATATAATTCCCTTGGGAACAGGAAACCATTGCCGGAATCATCGATCTGATTTTCGATGACAAGGTTGGAAGTGCCAGTCGAAAGTGAGTATAGATTCAGACCTTTATACCCATATGCAAGGGTTTGGCCATTTGGCGAAAATACGGGATTGGTGATATTGTTCAGAAATGGATTGTTCTCATCCAAAATTCCCCCGTCCACTAACAGGCGGCGACCTGAACCGTCTACATTGATCAAAAGTAACTGATTATTTACAACATAAGCAACGCTTCCATCGACAGGTGAAACGCCGTAATTGCCAACGTTAACCAGCTCGGACGTGACCTGATTTTGGGTTTTGCCATCGCGCTCAATGCGAAAGACCTGGGTAATACCCGCGGCATCAGTGCCAAGAAAATGAAAAGTATAAGGAAGGATTCCATCAACATGGGCTTCAGGGGTTTCGCTAACGTCTGGTGTGATGGCCTGTAAGGTCATAGCGACCACAGTCCCCACCTGATCTTCTGATGAAGGCTGAGTTCCACTGGTGCCTACGGGTGCATTGCAAGCCGCAACGGCAGTTGTGAGAATAAACAAAATATTAAAAGGCGGAAAACGTCTATTCATGAATATCCAGACTTTATTAGAGTTAAATTTATTCCGCCTAAACCTGTTCGAATCGTTCAACCGGGACCACGAAAAGTGTGACGCGTTTTTCGCCGGAAGGCAAAGGAGTTAATTTCGCGCGGATCAATTCCAATGCAGACTCAACACGCTCATCCCGCGTACCCAGCAGAAGTGTCACAACACCTTTTCGCAGGAATCCTCCAGTGGATGCAACGCGTGTGACGCGATACTCAGCAGAGGTAAGCGCCTGGGTGATGAGATCTGCATCAGTGTCCTTGACAATCAATATGATCATTTTCATGATGCACGCTCCTTGTTAGATCTCCTCGTAGAGTTCAACGGGTAACGTGAAAACGGTAGCGCCGCCCACAGTAACGGGAACAGGCGTCGGCATGGGAAGAGGCGAACCTTCCAACGGAAGGGTGAGATATTCCACACGTTGACGGCAGGATTCTTCCAGAGTCTGGATCGCCTCCGTTTCGTGTCCCTCACGCATACCTATGAGCAGGGTCGCGTTACGCCTGCCCAGAAAGCCACCTGAACTGAACAAATACACAACAGGCAGATTTAAGTGTTCCAATGCGCGGGTCGCGGTATCCCGATCCTGCTCCTGAACCACTGCAAGCATTAGCAATTTGATCGAATGAGTATCCATAACAACCTCACATGGAGAGGCTAAAACTATCTATGGAATAGTATACAGGATACTGTTAAATACACAAGTCACTAGCATTACGATTTCCGAATATTGGGAGTTTCCGAACGCAAATTTTCGAAGAAGCAAATTCCGCGAATTTTCAAAATTTATTCGCGTCCCTTATGAATTAGCGTTCTAAAAATGATTTTGGCACCCTGCTTCGATGAGTCAGAGGAATTTTGTCTAGGTCTTTCCAAACTTTGTTCTGTATTCCATCACGTCCAACATGGGCTGGCGTTCGCCTTCTGCAATCTCATCGACATCCAAAAAGAATCGTTCACGCTCATATCGAATGAGTTTCATGGTTTTATTCACATTATCCAAAAAACTTTGGTTATATCGTTTTTCAAGTTTTCTGATTACAGCTTGAATAATTGCGAACGACATTTTGCTCAAGGCTTCCAGGGTCTGGTTATGATGAACTCGTTCCTGCAGATCCACCTGAGCAATCGCGCTAAGACCGAATGTTTCGAATAAATCTATCAACAATCCGATCTCAACGCCATATCCCGAAAAAAATGGGAGTTGTTCCAGCGCCTTCCGCCTTCCGCCATACTCACCCGAGAGTGGCTGGATGATGCCGGAAAGCTCCGGGTAAAACAGATTAAGCAGTGGACGCGCTGTTAGCTCTGTGACCCTGCCGCCCCCACCCGCCTGCATTTTGTTCCCAACTTTTAGAGGGCGCCGGTAAAAACCTTTAACAAAATGGATTTCCGGCCTGAGCAACAACGGGGCAATCAGTCCGTACACAAAGCGCGGGTGAATGTTCACGATGTCGGTGTCGAGCCAGATGACGATATCACCCTGTGTGCAATACAGACTTTTCCAGAGCGCCTCACCTTTTCCCGGGCGCGCGCCATATTGTGGAAGGATCTTTTGATGAATATGTACCGGAACACCCAGCCCTTCGGCGATCTGACGCGTTCGGTCTGTTGAATCTGAATCGATCAAGACAATCTCATCCAATAATGGGACACGTTTCATCAAGGAGTTCTTGATTGTCTTAAGGACATGTCCTACTGTTTCTTCTTCATTAAGGGCAGGCAGTGCCGCGCTGATGGTCACTCCCTGTTCACGCTTGAGTTTTACAAGTTCGTCCAGCTGTGTAAACTCATCTGCATGAAACGTATTCTCGGCAAACCATTTATCCACAAGAATGGAAATCGCCTGGGCGCCAGCACTTTCATCGTACTCCGCTTGCGGCAGCGGTCGTCCGCTTTTTACTGCAATGACGGGAACTGATGCGTCGTTCAGGATGCGATCTGCAAATGGACCGAGAGAGACTGAACTCGTAAGTGGTTGGGAGGTAGTTCCAAGAATGATGACATCCGCTTTTTGCGCATTTTCCACTATTAACTGCGCCGGGTCATCTGTGACTGCAAACTGCGTCTTCACATCAGGCATTTGCTTCAGAACGCGTTCGAGCCCCTTGAAGGGCGCATCGCTTCCAGCTTTGGGGTCATCAGGACGGCGCAAATGGAGAGCCGTCACACCTTTGGCTTGCAGACCCAACCCCACGCGTAAAGCCAGTTCCGCATGCGGCCCACCTCTGACTGGGACAAGAACCTGTTTCGGTGCATTAGACAGTTTCCCCCGTATCAGCGCGACATTGCATGGAGGGCGTGATAGTACTTCACTGGCAGCCACACCCAAAGCCTGAAAATGTGAATCCCACTCCAAACAAAGCAAATCTGGTCTTTCGTTCTGAAGGAGCTTTGCCAACTCCTTCCAGGGTTGATAGGACACGATGATCTGTGATTTACCTGTGATGCGCGGCTCTTTAGCATACTGGCGTAACTGCTTGCGTAATTCGCGTGCCGCTGTTGCACCCACACTCAGCGACTCTTCGGGCGGCACAACTACCACACCTACGAGTGTGATATTTGCATCCAGACAGCGCGCCAATTCCAGTGCCTGAGTGCCAGGGCCCTCATGGACAAGAGGAACGAGAACTGTCTGAATAGGGACAAATTCCGGATACTTTCTCATAAATTTTGTTCCTTGCGCATAAAGCAATATTAATCTCGCATTACACTGTTTAGCAGAGGCACGATATGTCCCCGATAAATCGCGTCCCATCGAAACGAGGCGCGGACGCGCATCCCAAGGCGTGCAGGCGCGGTGGATTGAAAGTAATCTGCAATCGCAGACGCGATAACCACAGGATTTTCATCTGGTGAAAAATAATGCACATCCTCCAGGCCCAATTCTCGTAGAGGTGGAATATCCGCACAAAATACAGGCAGGTGACTGAACGCGGCTTCAAGCAAAGGAATCCCGAATCCTTCTTCACGGCTGGGGAAGAGGAGCGCATCTGCAATTCGATAAAAATCAGCCACCACTTCATCGGGCAAAAAAGAATCTGAACGTTCTGCCAGGAAATGTGCAGAATCTTGCAAACCCAACTGGGCACGCAGGTTTATAAGCGTCTCGAAATATTCACGGTTGCGTGAATTGTGTGGTCCCAACGGACCGGTCACAACCAGCGCTGCTTGTGGGAAATGTTTGTGTAACTCCGACAAGATATACAAAGCCAACTCGATGTTTTTCCGCCGTGTGATGCGCACAGGCAGGAGCAAAATTGGTGCCGCATCCATCACATTCATCTGCTCGAGAAACTTTTGAGTCTGTAGTGCAAACTTGTAAAAGCGCGCGGCATCCACACCGTTGGGAATCACGCGCACAGAAGAGGGATTAAGATTCATCAAATCCGCCAATTCCCTGCGGCGTAATTCAGAGACGACCACATGACGAGTCCTACCCCAATCCATCCGCAGCAAGTCCCAGGGATATCCATTATGAAGTTCCGGGAGGTAACGCGGTGTTGTCCATGAAAGATCGTGATGCCATAGAATCAGGCATGGAAGTTCCTGAGACGTGTGCAATTGGTGTAGAGCAGCAGTGAGTGCAAGATTCTTGTTGAGCGAGCAGACGTTGTGTGCGATCAAAATATCTACATTTGATAAAGAAGTTCGTAATTGAGCCGCCAACTCGTCGCGTAAAGAATCGAAATCGCCAGGCACACATCCACAATCCAATTGTTCTTTTACAGTCAGCACACGCGGATGCTGTGAATCTGCAAGTGGGATTGAAACCAGAGGGATATCCTTTTCCAATGCTTCGCCGCGTCCTGCGATCAATTTAACGGAATGTCCATCCGCAGCCATCAAACGCGCGTGATGGGCAATTACGCTTTCCACCCCACCGACGATCGGAGGCACGGAATAATGAAGAATGGCAATCTTCATACCTGTTCCCCGAGACAGTCGGCAAGGATGGAATTTAGACGACGTTCCAGTACAGTAAAGGAGAAATATCGTTTCGCGAGTTGATAATTTTCTTCTGCCCATTCCTGTGCTGTTTCAGTATCTAACAAAATCTTGCGGACTCTCGCAAGCGTATCTTCGCTGATGAAGCCATCGAACCAGACTGCTCGAAAACCTTTGGGCCGGATATCCACTTCATAAATGGAATAGTTGTTTACCAGGATCGGACGCCCGTAATATACAGCTTCCAGAAAGGCATTACCAAACCCCTCAATGCTTGAAGGATAGGTAACGAGGTCGGCCCGAGGATACACATCTTCAAGTGTGTAAATCTTGCGGCCATCATTCGTAAGACCCCGCATATCCTGCACCTGGTCAGATTCAAAGCGAACTGTAACGTCAAGCAAATGAGCGTATTCGCGCACGCGCTGTTCGTAATCTGAGCCCTCGTCGCCGGAGGCATGTGAGATCACAAGTTTAGCGGGCAGGTCGAGGCGGCGCACAAGCTCCACAGCGTGTTCAATACCCTTTCGTTGGATCACGCGCGTAGGTTGCAGGAAAAAGTATTCACCCGGATCGATCCCAAAATCTGTACGGATATTTTCTGTATAAGAATCCGGATCAGGCGGAGGGGAGTCAAAATCCATTACATTAGGGATGATGCGCGAGGTCACGCTGTGACGCGAGGCGATCTCCTGCGCCTGAATCGAATTGATGACCACATGTCGAATGGATGGCAGAGTAGGCGGGAAGGCAGTCGCAAGATAATCGCCCACGCAATTGACGTGAAAGCGTTGCCGCTCCCAGTGAAAATCATGATGATGTGCGATGGTAGGAATACCTGTCTCCGCGATGAATTCCGTGATCGCCAGACCCAGCGGAAGGTTCAGCGGGATTGTGATCGCGTTCTCGACAATCAACATTTCCAACAGGAACCGATGAGCAAATTCATACAATTGCTTTTTGATATGTTCCTTGAGTTCGTTGACTCGGCGAGTCATCGCCGGTGGGCGTATGTACATGGAGAAAAAATCCTTGTATAGCGCAGCGATCTCAGGATGGGCAGCGCGGGCTTCTTTTGTCACCGTCCAACTGCCGGAGTATGCCTGCATGTTGAGCGCGTCAATTTCGGGATGGCGATAAAAAACCTCCGGTACGACGAGGCTCATCTGCTCAGGACGGTCACATAAGCCAGCAAAATAAAAACATTGATGCCCGAGCCGCTGCAAGACAGTTGCCCATTTTTCTGTCTCAAGCGACACGCCGTCTGTCCCGGCAAAGCGAGTAGAAATGAAACCGATGTGATGTGAAGTGTTCGTCATAGTCTCATCCATAGAATTTGATAGGGATCAAGTGTGATCTGTGTACCTTGTAAAGATTGACCTGTAAAAAGGTCTGTTGCCGATTCATAGGGTGTGGAAAATGTGGTTTCCTCAACACTGACATTGTGCAAACATAACACGCGGGATGTTTCATCCAGAGAAATCCGTTCGATTGCAAACACCGCGAGATGTATGTCTAATATTTTCTGCCCTCCATGCGGATGGAACGCAGACGAACTACTCCGCGCAGAAAGCAATTGGCGATAACGGGCAAAGACGCGAGAGCGCAATGATTCATGGTCTGCGAGTTCATACTGTAAGGTTTGCAGATTACATTTCTCGCGATTGATCGTACGATTGCGTCCTGTTTGTTTTGCACCTTCCAACCATCCGCGCGAACCAAACAAACTGTGAAAATATATGCCTGGCACACCGATGAGCGAAAGCATGATGGCTTGTGATGCGATGAAACGATCCACTTGCATATCCAACGGTTCATCCCCCTGTGGATTGGAAAGCGCATCAAAATAATTGATATTCATTTCGTATGGGCTTTGTGAGCCATCTGAATTATGTTTATAAGAGACCAGCCCCCTGTGCTCAAGCGTTTTGTTTACAAGCGAGTCAATATCAGTATGCGATAAAATTCCTCGAGCGGGATTCAATCCAATCCCATCGTGTGAGGCGAGAAAGTTGAAGAACGTCGTTTTTTCTGATGGAAGAGTCAGCGTCTTTGCCCAATCAGATAGAACGCGGGCGTCGCCTGTATGAAAGGT
>Ga0075419_10003482_pt1 | contig 10082 bp, 9 predicted proteins | sample SoiMetdeltSBSDD3_FD_76900 | JGI IMG/M metagenome (GOLD analysis project Ga0075419, IMG submission 76900) | Bulk soil microbial communities from a Populus tree surrounding site in Tennessee, USA - Soil MetaG P. deltoides SBSDD3 | ecosystem: Environmental > Terrestrial > Soil > Tree plantation... | reverse complement strand
GGGCGGCACAGGTGCGCAAAGTGTGTTCCTCTCAGCATCATCCGCAAAGTGCACTTCGATAAAGGCGATGGCGGCAGCACTGAGACACGGGCGAAACGCTCTCACAAATTGCAGCGTAATCCTGCGATCGTTGAACACCGGCACGTTGGGTCGCAACGGTATGCCGATCGCCGAGCAATCCACATACAGACAGTCATCTCGTGCGGCAAGCACCCCGCGCTCGAGGATGATCTCTTCGCGCTGGATCGATTTGACCCGCCCCATGCGAACGATGTCCTTGATCTGCCTTAAGGCATTGAGCTCAGAAGCCGATATCGTCGCACCATGGAACATCGTTGGAGTGATGTCAGGATCCAACCGATAGGATGCGCCACATGCCTCGAATCTCACGAACAGATCATCGACGGAAGTCGCTTCGGCGAGTGCACCCATCTGATCAGCAACGCTGCTCACGGACGCTTCGAAAAAATCTTCCGTCCATTGCAGTTTGGCACGGTTCGACCACCAGCCATCGCGTGGCATGATCCAGCGAATACGATCGGGCGAGACCTTGTTTGTAAGTAGCCAGAGGCACGCATCAATGCCGGTCTTGCCGGACCCTATGATGCAATAGCTCTCAGGCGGCCGCTCGACACACGGCAGAGCATTGATCGGAATACACACAACGCCATCAGCAACAAGGAACGAGCGCGTATGGGTCGATGGAACTTTAGTCGCCGCGAAGGTGGCGTCGACAAGCCTCTTGCGCGCTCCGATGCTACGACGTTCACCTGTCAGGAGCGATGTGACGTTGCCCTCCCCATCCCAGTTGCTCATCGGCAGATAGGTGACGCGGCCGAATGCGAGGAGCACACGTTCCATCACCCGGTCGTAGTAGGCGACGATCTCCGCTCCGCTGGCCATGTGAAGTAGGCCATCGTTGTAGCCGCCACGATAAAGGCTTCTGTCGCCGAGTGGTTCCGAGTCAACGCCGTAATAGTGGGAGGGAAGGTGCAACTGGACAAACGGATAGGCATCGTTCCAATGTCCCCCTGGTCGATGGTGGCGATCGATCATGGCTATCGTCGCGTTGCTATGTCGGATCAGAGTGTCCGCGAACGCCATCCCGGCCGCGCCGCAGCCGATTACGACGTAGTCTGCTTCAATGTGTGCAGCCATCTCTTCCGCCGCCAACAATCCCCTATGCTCTCACCGCTAACTCGTGATCCCCATTCGACCAATCCCCGCATCTCCGGTTCCAACCGGGCCCCACTTAAGCGCTTCACACCCGACCCTGGCAACCCTCCGCCAGCCTTCTTCCACGGTCCTCCAGGTGGCCGTGGATATCGCGTGCGCCGCCATCGTCGCCATCGAAGAAGGCTAGTCGTCTGAGAATAAGTGCGTCGGCCGGCCATCTATGCTCATCTGGTTGCGCTTTTCCCAGAACTCACGAACGCCCTCAGGGCCCTTTTTCTCTCCCCACTTCTGAAGCCTATCGCGTTGACCGACGTAGTCGAAGAGAGGCACGCCAAAGCCGCACGAGGTCAGCACCAGATCAACGGCGAGATCTAAGATCTGCCTCGAGCCCGGTAGAGTCGGGAACAGTGAGATAAACTCCTGCCACTGCCGATCAGCGCGAGCAAGCCTCAAGACCTTTCGGTCGAGCTCGTAGAGCTGTTTGTCGATAGCCTCACGAGCGGCGAGGAGCGGTATGACGGACACCGCCAGCTGTGGACATTGTTTGGCTAGTTCCACTACGCGTTGGGAGAACGCATTGCCTCTAGCAGTGCCGACCAGCAAACTATCAATCTTCAAAAGACCGCGGAATTGGTTCTCGAGATCGCGCTTGATCTTGACGAGCTTGGCCCGGCTCGTCAGCAGCGCGCGAACAGCGTGGCTATCGAAGCCTTTGAGGCGAACCTCTTTGAACCAGCCTGTCTGCATGATGCGCGCGATGCCGGCAGCGTCGTTGCGGTCGCTCTTATTGATCTGCATCTTGAGCACCGCTTTCGCGTGCCGAGCATCAATACAGATCACCGGAAGCCCAACTGCTCTCAGTTCTGTGGTGAGCCAGATTGAGATCGGTCCCGCTCGATGCCGATGCGCACCGCGCTGGGCGCCCTCGAGTTGAGAAACCTCGCGATTGCGCCCGGCTGCGAGTCGACAACCCCTTCGCACAAGACCTTGCCGGTACCGTCGACCACACAGATCGAGGTCTTCTTCAGCGAAGCATCTAGCCCGACGTAGCACTCCATCGTTGCTCTCCATTCCGAGCGGCCGACATTGGCCTGATCCTTCCTGGAGAGCTGATTCCCAGTACGCCGATGTGGCTCGATCCCGGAATTACCCCATGTCGAAAAAGGGTTCTCGGGAGTGGCGCCCATTGTCCGCGCGAGGAAAGGATTCCTCGAATTGCTGCCTGAGCGCAAAGGCGATTCTGCAAGTGCGCCAAACAGGAACTCGATTCTATCCGCTTACCATCTCATCAGTCATAAGAGCGACTTTTTTCGACAGTATCGACCCGCAGTTTGACCTCGATAGTGCGATGCAGCAATGCGGCCATTCATGCTCTCAACCATAACCTCTGCAGGTCACCTGCTGCGCGTTTCAGAGCAGTAACGTAGCGAGCGGCAAGTTCAGGCACCGCAAAGTAGGTTTTTCCTGCCAACCTCGAACAAACATAATCGGGGCCACGGCGAAATGCGGCTTTGATAACCTCTTGCGCCTCCGCTAGCTCACCCTGCTCAGCAAGGCTAGCCGCGAGAAACCCATAGTGCCCTGCATTCCTCGGATTGAGAAACACCGACTCGCGCCCAAATTTCACGGCAGCTTCCAGGTTGCCCTCTACGTAGGAGGCAAAACTCAGGACCCAGTAGATCCAGTCCAATCCGGGATCACGTGGGCTCAATTGCAGTGCGCGCTTGCCGTGGGCGATGGCATCCGACCCCAGGCCCCAGTTCGACTCCTCAGAAGAAAGGTATCGAAGCGTAAGCACGTCATTGGGGTTGAGCAAGTGGCTCCTGCGCAAGCATGCGAGGGCCTCGGCATGCTGCTGCCGCCTAATCGAAACAATGCCCCTAACCAGCCACACGGTTTGATTGTCCGGATCGAGGCTGTGCAAGCGTTCCGCCGAGGAAGCCGCGACCTCAAGGTCTGCGGCCGCGCCCTTCGGACGTAGCTCGGCTCGAGCCTGGCGCCCCAAGGCGCATATTGCCAACGCCCTTTCGCAGTTCGGGTCACCCTCCAGTACATACTCGGCTAATGCAATGCCCCTGGAAATCATGTCAACATCTGTCTGATCCCATCCTCTCCAAATCAATCCGCTGGCTCTGAGCGAGCTTTGATGCTTAGCGATACCCCCATGAGTGAGCTCCCGTTCACGCGCTGCGTATGTAATCTGAGGCGCGAGGCTGCCTACGATCCTTCGGGTTATTTCGTCCTGGGTTGAGAACAGGTCGTCAACGCTCAGCTCGTATCGTTCTGCCCAAATCTGCCGCTCAGAGAAGCCGTCGGAGAGGTTGACCACCATTCGCAATCGATCATCCGACTTTCTGATGCTGCCCTCCAAGAGGAACTGGGCTGAGAGGAGGCGCGATACATGACTTGGCGAATGTTTGCTGCCCTTGAATGCGAACGTGGAGTTGCGTGCAATCACACTGAAATCGCCGAAGCGGGAAAGTTCGGCAATCAGATCGTCGGTAATACCGTCAGCGAGATGATCTTGCTCCGGATCGCCGGTCAGATTGGTGAATGGAAGAACCGCAATGGAGGCCTTCTCCCACGATGCGTCGCCTGCAACTGTCGCTGATCTAGCGCTCGGCCGACCTCGTCCATGACGCCGCGCTGCTCGCGCGTCAGCGACTGCCGATTGACTGCGGCGCCGGCGACCTGCACTGAACGCCGCGTCAAGTACGGGCAGCTCGAAAGTCCCAAACTCCGTCGCAAGGGCCTTCCGGGCAATGTGGTAGTGGTCCGACGCCTCCTTTTCTCTCCCAAGGCTGATAAGCAATCCAACAATCGATGCGTGAGTCGTCTCCGATAAGGGCTCAATGGCTGCGATAGCCTGGGCGTGGCGCAATGTCTGTTCCGGTGCGTTTCTCGAGCGGTGGATGAGTTCGTTCAGAGCCGCAAGTCGCATGCTCTTCGCCGCCAGACGCTCGCCAAGGCACCACAACTGGAACTGAGGACAAGCTGGTAAGTCGAGCCCATTCAGAAACTCTGACCGGAATAGGTCGACAGCTTTCTCAAGATTCTCGTTTGAGACACGCGCTACACCAGCGGCTAGCAACCCGCGGACAGCAACCAAATCGGATACCGCATTCCGCAAATTGAAGGTCACGTGCTCCCGATCGGCAACCAGGCGTTGCTCATCTCCTAAATTGAGCAAGGGCCGGATCTTGCTCAAGCTCCACCGCAATTCTGCCCGCGGATTGTCAGGTCCGTCCCAGAGCAAGTCGCAAAGACGGGTCCGCAAGTGTGGTTGGCAAGTTGCTACAAGGAAGCCGAGAAGCGCGCGCGCTTTCCTGGAAGCTGGAAGAGGCAGGACGCAACCTGCGCTCCTAACTTCCAGCTCGCCCAGCAATCCCAGCTCCAAGCTTCCGCGACCACACTTCACCGGCAAACTGCCTTGTCGCCTACACGCAGATTCCAACGCTCGTTCCAACGCTCGTGAGCCAATCTTACCCCACCAGCGCTGGGTCCAGAAATGGGTGTCGATGAGATAGCACCTCCCGACGCTCGGATGCGCCAGTTGAGGAGGAGAGTTCCCAATGAGACAGACCGCGCCCTTCGCGTTGACAGCGATGGCACTGGCGGGCATTGCGCCCGGTATCGCACTAGGCGGTGGCCCGCTCGAAGCGCGCGATATGCTCGACCTTGCAGTCTTGGCCTTGAAAGGAGATGAGGCGACGGCCCTCGAAATGTTTAGCAAAGGGCATACGGCGTTCAAGCGAGGCGATCTTTACGTTTACTGTGCCGACGCGAGCGGGAAGATCCTGACCCACGGACTGCGAGCGCTGATCGGCCGCGATCTTGCGGCCATGAAGGACAAGACCGGCAAGGAGTTCGGCCTCTACCTTTTGAACGAAGCGCGCTTCGGGCAGGTCAAGTTTGTCGGCTACTACTTGCCCAAACCCGACGGAACGCAAGAGGTATACAAGGAGGACTACTTCACCAAGGTCGGAAAGCTGACCTGCGGCGTGGGTTACTACAGCACAAAGACAGAATAGGGGACTTCTCAAGCAGTTGCTTGGGATAAAGCTGGCCGCGGCTGTCGGGCATACTGGCAGTCAGCACGCTCTCGGTCAGATGAGGAGAGCCGGTTATGCCAACTTTCGTGGAAACCTTTCGTGCCACAGTGACCCCAAGCGATTGCGATCATCTTGGGCACATGAATGTTCAGCATTATTTCAGAGCCGTGAGTGATGGCATGTTTGCTCTTATGGTCAGCCTTGGCCTTGGTCCGGAAGAAATCCGCCGCAGACACCTGTCGTTCGCAGTAGTGCGCGCTGAGACCGATTTTCACCGCGAGCTGCGGGCCGGCGATGTCATGGCACTTGAATCCACGGTCCTCAGACTAGGCGAAAAATCAGTCACTTTCGCACACCGCCTAAAGAATGTGGCTTCGGGCGAAGACGCCATGAGCACAGAGTTCAAATGCGTGCTCCTCGATCTCGAAGATCGACAGGCAAGATCGATTCCCGACGACATTCGCACGTCGGCTGCTGCACTATCTGCATGATCACAATGCAGAGTTTCGCTCGAGGAGTAAAAGAAGCACGCAAATTGCGTCCTAGAAGAAGTTCACCGCCGATTAATTTTGTCGCGCCTGGTCCGGAGGAAGCACATGACTTCACTTGCAAATAGAACCGCACTCGTCACTGGCGCCTCGCGCGGCATCGGACGCGCCATAGCTCTGGCACTCGCTGCCGCCGGCGCTCGCGTCGTCGTACACTACGGCCATAGCGCCGATGCAGCCAAGTCTGTTGTCGATCAGATCGGCGCGGCCGGCGGCCATGCCGATGTCGTCGCTGCGGATCTCGCCGATTCCGAGGGTGCGCATGCGCTTGCTGCCCGAGTTCGCGATCTCGTTGGCGAACGGCTTGATATTATTGTGGCCAATGCGGGAATCTTGAAGGCGGCAACGATCGAAGACATGTCCGTCAAGGACTTCGACAATCAATTCGCCGTCAACGTTCGCGCTCCCTATTTCCTTGTGCAGCAGCTCCTGCCCATTCTCGACAGTGGCAGCAGCGTAGTGTTCGTCTCGTCGCTCGCGGGACACACTACTATGGGCATTAGCAGGGTGTCGGCGTACGCGGCGAGCAAGGGTGTGAATCGGTGTCCAATAATGATCCACCTTGAATGAGAAACATCAATGACTTAGCATGCCGATCGGCGTCCTAGACCCACGCCAATTCACATTCTGGGTTTGGCTCAGTCCCTTGCATCGCGCTTCAAACGCGCCGGCCTGTCTCGTTACCTCGGTAGTCCGCATTTGTTTAATGTCTCGGCAAGGTCGACGACATGATCGTTGATCCGTTCGTTGCCCAAGTTCTCGACGAGATAGCTAGCTGTCATGCCGGGATCCTTTTGCAGGAGGTCTCCGACCAATCGCCTTGCTTCCCGTTCATGCCCGGCTTTTCTAGCCGCCCCGGCTTCGAGCGCCACAGCAATGCTCTTTGCGTTGGGTGCATTGACCGCTCTGTGCGCCCAGCGCCATGCGTCATCGAACCGGCCAAGGTCATAGAAGCATCGAGCCATCATATGGCGCATTCCCCAGATTCGGGGACTGGTGGGGTCGAGCTCGATCGACTCCTGGATAGATGCGAGAGCTTGCTTTGGCATCGCTGAATAATACAGGGCAAGTCCGCTCGCGTAATGCGCCTCAGACAACGTGGGGCACAATTGACGCGCTGTTTCCAGTTCAGCGGCCGCCACATCCGTGTCGGCAACTCTGATCAACACTGTCCCGAGCGCGGTTCGGGCGCGGGCATCCGAAGGATCTATGGCGACAGCCGTCCTAGCCATGGACAATGAGCGTTCCAGGCATGCCCGCCGTGTGCCGCTGTAGTTAAAGAAGGCGTCAATCTGCTCCGCATAAGACAAGGCCACATAGGCCGGCGCGAACTCGACATCGAGCTTGATCGCTTCAAGGTGTAGTCGCTTGGCTTGTGCGTTGCCCTCGGCTGTGTATCGGAAAAACTGCTCCATGCCTTGCTGCCAAAGCGCGTACGCGGAACGCTGGCCGACCCGGGATCTACTCTCGATGCGCTCTCTCAACTCGATCTGTCCCATGATCCTGGCAACTAACATGCGCGCGATGCGGTTCTGCCCGGCCAAGCGATCCGACGCAGAGGCATCGATCGCCTCTGACCAGAACAGCGTGCTGTCCTGCATTCGCGTCAGTCTGAGTGACACCTTGAAGCGACAGCCCGAAAATCTGACTGAGCCATCGATGACGTAGTCGCCAAAAGTCTCTTCCGGAGTCGGCGAGACCCAGCGGTACCGGCAAATCTCACTGAGAACTTCCTCGTACAATCCATCGGAAAAATCTCGCGCGACCACTGCTCGATCAGACCCGAGCACCAGAAGTCTCCGAACGCTGATGACGGGCTGCTTTGGCTTCTGTGGGGCTGCTACCTTCGCGCTGAGAGCGGTGGTTATTGCAGCCGCTGGCTGAACGCTTGGGCCGTCTCCGAGGAGCAAAGCGCGGCGCTCATTCTGCCGCCGGGCCATGCCGGGCCGCCCCAGTCGTAAATGGACGTCAATGAGAAGATCATGGGCCTCGTCGCAAACCGGATCATAGTCAAGGCACTGCTCCGCCGACTCGGCAGCCAGTTCCAGCGAGCCGGCCCGCGCCAGGCGCTCAGCATTAGCAAGAAGCGCCGCGGCTGCCATTTCGCAGTGGCAGCGGCGCTCCTGCGCGAGCCATTCATCGAACGGCTCCGTACCAATCTCCAGACCATCGAGGAGGTCGCCACGCGAGAGCAGTCTCACCGCAGCGGCATGGTCCCTTGCGCCGAACAACTGCCTGAATGTGAGAACATCCACCGCGAGCGCACCGCGAACTACGCCGAGCCCGTCTGCGTCAATCCGAAGAACTTTGTCAGCCACATCGCCTAAGGCGCGACGCAGATCGAGCAGGCATCGTCGCAGGCTCTGGCGGGCGCGTTCGTCGCTGGAGGCATTCCACAGAAGGTCTGCTAACCGCATTCTTGCATATAGATGCCCGCTGTTGATCGCCAGAAAAGCCAGCAATGCCCGTGCCTTGCGCACCGGCACGTCGACTGGATTGCCGGCCTCATCGCATATGCGAAAGCCTGAAAGGAACTCGGCCTTGATCACGGCTGTCTCCTCATGAGGGCTCACCCCAAGGGTAGTCGATGCAGGACCCCACCACCATTGGCTTTCACGCCGATTTCACGGCGGCCGCGCAAGTGCCAAGGGCAGCCAAGGAGGCCGTAACATGCCAGACGCGTTCGCCAATGTTTCCGCACTTCCCGACAACATGATTGGCATGGTCATCAACATCCTCGAGACCAGAGCCGCAATTCTTTCCCAGCAGCAGATGTTGCGCGATTACCTTTCGAGGATCGACTTTCCGAAGAACGCCGAGGTGCTTGAGGTCGGCTGTGGCACGGGACCGGTTTGCCGAGTTCTGGCCAAGTGGCCGAATGTCGCCCGTGTCGTGGGCATTGATCCTTCACCTGCACTGCTTGCAAAGGCTCGTGAGCTGGCAGAAGGCGTGGGGCCCATCGCGTTCGAGGAAGGGGACGGCAAGTCGTTGCGTTTCGCGGATGCGACGTTCGATGTCGTCATCCTGCATACGCTCCTAACACACGTTCCCAACCCCCAGCTTGTCTTGGCCGAGGTGTACCGGGTTCTGAAGCCGGGCGCTCAGCTCGGACTATGCGATGCTGATTTCGCGTCGATGACGCTGCAGACGGGTCCGAACGACCCGCTGCAAATCTGCGTGCAAGAATTGCTTGATAATTTCGTGACCGATCGATGGTTCTGTCGCCGCATGTCGGTCCTGTCACGAGCGGCAGGGTTCCAAGTGGAACCCATGCGCACCTACGGGCTGATCGAAACCAGTTCGCCTGGACTGACGATGACCTGGGTTGTTCGCGGAGCGGATGCGCTGGTCGCGGATGGACGCATTGGACCGGAGCTTGGAGAGGCATTGAAGGCGGAGGCACACCGCCGGGTCAACGATGGATCATTCATGGGCTATGAGACCTATGCGGCATTGACTGCGCGCAAACCCCTCTAGTCGCCGCGCGCGGCTTGAGACGCTACATCCTGCGTAGCCCCAGAAGTGCCCGTGCATTCGAGATCGTACGACAAACTTTCGAGCATCGTGCGAGAGCCCTAGAAGGGTGCTGCAGATCTCGCAACTTGCCGCGCGCATTCGAGGAAGGGCGCGACAGCCGGGTTCATTGCACGGTCCTTCGGTGTGACGGCCGCGACGGGCCAAGGTGGCATCCTCAAGCCAATGGGCAGCTCCTTCAAGGGAGCGATCTTGCTGTTCAAACGCAACACGGAGGTCGGCAGAGCCGTCACGTACTGGCCCGTGGAGGCCAGAGCGATGCGCAAGGATACGGAATACGTCGTCAGAATGATGTTGGGCAATTCCACGCGGAGTTTGACTGCTGAAGCCTACTCGACCTTCTCCAGCGTGTTCGTCAAGACGACCTCCAGACCGTCACTGGTTTTCACCGGGGTCCGACCAGATGGTCAGCCTGTTGCCGACGATGTCGAAGTACCTTTTCTGGGTTGTGCCGGTCGACGCCTGGTTCGACATCGTGTCCCAGGTCGCGATGACGGTCTTGCCCTCGACCTTGTACGTGGCGCTGCCGGCGGCCATCGTCCTGTAGAGCGCGGCAGCCTCGGCATCGGTGACCGCTGCGGCTGCCGGCTTTGCGCGATTCTCGGCGACGAGCACAAACATTCCCCGCCCGCCTTTGGCGTAGACCAGGTAGCCCTTTGGGTTCTCGCCATAGGGCTTGATCACCTTTCCCGAGGCGACCTCGGTTCTTGTGACGCTCACATACCGCCACATGCCGACGATCTGCGAGGCCAGGTCCTCGGCGGCGGCCGGC
>Ga0075419_10003477_pt1 | contig 10086 bp, 10 predicted proteins | sample SoiMetdeltSBSDD3_FD_76900 | JGI IMG/M metagenome (GOLD analysis project Ga0075419, IMG submission 76900) | Bulk soil microbial communities from a Populus tree surrounding site in Tennessee, USA - Soil MetaG P. deltoides SBSDD3 | ecosystem: Environmental > Terrestrial > Soil > Tree plantation... | reverse complement strand
TCGATCCCATTTGCTACCATTCTTCTCTCTATTATGCCTTGCACAACATGGCACTACATTTCCATTGATGTATCCTTTGGTATTATCTACTCTATCCAACCCGTTCAAATGTCCGGTAACAGCCGGATCTTCTCCACCATATACACATGGATATTCGAATAATTGCATGACGCTATCCGGAAGATCCCAGTCTTTTCCTTCCAGCCTGGCTTTACGTTTATACCCCGATAGTTGCACGTTCAATTGATTAAGCCTTTTCCATCGTCTGGTTGCATTACAACATCTCTCTCTGTACATGGGATCCGATGCATATCTGACTCTCCGTTTATCATTCTCATTATTATTCATTTAGGCTGTAGAAACAAGAAACCTTGAGGGTAAAGACTTGAAGGATACAATCTACTATGGGGTATTTACGTATTTACATTGACATATACATTAACTAACGGCCAGTACAGCACGCAGAGGAGGTGCCGCCATTTATTTTGGGGTGCAAAGAGTATTGGGGCAAGGACATCTATCAGTACCAAAGAGATCAACTGGAAAAGAACAAGCGCATGCATAAAAAGCCACAACGCAAGAGCATTTTGCTAGGACCCAAGCCATTCCACCCCAAACTGAAAATATGAAAACCTACATAGGGATCGACCCAGGCACACGTAACCTGGGATGGGCGGTGATCACTAACGATGAGGTAGTCGCAGGTGTGCACACAGGAGTTTATGATATGGGCAAGCACATTGCGACCCCTTTGGATATCGCATTGGGTACAATCAATGCTTTCGGTCAATTCGGAACAGCATACAAGCGTATGGTTATGGTGGTAGAGCAACAGATGAAGCGCCGTTATGCACTGGTGGCACAGAGTATGGTCAGTCAATTCGTGGAGGAGTTTATTGTCGGATGTAGAGACGATTGGAATGAAGTGTATACAGTCAGTCCCACCAAGGTCAAGCGCCACTTTGGCATTCCTTGCACAGGAAACTATGCACAGAACAAGCGAAACGCAGTGGATAAGGTGGAACAACTCATAGGCAGGCGAGTGACCGATCATGAGGCCGATGCCTATCTGTGTGCACTGTATCAGAAACATAAGGACGAAGGGTGTGGCTGTGAGGTGGCAGCTATCTTAGCTAAATCTAAGTACAAGCGCAAGCGTCAAGACTCTATATGTCCAGTGCACTCGAACTCATCCCAGCCTATGGCACAGCCATTGCAGTTGGAGCCGCAGCCTACCTCCTCTGGCAGCTCAGCATGCAAAACAGAAGAATCGAAGCCCATCAATTCAGCCGAGAACTGCACGCTCTAGAGAATGCCATGCGTGACCAGCCCGTACAAGACATCAAGGATTATATGGGCACGGGGGCTCTTCAACATGGCAAGTACATCTTGCTGCGCACCTATGTAGGGGCCAACCGCAGCACGGTCTATGAGTACTACCTTCCGGAGCCCAAAGTGATTGTAAAGACCTACCAGAGCCTAGACAATGTGCGTGGCACTGGGGCTGTATAGGCAATTTCTAATGGCAATAAAACGATAACTATGTCTCGAGGAAAGGCTGTTGAATCCGTGCCCGATGCCACCCCTGCGGATATTCCTGCCAGGGCAGCGGCACTCGATGACCGCACTCACAAGCTAAAGACCAAACACAGACCCGCTGTGAGACTCGGAGAGGATGGACTGTATGGCCATGGCCAAGGCCGAGATGACAACCGTCCCAGCAACGAATTCCCCGTCAAGATCAGTGCAGTGGATGAGGATGATACCATAGAAGAGATGAAGACAGACTTGATCAAGGCCGGTCCAGATGGTAGAGGAACAGCTGGGGTAGGTCCCAATGGATACACCCCCTATGGTCAGGCCGTGCTAGAGAACAGAGATATCGCCTACCTCTATCGCAAGAGGCAGCAAGCACAGTTGGCAGACTATGAGAAGTACATTGCCAACAGGTACAATCTGAAAGATCCCCCTACTGCCATGTGGTTCGAGAGCATAGTACCACGTTATTTCCAGGACCGACTTGCCCAGATTCATGAGGTGGCTGTGCTCCAAGAGAAAATCGCCAATCTCCGCCTCTTGGGGCCGCAAAGCGAAGACGACCTCTGGATGGAGTGGGCGCTACTGAACGGTGTTGTACAGCTTCCCAAGGGCGCTGTATGGGACCCAGACAACTGGTACGATACCAAAGACCAGCAAGAACTGTATGTACGTGGGTTGTTCAATCCCCGTCGTTACTTTGCTCCAACCTGGAGAAACCCAGCCTCTCGCCACGATGTGACCAGCCAGGATGTCGCATCTCCATCCTGGTCTGGTGGATCTGCACGTGGAACGGATGGTCAGTTTGGCAATACGACCGTTCCACGTTCCTTCACCCAACCCAACTTCTCCAACATCGCTGGAACCCCTCAGTCTCTTCTCTCGGGATCCAAGTTCCACAATGTTCCAAGATTGGCTGCATAATAATATCTAATTTGCCAATAAATAGTAGTAGCAATGGCTCTAAACCCGTCTCCTTTGGATGCTATTTTGAAACCTGTTGATAGTTTGATGCCACATGAAAAAGTGTTTGATAGTTTGGGTATGATGCAAGGAACCTACAGCCCCATCTTCCGAGGCCTGACCATAGCGGGGTTGAGTGGAGTGGCCTTATACGCACTGAGACCCAGCATTTGGTTTGATCCCAACGGTCGACCACGTCCATGGACCTATACAAGCAACAGCGAGGATGCCGTCGTTGTGCCTTGGTGGATTGTTCCTGCCGCTGGTTTTGCCATCGGAGGGTTGTTCATTTAAGAAGAAAAGCATAAATAGAGAATGATTTGCCCTATTTTTTGTTATAATGTCGACGTCTAAAAAGATCGAAAAGGTACGTACGTTTTGGGATGTACTCAAAGAGTACCATAAAGCCCATCCTGGCAGTCTCAAGGCACAGGTGGTGATATTCAAGGAGGCCAAGAAGTATGTGTGTCAAGAGACAGGGCTGCTCATCGATGAGAAGGTGTGCTTCACCAGCCCAGATGGCAAGAAGCAGCTCGGGTGCTTCAAGGATATCGGAGCACTAGGAAAGTGGTTAGAGGGGTGCGGTATGATTGAGAAGGATAAAGGATTGGTTGAAGAAACGGCAGGGTTTGATACCATCAAGCTGGAGGATGAGATACGTGAACGTGAGCTGAAGGCCAAGACCAATGAGGATACCAACAAGTCAGACACTGCTGGCAGCAAAGCCAAGCCCTTCCGCTGCGGGGCTATGAAACAACCCAACAGCCTCAAGTTGGATGACAAGGCATTCTATGCCAAGAACGCGGGGGATGCCATGAATCAATTGATAGCACGCTACAAAGTGTTGGTGGGCAGTGACAAGTTCCGCAGCGTTGCCCTACGATTCGATGTCAGCCTGACCGAGGATCAGTTTTCCATTATGGCGCTCCCTTGCCAGGGCTTCCCGGAACCATCCGCATTCGAAGCATCGGAGAGCCTGATCATAGGAGTCAACGAGACTGCCAAGCCCAAGCCAAAGCCAAAGCCCAAGCCCAAGCCTAAGGCAGAGCCCAAGCAGCCCAAGGCTAAGAAACAGAAGGTCGCAGATAAAATGGAGCAATAAACCCTATACCATTTTCTAACGATATAGTGATAGCGTATTCAACAGCATGAGTGGCGGAGAACCAAAATTACGTTTGAACGTAGGCATCATCTCGGCAGACAAGTTTGATGACAGGATCAGCAGTTACAGACCCACTGCCCAGATGAAGACGGCCCCCTTTGTCCGTGAGCAGATTCGTATTGCTCCCAACACAGTGGCCAGTGCGGCAGTGAGTGTCAGCTATGACATGAGCAAGTTGGCAGATGGGCTCAGCAAGATTTGGTTTGAGTTCAGTCTTCCTGCACTGCTCGTAGGTACGGCTACTTTTGTGAGGTACATGGATTATGTGGGTTTCTTTGCTTGGAGTGAAATCCGAGTGAGATACAATGGGGCTACCCTTCAATACCTCCGCCCCTTCGAACACTTCCTATATCAAAACTTCTTCTTGGATGATGAGGAACAAAGCAGTGCCAACTACCTAGTAAGGGGTAACTTGACCACAGCACAGCGCAACACCTTTGCGGTCAAGGCACAGAAACTCAAGGTGCCTCTCCACCTTCTCTGGATCAACCTGATGAACAGCAACACTCTCTGGATCCAAGGGTTGGCCAGCAAGCTGCAGTTCCAAGTAGACCTCGAGCCTTTTGCCCGATTCATCCAAGCCAACGGTGTACCAACTCTCACTGGAGGTACAGCCCTTTCCAATGGTGCCTTCTTCAGCGATGCCCAGATCGTAGGAGAGTATCTGCACGTCACTGCCCGAGAGCGTGCCAATATGATCCGCATGTACCAGAGCCCACACGGTATCCGCTACCTCATGACCGATGTACAGAAACACGAGAATGAGGTTGCACCAGCCACTGCCTTCAACAGCATCTGGACCTTCAAACTCAACAACATCTCCAAGCCTGTCTATGCCTGGTTCTTCGTCTTCCGATGGAGCGAGGATGTCAGCAGACAGATGAACAGCGCCTTTGCTCAAGGTGGCAGAGATGAGACCAACGTCAGTGGGTGGTACGCTCCCTTGGCTACTCCTGTCCCTCCTGCTTCGGGTGTCAGCACCCCTCTGATCCAAAGCATTGGCTTGAAGGTTGGCAACACCGATCTGATTAAAACAATGTATGTCGACGAAATAATTTATGAGCACGGAGCCAGATTCTTCAAGGGTACTCGTAGCTTGGCTGTATTGGCTATCAGCGAGAGCAACAACCCAACCAACCACAACATGATCACGGGTTTGACAGATATGTCTACTGCGGATACCCCCATGGTTACCGTTACCTTCAACACCTCTCCCAACGGAACGGCCAGTATCGATGCGTACGCAACGGCCGATATTGGAGCAGGAGCGGCAACCCATACATTGCGCTGTGATGTGATTGGATTCTGCCTTGATAACATTGATGTGATGAATTCAAGCATTGACAGACCCTATTAAAGCATAAATAAACGGATACACATCGCCAAACATAAATAAACGAATGCATATTGCTATCTGCCTCACCATCACCGTGTGTTACTGTGTAACCATAACAGCCATCACCATTTGCAATGTCTGGCAACACCACAACACCAGCACCCAAGAAGTACAGGGTCAAAGCAAACGCACGCTACTCCGTCAATCTGGTTAAACCAGACTACGCCTACACTGTGGCTGAGAATGGAGTTTATGTTAAGTATGAATGGGATATGTTTGTAGAGAAGCCTGATTATGTTATACTGGTTCACGATGGTGCGTATGAGTCCATGGCAATTCAAAAACAGGATACAGAGGAGATTGTTCCACCCAAATCCAAGCTTCAAATATTAAACGGCAATAGTGCAGTATTTACCACGGCGTATTTCACATACGAAGAGGATGCTATTGAATACTACCGCAATGTTGAGTTGTTGATCGCTAAAACTCGTGGCATCACTCAAACCTCCATTCCATTACTCTTGAAGCAATACAAAGTTGTTTGATAAATATCTATCTATAAAATTTTGATGCAATCTATCGACCCTCGCAACCACGTGTACGTTGTCCCGGAGCGCCACAGCGCCCGTCGCAGCCACCAGCAGTCTCTCAGTGAGTTGGAGGTACTGCACGACGCTCTGATGTTTGCCAAACCAGGTGACCACAAGCGTTATGAGTATTACATGGCGGAGCCGATCATGGCGGAGGCCAAGCATGCCATCGAGGCCAGACAGCGCGATGATACCGGTCGCCGCAACTTACCCGATCACCGATATGGAGGCAAGTGGAATGAGGTGTTCTTTGGCATGTTGCAGAAGCCTGTGATCAGCGTGTACCAGCCCCCTCCTCCTGTTTATTTCTAGCCAATAAATCGCAGTGATGTTTGGGAGGAAGTTTGATAGTCTGAGAGGGCCGGATGGTAAGGTGTACACCGAGCCCTTTTTCGGCACCAACCAGTTCAACTCGGCGTTCAAAGACCGCAAAGGAGACAGCTGGTTGCTGGGCTGGGCCAAGGCACATCAAGAAGTGCCCGTCGAATGGCCGAACGACAACCGAAAGTTCAAGGTCGCACCCGACCCCCTCGTGAGGGAGGCCAGCGAAAAGCACATCAAAGGCCACAGCAAGGTCACCAGTGACTGGATCAAACAAGAGATTACCAAAGAAGAGCGAGACAATGCCAAGTTGCTCAATGATGGAGCGGCAGGAAAGAGCCAGCGTCAGGCACTCGCTACTGCCATCGCACTCGAACACCAGCGCCACAAAGGCTACCGCAAACAACTCGAGCAGGGCGCGAATCAACAGTTTTCGCGAAACTTTGCCAACTGGCTGATCGGTCAGGGTACCGAGTCGGAATACAAAAAGGCCTTCCCTGGTGTCGACGCCAAGCAATGGAGGCAACAGAGGCGTTTGGTCAGCCGCGATCCCAGTGTGTTGAAGTATGTGAAAGACTGGCAGAATCGCGTGATCGCCTACCAAGAGAAGCTGGCAGCCATGCGTCTCCGAATGGGTCGTGGCAATATGGGCCAGATGAACCTCAACGACGCCTACCTTTATTACAAATACATTGTATGTGGCCTCGAGTTCGACCCACAAGACTTTGGCCCCACAGATAACACCGAGCTGCCTGGCCCCAGCGATCGCTACACTGAGAAGGTGCACAGCGACAACGTGGCCAACCAGGACGATCTCGACTTTGATAAGAGAGAGAGAGAAAGAGCAGATGAATACTTCCGTGCCAAGGCAGAGCGTGGATGGCAGGGAGAAATCCGCAAGAAGGGAGATGGTACGATGCAAGGCGCACGCAACATACCCGCAGAAGATGCACAGCATTTGGCATTGTTGCAAGATGAAGAGCGCGTGGATACCAGTGCCAATGCGACCGACACACAACCCAGTGCCGATGCAGGCCCGAGCGTAGATATGGAACTCGAAGAGGAAACACCGGCACTACTCACCAACAAACAACTCAAAGCTGCAGCCAAGCCAATCGCCACACCTGGATTTAGAGAGCTGAAGCCTGCCGGCAAACCGGTAGCTAAGTCAGGCCCATATATCACTTACAAAGGATCTGTGGTAGGCGAGGAAAGTGAGAGTGTAAGTCAGAGTGAAAGCGAGCAGAGCGATGTAGAGAAGCCTGTAGTCAAACACAAACCTGCCGCCAAACCTGTAGCATCTGAGACCGATCCAGTCACAGCAGAGGCAATGGCATTCATACGTGGGCTATCCAAACCTGCACCGAAGCCTGCACCTAAGAAACTGACGAAAAAACAAGAAGATGTGAGGATAGCACAAAAGAATTATGCTACACCAGCAGAACTGGACGAATACGTCGCTTTGATGGGCATCAAGTCATCCAGTCTCACTGCCGAACAAAAGGAACGCATCAAACAACTCGAAACTATATTCAATGAGCGAAGAGTTGGAAAAGCGAAGGCATCCGCAGAGCCCAAGCCTGATCAGCCACCACCGCCACCTCCCAGTGCACCCGCCGTGCCCAGTGCAGAGGCTAAGAAACTGGAAGAGATGACCAAGCAACACGAGGCAGAGATAGCGGATGTGAATCAGCGGGCAAAAGAAGCCTTATCTGTAGCTGCACGTGAAATCATGAATGCCAACGAGTCGCATAGCAAACAATTGGCAGAGGCGGGAGCAGCGAATGAGGCATTGACCAAGCAACTGAAGGAACTACAAGAGCAAGTGGCAGCACTGCATGCCGAGAAACAACAGCAACATGCAGGAATCTCTCAATATGTGGCCCAGACCGAGGCAGAAAAGAAACAGCTTGAACAAAAAATGAAATCAAGAGAACAAGAGATACAGTCTGCAGCAGCTGCCTACAAAGAAACCGTAGAGAAACAAGTCAATGAACACTTGAAAAAGGTCAGAGAGCAAGTAGCTTCATTAGAGCAACAGAAACACCAAGCAGAGGAGGCAGCGGTCCATCTGCGATCTCAATTCGAACAGATGCATCTCTCTAAGCAAGAGGTCGAACACCGTGAAGCACAGATGGCAGCCGTGATGACGGCTCAGTTGGAAGATATCGCTCAACAAAAACAAGCACTAGAACAGAGAGGCACCGCATTAGAGCAACATTTGGTACAAACCAGGCAACAACTGGCACAGACAACCGAAGCTCTCGGTATGGAACAACACACGCGTGCGAGTAGGGAGCAACAACTGGTCGAAACAGCAGCTGCTCTCAACCTAGAGAAACACCACCGCATGACAGCAGAGGAGAAGGCACAGAGAGAGAGAGAGATGTTACATGGACAACTGGAATACTTCCACAAGGCTTACTCCCAAGAATATGCGGCACTACATCAACGAGCACAACAGCTGGCCGCACAGGCGATCCAGTCACAGCATGAGAAGAACCTGAGCGAGCAACAGCGAGCACTGCAATCTCAGCAGATGTTTGCCATTGCAGAGGAGCTGCGTGTTGCGCGTGAGGCTAGAGAAGCGCAGGTTTCCCCCGAGCAGATGGAAGTAGGGCCAGAAGGGGCAGGTTTAACGCAAGGCCAATCTGCATCCAAAGTCTCCAAATCGACTGTTTCCTCTGGTACCAAGAGTTTCATCGAGTCGCTGCGTTCTCTGCCGGAAGGAGCGGAACCCCCTCCGTTGAGTGAGGATATGAGATTCAATCTATATGAGTTGGTGCATGGGTCACAGAAGGCACATATGAAAGAAGACGACAGGAAACGTATTACCTTCTGGTACGGTGATGAGATCGAGGAGGCGAATGAGGCAGGGTTCCGTGGTTATCACCCTCTAGCTAAGGCAGCTGTACAAGGCATGCGCCATTTCCACCATCTGTTCGGTAAAGAGGGTGTGGTGGCCAAGGGGTATACTCCATCCTCCTTCGATGCCCTGCAAATTATGTACAGAGGGAACATGCCGGGGCTAACCAACGAGAAAGTCACTCAGATCAAAGACAACCCTCAGCTTAAATTGCTGTTTGGTTTGTGGCAACAAGCATGGAATGAATCACGTGACACACAATACCCTGCAGCCACCCGTAAAGGTGCCAAGAAATCAGAACGTGCCTTTGCCAATGATTGGGTAAAACATGCTATGACGTTGGCTTCTAAATAAAGCATTGTACTTTATTGAAAAATCAGGTCTAGGGTCACATCCTCAACATGGCAATCTTCACATTTCCTTGACAGACGTTTTCCTCTATAATTCCCAGGCAGAAGCTGCACAGCTCGTTGTGAAGCATCTCTGTCACACATTCGTCGCAGAATATACAGTCGAGCCCTGTCCCACTTTCTTTTGCCTCGCTCAAGCGGCGGTTGCGACCCGAGGGCGATCCGGTGGTGCACCGCATACAATGGGCAGACATGACCGCTGGTATCTCTTCGCATATCCTGCACTCTGGGCGGTCACAGTGGTAGTTGTTGTCTCGGCTGTGCAGGTGGTTGGCAGGAATCTTGAATAGTCTGTCCAGTTCCTTCCACTTGGCATACAACAAGGGCATGTAGGCTTCCATCTTGAGACCCGACCTCAGTGCAGCCACTCCTTCCAGCCACTCTTGACGGGTGAGGTACCTCAGCATCGCACAGGGCACGTTGTCGCGGGTGGTCATGGCAAAGGGCAGGATGCGGGGGCGTTTGGGTGGTGGAGTACGCACCTCTCCTTCTTCCAATGTTTCCGTACACTCTAAATCGTGGGATCCCATTCTATATCTTCGTATCGTAGGATATACCAACCTTCAATGGGTTTAAATTCAGGATCACTTGCTACCTATACATAGTAAGTAATCTATTCAACAAAAATAAATATAATCAAGCCCACATCGCACGGGGCAGAGAGGCAAATGGTGTTTATTGATAGGTAGAGCCCACTACAGCGCCTTCAAAGGCGTTCGGACCACACAGCTCTTCCGGAGGGTCCTCTCGGTCACGTAGCTTGTGCACGCAGTCGTTGCACATGATGTAGTCGTTCCTGTGGTCTCTATGATTATTCGGGCGTCTTTCATCTTTGTAATATCGCCAGACAGTGACGGTGTCTCCTGCGCAATTGGTCAGAGACCACCATTTGCGGTCACTAG
>Ga0075419_10003476_pt1 | contig 10088 bp, 10 predicted proteins | sample SoiMetdeltSBSDD3_FD_76900 | JGI IMG/M metagenome (GOLD analysis project Ga0075419, IMG submission 76900) | Bulk soil microbial communities from a Populus tree surrounding site in Tennessee, USA - Soil MetaG P. deltoides SBSDD3 | ecosystem: Environmental > Terrestrial > Soil > Tree plantation... | reverse complement strand
GGTCAGGCCGGCCGCACCCATGTCCTGAATGCCCACGAGCGCGTCGGTCTTCATGACCTCGAGACACGCTTCGAGCAGCAATTTCTCCACGAACGGATCGCCGACCTGCACGGCCGGGCGTTTCTCCGCCGACTTGTCGTCGAATTCCGCCGACGCCATCGTGGCACCGTGAATGCCGTCGCGGCCGGTTTTCGCGCCGACGTAGTACACCGCGTTGCCTGCGCCCGACGCCGTGCCCTTGATGATGTCGTCGGCCCTTGAGATGCCGAGGCAGAAGACGTTGACGAGCGGGTTGCCGGTGTAGCTCTCGTCGAAGGCGATCTCGCCGCCGATCGTCGGGATACCGATGCTGTTGCCGTAGCCGCCAATGCCCGCGACGACGCCCGCCATGGTCCGGCGGACCAACGGATCGTCGAGGCGGCCGAATCGCAACGAGTTGAGCAGCGCAATCGGCCGCGCGCCCATGGTGAAGATGTCACGAATGATGCCGCCCACACCGGTTGCGGCACCCTGATACGGCTCGATGAACGACGGGTGGTTGTGCGATTCAATCTTGAAGACGGCCGCAAGCCCATCGCCGATATCGACGGCGCCAGCGTTTTCACCCGGGCCTTGCAATACACGCGGTCCCGTTGTCGGCAGCGTCTTCAGATGCACTCGCGAGCTCTTGTAGCTGCAGTGCTCCGACCACATCACTGAAAAGATACCGAGCTCGGTCAGCGTCGGCGTCCGGCCGAGCGCGGCGAGAATTCGCTGGTATTCGTCGCGCGTCAGTCCGTGCCGCTCGAGTACTGAATCGGAAATCGTCTCGACGGTCATTGCTCCAGGACACCCACAGCCGCAGCAACCGACGATGGGACAGTCCTCGCCGAGCGATCGCCGAGGCCATTGATCACCGACTCGAACAGCCCGCGGCCGTCTGCGCTTCCGAGCGCGAGCTCGCACGCTCGCTCGGGGTGGGGCATCAGGCCGACGACGTTCCGCGCTTCGTTCGTGATGCCGGCGATGTTGTGAATCGACCCGTTGGGGTTGGACTCGTCAGTCTCTTCGCCGGCGGCGTTGACGTATCGAAAAACAATCTGGCGATTCCGCTCGAGACGCTCGAGCACGTCTGGCTCCGCGTAGTAATTGCCCTCGCCGTGTGCGATCGGCATCCGGAGCACCTGCCCCGGCCGGCAGCTGCTCGTGAAGGCGGTGTCGGTCTCTTCGACCCTCACGTGCACGTATTCGCAGCGAAAGTGCAGGCCGCGGTTCCTCAGCATGGCGCCAGGCAGCAGGCCGGCCTCGAGCAGTACCTGAAAGCCGTTGCAGACGCCGATCACCGGGCCGCCGGCGGCGGCGAAGGCGGTGACCGCCTGCATGATCGGCGAGAAGCGCGCGATCGCGCCGGTCCGCAGGTAGTCGCCGTGCGCGAATCCGCCAGGAAGAATCACCGCGTCGGCTGCGCCGAGGCTGGTGTTCTTGTGCCACACGAACTCGGCCTCCTGGCTGAGGACGTGCTTGACCGCGTGGTACGCGTCGTGGTCGCAGTTGGAACCGGGAAAGACGACGACAGCGAACTTCATCGGCCGTCCACCTCCACACGATAGCTTTCGATCACCGGGTTGGCGAGCAGTTTGTCCGCCGCTTCGGACGCGAGGCGACGAGCCTCCTCGCTGCTGGCGGCGTCGATGTCGAGCTCGAAGTACTTGCCTTGACGAACGTCTTTGACCGAGGCATAGCCGAGCGTATGCAGTGCATCCGTGACGGTCGTGCCCTGGGGATCGAACACCGATGGCTTCAACGTGACGAATACGCGCGTCCGCATCAGACGGTGACCTCCTGAAACACTCGATCGAAGACGTGGTCGATATGCCGCAGCTGCGCGTTCAAGTCGAACGCCCGCTCGATGTCGTCGTGGCTCAACACCTTGGCAACGTCGGCATCGGCCTGCAGCAGAGCCTTGAAGTCGCGACGCTCGTCAAACGCCCGCATCGCATTGCGCTGAACCCACTCGTACGCTGTCTCTCGGGAGACTCCGCGCTGCGCCAGCTCGAGCAGCACGGTTCCCGAAAACACCGCGCCGTGTGACCGATCCAGGTTCTCGCGCATGCGCTCCGGGTAGACCATCATGCCGTTCACGATGCGCGTGAACCGGCGGAGCATGTGGTCCAGGACGATGAAGCTGTCGGGCAGAATCACGCGCTCGACCGACGAGTGCGAGATGTCGCGTTCGTGCCACAACGCGTTGTTCTCGATGGCCGCCATCGCATTGCCCCGCAGCAGGCGGGCAAGACCGACGATCTGTTCGCAGCCGATCGGATTGCGTTTGTGCGGCATCGCCGACGAACCTTTCTGCCCCTTGCCGAACGGCTCCTCGACTTCGCCGATCTCCGTCTTCTGCAGTCCGCGAACTTCGAGCGCGAACTTCTCCAGCGACGAACCGCTAATCGCGATTGCCGACAACAGCTCGGCATGCCGATCGCGCTGAATGACCTGTGAAGCGACCGGCGCCGGCTGCAGGCCTAACGTGCGACAGACCTGCGCTTCGATCGAGGGTGGCAGGTGCGCGAACGTACCGACCGCGCCCGACAGTTTGCCGACGGCGATGACGTCACGGGCGCGGCGCATTCGCGCGAGATCGCGTCCCAACTCCGCGTACCACAACGCCAGTTTCAAGCCGAACGTCATCGGCTCCGCATGCACGCCGTGGGTGCGGCCGATCATCGGCGTGCGACGGTGCTCTTCCGCACGCGTCTGCACAGCGCGCATCAGGGCTTCGATGCCGCGGACAATCAGATCGCAGGCCTCGCGCAACTGCAGCGCCTGCGCCGTGTCGATGACGTCGGAGGACGTCAGTCCGAAATGTAACCACCGCGCCGATGGCCCGACATGCTCGGCCACCGCCGTCGTAAACGCGATCACATCGTGCTGCGTGGTTTGTTCGATCGCGTCGATGCGATCGATATCGAAGCGGCCGCGCTCGCGGATGTCACGCGCGGCCTCCTGAGGAACGATCCCTTCGAGCGCCATCGCCTCGGCCGCGGCGATTTCGACCTGCAGCCAGGTCTCGTACTTGCGCTGCTCGCTCCAGATGCGCCCCATCTCGGGGTGGGTGTAGCGGGGGATCATGTCGATCTCGGGGGGCCTCCGCTTCTCCTCGTTAGTCTCGAGCCTGGAGGTCTTCGTTCATTATCCCAGCGACAGCCGATCGCGCGAAATCTTCAAGCCGTTCACGGCACCGAGCACCGTCGCGCCAAGGGAGCCATCGGCGAACAGGTCGTGCGCCACGCGCTGCATGTCGTCAGCAGTCACACGTTCAACGCCGGCGAGCGTGTCGTCGAGACCGAACTGGCGGTCGAAGTAGATCTCCTGCCGTGCAAGATGCGACATGCGGCTCGACGTGCTCTCCAGGTTCAGCATCAGGCTGCCCTTCAAGTGGTCCTTCGCACGACGCAACTCGGGTTCGGGCAAGGCTTCTTCCTTGAGACGCCGCAGCTCGGCGACGACGACATCGATGAGCTCACCAACGGCGTCGTTGGCGCATCCGGCATAGATGGTCATCGAGCCGGTGTCGCGATAGGCACTGAGCCCGCTGAAGACCGAATAGGCGAGCCCACGTTTCTCGCGGACGTTCTGAAACAGCCGCGAGCTCATCGAACCACCCAGGATCGTGTTCAACACGTAGCTGACGTACCGGTCCGTGTGATCCTGCTGATACCCCGACGTCCCGAGGCAGACATGGCTCTGTTCGAGCTCTTTGTTGCGAACCATCGTGTGGGGGACGACCACCGGTGGTTCCTCGGTAACCGGTCGGCTCGTCCTCGGAAGGCCGTCGAACGCGCGGGCGACGAGATCCTTGACCCGCTCGTGCTCGATATTGCCGACGGCGGCGACGATCAGGTTCGGGGCGGAGTATGTGTCGGTGAAGTAATCCCGAAGGGCCTCGCGAGAGAAGCTCTCGACCGTCTCCTTCGTTCCGAGGATGGGGCGGCCCAGCGCATGGCCGCGCCAGAAGCTCTCGGTAAAGAGCTCGTGCACGAGATCGTCAGGCGTGTCCTCGACCATCTTGATCTCTTCGAGGACCACCTTCTTCTCGCGAGTGATGTCGTCCTCGCTGAAGGCCGGCCGCATCACGATATCGGCCAGCAGATCGACGGCGAGGGGAAGGTGCTCGTCCAGGACCTTGAAGTAGTAGCTGGCGTACTCCTTGGCCGTGAACGCGTCCATCTGGCCGCCGATGGAGTCGACGGTCTGGGCAATGTCCTCGGCGCTCCTGGTCGACGTGCCCTTGAAGAGCATGTGCTCGACGAAATGGGCGATGCCGCTCTGCTCGTCCGACTCGTGACGCGACCCGCGCGCAAGCCAGACGCCGATGCTGACCGAACGCACGTGTGGCATCCGCTCCGTGAGGAGACGAAGCCCATTGGGGAGCACGTCGCGGACGATCGCCGATTGAGACACTGGACCCGTTCTTTGAAGATAGGCGACCGGCGGCAGAATGTGTAGGGACGCCCGCCGGTCAGCCGCAAACCATTGACTGACAGGGGATTAGCAGAACAGGCGCATCATAGCACGAATGGCAGTGAAATTCACTCGCCGAGCCCCCGCCTGCCGTCGAGCTTCGTATCGCTCGGTCCCATCTGCTAGAATAATTTGCTCGCATCCTCAAGAAAACGCGAGAGATAAGCCTTGCAACCCGACCGCTACGATCTCGCGGAGCTCGAACCCGCCGAACTCGAAGCCCAGCTCGAGGCCATCGGGTGTGAGCGCTTTCATGCCCGGCAGATCTATCGCTGGATCTACAAAGGAGGCGTCGCTGACTTCGGTCGCATGACGAATCTGTCGATGCTCCTCCGGGCTCGACTGGAATCGACATTCGTCATCGGAACGCCCAGCATCGTCGGCGACGAGCGGTCAGTGGACGGCACCAGGAAGTTGGAGCTGGAACTCTCCGACGGCCCGCGAATCGAATCGGTGTTCATCCCGGACACACCGGCGATGACCTTCTGCATTTCAACCCAGGTCGGGTGCGCCATGTCCTGCGGCTTCTGCCTGACCGGCAAGATGGGGCTGGTTCGCCACTTGACCGCGGGTGAAATCGCCGGTCAGGTGCGAGTACTGGCCGCGGCAACTGGGTTGCTGGATGCCTCGTTCAACATCGTGTTGATGGGCATGGGCGAGCCTCTTCACAACTACGACAACACCATGAAGGCGCTGCGCATGCTGCACAGCGAGCACGGGCTGGCGGTGTCACCGCGTCGCGTGACCCTCTCGACCGTGGGCATCATTCCGGCGATGGAACGGCTCGCGCGCGAACCGCTGATGCCCAATCTGGCAGTGTCGCTGCACGCCACGACCGACGATCAGCGGACTTCGCTGGTTCCGCCGAACCGTCGTTATCCGCTTGCCGCGATTCTCGACACCTGCCGTCGGTTTCCACTGAAGAAGCGGAACCGAATCACGTTCGAGTACGTGATGCTCGACGGCGTGAACGACACGCCCGAGGACGCGCGCCGGCTCGTCACGCTGCTCGCTGGAATCAAGTCGAAGGTCAATCTGATCCCGCTCAACCCCGCTCCCGGAATCCCCTTCGCGCGTCCATCCGACGAACGGGTCAGCCGATTCGCGCAGATCCTCGCCGATCGGCACGTGACCGTGTCAGTCCGCAAGAGCCGCGGTCAGGACATCCGCGCCGCTTGTGGTCAGCTGATTGTCGAGGGTGGGATCAAGAAGACCGCCGCGCAGCAGATGGCGATGTTGCTTTAGTCGATCCTCACGTTGATCCATTCGTTGCGTGGGTAGCGTCGATCGAGCTGCACTTTGACGTAGTTGTCCGTCACAGCCGATCGGCCATCGTCTACCGTCAGCGCACGGCGCACGCTTCCTTGCTGCGAACGTCGAAAAAGAGTGGCTTTCTGCTGACCGACCTCGCGCACGCGCCTTCCTCGGTCGCGAATGGCCATACCGTCGACTTTCCCACTCAGGGCGCTCGCCTCGGTACCCGGTCGATCCGAATACGGAAACACGTGAACGTGCGACAAGGGCAGCTCGCTCAGCAGCCGCTCCGTTCGAGAGAATTCCGCTTCCGTTTCGTCCGGGAAGCCGACGATGACATCGGTTCCGACCGCAGCATGGGGCATCAATGTGTGAATGCGCTCGAGAAGCCGCTGGTAAAAAGCGGCAGTGTACGGCCGTCTCATACGCCCGAGCACAGTGTCAGCACCGTGCTGAAGCGGGAGATGAAAGTGGGGTGCCAGCCTGGGTGAGGCCGCGACCAGATCGACGATATCGTTCGTGCAGTCCATCGGTTCGAGCGAGCTGAGCCTGAAGAGGACGTCTCCATTCCACTCAGCCAGACAGCGAACGAGCGTCGTCAGCGACGATCCATCATGCACGTCCCGCCCGTAGGAGCCGAGGTGCACACCAGTGATCGCGATCTCCTTGTACCCGGACGCGGTGGCACGCGTGATGCGATCGATAACGACCGGCATTGGTGTCGAGCGGCCGCGGCCGCGCGTATGCGGGATGATGCAATAGCTGCAGGACTCCTCGCAGCCCGTCTGCACGCGAAGAGTCAGCGCCGTTCGTCCTGCCGTGCCTGGCTCGAGGGCATGGCCACATGGGCCGTCGCCGTCTTGCGATCGACTCGTCTCGCCCAGCAGTCGCACGACGTCGTCCTTGTCAGTGTTCGACACGACGTCGACGACGTTGGGCAGACCGCGCAGCTCGTCGGGCCGTCGCGTGGCGTAACAACCGGTGACAAGCACGCGGACGGATGGGTTCTGTCTCGCAATGCGTCGAATCGTCTGGCGCGCGCCCTGATCGGCACTGGCGGTCACCGAGCACGTGTTGACGACGACGAGATCGGCCTCGTCGGGCGAGACGTTGCGCGCCCCACGGGCGCGCAGCTCACCCTCGATCACCAGCGAGTCGGCTTGATTGACGCGACAGCCAAACGTGATCACCGAATACTTCACGGGTCACACTCCGGTGACGCCGTGAGGCGGCGACTGTAACTGCGGGCTCGAAGGAACGGACTCGAACGCCAGCGCTTTGCGCCCGATATCTCGGCGGAACTGCATTCCGTCGAAGTGAATTCGCGAGACCGCGCGATACGCGGTGTCGATGGCGTCAGCGTAGGTCGCGCCGCGGCCGACGACGGTGAGCACGCGACCACCGGACGTCACGACGTCTGTGCCGCGTCGGGATGTGCCGGCGTGAAACACCAACGAGCCCGTGACCTCCGCCGCATCGGCGAGGCCGTCGATCGGCTTGCCCGTGTCGGGCGTGTCCGGGTAGCCGCCCGCCGCCAGCACGACGCCGACGTGGGGCTCCGGGCGAAACTTCGCAGCCCGCGATGGCAGCGCGCCCGTCGCAGTCTCACCGAGCAGCCATGAGAGATCCTCGTCGAGCATCGGCAGCACGACTTGCGCCTCTGGATCTCCGAAGCGAACGTTGAACTCGACCACTTTCGGTCCGTCGGCGGTGAGCATGAGCCCGACGTACAAGAAGCCGCGATACGGATACCCCTCGCGCTCCATGCCGGCGAGCACAGGCCGCACGATTTCATCGCAGACGCGCCGATCGATCTCTGACGTCACCAGCGGGCTTGGCGAAAACGCACCCATGCCCCCGGTGTTCGGTCCGCGATCGTCGTCGAAGATGCGCTTGTGATCCTGTGCCGATCCGAGCGTCACGAAGTTCTTGCCGTCAGCGAGCACGAAGTACGACGCTTCCTGTCCGATGAGGAACTCTTCGAGCACGACGCGGTCGCCGGCGTCGCCAAAGCGACGCTCGACCATCATGGACCGCACGGTCGCCTCCGCCGTTTCGCGGTTCTCGGCGATCACGACGCCTTTTCCTGCCGCGAGGCCGTCGGCCTTTATCACGAGCGGATAACCGAGCTGGCCGCGCTGCACGACTTTCAACGCGTCGGCGGGCGATTCGCAGACATAGAACGCGGCTGTCGGCACGCGGTGGCGAGCCATGAAGCCCTTGGCGAACGACTTGCTCGATTCGAGACGGGCGGCGGCACGAGTGGGTCCGACAATCGGGCGACCCGCGGACGTGAACACGTCGACGACGCCCCGGCTCAGCGGCAGTTCGGGACCGACGACCGTCACATCGATCCGCTCTTGCTCGGCGACGTGCAGGAGCTGTCGTGGATCGGCAACATCGGCAGGGATACATGTCGCCGTGTCGGCGATCCCGGGATTGCCGGGCGCACATACCACACGTTCGACATCGCGCTCGCGAGACAATCGCCAGGAGAGCGCATGCTCTCGAGCGCCGCCGCCGATCACGAGAATCTTCATGGAAGCAGGCTAACAGCCTGACAGATCGTGATTTGTTGGGCTAAGAGGAGGCTCCGGACCGCTGCAATCGGTGGCCATGAGACTGTGTGCAGACGACCTCATGGCACACGACTATTTCGTTGACGTAGCGCCGTGTAACGCCTAGGATCCGCTCTTCCGTGTGATAGCCTAGCATATTCGCCACTTTTCGTCGGTCATTGCAAGTCGGTATTGCACATAGGTCATAACAAGTAGGTCATCACAGGGGCGAGCCACAGGGCCGGTTAAGGGGGTGTTCAGGGCGTGGCTGAAGTCAAGATTCAGGAAGGCGAGTCGATCGAGAGCGCACTCCGCCGCTTCAAGCGCAAGGTTCAGCAGGAAGACATCATCAAGGACATCAAGAAGCACTCTTTCTACTTGAAGCCTGGTGACAAGCGCCGGGCCAAGCAGGCGTTGGCGCGCAAGCGGAACCGCAAGAAGCTCCGAAGGGAAACGGAGTAGCGCGGCGGCATCGACGAGCACGAGGTGGCGGATGGAGTTCCAAGACAAGACCCTGAGGTGCGTGGATTGTGGCTCCGAGTTCATCTGGACGGCGGGCGAGCAGCTGTTCTTCGCTGACAAGCAGTTCAAGAACGAGCCGAAACGCTGCAAGACGTGCAAGGCCAAACGGGCGAATCGCATCAGCTCTGGTGCGCCGCCGGCAAGGGAACGGGTCGAGACCCAGACACAATGCTCGGCGTGCGGCAAGGACACCACCGTGCCGTTCCGTCCGACACAAGGCCGTCCCGTATTCTGTAAAGAGTGCTTCCAGCAAAGGAAATTCGCCGGAGCTGGTGGCATCTAACCGACTTTCGGGACAGAGAACTCCTCGTCACCGATCAACAGGTGGTGTTCGGGCCGGACCCCAAGTCTGGCCCGGGCCCCTCTATGCTAGAATTCCGGCTCTTACGAACCCTTGAAATATTTGAGGAACTCATGCAGATCGAGGAACGATCCGCCGGCGATGTGGTCATTCTGGACCTGAAGGGCAAGATGACCCTGGGTGAAGGGGACGAGGTCCTGAAAGACAAGATCAACAGCCTCGTGCTGCAAGGCCACAAGAAGCTCGTGCTGAACCTTGCCGATGTGCCCTACATCGACAGCGCGGGCCTGGGCGAAATCGTCCGCACCTTCACGACCGTGAGCCGGCAGGGAGGCAGTCTCAAGCTACTCAGCCTCACCAAGCGAATCACGGATCTGCTGGCGATCACAAAGCTCCTGACGGTGTTCGAAACGCACGACAACGAGGCCGACGCCATCCGCAGCTTCCAGCCGTCGGCCAACGTGTAGGCGGCGCGAGCCCAGATCGCGCTGGGATGGCGCGTCCTTCCTCCTCGTCCGCCGCTCGACCGGATCACGCCGCAGCGGCCGCCCTCGAACATCACGCCGCACTAGGCTCGAGTCTCGGTCTGCTGCTCGCCTCGCTACGGCCCGAGCAGTGGACCAAGAACCTGTTCGTCTTTGCGGGCACGCTGTTCGGCGGACATCTCCTCGATGCGGGCGCGATGGCGCGTGCCACCGCGGCCTTCGTGATCTTCTGCGCGTTGTCAGGGGTCGTGTATCTGTTGAACGACCTCGTTGATCGCGCCGCCGACCAACGCCATCCGCTGAAGCGGCTGCGACCGATCGCGTCGGGACGTCTGTCGCCGCGCATTGCGGCGATCGCAGCAGCGCTCCTTGGCGTCGTCGCGGTCGCTGCAGCCATGGCGCTGTCGGCGACGTTTGCGTGGGTGTGCTTCGCCTATCTCGCGCTGCTCGTGTCGTACTCATTCG
>Ga0075419_10003475_pt1 | contig 10088 bp, 7 predicted proteins | sample SoiMetdeltSBSDD3_FD_76900 | JGI IMG/M metagenome (GOLD analysis project Ga0075419, IMG submission 76900) | Bulk soil microbial communities from a Populus tree surrounding site in Tennessee, USA - Soil MetaG P. deltoides SBSDD3 | ecosystem: Environmental > Terrestrial > Soil > Tree plantation... | reverse complement strand
TCGCGTATCGTCGGAGGTGGTGGGGACGCCGCGCGTCTACGGCCGAACAATCCCTTGATGATGTTCACGACACGACGTGGCGCCGACGCGCCCTTAGCGCCCGCTGGCGCGTCTGAGGATCGCCACCAACTCCTTTCCACCTAACGCCGTCTTCGCGACGGTCATGCCGTATCTGCCAACTCGCTGCGTTTGACGCGACATGACGACATCGTAGCGCCAAACTCATCATCGAGTGGGCGGGAGTGCAGCGTCGTGCACCGGGTGTCCGTGGCGGATCACGGAGTGAGCAACGGGAAGTGATAATCTAACCGCCGATCTCGTGCGCGGCGATGCGACCGCGCGAGCCGCCGAAGTCCATTGAGCGACTCCACCCCGAATAGACCTCAGCCCGACCTGCCCGCTGCCGAATTGGAGAGCCGCGATCGGTCCCTGTTCGACGTCAGCCCCTTCCCGGCGGTCATCAGCCGTCTACGCGACAACACCGTGCTCGCGATCAACGAGCGCACGGCGGAGATTATGGGGGTGTCGCCGCAAGCTGCCGTCGGGAGCGTGGTCACCGATTACTACGTGGACCCGTCGCAGCGGCAGGCACTGACCGAGCGTCTGCAGCGCGACGGTCGCGCCGACGGTCTTCGCTTCCATCTCAAGCGCGCCAGCGGCGACACGCTGTGGGTCCTCGCCTCGTTCCGCCTGGTGACCTGGGACGGCGAGCCGGCAGTGCTCTCGGTGTTTCACGATATCAGCGCACAGTACGCCGCCGAGGTCTCGCTCAAAGCGAGCGAACACCGTCTGGTGACGCAAAGCGACGCGCTGACGACGCTCACGGCGCGCTACACCGACCCAAGTGAATGGTTCGACGAACGTTTGCGGGGCATCCTCGACATCGCCGCCCGCGCGTTGGACGTCGAGCGTCTGAGCATGTGGCGGTTCGATCCGGAGCGATCGGCGATCCGGTGCGCGGGCATGTACCTCCGCACCGGCGGCCAGTACGAAACCGGAGCCATCCTCCGGCGTCAGGACGCACCCAGCTACTTCGAGGCGCTCGAGCACTATCGGGTCATCGCCGCGAACGACGCCAGCACCGACCTTCGCACCTGCGAGTTCCTCGGCAAGTACCTCGTCCCGTATGGCATCGGCGCGATGCTCGATGTGCCACTGCGCTACGACAATCGGACGGTTGGCGTCCTGTGCGCCGAACACGTCGGACCGGCGCGAACGTGGACGCTCGACGAGCAGAACTTCGCGATCTCGGTCGGCAACCTCGTCATCGTCGCGCTCGCGGAGGAAGAACGCCGCCGCGCGCTCGCCAGTCTCGTCGAGAGCGAGACTCGTGCCCGACTGATCGTCGACACCGCGCACGATTGCTTCGTCGGCATCGATTCGGCCGATCGCATCATCGCGTGGAACGCGCAGTCCGAGCGGACGTTCGGCTGGACGCGCCACGAGGCGCTCGGGAGAACGCTGGCCGAGACGATCATTCCGCCCGCGTTCCGCGACGCGCACAAGAGCGGCATGACGCGGTTCCACGCGACCGGCGACGCCCCGGTGGTCAATCAACGGCTCGAGCTGACGGCGCTGCATCGATCCGGCCGCGAGTTCCCCGTCGAGCTCACCGTCACCTCGCCGATGCGCGTCAGCAAAGGGTTCTTCTTCGGCGCCTTCCTGCGCGATATCTCCGATCGGCGCGAACGCGACGCCGAACTGCGGCGCGCCAAGGAATCGGCAGAGGCGGCAACCAAGGCCAAGAGCGAGTTCCTCGCCAACATGAGCCACGAGCTGAGAACGCCGCTGAACGGCGTCCTCGGGTATGCGCAGCTGCTGCAGCGCGATCGCAGTCTGAATGCGACCCAGCTCGAAGCACTCGAGGCGATCTCGAAGTGCGGGTCGCAGCTGCTCGATCTGATCAACGACGTGCTCGATCTTTCCAAGATCGAGGCGGGACGCCTCGAGATCGAGGAGGCGCCGACGGACCTGTCGAGGCTGGTCGCCGACCTCAGGTATGTCGTGATGGAAGCCGCCGAGCGCAAGGGATTGCGACTGGCGATGTCCATCGATGGCGAGGTGCCTGGAGCGGTCGTCCTCGACGCGCGACATCTGCGCCAGGTGCTGCTCAACCTGGTCGGCAACGCGATCAAGTTCACACGGGCCGGCGACGTCCGACTCGCCATCACGCGAGCGGACAAGGAACACCTGCTGTTCGAGGTCGTCGACACCGGAGTCGGCATCGAGTCGGATGCGCTGACCGCAATCTTCGCCGCGTTCGCCCAGACGAAGACCGGCACCGCGGCTGGCGGTACCGGTCTCGGCCTGACGATCTCCGATCATCTGATTAGCCGGATGGGAGGCACGCTGCAGGTCGAGAGCGTGGTCGGTCAGGGAAGCCGTTTCTTCTTCAGGCTTCCGCTCGTTCCGGCACGCGAGCCGGTGCGCGCCGAACATCACGACGAGACGATGCCGTCGCTCGACGCGCGGCTCGCGCCTGGACAGCAACTGAGCGCCTTGGTGGTGGACGACAGCCTGGCCAACCGCCACATCCTCGCGAGTCTTCTCGAGAGCGCGGGCGCAACCGTCATCACCGCCGGTGGCGGGCTCGAGGCGATCGAGCTCGCCCGCACGCATCGTCCGCAGGTCATCTTCATGGATCTGAAGATGGACGATCTCGACGGCCTCGAAGCGACGCGCCGCCTGGCGCGAGACCCGTTGACGGCGGCGATTCCGGTCATCGCCGTCACGGCGAGTGCGCTTGGTGACGCTCGTCAAACGGCGCGTGAGGCCGGCTGCGTCGACTATCTGTCGAAGCCGATCCGCGTCCAGCTGCTCTTCGGCATGCTGCAGACGCACCTCGGCGTGCGATTCGTCAGCCAGGCGGAGCACGTACCGGCCGGCGACGCGCGCCCGATCGACGCCGACCGTCGGGCCGAGGTGGCGGCGCGGCTTCGCAGTGCCGTCGCGCTTGGCGACATCGGCGAGATTCAAGACCTGGCGCGGCAGCTCATGGAGGGCGAGGCCGCGGAAGCGGCGTTCGGCGAACGAATCACGCGGCTGGCGATGAATTTCGATTTCGCCGGCCTGAGCGAGCTCGCCGATTCGTTGACCGTGAGGTAACGACAGTCGAGCGACGCGCCACCGAGGCAAACAGGTCAGAACGACGTGACATCAGAGAAAGCACACGCACCGCAGATTCTGTTGGTCGACGACAACCCGACGAATCTTCAGGTGCTCTACCAGACGCTCGAGGGCAACGGCTACCGGCTGCTCGCCGCCAGGAGCGGCAAGGACGCGATCTCCATCGCGGAGCGGGCGGCGCCGGACCTGATCCTGCTCGACGTCATGATGCCGGACATGGACGGCTTCGAAACCTGCGCCCGCTTGAAGGCGGATGCGCGCACTCGCGATTGCGCGATCATCTTCCTGTCCGCGCTCACCGAGGCTGGCGAGAAAGTGCGAGGACTCGAGCTCGGCGCGGTTGACTTCGTCAACAAGCCGTTCCAGGGCGAAGAAGTGCTCGCCCGAGTCAGGACGCACCTGACGATTCGCGACCTGCAGAAACAGCTCCGCCGGCGCAACGAGGAACTGGAGCACGAGCTGACGGTCGCGCAGGAGCTGCTTCGAGAAGCGAAAGATCGCACGGACGGTGTCCTGCTTGGTTCGAGCACGGTCGCCTTGCGCCTGCGCGAGGACGTTCAGGACGCGGCGAAGTCCGATGCCACGCTGCTCATCAGCGGGCCTGCGGGCAGCGATCACGAAGCTATTGCACGCGCGGTGCACCATCTGTCACGACGGAGCTCGCGCGCGATCATCTGCGTCAACTGTCTCGCGATGGCGCCCGGCGTCTCGCCGCCCTCAGGGCGGCCTGGCATTGCGGACGACCTGCTCGACAAGTTTGCGTTGGCGGGCGGCGGCACGCTCTACATCGAAGGCATCCAGCACCTGTCGCACGACATACAGCGAACGCTGGCCGACAAGCTTCGCTCGATCGAGGAGACCCGGGCGGCATCGGGGACGGCGGTGCCGGATGTCCGTGTGATCGTCTCGACGACGCGAGACGTCGACGAAGAGCTCGCCGCGGGACGTCTGAGTCCGGCGCTGCATCGTGCGCTGCCGAAGACGATCGATCTTGCGCCGTTGCGCGCGCGGCTCGACGATCTGCCGGCGCTCGCCCCGTTCATCCTCCGTCGTCAGGCCGAACAGGCCGGGCGGACGGTGCCGTCACTCTCGGAGGAATCACTGCAGCGGTTGAAGAACCATCGGTGGCCCGGCAATCTCCGCGAGCTCCGACACGTCTTGGGATCGGCGCTCGCCGCGAGCCCGGGTCCGGTCCTCGAGATCGGCGACCACCTGCTGAACAGCGGCGTCCGCGTCGGCAGCTACAGCTTGATCGAGCAGATCGGATCGGGCGGGATGGGTGAGGTCTGGCTGGCACGGCACCAGCTGCTCGCCAGGCCGGCGGCGATCAAGATCGTGCGGGACGCATCAACCGGGGCTGGCGAGGAGGGCGGGTCCGTTCGACAGCGCTTCGCTCGGGAAGCGCAGGCGACGGCGGATCTGCAGTCGCCGCACACGGTGCAGCTGTTCGATTTCGGCGTCACCGATAACGGAAGCTTCTTCTATGTCATGGAACGGCTCCGCGGCATGGATCTGCAGCGGATGGTGGAGCGCCACGGTCCGCTGCCGCCGGCGAGAGTCGCGTTCCTCCTGAAGCAGGCGTGCCTGTCGCTCTCTGAAGCGCACGCGCTCGGACTGGTCCATCGCGACATCAAACCGTCGAATCTCCTCGTCTGTCGCCTCGGAGCGCAGCACGACTTCCTCAAGGTCCTCGACTTCGGCGTGGTGTCGCGGCGCGGTCGTGGCCCGACACAGCCGATCACCGAAATCGGGATGATTCTCGGCACGCCGGCGTTCCTGGCTCCCGAACTGATCTCGGGTCAGGGTGCCTTCGATCGGCGCGCGGACATCTACGCGCTCGGGTGCGTCGCCTTCTGGCTGCTCACCGGTCGCACGCCGTTCGAAGCCGACGACGTGATGACACTCCTCACGCTGCATTCAACGACCGCGCCGGTGCCGCCATCGTCGATGTCAGAGGAGCTCATTCCACCTGACGTGGATGCACTCGTGCTCGAGTGCTTGTCGAAGAAACCATCCGACCGTCCCGCCAGCGCCGAGGTTCTGCACGAACGGCTCGACACGCTGTCGGTGGCGCGGCAGTGGGATCAACGATCGGCGCGCACCTGGTGGGAGATGCACGAGCCCGATCTCGTCGCGTGAATGTAGTGTCCGGCTTTAGCCGGACGTGTAGTGTCCGGCTTTAGCCGGACGGTGTGTTGTAGTGTCCGGCTTTAGCCGGACCGTGTGGTTAGTATCCGTCTTAGGCCGGACCTTGCTCGCCGATCATCCGACGCATTCGCTCTCAGAGGCGAATGACGCGGGAATCCACCCCCGCACTCGTTTCGGTCCACGCAGTTCGACAAGATACCAACGAGTCTCGTAATCATCCCCGACGACACGAATCACAATTGCCTCGGCACAGGCAGGCACGCCGACGATGAGTGACGAATCACGGCTGGCGCGGCCGAAAACGCCCAGCCTGGCCCCGGGCGCACCGAGCCGCGAGAGCCGTCAGCCCGATCACGAGCAACGCCGCGTGCGCTTTCCTGGCGGGCCGGAAATCGGGATCGACCCCGAGATGCAGCCGCAGCGTGCCCGCGCGGAACCAGACACCGCCGCGTACCGCCAGGTTCGCTGGTTTGGGTTCCTCGGCAAGACCCAGAACATCGCGGTAGAACGCCCGCGCCTGCGCCTCCTGCCCGGCGGGCATGGCCAGTTGCACGTGATCGAGGGCGAGAATCTCACTCACAAGTTGATCGACGTTACGCCGCGCAATTCGGCCGCGTGCACGCCATTGACGGCAGCGCTTTCCGATAGAGCGCTGACGTAATCGTCAATCGTTGATGTGACCGGGGCGGCACCGTGGCGTGCATATCCAGGAAACGGCACGCATCCACTCCCCAATCCAACCATCAGCCTTCACGGGACCGCACCTTGCAATTGCCCGCCCTTTGGACGACGGGAGCCAGGTCCATCTGGGACCGAGGAGTAACACATGACAGCAAGACTCGCGTGCGCGACCATTCTCACGATCGCTGTTGGGTTCGGCAGCGCCTACGCGCAAAGTACGCCCTCCAGGTCCACGCCGAAGCGGCCGGCGGCGCCTTCGGCGCCAGTCGACACTCGGCGCACGCAGCCGGCGGCGCCGCCGATGGACACACATCTCTTCGTCGTGCAGGCCGCGTTATCGAACATGGCCGAGATTCAGCTCGGACATGTCGCGACGATGAAAGCGCAGCGTGCCGACATCAAGAAGTTCGCACAGGTGTTGATCGAAGACCACGTCAACACGCAGAAGGGCCTCGCCGAGGCCGCGTACGGCGCCGGAATCAAATGGCCGACGCAGATCAACGACCAGCAGCGGCAACTGAAGCAGCGGCTGTCGATGGTCAAGAACGACCAGTTCGACCGTGAATACCTCAGAGCGATCGTCAACGAGCACCGCGACATCGAGCGGATGCTCGCTGAACAGATGAACGAGAACACGAGGCCGACCGATCCTGCCCTGGCCGTCAAAGTGAACCAATGGGCAGTGACAACATTGCCGGCGGTGCGAGCCCGCCTGAAGCTCGCCGAACAGATGTACGCCGAGCTCGACAGAACCGACCGCTCTGCCAGACGCTGAGCTGGCGGAGACACGCAAGGGCGCGATCCACATTGGATCGCGCCGTCATTCACTTCGCCCCGCCTCACACTTCTTCACAGCCTTCATTCCACCGCGCTTCATTCACGTTCGGTGGCGAACCGTCGAGCGTTGAATTGATCGAAGCGCGGAGGAATGTATGACTGCCACTTCGACGATCGACGGAAGGTTGGCGCCGTCCGTGAACACGATCATCGCCGGTTGCGATGCCCTCAAGGACGCGGCCGAGGACGTTGCGGCCGCGGGACGCTCCATCGTGGAAACGTGCCGAAAGGTGTCGGACGTGATGAGCGCCCTGGGTGTGGATGCGCTCTCGGATCGATCCAGCTTCGGCGCCGTGCCGATGGCCATGAAGGCCATCGTCGCGAGCGCGAGCAAATACGTCGACGCCAAAACAGGCGTCTCGTTGAAACAGTGGGCAGAGTTCGTGAGCTCGGCCCAAACATGCTTCGATCGCTACCTCGACAACCTGAATCAGATCGCGGCGGCAGCCGAACGTCATGAAGGAGCGGCACTCGATCCCGAGCAACTTCGCAAAGACAAACGCATCATCGAGGACACGCAGCTGCAGACGAAGTTGTGGCGACCGATGATGACCCGGTTACCCCAGTTGAGCGGCGTCGTCGAAGCCCTACTCGCATCGAAGAGCGAGCCGGCGCCAAAAGACGAGCTGTCCGACGAGAAGCAAGGATGGGGCAGCAAGCTCAAAGGGGCTGTCGACAAGGTGAAGGAACACGTGGTCGACGAGCACGGCGAAATCCTGCGATCGCTGCTCGGCCCGGTCTCCGATCTGCGCCACCGTATCAGCCAGCTCCACCAGGACGTGGAGCAGATGTCGACCTGCATGTTCGAGCTCGAGGACTTGCTCGAATTGCAGGCGACCCAGATCCAGATCACGCTCGGGGACATACAGGGCCGCCAGGCGGAAATTCTGGGGCAGCGAATCACCGTGGCCATCGTCATTCCCCGTCTTCGCAAGCGGCTGACGCGAGCGAGCCAGCAGGTCGACGAGTATCAGGGCTATCTGCAGAAGCTGGAGGCGATCCGTCCACGAGCGGGTCTCAGTGAGACGGTCTACTCCGCGCTGTCATGCGAGTACGAGGCCGCTCTCGAGTCGGCTGCCGTGGCGGTTCGAAGCTGCAAGGCGGAGGTCGCGAGCTGGCGAGTCATTGGTCGCCAGCTGCTCGAAGCGAATCAGACGTGGCTCCACGAGGAACGCGCCGCGGTGACGGCCCGGGAAATGATCGGACAGCTCCCTGCGAATCAGGCGCGAGAGCGATTGGCCGGGATCGGCCGGGAGCTGCGCCGCACCGAGGAGGCGAGGCGACTGCTGGTCGATGCGTGAACGCGAGGCACGACCGATCCCGGGCTGAAGCCCGTTAGAATGACGCCACCGCGGCGGGCGGCACTCGCTAACTTCCGGAATCGCATTAGTAGCCGCTACGGCGTTACACGGGACCTACTCTCGCCGCATGTGCTTAGGGGGCGTGACGACCGCCAGAGCGCTCTCCCGGACGACTGTCCAGCGAGACGGCGCGCCCACGAACCAGCCAAACAAGCACGAGAAGACTTGCAGCGAGGTACACCAAGGGCGGGACTCGAAAGACGACCGGGGCACGCGCGAATAGCACCGGCAGCATTGGCGTCGCGAATCCCACGACCGTAAGCGCAGCGAACCCTGCCAGCAGGCGCGTCGCAGTGCCGTCCATCGCGCGTGAAGACGCGGCGAGATACAGCCCGCCAGCGAGCAGGTGGACCTCCGCAACCCATAGATCCAGCAGAACGCGGTTCGCCTCGGGCACGCCGGTCGTTGCATAGAAGTACGCGATGCCACCGGAGTGGCCGATGCCGCCGAGCAGCAACACGATGGCGAGTGCCCTCAGCATCGTCCGCATCCGTGTGTTGTCAGGCAGTGGCCGGCCGCCTCAAGAAGCCCGTTGTGCGGGTGCCCCCTCGAGCGGTCGGCTCCAGCGCGTGGTTAGACCCAGATCGGACCTCACCAGCTTGGCCTCAGCGTCCGATGATCAATGCATCAGCACGTACACGCCGTCCTCGAAGTCGGCCATCCGCATGTCCCAGACGTACTGAACCGTCAGCAAATCGCCTTTGAGAGTGCCTGTCGCATCATCCCATGGGGTACCGCTCTTGCGGCCCTGAAACTCGAAGAGGAACATGATGACGCCGTCTACGTTCTGGTAGGCTCCACGAAACAAACCGGGCCCGTACTGGCTAGGTGGGTACTGCAGCTCGAACGCGCCGTTATCGTAGAGGACAAAGCGCGACTTCCTCGTGAAGTCTCTGACCGGATACGACAGTTCACGATCGAAGATGAACGTGCGCGATGGCCCAGACAGCGGAGGGAAGTTTATCTGCGGCGGCGGCGGAGTCGGCGGTGGCAGTTCCGAAGGCGGACTTGTTCCAGTTGGCGAGGTAGGTCCTGAATTCCCGCATGCCGCGAGAAGCGCCAGTAGTACGACGACTGCGCCACAGCGGACAGTGGTATTCATGATACTGACTCCCGATGTGAGGATCCTAGCACTGGGTTTGTTTTAGCCTAAGCGCCAGTCCGTCAGGCCGTTACCGGAACGCGACTGCGGAAACGGGAGAGCGGGATGAGCTGCGAGGCTCTTGCGCTACGTCGCCGACGCGAGCGCCAGGAAAACCGATGCCCTCGATCGCGCTGACGTTGTCCTGCGAGTTTCGGTCGACATGTTTGTTGTACGGATCGACGCCGCCAAATGACGGCTCGCGCGCGGTGACGAGGTGCAGCGTCTGGGTGCCCGAATGGATTGGCCGCCGCTCGAACAGAATGACGTCGCCCTGATCGAAGTCCCTCGTTCCCGGCTCGGCGGTGAACAGCCCGACATCGAACGCCTCGTCCAGCGGGGCATCCGTCTCGCGCCCCTGCCCATCCGCGTAGAGCTTGCGGGCATCGACATCGAGTGCGACGTCCCACATGCCATCAGCGCGCCGTTGCTTGCGCGCACCCGTGACCTTGACGTCGTACAGGGTGATCTTCTGAAACAAGTCAGTGATCAGCTGCTGATGCTCCGGAGCCGCGACTGCGCGCAGATGACGCAGCAGGTCCTTCGACGTCGGATATGGCGCCGCCTTGAACGCGAACTCGGCGATCAGCCCTTGTAGCGCGCGATTCACCGCCTCCTCGCCGATCACGTCTTTCAGCAGATACATCGCCAGCGAGCCCTTTTGGTAATGGATGTACTGCTGATCTTCGACGCGCTCGAGCGGCAGCTCCTCGCTCAGCTCGCCGCCGCGGCGGCGCAGATACGTATCGAGCTCGTACCTCAGGAACTTGCGGATTTGATCGGGTCCGTAGAGC
>Ga0075419_10003472_pt1 | contig 10094 bp, 2 predicted proteins | sample SoiMetdeltSBSDD3_FD_76900 | JGI IMG/M metagenome (GOLD analysis project Ga0075419, IMG submission 76900) | Bulk soil microbial communities from a Populus tree surrounding site in Tennessee, USA - Soil MetaG P. deltoides SBSDD3 | ecosystem: Environmental > Terrestrial > Soil > Tree plantation... | reverse complement strand
GGCGCCGGCACGACGTTCGGCGGACCGCAGGTCGCGTACGACGACATCATCTTCGGCGACCACGGCGTGGTGATCCAGCAGACCGTCGATCCGAACCTGCCCGACGCGCGCCTGCAGAAGATCCAGACGACGCTGCTCTCGTCGGTCCGCCGCATCAACTCGATCGCCTTCCAGAACGGGAACGACGACATCGTGTTCGGCGGCCTGGGCCGCGACGTGCTCGTGGGCGGTGCCGACAACGACATGCTCGACGGCGACGAGCAGGACGACCTCGTCTTCGGCGACCAGGTGTTCCTCACGCGCCGCGTCGTCGAGACCTTCAACACCGACATCACCGCCGCCGGCGACATCACGAGCGGCCGCTTCCAGACGCTGTGCGGCACGCTCCTGTACAGCCGCACCGACCGTCCGAACACGTGCCCGGGCAGCGACACGCCGAACGCCGACAACAGCGGCGCACTGCTCACGGACGGCACGCCGCGGAACTTCCGCGACGCCGACAGCCCCGGCATCGACAGCTACCCGTGGTGGGCCGAGTACGCCGTCAGCTACCACGACGGCGACGCGACGCACCACTTCCACGACTTCGCGTCCGACTCGACGGCGGCCGATGCGCCCGGCGCGGGCAGCTTCGGCAACGACTACATCGCCGGCGGCGCGGACAACGACCTGCTCTTCGGTCAGCTCGGCCACGACACGATCCACGGTGACGCCGGCATCGAGGCCGCCTTCGCGCGGATGGTCGATGACGCGAGGGTCGTGGTGCACGCGAGCGCGTCGCGCACCCCGGACGGCTGCGTGGGCGCGGTCTGCGACGTCACCGGCGACCTCGACATCGTGGCGTCGGCGGAGGCCGCGAGCGACGGCGAGGACTACATCGAGGGCAACGGCGGCGACGACCTGATCTTCGGCGACCTGGGTCAGGACGACATCGTCGGCGGCAGCTCGAGCTTCTTCAGCCTGACGTCTGCCGAGCACCGGCCGGACGGCTCCGACCTGATCTTCGGCGGCGCCGGCACGCGCATCGGCCGCGACGACGACACCGTCGCCGCGGGGCTGCCCGGCGCGATCACGAACCTGCACGCCCGCGACGCCGACACGATCGCCGGCGACAACGCGAACATCGTGCGGATCGTCGGCGCGCCGACGCTCATCAGCCCGACGACGGCGACGTCGCCGCGCTACGTGACCTTCAACTACGACAACTACGACATCTCGGCCGGCTACGGCCCGAACAAGAAGATCGTGGTCCGTGGCGTCGAGCTGCTCGACTACACGCCGGGCGGCCCGGACTTCAGGCCGGACCTGTTCGGCAACACGGCGAGCGCTGGCGGCAGCTCGATCGAGTCCGTCGCCGCCGGCCGCAACCGCTGGACTTACCTAGGCCACGACGAGATCGGCGGCAGCGACGAGCTGCACGGCGACTCGGGCGACGACCAGATCTACGGCATGGTCGGGCACGACGTCCTGTTCGGCGACGCGCAGGACGACGACCTGATCGGCGGCTGGGGCTTCGACTGGATCTCCGGCGGCACCGGCCAGGACGGCGCGATCGGCGACGACGGCCGCATCTTCACCAGCCGGAACACGGGCTGCTCGGCCGCGTCGAGCAACGTCTGCAACGAGATGAGCGAGCCGCTGTACGGGATCCTGCGGTTCCGCACCATCGACCCCGACACGCGCACCAGCCAGGGCGACGTGCTGAACGAGTTCATCTACACACCCGGCCAGGTGCAGACGTCCTACATCAACGTTCCCGCCGCTCTGGCGAAGGCCGTCGACCTGTCACCGTTCAACCTGACGCCCAACTCGCTCGGCCTGGGCGACGTGCCGCTCTACGACGCGAACAACGCCGACGACATCATCTTCGGCGGCTGGGACGACGACTTCCTGCACGGCCACGCCGGGGACGACGCGATCCTCGGTGGCGAGGCGCTCGCCCAGGCGTACATCCAGAGCTACGCGAGCACGTGCCAGCAGCAGGTCGAATGCGCGACGGGTCTCGTCCGCACCGACTGGACGCGTCCGTTCAACCCGGGCGACGTGCTGCACTTCGGCTCGGACACCAACCCATGGCACGCGAACCACCACAACGCGAGCCGTCTCGGAGAGTTCCTGCTCTACGACGAGTACGACCCGCGGCGCGCGATCCTGTTCAACGCGAACGGAAGCGTCTGGAAGACGGGCGCCGCTCCGACGCCGGTGAACCACTACTTCATCAACTTCGACCACAACGACGGTCGCGTGACGCCGACCGGCTGCGTGCAGACCGCGCCCAACGGCACGTGCCTGCTGTCCGAGACGCGGATCAGCGACGGCGGCGACTCGATCTTCGGCGACCTGGGCAACGACTGGCTCGTCGGCGGCACCGGGAAGGACACGCTGTGGGCCGGTTGGGGCAACGACTACTCCAACGCGGACGACGTCCTGTCGACCAACAACTGGCTCAACGATGTGCCCGACACCCACCCGACCTACGAGGACCGCGCGTTCGCCGGCGCCGGCATCGACATCCTCGTCCTCAACACGGGCGGCGATCGCATGATCGACTGGGTCGGCGAGTTCAACTCGTACATCGCGCCGTTCGCGCCGTTCGGCATCAACGCCGTGAGCCGTCAGGTGGAGCCGCAGCTGCCGCAGTTCCTGTACGCGCTGTCACGCAGCCAGGGCGCCGACCCGACGCGCTGGAGCGACGACGGCACGAGCCAGGCCCGGAACGGCGAGCCGCACGGCGAGATCGGCCTGATCGTCCAGCAGGACCACGGCCTGTGGCAGGAGCAGACCGGCGGCCCGACCGACCCGCAGCCGGGCAACATCCCGGGCGGCCGCCGCGACGTGCTCCGCACCGCCGACTTCAACGACGGGACCACGACCGGCTTCAACACGGACAGCGGCACGTTCTCGGTGAGCGGTGGCACGCTGCGGGTCGCGGCCGTCTCCAGCGACTCGGACGCCGCGAGCGTCTTCTACCTCGACCAGTACCTGCCGATCTACTACGAGATCAGCGCGCAGGTGGCGATGGACAAGCCGCTCGCTGGCTGGAAGGCGAACTCGTACGTGATCTTCGACTACCACTCGGCCCTCGACTTCAAGTTCGCGGGCATCGACCAGTCCACGAACAAGATCCAGGCGGGTCACCGCGACGCCTCGGGCTGGATCGTCGAGGCCCAGAGCCCGATGAAGGTCTGGGACAACCAGTACTACAACATGCTCATCTCGATCAACGGCACCTTCGTCACCGTCGTGGTCGACGGAAAGAAGGCCTTCAGCCACAACTTCCCGAACCGGATCATCGAGGGTGAGACCTACGGCCTGAACAAGGGCAAGGTCGGCGTCGGCTCGGATATGGCTCGTGGTTACTACGACAACGTCTCGGTCCAGGTGCTGCCGCCGCAGATCACGCTCGACACGACCGAGGACTTCAACGACGGCGTCGCGAACCTGTTCACCGGCGCGACCACGGGCGCGTGGACCACCACCGCGAGCCGCTACAGCGGTACACCCGCCACGGGCACGACGTCAGTCGCGACCAAGGACGTCGACCTCGGTACGGGCCTGCAGGCGGACTCGTACCTCGAGCTCATCGCCAACGCGAAGACCTCGACCACCGCGGGCATCGTGTTCGACCAGTACGCCGCCAACGACTTCAAGTTCGCCACGATCGACGTGGTCTCGCAGCAGGTGCTCATCGGCCACGTCGACCCGCGCCGTGGCTGGGTCGTCGAGTTCTCCGCGCCGCGCGCTCTGATCGCGAACACGGACTACCAGCTGCAGGTCGTTCTCAAGGGCGCGTCCATCTCGCTGCTCGTCAACGGAGCGTTCATCCGGAGCTGGGGCTACAACGCGGCTGTCGTCGACGGCTCGTTCGGCCTCATCGCGCGCGGTGGCGCGGCCTCGTTCGACAACTTCCGCATCCGAACCAACGACCGCGCGTTCGCCGCTCCGGCCGGCTCGCTCAACGCGGAGACCGCGAGCACAGGCAACAGGACCACACCGCGCCTCGAAGAGTCCGCTCTCGCCTCGGTCGTCGCCGACGCGAAGAGCGCGTGGATCGCCGCGGGTGCCGACCCGTCAGCGTTCGATGGCCTGCGCTTCGCCGTGGCCGACCTGTCCGGCACGCAGCTGGGTCAGGCCGTTGGGAAGACCATCTACATCGACATCGATGCCGCCGGTCATGGGTGGGGTTCCGGCGGCGTCGATCTCTTCGAAGTCATCAAGCATGAGCTTGGGCACGTTCTCGGATACACGCACAGCGATGCCGACGCGCATTCCTTCATGAACGCGACACTGCCAGTTGCGCTCGCGAGTGGATCGCTGGCGACGATTGGCGAGGCCGGCCGGTCCTTCGTGGCGCCGCTCGAGGTTGTTGGCGCGACGCTGCCGGCGCTGCGAGCGAGAGTCGAGACCGCGGTATCAGCGACTTCGTCCGGCACGAGGACGGAGCGGGCCCGTTTCGAGCGAGCAGCGCCGGCAGCGGCGCTCTCGACATTCACGATCGGTCTCCCCGCGAAACTGCAGCTGGCGGCTGCGCCGCTCGTGTCGATCGCGGTCACGTGGGCGAGCGCGACAGGCAGAGTCGCCGGCTTCGACACCTTCTTATCCGAATAAGCGCCGCCTCGGGCGCTGGGACTAGAAGGAGTGGTCAGGTAACGTTCGACCTGTGAGGTCGTTGCCACTTTCGTGCTCCTAGGTCGCCTCTCCCTGCCCGCGGCGCTCGTTACCTGCCTCCTGCTCGCGACACCGGCCCTCGCGGCTCCCGTTCCGGTCCTCTCCGCCACGTACACGGTCGCCGTCCCGCCACAGACGCTCATCCAGGGCGCCACAGCGCAGGTGGCGGTCACGCTCCAGAACACCGGCAGCGAGACCTGGAACGCGGACGGCGCCAACCCCGTGAACCTCAGCTACCACTGGTACGACGGCGCGGGCACCGCGGTCATGTGGAACGGGTCGCGCACGCCGCTGGTCGCCGACATCGCCGTGGGCGCGAGCCGGACGCTGAGCGCCACCGTCGTCGCGCCATCAACACCAGGCGCGTTCCGACTCAACTTCGCGCTGGTGAAAGAGGGCGTCGCGTGGTTCGCCCCGAGCGCGGGGTACACGGTGCAGATCGCGTCCGCGACGACGAGCGCGACCTACACGGTCGCGACGCCACCGACGACCATCCCCGCCGGCGGCAGCGCGCAGATCGCGGTCGCGCTCACCAACACCGGCAACCAGGCCTGGAACACGACCGGCGCCAATCCCGTCAACCTGAGCTTCCACTGGTACGACGCGCAGGGCGGCACGGTGCTGTGGGACGGACCGCGCACGGCGCTCGGCGCCGCCGTCGAGCCGACCCAGTCGCGAACCGTCGCCGCGATGGTCACGGCGCCGTCCGTGCCGGGCTCGTACCTCCTGCGCTTCGCGCTGGTGAAGGAGGGCGTCGCGTGGTTCCCACCGAGCAACCCTCTGCCGGTCACCGCGCTCGCCGGCTTCGTCGCGACCGTGACGCCACCGACGCTGCCGTCGCTCATCGCGGGCGGCACCTATGACGTGCCGCTCGTGCTGCGGAACGCCGGCGCGGCGGCGTGGAACGCGGGCGCGCCGAACAACATCAACGTCTCGTATCACTGGAGCGACGCCGCGGGGAGGACCGTGATCTGGGACGGCGTGCGCACGCCGCTCGCGGCGAACGTGGAGCCCGGCGCGTCCGCGAACGTCACGCTGAAGCTCGGCACGCCGTCGGCTCCGGGCACGTACGACCTGACGATCGATCTCGTGCGCGAGGGTATCGGCTGGTTCGCCTCGTTCGGCGCGACACCGTACCGCACGCCCGCGACCGTCGTGCCCCTCCGCTACGCCGCTGGGTTCGGCGCGCTGAGCCCGATGTCCGCGTACTGGGCCGAGCAGAAGACGCTCGCGGTCGCCCTCACGAACAGCGGCAACATTCCCTGGAGCTTCGCCGGAGCCAATCCGGTGAACCTCTCGTACCACATCCTCGACGCGGCGGGCCGCGCTCTCGTCTGGGATGGACCGCGTACATCGCTCGGCGCCGATGTCCTCCCCGGCCAGACCAGGACGCTCAACATGACCTTCGCCGCACCCGCCACGACCGGCACGTACACGCTCGTCGTAGATCTCGTGCGCGAAGGGATCGGCTGGTTCGAGAGCCTCGGCTCGACGCCCGCGCGCATTCCGCTCAGCGTGACGAGCGGACTCAACGCGGGGTACCTCGCGACGACGACGCCCGGCCAGGTCACCGTCGGCTCGACGCTCGACCTGCAGACCGTCGTCGTGAATTACGGACCGCGCACGCTATCGGCCAGCGGCCCGAACATGGTGAGCCTCAGCTACCACATCAGGAAGTCGACCGGTGAGATGGTCGTATGGGACGGCGCACGCGGCCGGCTGCCGAGCGACATCGCGCCGTTCACGCAGGTGTCCGTGCCCATCAGCGTCGCCGTGCCGCCCGTCGGCGATTACGTTCTCGAGTGGGATCTCGTGCTCGAGGGTGTCACCTGGTTCAGCACGACAGGCATCCAGATGAAGCGCGAAGCGTTCAGCGTCGTGGCGGGGGTGACGTTCTACGGGAGCGGATTCGGCCACGGTCTGGGCATGAGCCAGTACGGCGCCAATGGCTGGGCGACCGGCGCGACCGGCCTCACGCTCAACGCCGAGCAGATCATTCAGAAGTACTACCCGGGCACGACGTTCCAGTTCGTCGACGCGACGCGGCCCAACGTGCGCGTGCTCCTCTCGCAGCCGTCATCGGTGCCGCGCTACCGCTGCGGCGATAATCGCTTCTTCGGCGGTACCACCGGCGACGTCTCATCCGACGGCGGCTTCCGCGTCCTCAATGAGAACGCGAACAATGCCGAGATCGGGCGCGCCGGAGCGAAGCAGAGCTGGCAGTTCGTCGCGAAGTCCGGCGGCGTCGAGGTGTGGGACAACGGCGGCGCGACGCCGCGGCTGGTCGGCACCGTCCCCGCCGTTGTTGTCGTTCCGCTGGTCCCGACGCAGCCGCTGGGCTTCGCGCAGAAGGGCATCTATCGCGGCACGCTCCGCTTCACCAGTCTCGGCGGCACGCTGCGCGTCGTGAACACACTCACGTGGGACGACTACATCCGCGGCGTCATCCCGCTGGAGATGCCGACGAGCTGGCACCCCGAGGCGCTCAAGGCGCAGGCGTATGCCGCGCGCTCCTACGGATACAACTCGTACAACGGCTCGGCCGACTACGACGTGAGCGACGACCAGGCCGACCAGTGCTACGGCGGCTCACGTGTCGAGGCCGCGTCGACGAACGCCGCGATCACCGCGACCGCGGGCAAGCTCATCACCTATAACAACGCCGCGATCCGCGCGTACTTCGCGAGCTCGAACGGCGGCTACACGCTCCCGTACGGCTGCTTCGGCAACCGCGTCGTGCGCAGCGGCGGGACGTGGGTCTGCACGCCGGACCCGAACCAGCCGTACCTCGCCGCGCAGCCGGACCCCGCGGACCGCGCGGTCACCAGCCCGCCGAACCCGCGTGCGTCGTGGAGCGTGACGCTCACCGGCCCGCAGATCCGCGACGCCGTGCTGCGCTGCAACGGCGTCGACATCGGCTCGCTGCAGTCGGTGGATCTTTCGAACCGGTCGGTGCCCGTCATCGGGCACGTCATCTCGGTGCGCATCCGCGGGTCCGCCGCGTCGGTGGATCTCCACGGCGAGCAGTTCCTGCGCACCTGCCTCTCGCTGCGCTCGACGATGGTGAGGCTCAGCCCCTTCTAAGAGGAAGGAGCGCCCCTCAGCTAACCTTGGATTACTCCTCGAGCATAGTTAAGGTTATATGATAACCTTAAACAAGAGATGAAGACCTTTAAGGCGGGCCGCCTCGTCAACCGTAGCTGGAAAGCCGACATGGGCGCCTACGGCGGCCGTAAAGCACGCCAATCTTTCGCTTACGAGGCGTTCGTTCCCGAGACGATCGCCGACCGGGACTTTGTGCTCAGGGCCGACATTGCGGCAGTCGTGTCTCAGGCTGAGGCGGCCGTCCAGGAGCTCAATCACTACCCACCGGCGTTCGGATCTTTCGAGGCACTTGCCCGCAACCTTCTGCGAGCGGAATCGCTCGCGAGCTCCCGCATCGAGGGTTTGGAGCTGTCGCATCGGCGTCTGGCGAAGGCTGCGTACGCCTCGACGAAGACCCTCGATGTCACGGCCGAGTCGGTACTCGGAAACATGCGAGCGATGGAAGCTGCTGTGAAGCTCGGTTCGAGCACGAAGCAGCTCCAAGAGAAACAGATCGTCGAGCTCCATCGCGTGCTGATGTCCGCGACCCGAGACGCACACATCGCAGGCGTCGTGCGGACGAAGCAGAACTGGATCGGTGGGGGAGCGACCAGTCCTCGCAACGCTGACTTTGTACCGCCGCCACCGGAGTTCGTCGACGCGCTCCTCGCCGACCTCGCCGCGTTCCTGAATCGCGAAGACCTCTCCGCCGTGGTCCAGGCCGCGATCTCCCATGCCCAGTTCGAGACGATCCATCCATTCGCTGATGGGAACGGCAGGGTCGGTCGGTGCTTGATACATGTCGTGTTCGGCCGGCGTGGCATCGTGCCGAGATACGTCCCTCCGGTCAGCCTCATCCTGGCAACGGACGCCCGGTCGTACGTCGGCGGCCTCACCGACTACCGAACTGGGTCGCTGGATGAGTGGATCGGGCTATTCGCCGCGGCGACCCGCACCGCAGCCGCGCAAGCGCGGACACTCGCCGACCGCGTCGCCGCACTTCAGGAGCGATGGCGCGTCCAAGCGCAGGAGCCGCGTGCGTCGTCCGCCGCCGAGAAGCTCATCGCCCTCCTTCCTGCGTACCCGATCGTCGACCAGAACCTGGCGCGTGAGCTCCTGAGCGTCTCCGATCCGGCGGCATGGGGTGCCCTTCAGCGGCTCGAGAGCGCTGGCGTGCTTCACCAGATCACCGTCGGCCGCCGCAACCGCGCCTACGAGGCTGTCGGACTGTTCGAAGTCGTCGATCGCTTCGAGCGCGAACTCGCGACGCCGCCCGGCCAAACAAGACCCGCCAGACGCGTGCCGCGACCTCGCTAGCCGCCGGCTAAGGCGCGGGCACGGTGACCGGCGCGCTGTAGCCGAATGCGTTCCAACCCGCGCTCTGCGGTCCACTCCGATAGCAGTACGTGCCGCTCGCCTTGTCGCGGTCGACGAACGATCCCGTCTCGGTCGGATGGTCCGGCTGGTACCAGCCGCTGATGGCTTCGCATTTCGCCGTGCCCGCCGGAACGAATGCGCGCTGATTCCAGTTGACTGCGGATCCGCCGGATGCCGGTGGCGTGATGGTGACCCTTACGTCGTTCTTGATGGGACCGTTCCCGTCGAAGTTGCCGGCCTCGACCGCGACCATCGGCGGAAAAGCGCCGAAGTCGCCGACGACATTGAAGGACGACACGCCGTCTGGCGCGGACTCGTAGCGGATGTCGACGAGGTCGGACTGCGAGATCACGAGCTCGAACATCTCATAGGTGATGACGGCGTCATTCGCCTCGAATGCGTCGTTGCGGTCATAACGGAATGTCTCTGATCCGGCGATGAACAGATCCATGGCCGTATTGGCAGAGGTAACGGTGACACGCTGCGGAGGCCCGGCCGGCACGACCGTGACCTGCCAGTAGACGCCGTCGTCCTCCATCCACTGGACTCCCTCGATCAGCGGCCGCAGGTAGAAGCGGTACGACCCGGGAGTCGACGGTGCCTTCACCGTGAACTGGAACCAGGCGACCTGGCCGGGCCCGATGTACTCGTGGGGCATCGCTGCCGGCCGGTTGTATCCCGCGAAGCGGGTATTGGGCGTCCCGCGAGTTCCGTCGCCGCCGAGGATGCTGGGCTGGTCCTGGCCGGGCGAGGGTCCCCAGGTGCCCAGCGCCGCGTACTCCAATGGCGCGACCCTCCAGCCGAGCGAGCCGGAGTTGTAGTACGCGACGACGGCTCGTGCCGTCTGCCCGGGACAGAGCGTCGGGTACCCGGACTGCCCGTACCACGCGGCGTGGAATCCCGGCAGACCCGACGGGACGCTGCCGGGTGGCGGGATGCCTGGGCCGACACGGAGCGAGCACTCG
>Ga0075419_10003471_pt1 | contig 10095 bp, 6 predicted proteins | sample SoiMetdeltSBSDD3_FD_76900 | JGI IMG/M metagenome (GOLD analysis project Ga0075419, IMG submission 76900) | Bulk soil microbial communities from a Populus tree surrounding site in Tennessee, USA - Soil MetaG P. deltoides SBSDD3 | ecosystem: Environmental > Terrestrial > Soil > Tree plantation... | reverse complement strand
GGCGGCCTGTGGAGCGGGCTGGTCGCGTCGGTCCTCAGCCTGTTGTGCATCAACTACTTCTTCACCGAGCCCCTGCACACGCTGCGGGTCACCGATTCGGAGGACGCGGTCGCGTTGGTCGCGTTCCTCGTGGTTGCGGCGATCGTGGGTTCGCTCGTCGCGCGGACGCTCGAGGAGAAGGCCCGGGCCGCCCGGGGGGAACGCGAGTCGCGCCTCCTCAGCTACCTGGCCACCAAGGTCCTGTCGGGCGAGCGCCTCGAGCGCGTTCTCGAGGACTTCGCCGGCTCCCTGCTGGGACCGCTTCATCTCGCGCGCTGCGAGATCCGAGCCAGGACGCGGGCCGGCTCGTACGACGTCGTGCAGACCCGTGACCTGACGCCGCCCGGGGAGGAGCGCCGCCTCCCACTCGACGTGGGCGGGGAGGTGTTCGGGACGTTGATCGTGGTTCGAGCGGAGGGCCAGCCACCGATCGGACGAGACGACGTTCGGCTGCTCGAGGCGGCGGCGAGACAGATCGCGATCGCGCTCGAACGCGCAGGGCTCGACGCCCAAGTGAACATGGCTCGCCTCGATGCGGAGACCAACCAGGCACGAGCGGCGTTGTTCTCCGCGGTGACCCACGATCTTCGAACCCCACTCGCCTCGATCAAGGCGGCCGTCACGAGCCTGCTCCAGGACGAGGCCGCGCACGACGACGCGCAACGACGGGACCTGCTGCAGACGGTGCTCGAGGAGACCGACCGGCTCAACCGCCTGCTCGGCAATCTGCTCGACCTCGCTCGCTTCGAGGCGGGTGCGCTCACCCCCGCCAAGCAGCCGGTTGCGATGGACGAGATCCTGGAGTCGGTGTTGCACCGTTTGCAGTCGCGGCTGTCCCGGTTCCGCGTCCGCACGATGATCCGCGACACCCCCGAGATCGCCGCCGACCCGGTGCAGCTCGACCAGGTGTTCACCAACCTGCTCGAGAACGCCGCCCGGTACTCGCCGCCGGGTGGCGAGATCGCGATCGTGATCAGCCCCTGGAAGCGCTCAGTCCAGGTCCGGATCTCGGATCAGGGCCCGGGTATCTCGCCCGAGGAGCGCGAGCGGGTATTCGACGCCTTCTACCAGGGTGACGACGGGGGGCACCCGGGAAGCGGGCTGGGGCTCACCATCGCCCGCGCGATCGTGCTCGCGCACGGCGGCCGCATCAGGATCGAGGGTTCACCGACGGGCGGGGTGTCGGTCGTGTTCGAGCTGCCCGCGCTCGAGAGCTCCGTGCCCGAGCCCCGCGCCGCCGACCTGCCGGTCTCCGAGCCCGAACGCCCGGCCTCCGAGCCCGGTCGTTCGGTCGAGGCAGCCCGGGGTGTCACCGAGCGTTCCCCGTGACCACGGTGCTCGTCGTCGATGACGAGTCGCAGATCCGACGAGCGCTCCGAACCAGCCTGGAGGCGCACGGGTACGAGGTCCGAACGGCATCCAACGGCGAGGAGGCGATCGTCGCCGCCGCCGAGTCCGCGCTCGATCTCGTGTTCCTCGACCTCGGTCTGCCCGATCTCGACGGGACCGACGTGATCCGCCGGGTCCGGTCCTTCTCGCTCGTACCGGTGATCGTGCTGTCGGTCCGCGATCGGCAGACCGACAAGGTGGCGGCGCTCGACGCGGGGGCCGACGACTACGTGACCAAGCCGTTCGGGATGGAAGAGGTCCTCGCCCGGCTGCGCGCCGCGCTCCGCCGCAGCCCGGCCGACCAGGCCGAGCCCGCGATCTTGACCTTCGGTCCGCTCGTCGTCGATCTCGGGAAACGGCTGGTCACGCTCGACGGTGAGCGCATCCACCTGACGAAGACCGAGTACGCCCTGCTCGAGGCCCTGGTGACCAACCCCGGGAAGCTCCTGACCCACCAGTGGTTGTTGCGGCGCGTCTGGGGACCGGGGTACGCGAACGAGAGTCACTACCTCCGCGTCTACATCCGGGCGATCCGCCGAAAGCTCGGAGACGACGCGACCGCGCCCCGGCTGATCCTGACCGAGCCGGGCGTCGGGTACCGATGGATCGGCGACGAGCCTCCGCCTCGGCCATGACGCATCCTCGGCAGCCTAGAATCCCCCGCGATGGCGACGGTCGAGCGAGCCCCGGCACCGCGCGGCGTGGTCAAACGGCTGCTGCTGGGCCGCGCTCTGGCTACGAACAAACAGGAGCACCAGCTGCTCCCCAAGCTGCTCGCGCTTCCTATCCTGTCGTCGGACGCGCTCTCTTCGGTCGCGTACGCCACCGAGGAGATGATGCTCGTCCTCGCGCTGGCCGGCGCTGCGGCGCTCAGCGCGAGCCTCCCGATCGGCGGGGCGATCGCGCTCCTGCTCGCGATCGTGGTGACGTCGTACCGGCAGACCGTGCGCGCGTATCCGCGCGGCGGAGGGTCGTACATCGTCTCCAAGGAGAACCTCGGGACGGTGCCGGGGCTGATCGCGGCGGCGGCGATCCTGACCGACTACGTGCTCACCGTCGCCGTGAGCGTCACCGCGGGCACCGTCGCGGTCGTCTCGGCCGCGCCCTCGATCGAGCCGTACCGGGTGGAGATCGCGATCTCGTTCATCCTGCTGATCACGGTCCTGAACCTGCGCGGCGTCAAGGAAGCGGGGACGTTGTTCGCGGTCCCGACGTACGGGTTCGTGATCATGGTGTTCCTGACGCTCGCCGTCGGGGCGGTCCGGTGCCTCGCCGGATGTCCCGTCGCACCGTCGGCAGATCTCGAGCTGCCGGTGGTGCACGCGCTGACCCTGTTCGTCCTGCTCCGGGCGTTCGCGTCCGGGGCCACGGCGCTGACCGGCGTCGAGGCGATCGCGGACGGCGTCCAGGCGTTCCGTCGCCCGCAGTCGAAGAACGCCGCCATGACCCTCGCGACGCTTGGCGTCATCAGCATCACGATGTTCCTGGGTATCACGTTCCTGAGCCACGCTCTCGGGATCCGCGTGAGCGAGGGGTCACCCGGACCGTCGGTGCTCGCGCAGATCGGCGAGACGGTGTTCTCGGGCGGCTTGCTCTTCTACGTGCTCCAGGCGTTCACCGTGGGGATCCTGATCCTGGCGGCGAACACGGCCTACCAGGACTTCCCCCGGCTCTCGGCGATCCTGGCGCGCGATCGGTTCATGCCCTCGCAGTTCCGCAACCGGGGGGACCGCTTGGTCTTCTCGAACGGCGTCATCGTGCTCGCGGCGCTGGCGTCCTTGTTGGTGTATCTGTTCGACGCGGAGCTGACGCACCTGATCCAGCTCTACGTGGTGGGCGTGTTCACCGCGTTCACCCTGTCCCAGACCGGCATGGTGCGCCGATGGATCCGACTCAAGGGACCGAACTGGCAGCGGTACGCGGTCATCAATGGGGTCGGCGCGCTGACGACCGGCGTCGTCCTCGTGATCGTGACGCTCACGAAGTTCTCGCGCGGCGCCTGGATCGTGATCCTCGCGATCCCGATCATCGTCGGCTTCTTCCTGGCGGTGCACCACCACTACGAGAAGGTCGGCCGGATCCTGCGCGAACGCCGCCTGGACGCGAGCGCCGAGCCGGGCAACACGTTCCTCGTCCTGGTGGACGACCTGGGGCCGGCCATCTTGGACGCGGTCCGCTACCTGAGGGCGGTCCGGGCGGAGGACGTCGTCCCGCTGTTCGTGGGTCCGCCGGATCGGTTCCGCGAGACGGCCGCCGCGTGGCGGGACCTCGCGCCTCGGCTGGGGGAGCTCGAGGTCCTCGAGGGTGGGGACGACCATCCGGGCCGGGCCGTGAAGCGACGCGTCCGACTCCTGCCCCGGGACGAGGGCGACTTCGTGACGGTGGTGATCCCCGAGGTGCTCGTGTCGAAGTCGTGGATACAGTTCCTTCGTCGGCGCCGGGCATTGTTCCTCAAGAGCGCCCTGCTGTTCGAGCCGGGTGTCGTCGTCACGGACGTCCCGTTGGTGCCGGAGGAGCGGGAACGTTCGGCCGGGTCGCACGCCGAGCATCCGACCGACGTCGTGCGTCACGTCGTGTTGGTGCCGGTCTCAAGCGTGCACGACGCCACGGTCCGGGCGGTCGTCTACGCGAAGTCGCTCAGGCCGATCCACGTCGAGGGCCTGTACTTCATGGGGGACCCCGAAGAGGCGGAGGGCGTGGTCGAGGCGTGGCACGAACGTGGGATGGACGTGCCGCTCGTGATGGTGGAGGCACCGTTCCGCGATATCGGGATCCCGCTGCTGGACGAGATCCGCAAGCAGACGGACCGTGGAGACACCATCGTGACGGTGGTGTTACCGGAGCTCATTCCGGCCCACTGGTGGGAGAACCTCCTGCACAACCAGACCGCCTTCTACATCAAACGCCTCCTGCTGTTCGAGCCGTCCGTCGTCGTGACGAGCGTGCCGTTCCACCTGCGGACCGTGCCGATCGAGGTACCCGAGCACATCTGAGCGAACGCGGATGAGCGCCCGGACCGCTCCGCAGCCGACCGGGACCGTCCTCAAGCGCATCCTGGTGGGTCGCGCGTTCTCGAGCGCCCATCTCGAGCACACGCTACTCCCGAAGGTCCTCGCCCTGCCGGTGTTCGCGTCGGACGCGCTGTCGTCGGTGGCATACGCGACGGGCGAGATCTTCATCCAGCTCGCGATCGTGAGCACGGTCTTCAAGGGGTACGTGATCCCGATCTCGGCGGCGATCGCCGCGCTGATGGCGATCGTCGTGATCTCGTACCGGCAGACCGTGCGCGCCTATCCCTCGGGCGGCGGCGCGTACATCGTGAGCAAGGAGAACATCGGGACCTGGGCGGCGCTCATCGCGGCCGCCGCGCTGCTCGTGGACTACATGATGACGGTGGTCGTCTCGATCGTGGCCGGGGTCTTCGCGATCGGGTCCGCGTTCCCGGTGGCCAACGACCACAAGGTGCTCCTGTCGATCGGGTTCGTCTGGCTGGTGACGATCGCGAACCTGCGGGGCTCTCGCGAGTCCGGCACGCTGTTCGCGATCCCCACGTACGGGTTCGTGGCGGCGATCCTGGCCACGATCGCGATCGGGCTGTATCAGTGCGTCGGCGGCTGTCCCGCCACCGCCCCCGTGGAGCCCATCGCGAACGCAGCGAGCGTGGCGACGGCGGTCGGGGTCTTCGCCGTGCTCAAGGCGTTCTCCTCGGGGGCGACCGCCCTCACGGGCGTCGAGGCGATCTCCAACGGCGTGCCCGCCTTCCGGCGGCCGCAGGCGACCAACGCCGCGCAAACGCTGGCGATCATGGGCGTCATCGCGATCACGATGTTCCTGGGGATCTCTTGGCTGGCCGTGCACGTGCCGGGCACGGTGGCGAGCGACGTTCGCTCGATCCCCGCGCAGATCGCGCACGCCGTCTACGGCGGCGGCATCGGGTTCTACGTCGTACAGTTCTTCACCGCGGCCATCCTGATCCTGGCGGCGAACACGGCATATCAGGACTTCCCGAGGCTCTCCTCGATCCTCGCGCGCGACCGCTACATGCCGCGGCAGTTCATGAACCGCGGGGATCGACTCGTGTTCTCCAATGGCATCGTGGTCCTCGCCATCGCGGCCTCGATCATGATCTTCGCGTTCGAGGCCGACCTCACGCGGCTGATCCAGCTCTACGTGATCGGCGTGTTCATGTCGTTCACCTTGTCCCAGAGCGGGATGGTGGTCCACTGGTCGCGCGAACGCCGATCGGGGACCACGCCGCGACACGTGTGGCGTCGGTCGATCGTGATCAACGTGATCGGTGCGTTCGCGACCGGCATCGTGCTGATCGTCGTCATGATCTCGAAGTTCACCGCTGGGGGCTGGCTGTCGTTGCTCTTCATGGTCATCCTCGTCGCCACGTTCCTGACGATCCATCGTCACTACACGGTGGTGATGCGGCAGCTCCGTCGAGGTGCCGTGCGAGCCGGCGCGATCGGCGTCAACCACATGGTGCTGGTCGTCCGCGATCTCGACACCGCGACGGCCGAGGCGCTCGGCGCGATCCGTTCGATCAGACCCACCGAGCTTCGGATCGTGCACCCCGTGGAGGAGCCGGACGGCGACGTGCCGTTCGAGCTGCAGGATCGGTGGCGAGCGTTCGCGGGCGGAACCTCCCGGCTCGAGCCCCTGCCCATCGGAACCGGGAGCCTGCTGGACGCGCTCCGAACGTACGTCGCCAGGCTCAACCGCGCGCCCCAGGACTTCGTGAACGTGGTCATCCCCGAGATCGTGCAGAGCTCGCTGCTCCGGTATCTCCTCGGCCGGACCCAACTGGTTCGTCTCAAGGCCGGGTTGCTCCGAGAGCCCAATATCGTCGTGACCGACGTGCCGGTGATGGTTCCGGACGACGAGCCTTCGACCGGGGCTGCCCGCCCCCTCATCCCCGCTCGCACCGTCGCCCTCGTGTTCGTCGCATCCGTGAATGACGCGGCGAAGCGAGCGGTGAACTACGCGGAGACGCTCGAGGCATCGGAGACGCGCGCGATCTACTTCGAGCTCGACCCCGACTCGGTGAGCGAGATCCAGGAACGATGGGTGGACGAAGGGATGCGGATCCCGCTCGACATCGTCGAGGCTCCGTTCCGGGACCTGACCCGCCCGATGTTGGAGGAGGTCCGCCGGTTCACGTCGAAGCCGGGGACCCTCGTGATGGTGGTCCTGCCCGAGCTCATCGTCTCCCAGTCCTGGCATTTCCTCCTGCACAACCAGAACGCGTTGTTCGTGAAGCGCTTGTTCCTCTTCGAGCCGAACGTCATCCTGTCGAGCGTGCCCTACGTGCTCGGCGATCGAGAGCCGGAGACGGTAGCCGCGGAATGATGGATCGCGAGGCCGCCGTTGCGCTCTGCCGCGAGAAGTGCCTGAAGGAGACCACGGTTCGGCACCTGATCTCGGTCGAGGGCGTGATGCGAGGGCTCGCGAGGCGTTTCGGGCAGGACGAGGACCTGTGGGGTCTGACCGGTCTGTTCCACGACCTCGACCAGGATCACACGGGCGACGACGCGGCGAACCACGCCCGGCTCGCCGCCGAGTGGCTCCGCGAGGCCGGCGTCGACGAGCGCGTGATCAACGGCGTGCTCGCGCACGCCTACGAGGAGTACCGCACCGACCTGATGTCCAAGGCCGTGGTCCACGCCGACGCGGTGGCGGGGCTGCTGGTGGCCGCGGCCCTCGTCCGCCCGGAGCGCAGCGCGGGCATGAAGGTCTCCTCCGTCAAGAAGAAGCTCAAGGAGAAGGCGTTCGCACCCGGCGTGAACAGGGACGAGGTCACCGGCGTCGAGGCCGGCATCGGCCTGCCACTCGACGAGTTCTTCGCCGTCTCGATCGAGGGGTTGCAGACGGTCGCCCCCGAGATCGGTCTGTAGCGGCACGTGCTCGAGGCGATGGGGTGGGCGCTCCTGGGCGCCTCGTCGCTTCTCATCGGGGCGCTCGTCGCGTTCTCGTTCCCGATCCCTCGCAAGCTGTTGGGGTTCATCCTGGCGTTCGGGTCGGGCGTGCTGGTCAGCGCCGTCGCCTACGAGCTCGTCGAGGAGGCGGTGACCGTCTCGGCCGACCGGTACGCGGTCGGGCTCGGCTTCGCCGCCGGCGCGCTCGTCTTCTTCGCCGGCGACGTCGCGATCGATCGATGGCTGAAGGCATCCTCCGGGGGAGGCCTCGGGATCGTGCTCGGCGCGGTGCTCGACGGCATCCCCGAGTCCGTCGTGATCGGCGCGTCACTGCTCACCGGAGAGACCGCGAGCGTGGCCGTGATCGTGGCGGTGTTCCTGTCCAACATCCCCGAGTCGATCTCCGCCTCGAGCGACCTCGTTCGAGGGGGGTGGTCGCGGTGGAGGGTGCTGCTGCTCTGGGTGATCGTGGTCGCGGCGAGCACGCTGGCGGCCGGACTCGGGTACGTGGCGCTCGAGGGCGCCTCGGGCTCCTGGATCGCGGGGATCCAGGCGTTCGCGGCCGGCGCGATCCTGACGATGCTCGCGGACGAGATGATGCCGGAGGCGTTCGGGTATACGGACCACAACAAGACGGTGGGGCTCGCGGTGGCGTTCGGGTTCGCGCTGTCGGCCGCGCTGTCGTTCGCGGACTAGCGCGTCCGGGCGGTCGCCACGGCGCGCGCCGCCTCGTGGCTCACGGGATGGCCGGTCACCGCGAGCAGGAACGGCTCGCGTTCGAGCGCCAGGAGGCGGAGCGGCGTCTTGGCGATGACCGAGGCCGTCCTCGGGACGTCGCGCAGCAGGGCGATCTCGCCGACGTATGCACCCGGTCCCTGCTCGGAGACGTGTTCACCTCCGCGGGTGATCTCGACGGTGCCCTCGACGATCACGTAGAAGAGGTCGCCGGGATCGCCCTCCCGGATCAGCACGTCGCCGGCCGCCGCGTCGCGCGCGATGACGTCGGCCATCACCCGTTCCATCGAGGGGGCCGGGAGCGGCGCGAAGAAGGGGATCGCTCGGAGCAATCGGAGGATCTCGGCGTCGGGCGCCTCGGCGGACCGGTCGATCGAAAGCAGCCGGCCCGATGACACGAGGATGATGATCGGCAGAAATGCGCCGACGACCACGAGTGCCGTCTGCACGCCAGAGACCTCGATCAAGACCGCGGCCCCCACGGACCCCACGACCAACGCGAGCATCATGAGGCCCTCGAGGACGCCGAACACCCTCGACAACACGTCGTTCGGGGAGATCCGTTGCAACAACGTCCGCCCCGACACGTCCCCCACGCTCCGCCCGGCGCCCGCGGCAGCAAGCAGCACCGGCGCGCTCACGGCCGACGGTGCGACGGCGACAAGGCCGATCGGCGCACCGAACAGCACCGCCCCGCCGGCCAGCGACGGGGTGAGGCGGCGACGCCCGACCAGCATGATCGTCGAGGCCGCGCCCACGATCGCGCCTGCGCCGAAGGCGGCGCTCAGGAAGCCGGCGCCGCCGGCACCGATGTCGAGCAGGTCGATGGCCGTAGCCACGAACAGCACGTCGAGCGCGCCAACGACGATCACGCCAGCGGACAGGAGCAGCACGACGAGGCGAGGTTCGCTGGCGCGACGCAGGGTTTCGAACCCCCGGAGCGTCTCGTGGAAGACATCGGCGGCGTCGATCCGCGCCTCGGGCGTGACCGCTGCGACGTCCACGCGCAGCCTCGCCACGAGCAGCGCGCCGATGAGCGTGACGACAGCGAAGGCGGCGAAGACGGCGGCGGAGCCCGAGGTTCCCAGCAGGATGCCCGCGATGATCGGGCCCAGCATCTTCCCCATCCCCTCGACCACACCGGAGACGACGTTCGCGGCGGTGAGGTCCCCCGGTGTGGCCGTGAGTGCCGGCAGCAACGAGTTCTGTGCCGGTCGGGTGAACGTGATGCTGATGGAGGCGACGGTCGCGGCGGCATAGACGAGGCCGGCCGGGGCGTCCGCGTACAGGGTCGCTGCCGTGGCGCCCAGCGCCAGCCCCTGTACCACGTAGTCGACCGCGAGCACCCGGTCGCGCCGAAACCGATCGCCCGCGTATGCGGCGAGCGGCGCGACGACGGCGGATGGCACCAGCAGGATCGCCGAGACCGCACCCATCTCGGTGGCCCCGCCGCGCTCGAACGCGTAGACCAAGATCGCGATCCACGTTGCGAACTCGGTCATGTTGAAGCCGAGGAACGCGAGTTCAACCCTTCGCAGGTTGCGACTCGGCCAGGACCGTCCGGAAGCTGCCGGGGCGCTGGGTCATCGGTCGGATGGTCGCACCGCCGTTCGGCGCGGTCGAATCGGCGGACGGGGCTCGCTGTTCGAGCTCAGTCGGTGGGCGACGGACCGGTCCGGCGATCGAGCAGGACCGCCGACACCTCGGCGCCGAACACGAACAGCCCGCTCGCGAGCCGCAGGAACAGGAGGAGTGCGACCACGGTCCCGATCGTCCCGTACAGCAGCGTCGCCCGCCTGACGTAGTAGGCGAGGAGCAGGCCGCCCGCGAGCTTGAACAGCTCCCACCCGGTGGTCATCACGAGCGCGCCGGGCAGATGGGACCTCCAGCCGATCGAGCCGGGCGTGAGCACCGTGTACGCGAGGAGGAACAGGCCGAACTCCATCGCTGCGGTCGCCGCGAACCCGAGCACGCGGAACGGGATCTCGAGGCCCGAGGAGACCCGAATCGC
>Ga0075419_10003468_pt1 | contig 10103 bp, 13 predicted proteins | sample SoiMetdeltSBSDD3_FD_76900 | JGI IMG/M metagenome (GOLD analysis project Ga0075419, IMG submission 76900) | Bulk soil microbial communities from a Populus tree surrounding site in Tennessee, USA - Soil MetaG P. deltoides SBSDD3 | ecosystem: Environmental > Terrestrial > Soil > Tree plantation... | reverse complement strand
GGGAGCAGGTGGCGAAAAATAACAGCCCCCCGGGTGCGACGACGTCCGCGAGGCTGCGGAGCAGGCGGCCGCTCTCCGCTGCGAGGGTTACGAGCGCCTCCGGTGAGACCCGCCAGCGGGCATCGGGATGGCGGGAGAAGGTCCCGGTTCCCAGGCAGGGGGCGTCCAACAACACGGCGGGCATCGGTCGCACCGGGGGGTGGGCCGCATCGGCCGCGAGCACGGCCGCCGGCCCCGCACCCGCGCGCTGGAGGTTTTCGCGGAGACGGCGCGCCCGGGGGGGGCGCAGGTCAGCGGCGGCGACGAAGCCGCGGCCGGAAAAGGCGATCGACTTGCCGCCGGGAGCGGCGCAGGCGTCGAAAATGGCGCTGCCGGCCGCTCGGTCGAAGAAACGGACCACCAGCGCCTGGGCGGGATCCTGCACGAAGCAGGAGCCGGCGGCGAACCCCGGCAGCGCCTGGGGCCGGCGGCCTTCCACCACGAGCCCTGCTTCGAACGGCGCCGGATGCCAGGCGATCTGCTGCTGCTCGAAGCTCGCAATCAGGGTTTCGCGATCCCACCGCGCCGGCTGCACCACCAGCGGAGGTCGGGTGTTGTTGATCTCGAGGAGACGCTCCGTGTCCTCGCGGCCAAAACGCTGAATCCACCTTTCGATGAGCCATTCCGGATGCGAGTAGCGAAGAGCGAGGAGCGAAGCGGGCGCATCCCCTTCAATCTCTTCGCTCTTCGCTACTCCCACTTCGCTGATTTTGCGCAGCACAGCGTTTATGAAGCCCCCAACGCGCGCTCCCGCAATCCGTCGCCCCAGGGCGACGGCGGTGTCGACGGCCGCATGGGGGGGAATCCGGTCGAGGAAGAGAAGCTGGTAGGCGCCGAGACGGAGAATGTCGAGCAGGTCTTCACGAATCCGGTCGGGTCCGCGGTCGAGATGGGGCGCGATCGCGGCGTCGAGTGCGGAACGATACCGGAGGGTGCCGGCGGCGAGCTCGTGCGCGAGCCCGCGGTCGGCTTCAGGCACTGCGCCGAGCGCCCGCTCCAGCGCCAGGTCGAACGGGATCCCGCGGCGGATGTCGTGGAGCACCCGCCAAGCGGCAGCTCGGGCGGAAAGGCCGTGCGAGGACATGCTGCTAGGGAGTGGCGAAGCGCGAGGAGCGAGCAGGAACAGCCGCTTCGCTCTTCGCGACTCGCGCTTCACGCTTCACGACAGCATTCCCCGTGTGGGCGATGAGGGGATTGCTACCTCGCGCCGGGGCATCCGTCCCGCGAGATATGCCAGACGCCCCGCCTCGGTCGCGAGCCGCATCGCGCGCGCCATACCGATCGGATCCTCGGCTTCGGCGAGCGCGGTATTCATGAGAATGCCGTCGACACCCTGCTCCATCACGAGGCAGGCGTCGGACCCTGTTCCCACGCCGGCATCGACGATCACCGGCACAGCAAGCCGGTGCTTGATGGTCCGGATCGAGTAGGGATTGAGCATGCCGAGGCCGCTGCCGATCGGCGAAGCCAGCGGCATGACCGCGGCGCACCCGGCATCCTCGAGCCGGAGCGCGGTGATGAGGTCGTCGTTGGTGTAGGCGAGCACCTTGAACCCCTCGCGGGCCAGCACCCGCGCCGCCTGGAGGAGTCCGTCCACATCGGGGAGGAGGGTTTCCTTGTCCCCGATGACTTCGAGCTTGACGAAATCGTTGAATCCCGCTTCCCGCCCCAGGCGGGCGTAGCGCATTGCCTCGTCGGCCGAGTAGCACCCGGCGGTATTGGCGAGGAGAAAGTATTTCTCGGGGTCCAGGTGGTGCAGGATGCCGGCTTCCTTGGTGCGATCCAGATCGACGCGTCGGACGGCGACGGTGACACACTCCGCTCCGGAGGCCTCGATCGCCGCCATCATCTCGGTATTGCTGCGATATTTGCCCGTGCCCACGAAGAGACGGGACTGAAACCGGTGCTCCCCAATGACGAGGGGCAGGTCGGCCGCGACTTCCAGCGTGTGTTCCACTCATCCACCTCCTACGAAGTGCACCAGCTCGACGGCATCGCCGTCCCGGAGCACCGTGCTGGTGTGCTCGGGCCGCCGCACGATGCGGCGGTTGAGCTCCACGACGACACCCCGGCCGTCGAGCCCGAGGCGGTCCAGCAGGTCCTTGATCGAGGCCGGGGCGGGCACCCGTCGCGCCTCGCCATTCACCGTGAGTGCGAGCTCCATCAGTCTTCCTCCGTCCAGGGCGCGAGCAGCGCCGTTGCCGCCGCCTCCTGATCATTTGCATCCCAGACCGCCGCGATCACTGCCGCCCCCCACGCGCCCGCGTCGCGCACCTGGGCCGCGCGACCCGGCGTGATGCCGCCGATCGCCACCACCGGTCGCCCCAGTTTCGCGATCCCGGCGAGCCAGGACAGTCCCAGCGCAGGAAAGCCGGGGTGGGACGCCGTTTCGAAAATATTCCCCGCCACCAGGTAGTCGGCGCCCTGGTCGAGCGCGGCCATCGCTTCCGCTTCGGAATGCACCGAGCCCCCGATCCAGCCGTCCCCGAATACCCTGCGCGCGTCGCCGGGGGCGAGATCACGCAGGCGGAGCTGGACGCCTTCGGCGGCAACCGCTCGCGCAAGATCGGGACGGGCATGGACGAAGACGGCCGCCTCGGCGGGACGCGCGAGCTCGGTGATCCGCTCCGCCAAGGCCGCCTGCTGCGCTCCACTCGAGTCGGGGGCGCGTACGACGAGGGCGACGGCCGGGCCCGCTGCGGCAATGGCTGTCGCCCGGACCTCGAAATCGGGGGCACGGCAGATCGAATCCGTCGTCATCGCGAAGAGACGCGGGAGCGGCCTCACGTCACCACCTGCCCGGCGACCGTGGTGTGCCCCCGGCCCCACGCGCCGGCTGGCATGCGCGGCTTCCCGGCCGGCTGCACCTCGGCGACCTCTACCGCATCCTGTCCCGTAGCGATCCGGAGCGTCGGGGAGAGCTCGAGGACTTCCCCTGGTGTTCCGGTCCCCGCGGATGGCCGCGCTCCGAACAGCTTCAGCTCCTGGCCGGCGAGCGTCGTCCACGCGCCCGGTGCCGGATCGAAGGCCCGGATCCGCCGGCTCACCGCCAGCGCATCGCTGGCCCAGTTCACCCGGGTCGCGGCCCGGTCGTACTTGGGCGCATAGGTGGCCAGTGCGGGATCCTGGACCCGCGGCCGGAGGAGGCCCAGACGCATCAGGGCAAGCGCTTCCACCAGCGACTCGGCACCGAGGACCGCAAGTCGGCTCAGCAGCGAGCCGGCGGTCTCGTCCGGCTGGATCGCCGTCGCCGACTGATTCAGGATGGGACCGGTGTCCATTCCGGCATCCAGCTGCTGGATCGTGATACCGGTTTCGGTTTCTCCCCGGAGGATGGCCCAATTGACCGGCGCCGCCCCCCGGAGCCGCGGGAGCAGCGATGCGTGGACGTTGATCATTCCGCGGGTGGGGACGCCGAGCACGTCGGGGCGAAGTATGTGGCCGTATGCCACCACGACTCCGAGCTGCGGTTGCCAATGGCGCAGCGCGGCGAGGAAGACGTCACCGGTGGGACGTGCCGGCTGCAGGATGGGGAGCCGGTGACGGAGCGCCACCTCTTTGACCGGTGGGGCGACCAGGGTCGAGCGCGAGCGGCCGCGGGGCTTGTCGGGCTGGGTCACGACGCCGACGACCTGGGCGCGCTCGGCGAGGAGCGCTTCGAGGCTCGGCACCGCGAACTCCGGCGTGCCGAAAAAGACGATGCGCATTACTCCGGCCGCGCGTGCTCCGCGCGTATGGTTTTGATGACGCCCTCCCCGCGGTGTTCCTTCTTCCACCGGGCTACCAGCAGCTGCCGCTTGAGCGCCCCGAGGTGGTCGATGAACAGGATGCCGTCGAGATGATCGATCTCGTGCTGAATCGCGCGGGCGAGTAACCCTTCCGCTTCCAGCCGGTAGGGCTTTCCGTCCCGCCCGGTCGCCTCGAGCACGACCCGGTCGGGCCGGGCCACCTCGCCGTACGCGTCGGGGATCGAAAGGCACCCTTCCTCCGCGCGCTCCCGCCCTTCCGCGCTCAGCAGCACCGGATTCACCATGGCGATCCGCTGCTCGTCGACTCCCACTACCGCCACCCGCCGCGCGACGCCGACCTGGTTGGCCGCGAGGCCGACGCCCTTGGCGGCGTCCATCGTCTCGAAGAGATCGTCGATCAGACGCCGGACGCCGGCGTCCACCGAGGGAATCTCCTCGCTGCGCTGGCGCAGCACCGCCGAGCCGAGCAGATGCAGGTCGAGCGTGGCCATGTCAGGCAGTCGGGGAAACGGCCTCGCCCACTCGCACGATCCGTCCGCGTTCCACGACCAGGGTCGAGGTACCGCTCTCGATGGTGACCCGGTCGTCCTTGATGTCCTTCACCTTGCCGATGATCCCGCCCGACGTCGTGATGTCGTCGCCCTTTTTGAGCGCGGCAAGAATCTCGGTGTGCTTTTTCCGCGCCATCGACTGGGGACGGATCAGCAGGAAGTAGAAGATCAGGATGATGGCGCCGAACTGAAAAATCAGAATGGCGATCGAGCTTCCCGGGCTGCCATTGGCGGGAGCCATCAGGCTCGCGAGCAGAGATGTCATGCGTCCCCTCGTGCGTGGTATAGCTGGAGCCATTCGCGGCTCCAGCGGTCGAACTCTCCGGCCAGGATCGCCGATCGGGCGCGCTCGCCGATCCGGATCAGAAACCGGACGTTGTGGAGCGATACCAGGCGGAGTCCGAGCATCTCTCCCGCCACGAACAGGTGCCGCAGGTATCCGCGCGAAAACCGGGAGCAGGTGGCGCAATCACAGGCGGGGTCCAGCGGCTCGTCCGCGGTGCGGTGCACGGCCTTGCGGATGTTCACCCGGCCCACCGAGGTCCACGCGCTCCCGTGTCGCCCATTCCGGGTTGCCGCGACGCAATCGAACAGGTCCACGCCGCGGGCGATTCCCTCGATCAGATCCTCCGGAAATCCGACGCCCATAAGATAACGGGGCCGGTCGCCGGGGAGCGTGGTCGCGAAGCCTTCCAGCACCCGGTGCATGACCGGCTTCGGCTCGCCGACCGACAGGCCGCCGATGGCGATCCCGGTCCAGGGGCCGCGGGCCAGCGTGCCCTCAAGGGAGCGCATGCGGAGGTCGGGGTGGGTGCCGCCCTGGACGATGGGCCAGAGAGTCTGGGGACTGGACGGCTGGACGGCTCGACGGCTCGAAACAGCCTCTCCACCAGCCGTCCAGCCGTCCAGCCGTCCAGCAACCAGCGCGGCATGCCGCGCCCGGCACCGCCCCAGCCACCGCAGCGTCCGCTCCATCCCCTCTTCGGCCAGCTGCCACGATGCCTGACCCGGGACCACGTGGTCGAAGGCCATGGCGACATCGGCCCCAAGCGCCCACTGAATCTCCATCGACGATTCCGGCGTCAGCGTGCGGACCGATCCGTCGATGTGACTGGTAAACTCGACACCGCCCTCTTCGATGGTCCGGAGCCCCGCCAGGGAGAACACCTGGAAGCCGCCCGAATCGGTGAGCATCGGGCGGGGCCAGGAGGCAAAGCGGTTGAGCCCGCCCATCGACCGCACGGTGGCTTCGCCGGGGCGGAGATGCAGGTGATAGGTGTTGCCCAGAATGATCTGGGCCCCGGCGTCCAGCACCTCGGTGGGGTGCAATCCCCGCACGGCGCCGTAGGTCCCCACGGGCATGAAGGCCGGGGTCAGCACTTCGCCGTGGGGAAGCGCGAGTCTTCCCGCCCGTGCCAGGCCTTCGGTTCCCTCGAGCTCGAAGGAGAAAGCGTCCTTCACCGTTGACCGTTGACCGTTGACCGTTGACGCTCCACCAGCATCGCATCGCCGTAGCTGTAAAAGCGGTATCGCCTCGTCACGGCGAGCCGGTAGGCCGCCATGGTCTTCTCATAACCCGCGAATGCGGCGACCAGCATCAGCAGGGTCGAGCGGGGCAGGTGGAAATTGGTGAGCAGCCGGTCCACCACCTGGAATCGGTAGCCCGGCGTGATCATGAGCCGTGTTTCGCCCGGTCCCGCCTGCGGCACGCCGCCCCGGGCGGCCGACTCGAGCGCCCGCACCACCGTCGTGCCCACCGCCCACACGGCGTTGCCGCGGGCCCGGGTCTCCGCGACCAGGGCGGCGGCTTCCGAGGGAATCTCGTAGCGCTCCGGATGCATCGGATGGAGCGTGAAGTCTTCCTGTTCCACCGGCTTGAAGGTTCCCGGTCCCACCTCGAGGTCGATGCGCGCGATCCCCACCCCGCGCTCCCTAATCGATTGCAGCAGCTCGGGCGTGAAATGCAGTCCGGCGGTGGGAGCGGCGACGCTGCCGGGACGTTCGGCGTACACAGTCTGGTAGCGGATTGCATCGTCGGCGGTGGGAAGCCGGTCGATGTAGGGCGGCAGCGGGATTTTCCCCAGGCGCTCCATCGCCTCCTCCGCCGTGGCGCCCAGAATCCGCACCCGACGGTAGCCGTCGGCCAGCTCTTCGATCGTTTCCACGGCGACGCCGGAGCCCAGGTCGATCCGTTTGCCCGGTTTGAGCGCGCTGCCCGGCTTTCCGATGGCGATCCAGCAATCGTCGGCACCGGGATGGAGCAGGAGCACTTCGGCGGGGGCGCCCGAGGGCCGGCGGCCAAGCAGGCGGGCGTGGCGGACCTTGGTGGAATTGAGAACGAGGAGATCGCCCGGCGGAATCAGCTCGGGAAGGTCAGAAAAGTGACGGTCTTCGAAACTCTCTTCACATTGCGTCTTTGCGTCCTTGCGTCTTTCCGTCGCCTCTTTGCCTCCTTGCCTCTTTGCCTCCTTGCCTCCGACCACCAGCAATCGACTCTCCCCGCGCAGCGGGCTCGGCACCTGCGCGATCAGCTCGGCAGGAAGTGCGTAATCGAAATCGGAGGTGCGGAGGTCTCCGCGCGCGTCAGCCATCGAACAGCAGCGCCTGCCCGCCAGTCGCGGGAGGCGGGGTGATGCCGAATCGCTTGTACGCGTTCGCCGTCGCCACCCGCCCGCGCTGGGTCCGCTCCAGGAACCCCTGCTGCAGGAGGTAGGGCTCGTACACCTCCTCCAGGGTGCCGGAGTCCTCGCCGACGGCCGCGGCGATGGTTCCGAGGCCGACCGGCCCGCCGCCGAATTTTTCGATGATCGTGGTGAGGATCTGCTTGTCCATGTCGTCGAGCCCGAACTCGTCGACGTTGAGCCGGGCCAGCGCTTCCGCCGCAACCTCCCTGGTGATCACTCCGTCGGCCTTCACCTGGGCGTAGTCGCGGACCCGCCGGAGCAGCCGGTTCGCGATCCGCGGAGTTCCCCGGCTCCGCCTGGCCAGCTCGACCGCTCCCTCCGGCGCGATCGGCACCTTGAGGATTCCCGCCGACCGGTTGACGATCTGCGTCAGCTCGTCGGCGGGGTAGAAGCTGAGCCGCTCCACGATGCCGAATCGCGCCCGCATCGGGGGCGTCAGCTGCCCGAACCTGGTGGTGGCACCGACCAGGGTGAACTTTTCCACCGTCATGGGAATGGTCTGCGCATTGGGCCCGTCGGCGATGCGCACGTCGACCCGGAAGTCCTCCATGGCGGGGTAGAGGAACTCTTCGAGCTGGGGACGCAGGCGATGGATCTCGTCGATGAAGAGGATATCGCCCGCGCCCAGGCCGGTGAGCAGGCCGACCAGATCCCCGGGCCGTTCCAGCACCGGACCCGACGACGTCCGCAGCTGTACCCCCATCTCCTTGGCAAGGAGGGCAGCGAGCGTGGTCTTCCCGAGTCCGGGGGGGCCGAAGAAGAGGATGTGATCCAGGGCATCGCCCCGCCCCTTGGCCGCATCGATCGCAATCTGGAGCGAGGCCTTGAGCTTCGCCTGGCCGACGAACTCGTCGAGCCGGGACGGCCGGAGCGCGGCCTCGGCACCGCCCTCGTCGGGCAGCGCGGCCGGCGTGGTAATCTCGAGCCGGCTCAGAGCGCGCTCGCGTTCCACCGCACCGGCCGGGCGCCGGGGGTCACCTCATGCTTTGTGTGGCAGGTGACGCAGCGGTCGACCGTGCGGGTCAGGTCGGCGGCCACGTATTTCCGGTTGGTGGCGCCGCATCGGGTGCATTGCCATTCCGCGGTCACATGCGGCGTGCTGGACAGGGCGATCATCCACGGCCTCCTCGCTGCGTCGTGAGCTGCTTGAGTGCCTGGCGCACCAGCGCCGCGACATCCTGCGTCGTGTCGGCGGTGAGCACCGCGCGAACCGCCTCGTCCGCCGCGGCCGGCGCGTAGCCCAGGGTAACCAGCGCCCGCGCCGCTTCGTCCGCGGGCCGCCCGGCACGGGCCAGAGGTGCCAGGGCAATATCGGCGAACCGGTCGGACAGCTCGACGATCAGTTTTTCCGCCCGCTTCTTTCCGATGCCGGTGACGGTGCTGAGAGCCGCCACATCTCTTCCCTGAATGCTGCGCACGGTCCGTTCCGGGCCCAGCGTCGAGAGGATCGCGAGCGCCAGACGAGGTCCCAGCCCGGTCGCCCCGAGCAACCGCTGGAATATCGTTCGTTCGCTCGTCGAGTCGAAGCCGTACAGGGTCCAGGCGTCTTCCCGGACCACCAGCTCGGTGAACAGCGCGCAGCGCGCGCCGCGAGCAGGGAGTCGCTCGAAGACGCCCAGGGGAACCGTGACTTCGTACCCGATGCCTCCATCGGTCTGAATCACGACCGACTCGGCGTCGCGCTCGGCCAGGGTTCCGCTCACGGTGGCGATCACCGGCGGGCCCCCGGACCGATGCCGAGGAAAAGATGGGTGAGCGCTACCGCCACCGCATCGGCGGCATCGGCGGGCGTCGGCGCTGCGCTGAGCTGAAGAATCTTGGCCACCATGTATCCCACCTGCGGCTTCAGCGCCGCCCCGCGCCCGACCACCGTTTTCTTCACCAGGGCGGGTGAGTATTCGGCGACGGCCACTCCAGCCTGGGCTCCGGCGAGAAGAATGACACCGCGGGCGTGGCCGAGGACCACCGTGGTGCGGACGTTGGTGGCGTAGAAAATGTCTTCGACGGCCAGCACATCGGGGCGGTGCCGCTGGAGCAGCTCGGTGAGGCCCTCGTGGATGACGGCGAGGCGGCGGGACAACGAATCTCCGGCGCGGGTCCGGAACACTCCGCATTCCACCAGCCGGACCGGACGCCCCGCTGTCGTCATCCGCTCGACCACGCCGAAACCCACCGTCGCGGTTCCCGGGTCGATCCCGAGGACCTTCATCGGCAGGGGAGGGTCAGGCTTCGGCCTCCGCGAGCGTCGCCGCGTCGATGTCGAAGTTGGAGGAGACCTTCGAGACGTCATCGAGATCTTCGAGTGTTTCCATCAGCCGGAGCAGCCGGCTCGCGTCGGAACCCTCGACCCGAACCGTGTTTCTGGGCACCATCGCCAGCTCGGCGGATTCGAAGCCGTACTTCCGCGCCTTGAGCGCATCCTGCACCGCGTGGAAGTCGGCCACACTGGTGGTCACTTCGAGCTGCTCACCCTCGCGCGAAAAATCTTCGGCGCCCGCTTCGAGCGCATCCTCGAGCGCCCGATCCTCCGGGTAGCGCCCGGCATCGAGATAGATCACTCCCTTGCGGTCGAACATCCAGGCGACCGAGTTCGACGCGCCGAGATTGCCGCCGTTCCGGCTGAAGGCGTGGCGAATCTCGGCGACCGTTCGATTGGGATTGTCGGTCGTCGCCTCGATGATGATCGCCGCGCCGCCGGGTCCGTAGCCTTCGTAGGTGATTTCCTGATAGGTCTCACCCTCGAGCTCGCCGGTGCCCTTCTTGATGGCGCGCTCGATGTTGTCGCTGGGCATGTTCACGGCTTTGGCCGCGTCGATCGCCGTCCGCAGCCGGGGGTTACCGCCGGGGTCGCCGCCGCCGCTCTTGGCGGCCACGGTGATCTCGCGGATGACTTTGGTCCAGGAAGAGGCGCGGCGGGCGTCGGTGACGGCCTTCTTGCGCTTGATCTGCTTCCATTTGCTGTGGCCGGCCATGGCCCTGGCTCCTCGTAGCGACGCGGAAACATAAGCGTGACAGCCGCTTGCGGCAATCGGTCGAGCCCAGCCGACCCTTGACCCGACGGGGCCCGGCCACTAGTCTCC
>Ga0075419_10003465_pt1 | contig 10105 bp, 5 predicted proteins | sample SoiMetdeltSBSDD3_FD_76900 | JGI IMG/M metagenome (GOLD analysis project Ga0075419, IMG submission 76900) | Bulk soil microbial communities from a Populus tree surrounding site in Tennessee, USA - Soil MetaG P. deltoides SBSDD3 | ecosystem: Environmental > Terrestrial > Soil > Tree plantation... | reverse complement strand
GAAACGCCGGGGCGGTGCCTCGGGCGTGCCCTCGCGTGCATCCTGGTGGCGCTGTCGCTGGGCCTCGCCGCGCCGGCTCATGCGCAGGAGAGTCCCGCGCCCGAGCCCGATCCGGCAGCGGTGGAGCCTGCCGCAGCGCCCGCCGCCCCTCCTTCTGCCGAGCGCACTGCACCCGAGCGCACCGCTTCCGCACGCCCCGCTGCCACGCTGCCCGCGCCCGGCACGGAAGCGGTGGCTCCCGCGCTCTCCCTCAAGCCGCTCCAGGCTCCCGACGACCTGCGTGACGTCCGCGACTGGGTGCAGTGGAAGAACGCGCGGCAGATCGCCGCACTCCCTGCCGAGTCGCGGCTGTTCTATCGCCGCGGTCTCCTGGCCCAGCAGTCGGGTCAGCGTGCGGAAGCGCTCGCCGACGTGCGCGGCGCGATCGAACTGGATCCGTCCTTCGTCCAGCCGCACCTCACGCTGGCCGGCTGGCTCATGTTCAGCGATCCGTCCCAGACGCTCGTGCACCTGGCGGCGATCGTCGAGCACACGCGCCGCGACTTCAACATGCAGATCGACCTGTTCGCGAACCTGCTGGTGATGGGGCTCGAGGCGCTGTTCGCCGGCCTGCTGTTCGCGGGGCTCATCCTGGTATTCCTGCGCCGTGACGAACTGCAGCACCTGATCGAAGAGCAGCTCCGGCTCTGGATCACGCCGTTCACCGCGCACTGGTGGGCACCGGTGATCCTGCTGGTTCCGTTCCTGGCCGGGTTGGGACTCACGCTTCCGGTGCTGCTGTTCCTGGGCATGCTGTGGCCGCGGTTCCGGCTGCGCGAACGCGCGCTCACCGCGGTGCTCGCCGTCGCAGCGCTGGCCTCGCCGTTCGTGCCGCTGCTGCTCGACCGTTTCACGGTCGCGCTGCGCACCGATTCGCGCCCGTTCCACGAAGCGCCCTCGCTGCAGCACGCCGCATGGGATGCCGCGCGGCAGGCGCGGCTCGAGGCCGCCGCGCAGGCGGACCCGCACAATGGGTTCGCCGCGTTCGCGCTGGGCTGGCACTCCCGGCGCGGAGGCCGGCTGGAACAGGCGGAGCAGGCCTACCAGTCCGCGCTGCAGGCGTGGCCCGAGCACTCCGCCGTGCTCACCGATCTCGGCAACGTCGCGGCGATGCGCGGCGACACGGACGGGGCGCTCGAGCTCTACCGTCGTGCGACCACGAGCGACCCGCAGAACGCGGCCGCCCACTTCAACGCCGCACAGCTGCTGACACGCCGCTTCGAGTACACCGACGCGAACCGCGAGCTGCAGCTCGCCTCCGCGATCGACTTCGAGCTCGTCCGGCGCTACCAGGCCCGGGCCGGTGCGAGCGGGCTGCTGCCGCTCGTGGACGTGTGGCCGGGACCACGCACGTTCTGGACCGCACTGCGCGACACGCCCCAGCCCGGTGTGCAGCCGCTGCCGCTGGCGCTTCGCGGTCACATCGAATCGTCGGGCTGGCCGTTCGCGATCGGTGCGCTGGTCGCGCTCGGCGCGGGCATCTGGTTCGGCCGCTGGCTGGAGCAACGGCTGCCGCTGCGCCGCTGCACCAACTGCGAGGTCGTCGTCTGCCGCCGCTGTGCGAAGCGCCGCCGCGAAGCGGCGATGTGCGAGGCCTGCGAGCTCATCGGCGCGGGCGCGGAGACGCGGGAGTTCTCGCGCGTGCTGCTGCTCAAGCACCGCGCGCGCCGCCGCCTGCTGCGCAACGCCGTCGCCACGGGGTTCGCCACGCTCATCCCCGGCTACGGGCTGCTCGCGCACCGGCGCGTGCTGACCCCGGTGCTGCTGCTCACCTCGACCTGGCTGCTCGGCCAGCTCGCGCTGGGCCAGGCCGCGCCGTTCTCGCTGACCGCCCGGCTCGCGCTGCCCGGCAGCGGCATTCCCGGCCTGCTGATCGGCGCCGGCTTCGCGTTCCTCTACGTGTGGTCCATGTTCGGCTACCTGGTGGTGAGCAGCCGCGAGCGCGAGCGCGAAGCCGCGATCGGAGCCGTCGCCATCGGCCGGATCACGCAGTCCACCCGCCGCCAGCCGACGCTGGCCGCCTAGAGGACGGCATGGCCCTCCAGGGCAACCTCCGCGACTTCTCGGCCATGGAGATCCTGCAGCTCGTGGGATCCCAGAAGAAGTCCGGCTGCCTGGTCATGGAGTGGAACACCGAGCGATTCGTCGTCTGGGTCGTCGACGGCCGCATCGTCTCGACGCGCCAGCCCGGCCTGTCGAAGGACGATCCGCTGGCACGCTTCCTCCGCAAATCGCACCGCGTCTCGGACGAGCAGTTCCGGGGCCTGCTCACGATCCAGAAGGAGTCCGGGCGCGACTTCGAGGACCTGCTGATCAAGGGGCAGTACCTGGAGTCCGAGGAACTCTCGATGTTCGTCGAGCGCCAGGTGCTGGACGACCTGAGCCGACTCGTGCGCTGGGAGAACGGCACGTATCGCTTCGACCCGTCCGTGAACTGGCCGAACGAGCCCCTGATCTCGCTCAGCATGGAAGGCGCGATGATCGAGGCCGCCCGCCGCGTGGACGAGCAGAAGCGGTTCGTCGGCGTGTTCCGCGACCCGCACCAGCTGTTGGGCGTGCACGACCTGCCGGACCCCGACGAGCCCCTGACCGAAGAGGAGCGCGAGCTGTTCGGCATCGTGGACGGCCAGCGCACGGTCGCCGAAGTGGTCGCCGCGGCCCCGCTGTCGGAGTACGAGGCGTACGAATCCCTGCATCGGATGCTCGAGTCCAAGTGGATCTCGTTCACCGGCCGCCGCGATCCCGGCCTGACCGTGGCACCGGGCCCGATCCTGCCGCCGCCCCGGCGCGGGCCGCATGGTCCGGCGTGGCTGCGCGAGGGCGCCGTCGCCGTCGCGGTGGTGACCGCCGTCATCCTGGCGAGCCTGTTCTCGGCCTCGCTGGCGGCCATGGGCCAGCCCAGCCTCGAGGAAGACGTCTACGCCGCCGCGCGCGTTCGAGACCTGAGATTGGCGGTGGACCTGTTCGCGCGCGAGCGTGGCGAGTTCCCGCACCGGCTGGTGGACCTCGCGGACGATCGCTGGATCGAGCCGGCCGAGCTGACGATCCCGGGCTACGTGGTCCACTACAAGGTGAACGAGGCCGGCACGGACTACGAGCTCACGCTCACGCCCGACCGCTAGCCCTCACCCGGCCGAGCGCGCGAGGAACCAGCGCACGGCCGCGGCCAGGTCCGCGACCACCGTGTCGGCGCCCGCGCCCGGAGCGCGCTCCTGCTGGGACTCCTCCGCGCCGTGACCGGTGAGCACGAGCACCCCCGCACCGCCGGCGTCGCGGCCCGCCTCCACGTCGATCCACTTGTCCCCCACCATCGCCGAGTGCGCGAGCGAGACGCGAAGATCCTCGGCGGCTTCGCGCAACAGCCGCGTCCCGGGCTTGCGGCAATCACAGCCCGCCTCGGGCGCGTGCGGGCAGTGACGCACGGCGTCCAGCTCGACACCGTCGGCGCGCAGCAGGGCACGCACGCGCGCCATGACCTCGTGCACACGGGTCTCCGGAAACCACCCGCGCCCCACTCCCGCCTGGTTGGAGATGACCACGACGGGATGGCCCTGCGCGCGTGCCGCGCGCAGGGCCTGCGCGGCGCCGGGCAGCAGTGCGACGCCGTCCGGGTCCGAGAGATGGTGGCGCTCCTCGATCAGCGTCCCGTCGCGGTCCACGAACAGCGCTGCGCGATCCGGGCCCGCCGTACGCCGGGCGAGCGCGCGTTCGCACGCGCGCTCGAGCACGTCGGTGTCGGGATGCGTGCTGGGCTCATCCGGCTCGTGCGTGGCAGGCCACAGCGCCAGGCGCTCGCGCTCCTCCTCCGGGGTGAGCGCCAGGAACGCCGTCACCTCCGATTCGGCCAAGATCCCGCTCCCGCCGAGCACGGACCAACCCCAGCGCACGAGCGGGTTCCACGCTCGTCGCGGGCCGGCCTCCAGTTCCAGCACGACCGCGCGAGCGCCCGAGAGCGCGGCCAGCCACAGCGCTCCCGCCGCCGAGGGCCCGCCCACGGCCACATCCGCCTCCCGAGGCTCCCATGCACGACCCGCCGGCCCACCCACGTCCACCAGAGCCGAGCCCGGGGCCGGCCGGCCCGAGACGCTCAGCAGATGCCCGCGCGCGTGCAGGCCCAGTAGCGCGCGCTCGAGCCGGCCGCCGGCGCGCACCGAGGGGGCGTGCACCGCGACCCTCACGCGGCCTCCGCCAGCAGGCGATCGGCCTCGCGCAGCACCCACGCCACGCTCACCGCGTCCAGGCAGCGCGTGCCGATCCGGCACGTGCGCCGCCAGCACGGGGAACAGACCGGCGCACGGTGCAGCACGCGCACGCGCGGACCGCGCGCGGCGGTCCAGCCGCTCGAGGCCGAGCCGTAGATCTGGAGCGTGGGTGCACCGGTCGCCGCCGCGAGGTGCGCGAGCCCCGAGTCATTGCAGAGTGCCAGCCGGGCCCCGGCCGCAACCGCCGTGAGTGCCAGCAGGTCGGTGCGCCCGGCGAGCGAGACTGCCGCGGGTCCCACGCTACTCGCCACCGCAGCACAGGCCGCCGCCTCACCGCTCGTGCCGCACACCACGATCCGCAGGCCGCGCGAGGCCAGCCCCTGCCCCGCGGCCACGAAGCGGTCGCCGAACCACTCCCGCGCCGGGCCGTACGCCGAGCGCGGGCCGAGGATCGCGTACGGCTCGTGCTCGCGCACACCGGCCTCATCGAGCTCGGCACGTGCCGCCGCCACGGCTGCCGGCGTCGGCGCCAGGACCGGCACCGGGACTTCGCGCACTCCCAGGAGCCCGACCAGATCGAGAAACTCGTCACTCAGGTGGCGATCGCCTCGGGGCAGCCGGGTGGGTGCCAGCGTGAGCAGCGCGCGCCGCCACTCGGCCCGGAAGCCCGCGCGCACGCGCGCTCCCGAGTTCCAGGCCAGCCATGCGCTCGAGAACGACGCGGGCAGCACCAACGCCGTCTCGGGCGCCCATGCGCGCACACGCGTTCGGGCTGCGCGCCGGCCGGCCGCGTCCCTCGGCCAGGCCACGCTCTCCTCGAACAGCCCCTCCGATGCGGGCAGCGCCAGCAGCGGCGCCGGTCCGACACCGAGGAAGCGCGCGCTCGGCCAGGCGGCACGCATGGCGTGCAGCGCCGGGCGCGCCATCAGCACGTCACCCAGCCAGTTCGGGATCCGCACCAGCACCCGGGCGGGCGCCACGCGAGCTCCCCTCAGTACGAGCGCGCGAACAGCGCGACGCGGTGACCGGGACGCTCCAGCGACGCGAACGGGGCCAGGTCGAGCGGCATGCAGCGGAGCGTGGCGCCGGTCTTCTCCTTCACCTCCGCCTCGAACGCGGCGGTGCCGTCCCACGGCACGGCCACGAGCCCGCGCTTGTCCGCGCCGAAGTGCGCCAGCACCTCGTCCTTCGACGTGGCGAGCACCGTGTTCGCCGCACGGAATTCCTTCGCCTGCTGGAACAGTGTGGCCTGCACCTCGTCGAGGATCGCCGGCAGCCGGGAGGCCAGCTGTGCCAGCGGGATGCTCTCCTTGGCGCGAGTGTCGCGACGCACGCTCATGACGGCCTGGTTGGCCACGTCACGCGGCCCCACTTCGAGGCGCACGGGCACGCCGCGCATCTCGTACTCGTTGTACTTCCAGCCGGGCGAGTACTGGTCGCGGTCGTCGATGTGCAGACGCACGCGGTCGCCGAGCACGGCCTTGACCTGGTCCAGGAACGCCTTCACCGCAGAACGGTCCTCGTCCTTGCGCCAGATGGGCACGATCACCGCCTGCACCGGCGCGACGCGCGGCGGCAGCCGCAGGCCGGCATCATCGCCATGCACCATGACCAGCGCGCCGATCAGTCGCGTCGTCACGCCCCAGGACGTCTGCCACACGAACTGCCGCTTGCCGGCCTCGTCCTGGTACGTGATGTCGAAGACCTTGGCGAAGTGCTGGCCCAGGTGGTGGCTGGTGCCCGCCTGCAGCGCCTTCCCGTCCTTCATCAGCGCTTCGACCGTGTAGGTGTCCTCGGCTCCGGCGAAGCGCTCGCTGTCGCTCTTCTTGCCCGCGAACACCGGGATCGCCAATTCGGTCTCGATGAACTCGCGGTAGACCTCGAGCATGCGCAGCACCTCCTCGCGCGCCTCCTGCTCGGTGGCGTGCGCGGTGTGGCCCTCCTGCCACAGGAACTCCGTGGTGCGCAGGAACAGCCGGGTGACCTTCTCCCAGCGCATGACGTTGCACCACTGGTTCAGGAGCACCGGCAGGTCGCGGTAGCTCTCGATCCAGCGCGAGTACATGTGGCCGATGATCGCCTCGCTCGTCGGCCGGATGGCGTAGCGCTCCTCGAGCGGCTCGCTGCCGCCGTGCGTCACCCAGGCGCACTCGGGCGCGAAGCCCTCGACGTGGTCGGCCTCGAGCTGCAGCAGCGACTCGGGGATCAGCAGCGGGAAGTATGCGTTCTGGTGCCCGGTCGCCTTGATGCGCCGGTCGAGCTGCTGCTGCAGGTTCTCCCACAGGCCGTAGCCGTAGGGCCGGATCACCATGCAGCCGCGCACCGGCGTGTAGTCGGCGAGCTGGGCCTTGCGGATGACCTCGGTGTACCAGCGGGAGAAATCGTCCGACTGGTCGGTCAGGTCCTCGACGTAACGCTTCTCGACCTCGTTCTCGCTCACGGGTGTCTCCGGGAAACGGCCCCTCGCGGGCCGCGCGACTCGGCGGGTGGGATGCGAACGGCGCAGTCTAGTGGACTTGGGCGCGTCTGGCATCCCGCCCGCCGGCCGCCCCGGTGTCGCCGCGGCTCAGCGCACGACGGCGAACCGGCGCACCGCCTGGTCGGACCCGTGCCGCACGCGCAGCAGGTACAGCCCGGACTCGAACTCCGCCGTCGGGAACACCACCACGTACTTCCCCGCTTCCGCGGGGCCGGCGGCGACCACTTTGCGCAGACGTCCGGTCACGTCCAGGACCTCGATGCGCAGCTCGGCGGAGCCCCGGAGCTCGTAGCGCACCTCCCCGGTCCGCGCCCCCGCCCCGGTGACCACCGCGACGCGAAACGAGACCGGCGCGAGCGGGGGTGGGTTGTCGCGGAACGTCTCGACCGAGATCACCTGCTCCGTCCTGCGCTGGAGTCCGTCTCGCAGCGTGACGCGCAGCACGCAGCTCGTGTCGGCATCGAACGACTGCTCCGCGTCCCGGCCGATCACGAAGAAGCTCGAGTTCGGCCGCCGCCACGCCCGCTCCCACGTGATGTCCGACGGGGCCGCGGCGACGACGCGCGCCCTCCACGTGGCGCGCGAGTGCTGGAGCACCCGCACCGGCCCCTCGACCACCAGCTGGGGCGCGCCGAGCGCGATCCGCCTCGTCCTGCGCAGTGTGTCGCCCCACGGGCTCACGACTTGGAGCTCGAGCAGCGTCTCATCCGAGAAGCTCGCCCGCAGCGTTCGTTCCTCCCCGAGCCACCGCCACTCGCCGCAGGGAACGTTGCGACAGACGATCCGGGAGCGCCACTGGTAACGACCCACCACCTCGCCGCAGCAAGGTTCGGCGCGGAACTCCCCCACCACACCGGGCTCGAGCTGCGTGGGGCCGGAGAAGTCCGCCACCGCCACCCCGCGGATGCCGCGGCGGATCAGCGCGGTGGTGATCGCCAGGCCGTTCCTCCCGCCGTGGAACTCACTGTCGGACTGCAGCAGGGCGTTCGCCAGGTGCCCCCAGGTCGGCACCGGGGGCAGGAAGTCCATCGCCTCGAGCACGAGCGAATCGCAGGTGGTGCCCAGTGCCGAGCGCAGATCCCACAGCGTCGAGGACAGGATCATGCCGTTCGCCCACGCCGACGAGGTCGGAGCCGCGGCGAACGCCAACTGGTCGTAGTGCGCCGCGTTCCAGGGATCGGCGGGCATGTCCAGGCGCGTGCCGCCCTGGGGGAACTGCAGGTAGATCCACTCGCCGATCGCCGGGTCGCCGGTGAGCGCGGCGGCGAAATAGTCGGCCAGTGCCTCGTGCAGCGCGGAGGCCTCGCGGCGCTGGCCCCCCGGTTGGACGTCCTTGGCATAGAGGATCGCGTGCACGATCTCGTGATAGATGAGGTCGTGACAGCGCGCCGCATCCTGCGTGAAGCCGGCGATGGCTCGGCCGAGGTGAATGAAGCGCCCGCTCGTGATCGCCACGTTCGGCTCCAGTGGAGAGTTGACGCGCACGATCAGCGATTCCGGAGGGCCAGCGTAGCCAAGGCCCGCCATGAAGCCGTTGAGGAACCGGTCGGCGTGCCAATACGCGTTCACCTGGTCGAAGCCCGGGTCCTCGGGCGGAAGGCGATAGTCGCCCGGCGCGATGGGCGAGACCTTGGGTCCCAGCTGATCCTCGATCGCCAACGCGTGACTCGCGAGCCCCTCTGCCGGGAGCAGGCGCTCGAGCACCACTTCGGCAACGGCTTCGCGTGGGTCGGTGGGGTACGCCAGGCCCACGGCGCGAGCCACGCCCAGGTCGAGCTCGAGCACGCTGCCCTGCGCGGCACTCACCCAGGCGCGCACGGGCAGGCCGCCCGCACGTTCGAGGGTCACCTCCCACGCCAGCCGGTCCGCGCCCGCCACACGCCGGATCACGAGTTGCGCCGAACCGCTGTGACGCGAGAGCGTGCTACCCATCGCGTCCGCCGCGACGGCCAGTGCCCGCTCCCGGCTCACGCTGGGCCGGGCGGCATCGGGTACCACCGATCCCAGCGTGGAGGCGATCGCGCGCAGTTCGCCCTGCGGCGAGACCACGGCCCGTGCGGCCGCGCCCGAGACCGGGATGCCCCGCCAGGTCTGGCGGAGCGTGACACGCGTGCGGCCCGCCGCGAGCCGCTCGACCGGGTCCACGACCAGGTCGTCGTCCGCCAGGTCCAGCCCGAACGCCGTGGCCGCCGACAGCACCCACGCGCGCGCGCCCTCGGCCGCCAGCGCACCCTGCCCGACGGGAACGCTAAGCCCTCGCAGCGCCTCGATCGCACCCGAGCCCGGCGCGGTCACCACGACGGCGCCCGCGGGCAGGGCATCGGCGAACTCGCGCACGGCGTCGCCAGGAGCCGCGAGCGCTCGCGAGCCACTCGCGAAGGCCAGCACCAGCCCCCAGCGGGTGACGCACGCGGTGAGACGGGAACGGATCATCGGGTGCTGGGTACCTGCTCGGTCAGGGCTCGGTACGCCCGGTCCCGGCGAGCATGTCAGGCGGAGGGCTCGCCGCGCAAGGACTGCGTTTGGCCCGCGAGGCGCGCCATGACCTCGGCCAGCACTTCGGGCACGCCGATGCCCGTCATGCAGGCGTGGTGGCCGAGCGGGCAGCGCTCTCGGCCATGGAGCGTGCACGGCTGGCAGGAGAGGTTCCGGCACAGCACGGCATGGCCGTCGCCCGCGGGTGCGAAGCCCAGCACCGGGGACGTGCTCCCGAACAGCGCCACCACGCGCAGCCCGCGAGCTGCGGCCAGGTGCATGAGCCCGGAGTCGTGCGTCACCGCAACACTCGCCGCGCCGATCGCCGCGGCCGCTCGCTCGAGCGAACCCGTGAGCCAGGCCGCGTGCGACGCGCGCTCGACCCGTGCGCAGAGCGCGGGCCGCGCCGCGCGCTCGGCCGGCGTGGTGACCAGCAACCTCGCCACGCCGGCCTGCTCGAGCTGCTCGTCCAGTTCCACCCAGCTCGCCTCGGGCCAGCACTTGGTCGCGTGGCGCGCGCCCGGGCACAGCGCGACGCGGGGTCGGTCGCCCGCGAAGCTCCACGCCTCGTTCCGGCCCCAGGCCTCTTCGGCCTCGCCGAGCGTGACGCGCGGCAGGCCCGCGGGCGCGAGTCCCAGCCGGGCCAGCGTCTCGCCGTAGCGTTCGATCGCGTGCGGCAGTGGGCGCGGGCGCGTCCAGCGCGCGTGCACCCAGCGCGCGCGCTCCAGCCGGCGCGAACGCACGCGCAGCACCGGGGCCCGCTGCCGGAACGAGAGCAGGCGCGTGCGCAGGCTGTCGTGCAGGTCCACGATCAGGTCGCAGTCCTCGAGCTCGGCGCTCATCGAGACCAGGTCCTCGAGTTTCCGCGCGTCGCGTTCGAGCGCGCGCACGTGCTTGAGGGCCGGGTGCG
>Ga0075419_10003459_pt1 | contig 10125 bp, 10 predicted proteins | sample SoiMetdeltSBSDD3_FD_76900 | JGI IMG/M metagenome (GOLD analysis project Ga0075419, IMG submission 76900) | Bulk soil microbial communities from a Populus tree surrounding site in Tennessee, USA - Soil MetaG P. deltoides SBSDD3 | ecosystem: Environmental > Terrestrial > Soil > Tree plantation... | reverse complement strand
CTGAAAACGTCTCACTCTCAGTGAGGCGTTTTTATTTAGGTCCGCACGCGTGTAAGGAATTTGACATGTGGCTATTGCCGCGACAGCCGTTTTTCGGAAATTGCAAAAATTTTTTCTTACACCACCCACACCGACCAACAAACCGACACGCAAACGGGCGTCCCTTCACCCAACAATCGGCAATGGTGTATGATTAGGCAGGCGAGCCGCAGATTGGTGCGCTTGGCTTGGCGGAAAAACTTCCTTGTGGCAAACGCAGAATAAAGATAAGAAAGAATTTGTCGCAAAAAACTCGACAGTAATCATTGCGGGGTCAGCGGCATCATGGATCGGCACCTTTGTCGTAGTTGGGCTCAGAATCCTCGCAGTGAAGTTTCACCTTAAGCTCCCCCTCCCTTAAACAAAAAAGGACTGACTTTTGCTGTCCAGTCCTTTATTCGACATCATGTTTATTACGGGGTTGGCGTCACTTCCACTTCACTTACGGCGTGACCAGCATATACAAAAACAGGTTCTCCAGAGATATCTGCTGAGTGACCCTCGGGGACTAATTTTCGATTGATGAGAACGTCATATAACAACGAGTTTTGCGGATCATCCCCGCCAAAAATATCGGTGCCTGATGTCATCGCCTCATAAGAACTCAAATCCAATCCCGCATTGCGATCAGGCTGGTCAGGATTATGGCAGGAGATACATCCGATGGAGCCGTCATACCAGATACTATTTTCGACAAATAAGGGTTGTACATCTTCCGCGAATGTCCCTTCACAGGGCTGACCATTTACATCTGAGAATGGGAATACTTCAGTTTCTGGATGTCCTGCCGAAACCCAAGCACCAACCAAATCTGTTGCTCCAACCAGACATTCATCAAACTCCGTCATGCCTGGGCTGGATTGAGGGTTAGCATTCGCAACTGGAATCAACGTAGGGACAGACGTGCGGACCACGATATGCGCAGCTTGATTACATGTCAAAGTAAAACCACAAGACGAGATATAGATAACGCTGAACCAAAATCCGAGCGTTAAAAAGAACAATATCAGGCTTCCATAAATCATTCTACGAACATCATTCATAACTATGTTCCTCGCCTATTCCGATGCTTTCAATGTTCGAATGAAGTTAACCACATCCCATCGCTCTCGAACGGTCAAGTTTTCATTGAGAGGAGGCATACGCCCTTTTATACCATTCGAGATGGTAAGGAAGAACGAACCATCACTCTTCGATTGTACGAGTTCTGAGCTGAGATTTGCGGGTTTATTTTTAAGGAACGGCGCAATCGGACCTCTACCTAAGCCTGTAGGTCCGTGACACATTTTGCAATTGATGGCGAAAAGTTCGGCGCCACGTGCGAGAGAGGCCTCGTCAGCCTCGACAGGATTTTCGGGCACACCCATGCCTGGAATCGAGATCGCTCCTTCAATCGGTATCGAGTTCTCGGGAGGAGGGAGCGGATGTTCCATGGGACGATAAGCTGGCTGGATCTCCATGAAGGAGGGCCACTCAAGTTTTATGATGTCATAGGAAAATAACAACATAACTCCGAATAGAAACCCAAGTGTTAGAAAAACCCAGAATAGTTGCCGGAGTAGTCTCATAGCTGTTGGGCCTCCACAGGCTTCACAGATTCGGCGCCCAATTTGCTTAGAGCATCCACAAATTCCTCCTGGTCATGCGATGGGGCCTTGAAGAAGACTCCGATTTTGCCGTCGCTGATCTCCGGTACATACTCCAGTGGTCGATAATTGGGAAAATAACTATCCAAAAACACGCCCAAGAATGTGGCAAGAAGGGCAAAAAGCATGGTCATCTCGAAAAGGAGGATCATACCAGGTGGAATCGGTGTAATGTATTGTCCTCCCACAGGAACTGAGTATAAGTATGGCGTTCCGTAGTTCAGAAACGCTCCAAAACAAAAACCCGCCACCGCGCCGCCCAACGCCAGCCGTGAGACATTGGTCCAGGGATGCGGACGCCCAAGGATCCTGTACGCGACAGGTACACCAGAAATTACATTGATATTTTCATCTGGAACACCCATCTCATGAAGTTTGTCGATGGCATCCGCAGCGGGGTCGATTTCCTCAAAGAGAGCTAGTAAAGTCGAATCAGGCATGTTTGCTCCGCTTATTCAAACTCAGTGATGGTTGGAAGGTGAGCTTTGCCAACCTTACGCAGGGAATGCGTCATTTGTCCCTCCTGCACCTCCCAAACCGGGATCAATGGGATGAGGCGCGAGGCAGCCAGGTAAAACAGCAGGAACAGGGAAAAAGTGCCAATCGTAAGAAAAATTTCAATGCGCGGTTGGTACAGTTTCCAAGTAAAGGGCATGCGGTTGATCGTGAGCATAACCGGAATAATGAGATAACGCTCCCAATACATGCCCAGATTGATCAACAAACCGATGAGGGCAAGCAGCCACGGAGTCTGGCGTATTTTTTTATTCCACAGGGTGAGAGCAGGTATTGCAAGATTAAAGAGCAGCAACTGATAGAACATCCACGCCATGGGACCTTCTTCCAGCCAGTGCAGGAGGGCGTCCGTCCATTTGTCGCCGCCATACCACTGAACGATGTAATCGTTGAAAAAGAAGTAGGTATATGCAAAGGTAACGATCAGCATCAATTTGCCAAGCGCGTCGAAATGCTCCTTGCGGATGAAGTAGTCCATGTGCTTCATCGTGTAGCGCATGATGAACAGTACAACTGCCACGGCACCCATACCCGAGTGCAGCGCGCCGAGAACGAAGTAGGGGCCAAACACCGTGGAAGACCAGCCCGGGCGCATGGCCATGGCAAAGTCCCATGACACGATGGTATGCACGGAGAACATAACAGGGATGATGGCGAAAGCAAAGATGTTCATTGCGGTGGTAAGGTGACGCCATTCGCCTTCGGTGCCGCGAAAACCCAGCGCCAGTATCTTAAACCATGTCTTCCGCCAGCCGGTGGAGCGGTCGCGCGCCATCGCCAAATCTGGAATTAAAGGTAGGAACAGATACATGGTACTACCGAGAACATAGGTGGTGATTGCAAGAAGATCCCACATGAGCGGTGAATGAAAGTTTGGCCACAATTGCCGTTCATTCGGGATTGGAAAGAGCCAATATGCAAGCCAAACACGTCCAAGATGCATGAAGATGCTTGCTCCAGCCTGGATCAAGCCAAAGGTCGTCATCAACTCAGCTGCACGCGTGAACGGGCGTCGGAATTCAGCTTTCATCACGCGCAGGATGGCTGAGATGAACGTTCCCGCATGGCTGATACCGATCCAGAAAACTGTATTCACAAGAAAGATACCCCAATAAGATGGGCGCATCACGCCAGCGACCCCCAAGCCATTTGCGATCATATATCCCCACGCATAGACGAAACAAGTGGCAACCAGAAAGGCGAGAATACCAAACACCACCCAGAATCTCCAGGATGTCGTCATCATGGATTCCATCACCATCGCGTTCATTTCACCGCGCGGCTTGGGGTCAAACATCAAATACTGGCGCGGATCATGTTCTTCTTCGTGGTGGGCTTCATGCCCTTTTTCAGCGCCGCCGAAATATTTGGAGGTAACAGCCATATCCTAACCTTCCTTGAGATAGGTGATGCGCGGCAGGGTATTGAGTTCTTCCAGGTGCTGATAACCCCGCTCCTGCTGAGCCAGTTGACTCACCAAAGTCTCAGGGTCATCAACGCGCCCAAATGTAATAGCATTTGCAGGGCAGGCCTGTGCACAAGCGGTGTTAAATTCACCATCTTCCACTTCGCGTCCCTCAGATTTTGCTTTGTCTTGCGCCTTGTGAATACGCTGGATGCAGAAGGTGCATTTTTCCATTACACCACGGCGACGAACGGTTACATCAGGATTGAACTGGTTATGCAACGGAAAAACCAGTTGACCGTCTATCTCATTTGCATGAAATGGGTTTATGTGATAATCCCGCCAGTTGAAAGAGCGTACCTGATAGGGGCAGTTGTTCGCGCAATAGCGCGTGCCTACGCAACGGTTATAGACTTGCAGGTTAAGTTGTTCCGCATTACTGTGTGGCGTAGCAAAGACTGGGCACACTGGTTCACATGGGGCATGTCCGCATTGCTGACAGAGCATGGGCTGAAAGCCACCCTTCACTTTAACTTCCGGATATTCACCCTCCCAAAATCGCTCGATACGGATCCAGTGCTGGGTGCGCCCGTAGCCTGCATCTTCCTCACCAACATGGGAAAGATTATTTTCCATTGCACACGCGGCAACACAGGCCTGGCATCCTGTACAAAGATCCTGGTCAATGGTCATGCCCCACTTACCAGTAGCTTCATCTGCGATGGCACCTTTCGCGCCCATATTATTAAGGTCTATACTCAAACTCATACTTTGCTCCTCTAAGGATGTTCTTCGCCCATACCTTCGCCATATACACCGATTCGGCTTTCAAGACGTGAAAGGGACTGCTTCCTGCCAGTTTTCTCAACTTTGACCTTCATACCTGCAAAGGCCAGATCTCCTGCTTCATTGAAATGTGCGCCAAGCAGATTAGCCGGATTCGCACCGCGCCCCTGGGCATATCGACCGTATGCGGTGTGGCCCTGTCCAAATGGCATGGCAATCACTTCCGGATGAATAGCCGGGTACAGGTACACGGACGCTTCCACCTCTCCAGCTTCGCTGATGATTTTCACAACATCATCATTTTCAATACCAAGCTCATGTGCCGTCTCAGGGTTGATCTCGACCCAGGTATTCCACATTACTGTTGTCGTGGGGTCAGGTAGTTCCTGCAACCAGGGTTTGTTCGCACCTGCTTCACCTAATGTCGGTGAGATGAATGGAAGGAAGAAAAATTCACCTTCGCCTGCAAACTGGGCCGGCTCAACCGTCAGGTTTGTTCCTAGTGCACTTGCTGCAGAAGGTGATACAGAGTCAGATGTTGTTTTCCACCAGCCGCCATGTTGCTGGAAGTATGCAGTGAACGTATTGATTTCAGGTGCAGAGAATGAACCATCAGCCTGTCCAACCAACGCGGCAAATTTGCTTTGAAGGAATTCCATTTCGTCTTTGAATGGCAATACTTGTGACGCGGCCAACAGCACATCCGCAGTCGCACGCGTATCGTAATTTGGCGAGACAACCGGCTGCGCGCCCGAAAGTACGGATTGTGTTACACCGGTGGTCACCCGTTGATAGCCCCATGATTCGAGGCCGTGATGATCTGGGAAAACGTAATCAGAGGCAAAAGCTGTTTCATCGGGGAAGGTTGCAAATGAAATGACTGTTTCAACATTTGCTAGCGCTTCAGCAAATCCCAAAGACGTAGGCAATTCAAAGACCGGGTTTATGCCATGTATAAACAAAGTCTTGATCTCACCGCTATTCATACGACCAATAAAATCGGTCATTTCCTGTGCGCTTGCAGGACTGTGATACACATCTTGATTTGGTGAAAGCGGAGAAAGCGAAACTCCACCTGGCTTACCAACATTATCGTTTAACACATTGAAAGCCAAAATAGCTTCTGCGATCTGCAGTCCATTGCTCAACCCCAATGCACCACCTCCAGGAACGGCAATTGGGGTGAATGCTTCTACTACCAGTTGAGCAATATGCTCCAACGTTTCCAACCGTACACCAGCCTCAGAGATGACAGTGTTTAAATCAACCGTCTCGAAGGCAACCGGCATCTCGCCACCTTTTGCTTCAGCTACTAACCTGCCAATGGCAGCGACAACAAGACCCTCCGTACCCGGATGAATTGGAATCCACTCATCTGCTTTGGCAGCGGTTTGTGACATCCTTGATTCAAATTGGATGAAATATCCGCGTATCTTGGGGTTTCCACGGCGCATCTGTGCATACGCTCGGCTATAAGCAACAGGAGAGAGCCAGGTCTCAAGGAAATTGGCGCCGAATGAAAGGACAAGATCTGAATTGCCAATATCAAAGAAAGGCATCGCAGCCTGTCCAAAAAGATCCTCGGTTGCCTTGCTCAACGTGGCACGCGCTTCGAATATACTGGATGCACCAAAACGAATCGGGGCGGCGGCGCCAATGGAATTGGCCAACTCAGATGAAAGATCAAAAAGATGATCCGGAGCGGTCCCCAGGAGGAATGCAACACCAGCAGACGCTTGGAGCGCATCGGCCACAACCTGAACGGCCTCGTCCCAGCTCAGATTCGGCGGTGCATCTTGAAAATTGGTGTCGTAAAGTCCTTCACCCCGGGCATGTTTAAGTGGACCTCGAACGCGATTCGGGTTATATAAACCCTGTAACGTGATTTGCCCACGAGGACAGGTCTTGCCGAGATTCACTGGGTGATTTGGATTGCCCTCCACTTTGATCGCGCGTCCCTGCATGGTGCGGACGATGAGACCGCAGCCAGCCGCACATTCGCGGCATGTGGTGGCGTAATACGTGCTCAAGCCATTGTAGGTATATTCGGGCATTTCCATATAGGGTTCGCGTTTGATATAACGTGAAGCCGGCCCACAACCTGTTAACACAGCGGTGGTTGCCGCACCCACAGTGGCAAGTTTTAGAAAATCACGCCGGGAAATATTTTCACTCATGATCTATTCCTTTTCACCCGGTTTAATAATGACATGTGCCACAGTCCGTGAGCTTGATCAGCTTCTCAGGCTCATTGGCATGTCTGGTTTTGTGACAGTTCAAACACCAGCCCATGTTGAGAACTTGCGGATTTTGTGCGATCTCAACCTTAGTCATATCACCATGACAGTCTTCACAGTTCAACCCGGCTGCAATATGCGGACGATGTGTAAAATGCACAAAATCAGGCACCTGCGCTACAGGCACCCATTCAATAGGTCTGTTATTCTGAACATAATCAACTAAGACAGCCAGCTTTTCACTAGTAAACGTTTTTTCCATTTGCTGATGACACCCCCAACACTTTGTTTGAGTCGGCAAGCCAGGCGAGGGTCCCCGTAACGCACCCGGGTGACAATACAAACATTGGATCCCCAACCCCACATGCAATTTGTGTGTAAATTCAATTGGCTGGTCAGGCGGTACCTGGGTTTGGTAAATCCCGAATGCTGCGAGGCTGAAGAAAGTTAACGCAGTGATCAGCACAGCGATTCGTCCCATTGGACCCATCACCCATTCAATGAAATTCCTGATCATGCAGGCTCCTAAGGCAAGGTTTGTTCGTGAAATAATGCACGAGTATTATAATCAATCAGATCTGATTTGTAAACTTCAAACAAATATCAAGAACGAGCCATACATCAACAAGGAAATCATCTTGCAGTACAAATACAAGACTCGTCCCAATCACCTTTTACAACGACCGGGACGAGTGAATAGATGCAAATCTTAATGCGTGAACTTCAAATCATTCTCCTCATATAATTGCCGCGCCCTGCTTGCCGCAACGCGGGCATTATACTGCAAAAGCACATGTAAGTACATACAGGTGCTGAGATATTGATTGAATCGCTGCATGTTATACTTGAAAAAATTATGAAAAAACTTAGGCGATCCACGACTGTGTTAGGGATAGGCCTTATGATTGCACTTTTTAGTGCGGCATTGACATATGTCACCCCACCCGCAGCGATGCAGTTGGACTTTCCGGCCGCGGCCTTTTTTCAGCAACCTACGTCAACACCACAAACACAGGATATTTCAGAAATCGGGTCGACAGATGGGATTATCGTTTTGGGCGGTGTTATCGTTTTGATTGTGCTTGTGCCCATTTTTCTTTATAGAAAATCCTGGATGCACACATCTTCATCATAAACTAATTCAGGGCGAAGAAGTTTTCCAATTCCGCGCCTTCTCAATCCGTTCACCTAGCGGGGGATGAGAATAGAACATGAACACTACCCACTTTTCTGGATCTATCTCCCCAAGATTTTGATTTGCCAGCCGCGTAAATGCGGATGCGAACGCTTCATTCTTACCCGTTGACTGCAACGCGTAATCATCAGCCATTTTCTCCCTCCAGCGTGATACCGCGTTGCTGATCGGCATGGTGACCAGTCCATACACGCCAAATATGAGACTCAGCGCCGGGAATGCAGCGATATCGGCAGGAGAGTTAAAGCCGAAATAATCGATTGCCCAGTTCAAAGCCAGAGAAGCAATATACAAACTAAGGGTCGTGCTGATCGCGCCAAACGTAATCAATAACGGAATATCGCGGTGGACATGATGTCCCAATTCGTGCGCGAGAACGGTTTCGATTTCTTCGGTTGAAAATTCATTGATCAACGTATCGCCCAATACAATTCGCCGCGTATTCCCAATCCCTGTTAACGCGGCGTTGGCAGATTTCGTCCGTTTGGACATGTCAAACTTGAAGACGCCACGCACTTTTGTATTTGCGCGCCTGGCTAATGCAAGCAATCGCTCTGCAAGCTCTTTATGTTCATCGCCAAGCGGCACATATTTATTAAAGATCGGTGCGATGAGAATCGGCGCAAGGTTCGAAAGCAAAACCGTGAAAACCAACATCCCGGCTGCCGCCCACAGCCACCACAAATCGCCGGTGACGCGCAGGGCAAGGTAAAGTAGTTCGAGCAGGATCAGGCTGAGGGGCGCGCCGATCGCCAATCCCTTGAGCTGGTCAATCATCCAGTCTCTAAAAGTCTGATTCGATTGGCCGAAGCGATGCGGCAGGACAAATCCGCTGTAATAGCCGAGGGGAAGATTGATGATGGAATAGATGCCACCAAAGACTGCGACAAATAATGCGACAAGTATCCATTCGTTGCTTGTGAACGTCGCAAGCCAGTTACGGAGTTCAACCGCCCATCCAAAGAAAAGCCATGCGAGTGCATATACAGCGCTGAAGATCGTATCCACCAGCCATAGACGTCGGCGTATGCGAGCATATTGCTTGGCTTGTTTTTGTCGTTCAGGGTCGAGAGTAGTCATTTTGGATTTTCGATTTACGATTGTTTTTGCGCTGAGCGGAGGGTCAAGCGATAGCGTGACCGGTAGACGAAGCGCGATGCTACTTAACTATTTCCGCTGCAAGCAACGCGATGATTTCATCCGATTTCATCACCTTGCCATAAGCCTTTAACGCAGCGAGAAACGCTTTGTGGACATGTTCCGCTGGGATAATCGTATCACCATATTTTAGGTCACGGGTCGCGCATGCATCTTCGGCGATGATCACCTGAAAACCCAGATCTGCAGCGGCGCGGGCAGTTCCATCCACGCACATGTGAGTCATCATGCCTGTGATGATCACGCGCTCAATTTCCCAATTCTTCAATAGTTCAAGCAAATCAGTATTCAGAAAAGAATTGACCTCATGCTTATAAACAATTGGTTCACCTTCAAAATGCGCAACCGAATCGTGAATATCTGAACCGCTGTCGCCTTTGATGAAGAAGGTAGCATCTGGTTCGAGCGAAATATGTTGAATGTGAACATGATGGCCACCCTGCTCGCGGAAACACTGCAATATCATGTATGATTTTTGAGCGGCTTCCAGCGGGTTTACAAGCGGATGCTTCCCACCGGGAAAGTAGTCGTTTTGGATGTCAATGACAAGAAGGGCTGTTTTCATGATGGATACTCTATAAGTTCAACAATTTCTCAAAGTATAGCCGAAGATAGGATAATTCGTGAAATCCGCTTATTCGCTGAACACTTCCACCAGGCGCAAGTACAGGTGTTCGCGTTCCAAAATGTGTAATGGAGTTCTAGCGCAATAGCTTAATGCAAAAGAGACCGACACTGCCACGGCTGATCGGTCTCTTTTCAATACTCTAATACTATACACTTAAATCACATCTTGTGGCGTTCGCTGACTTCTTTTTCCCTCGACATTGCTATTTGCTAGCGCCTTCCTGACAAAGTCATTCGCAACTGAGGCTGCAATCGAAACACTCTGGTCACCGCCGACAATCATGGCATTGATTCCAATCACCTCACCATTTGCGTTGACTAACGGTCCGCCGGAGTTACCAGGGGCAAGAGGCACATCGGAGCGGACGATCGGCAGCTTATCGCCGCGGCGGTTTTGCGCGGAAGTCAACGCGCTGATAATCCCACGCGTGACCGTATTGCGCTGCCCCCACGGGTGGCCAAAGGCAAAGACCATCTCACCCACCCGCGGCGAACCGGAGACAGGCTTGAGTGGAG
>Ga0075419_10003455_pt1 | contig 10129 bp, 8 predicted proteins | sample SoiMetdeltSBSDD3_FD_76900 | JGI IMG/M metagenome (GOLD analysis project Ga0075419, IMG submission 76900) | Bulk soil microbial communities from a Populus tree surrounding site in Tennessee, USA - Soil MetaG P. deltoides SBSDD3 | ecosystem: Environmental > Terrestrial > Soil > Tree plantation... | reverse complement strand
TATGTAAAACCAATTGGTGAAGATGCAGAACTTGAGTTGGGTTACGATGGTAATTTTCTAAATACACTGATCGATTTTTTTGTAGAGAAATATGATACAATGCAACAGATATTTGTAAGAGATGCTTCGGTGTCCAATCTTTTTCTTTATAAAGAAGCATTACAGGCGATCTATGGAACTTATGAAAGAACCATTGCGGATTTTAGTTTCAATGTTGGGCTAAGAGCAGAAGCCGCTTATACCAATAGCATTTTGAAAACGATCAGCAGTAATGTGCGGAATAATTATTTTCAATTGTATCCAACCATTCATCTTGCTTATAAAAGGGAGAAAGGAGAGTGGCAGCTTAACTATAGCCGCAGAGTGAACCGGCCCGACGCTGACGAACTCAATCCATTCCCTGAGTATTTGGATCCGCTGAATTTACGTGCAGGTAACCCCACACTAAAACCTGAGCTTATTCACTCAATTGAGTTCGGCTATCAAATAAATCGAAAACACTTTTCATTTGTTCCGAGTCTTTACTATCGTTATAAGTATAATGGCTTCACGACAGTCACAAAGGCGCTGAATGATTCAGTTCTTTTTACAACAAGGGAAAATTTATCAAATGATCAGTCTGCGGGACTGGAACTGATCTTTTCTACAAAAGCATTAAAATTTGTCACAGCTAATCTTAATTCCAATATTTTCTATAATACTATTGATGGGGCCGCGCTAGGTGGAAGCGGAAGGCAATCGATTTTTACCATGAGTACTAATTTCAATGCGGTTTTCACAGTTACGAAAACAACTATAGTTCAGTTAACAAGCATCCATCGTTCTGCGCGGCCAACAGTGCAGGGTAAAATTTATCCAACATTTGTAATGAATATCGGTGCACGACAGACTATGTTCAATAATAAGTTGTCAATCACCTGTACGATCTCTGACCTGTTTAGAACACAAGAGCAAAGAACATTATTGCAAACAAATTCTTTCAGGCAGAACAGTTACAACCGCCGTGATGCAAGAGTATTTTATTTAGGACTGAGTTATCGCTTTGGTAATTCAGCTAAAAAGCAACAGGAGGAAAAATTGCAGTTTGATGATAATTTGTAAGATCTGAATTAGGGCAACAAATTCATTGCCATAAACTTCTCTCTCAATTTATCAAAGGTTTTTGAGGCTTATGAAAGGGCTACCGGTTATACTTTTTAGAATGATTTTTTATAAGCGGCAGTTGTCATGCAAGGCAGCTGGGTATTTTTGAAAATAGGTGATGAGGAATGATGAAAATGCTTCTTTTAAAACTTCATAATCTTACATGATGCACGCAAATAAAACAAGACTTCGAATTGGTCTCTCTTTGATCATTCTATTTTCTTTATTCATGGCGCCTGCAAACGGTTTCGGCCAATCAAAGGATGAGAAAAAAATTTTGGCTGTAATGAGACTCGAAGAAAAATACTGGAGCGCCGGTGATATTGAGGCGTATGTAAGTCTTTATGCACCGTCTGATTCTACCCGAATGATATTAAGTAAAGGCACAGCGTATGGAAAGGATAGTATTCTTGCATTTTATAAAAAATATTGGCCAAAAGAAAAAATGGGAACACTCGTATTGGATGGCGAACGTATGGAAAAACTTTCAGGAAAATATTATTATGTTACGGGCTACTTCCATGTAATTTATCCTGATGGAAAAACTATAAATGGACGCTATTCAAGCCTCATGAAAAAAATAAAAGGTAAATGGTATTTGTACACTGATCATTCAGGTTAATAAAAATTTACGCGATTCTCTATATCAGCCTAATCCTGTTGCCGCTGGTAGAAAATGAAGCTTTGTCTTTGTTAAATTATCAATTATTCAAATGCTTATTTGATGATTTGCAGCAAAGGAACATTTATTTAAGGTTTGAAAGCGGGATATATCAGGGAAAAAGCTTAGCTTTATTGTAATTACGGTTGTAGTCCCCAGGCAGTATTCTATTAATTTATTTTACTATCTCCGTTCTCAACTGTTTGCTTTTATTTTAATTTATCACTCATGTTATTTTCAAAAGAACACCTAAGCGGAGTTTACAATTGGCTGCCGCAGCCTGAAATACCTGTTTTTGATGGGCAGCCAAGTCGTCGCCTCTTTGACCGTTGGAATGGTAACCAGGTGTTATTTATCATTAATCTTTTACTGCAAAACACTGGAAGTTCCTCAATTGAAGATGGAAGAAAAATAGAGGAACTTATTATTAACAAACTGCCTTTTGACTCGAGCAGTGAGCTAACTGTATTTCACTGGCTGCAGAAACAGATGTTGGTCAGTGCCTGATGAAAACGATTATTAAGTTCTTAATTACTCTTAGACCGATATAGTGTCCAATATCGTTTAAACAAAAAAGGACGATCTAAGATGGCTTTTATAGATGAAGTATTACATACTCCGGCCTATGGCTGGAAAAATGAACATGGCGAATTGATAAAACCAACTCGCAAAGAATTATTCCGTGAATTTTTTTCCCGCATTAATATTTTTAAGTCAAAAAAGAACTGGATATCGTTTATCGGCTGGTTCATGATCCTGTGCATGCTTCCTTTTTGTTACTTTTTCTTAGTTCACTATTTCTCGTTGCCATTGCTGGCAGTCTTTCTTGTGTACACAATGATTATTATGGGCACGCATGGCACCATTTGGTTCCATCGTTATTGTACGCATAAGTCGTATACCTTCCGCCACCCAATATGGCGTTTCATTACACAAAATCTGGTTATTAAAACGGTTCCTGAAGAAGTTTACGTGGTATCGCATCATGTTCATCACGCTAAGAGCGATGAGCCGGGTGATCCTTATAATGCCCGCGCAGGTTTTTGGTATTGTTTTCTTGCAGAAACGAATCACCAGGGTATAAATAAAAATCTGTCTGAAAAGGATTATAAACGGGCCGCGCATTTTATGAAACATACCGGTGTGGAAATAAATTCATATGCAGAATATAAGGCATGGGGTTCAATAGCATCTCCATGGTACACAGTAGCATTGTGGTTTGGCAACTGGACGTTTTGGTATTTGGTGCTTTACTTTATCGGTGGTCATAGCCTTGCCTGTACTCTTTTCACCGGGGCCATGTTCTGGTTTGCATTAGTAAGAATATTTAACTATACCGGTCACGGCAAAGGAGAAGATAAACATGTAGACGGACTGGATTTTGACAGGAGCAACTTATCGATCAATCAATGGCGGCCAGGTTTTTTTGCCGGTGAGTGGCATAACAATCATCATCTTTATCCCGCCAGTGCAAGGGCCGGTTTTCGGCGCTGGCAACTGGATCTGCCCTGGATATATATTTATGTGCTATATAAATTGGGAGCAGTAAAGTCCTTTCATGATTCAACTAAGGAATTTTTGCAAAAATATATGCGCCGGGAAAAACATTCCCCTGCCGTCTCAGGTTCTCTAGAACCAGTATCTACCAAGTAAATTCAAAAAAATATCATTGGTATAAATGTATCATGAAAAATAAATATTCATGAAAGCATCAACTATAAACGAATTAAAACAAGAACTGGTAAATACACCGGCTGCCACACTTGTCGAGCTTTGCCTCCGACTGGCACGATTTAAAAAGGAAAACAAAGAACTACTTACTTACCTGCTTTTCGAAGCTCACGACACATCAGCCTACATAAAGAGTGTAAAACAAGCAATGGCTGAACAACTTGCAGATATTAATAAAAGCAATGTGTATTATATTAAAAAAACATTGAGAAAGATTCTTCGAACTGCAAAGAAATATATCCGCTACAGCGGTCTTGCCATGGTAGAAATAGAACTGCTCATTTATTTCTGTGAGCTTATGCGCGATTTGAATGTTTCGATAAACAAGAATCCTGTTCTTTTCAATATGTATCAGGGCCAGTTGAAAAAAATAAATAAAGCCTTGTCAGGACTGCATGAGGATCTGCAATACGATTATTTGAAGTCGATAAAAAAATTAGCGATCTGAAATTTAAGCTCTCAAATTTCAAATAAATTTAGTTCTTTAAGATCTTAAATTCCACTCTTCGGTTAAGTTGCCTGTTCTCAGGGTTATCGCTACCATCAGCATTTGAATTTGGCGCTACCGGCACAGTTTCACCATATCCGTGTGAAATGATCCGGTTTGAAGCGATGCCCTTTGAGATTATATATTCCATTACCGACCTTGCGCGGTTATCACTTAATTTAAAATTATATTCATCCGACCCATGGCTGTCAGTATGGGCACTCATCTCAATTTCGATTGCGGGATTTTCCTGGAGCAGTTTCACCACCCTGTCAAGCTCAATAAATGATTCGGGTCTCAGGTCCCATTTATCAAAATCGAAAAATACATTGTTCAATCTTATTATTTGCCCGATCTCGATAGGCATAAGATAAAGATCCTTATGAATCTCTCTGTAGCCAACTTTTACAAGCGAATCAAGATTCAGGTTTTCCGATTGCGCAAAAAATTTATCCGCAGTAGCTCTTATTAAATAATTTTTATCATAAGGCAACACGATCTTGAACGAACCATCAATTGCACTTGATATTCCATTCCCGGCTTCTGCGCCATCAGGTAATGTTTCATATATCAGCGAAGCAGCTAAAGGCATTTTTGTTTTTGCATTGTAAACATTTCCTGTTACCATTACGATCGGCTTTGGTCTTTCTTTTTCCAGCAACTTCACTTTTACAATATCAGATTCGCCGAAGCCTCCTTCACTGTTTGTCAAGTATGCATATTCACCACCTGCATCCAATGTAAAGAATGCATCCCATTCGGCAGTATTGATAGGGCTGCCCAGATTTACAGGGTCACTCCATTTTTGCCAGGTCTTATCAAGTTTTTTTGTCATCCATATATCGTTGTCACCAAAACCACCGGGACGATCACTACTGAAATAAAGTGTTTCGCCATCGGCGGCTAAATACGGAGTCATCTCATCGTATTTTTCGAGATTGATCTTTTTACCGAGTGATTTCGGTTCAGACCAGGTACGATCAGGTTGTAATAAGCTTACAAAAATATCATTAAGAAAACTTCCTTTTTCAGGTGACATATAAAGTAATAAAGCTTTGCCGTCATGAGTCATCGTAGCTCCTGATCGTACCCCTCTGTCATACTTCCAATAATTCTTTATCATCAATGCTTCGGGCTTGCTCCAATAACCGTCTTCCTGCAGCCAACACATGCTCACACCATTGCCTGCATAGTCTCCATTGACAAAAGCCCCTCTTATTAATATCCGGTTATTATCCGGTGATATCCAGAAAACGGAATTATAAAGAGCAGTATTCAACGGATTACCAAGATGAACTGCCTTGCTCCACTGACCCGTACTGTCACGCATAGTAAACCATATGTCTTGCGAATTGCGTACACTGTTATAGTTTGTATTATATGGATGATTCTCACGAATAAAAAATAAGAGGTTGCCATCTGCAGATATCGTAGGTCGCAACTCATTAAGCGGAGTATTGACAACTCCTCCCATATTCTCTACTTTGATAACAGTCGTCGCTGTAATGGTATTTTCTTTTTGCGGTACAAGTCGTGCCGTGTCATTAATCGTTGTATCACGGGCTGGTTGCGCTTTTAAATAGTGAAGACATAGACAAAAAGTAAGGAAAAGTAAATGTCTTTTCATGGGATGGATTTGAGCGGAAAAATAATAAATCAATGCCGGTTATTACACGGTAAACTTACTTATGGTTTTTGCGATGTTGTGTTTACAACTGAATGAGAGTGCTAGATCATAACCGTTCCAAGGATTAATTCAGCCGATAATTTATTAGAATCGTAGGTCCTGAATTCATCTCTAAGTTTTTCACTATTTTGCTTATAAACCGGGTTGTAAAGAATCTCATTAACTGCTTTCTTTATTTTGTCGGCGGTAGGTTTTTCAGTGTTTAAATTTATACCCAGTTTAAAATAACCTATTCTTGCACAGATCTCATTCTTGCCTTCATTAATTCCGGCTGCAACCATCGGTAATGCATGATCAATTGCCAATAATGTGCCCCCATAACCACCATTGGTTATGTAAATATCAGTTCGCGGCATAATAAAATCAAAATCAATAAAATCTTCGATGATGATATTGGCCTGTTTGTATTTACTTCTTAGTTCTTCTGTATGATGATGCCCCGTTGCTACTATCAAAAGATAATTTTGATTTTTCAATGCTTCCAGTGAAGGAATGATAAGTTTCGAATGATCGGGTTCAAAAGTTCCCTGGCTGATAAGGATAATTTTTTTGTATTTACTCAATTTATCTTGCCATGGATAATTGTGTTCTTTTTGCTGCGAGCTTTTATAAGCGTGAAGCGGGCCGACAAATTTTAATTTTTCAGGTATATCAGTTCTTTCATATTCAAAGCCGGGTGTTCCGCTTTGTAAAAAAATATTTGAACGAAGTACAGGTATATCAAATAATGTTACGTTCTCTGGTGGGATATCATATCGTTTCAGAATTTTATTGTATTCACCAGTTGATTCTTTGAAAATAAAATTCTTTGCAATAACACGTAAAAGATTTTGTTTTACTCTTCCAAAAAATGATGGATGTGGTGTTAAACCTAATCCGTAGGGTGGAAGATCTTTGGAAGTTGACATAACCGGTAATATACCAATGCCCACGGTTGGCACATTTAATTTTTTCTTTGCGATCTGCGCCCCTGTGAAAGTGGCATCACAAACTAATATTTCAAAAGGAAAACCCTGTTTTATTTCACTAATGTCTTCAAAATACTCCGGCGCCCGGTAAACAAATAGATTTTTTATATCAAATTTTAATTGCGGTACGCCGGCCTTTAATTTTTTTCTTTCGGGAAAAACTTCGTTAATATTAAACTGGTTTACTTCAAGGGCTTTTTTGAAAGGATAGTGATATATTTCAAGCTTTTTTAATTTTTCAGAGAACATTTTACTGGTATACCATCTTACTTCGTGTCCCCGGCTTTTTAATTCCATGGCAATTCCTGTCATTGGATTAAAATGCCCATCAGCCGGCACATTAGCGAATAATATTTTTTTTGATTGCATAAAAAGAAGTCAAAAATATAAGGTTTGTGTGGAATTATCATTTATGATGATTGTTATAACGCAAGGATTTTTTTGATCTTTTAATTTTCAAGTCATTAATTTGTTATAAGTTTGATCTATTCTGACTCTGCCAACTTCAGCCCCAATTATTTTATTCATAAAAACTCTCAACGATGGCAGTTGTCACCAGGAAAAAGAGGAGAAGAGTATTCTTTATTTTAATTCCTTTATTGATCATTATCGGTATCCTTTCCTATTACCAGTTATTTTATAAATCTCCAAGAGTGGATAATGGCATTGCCAAACTTCAAATGTCATTTGATAAACACAATCATATCGTAACATCAGTAAGGTTTACCCCTGGTGATTCATTGATCGTCACAAGCAGTGTTGATAGTACGATAAAAATTTGGCGAAAGCTTTCTGGTGAAATTGTAAAGGAAATAAAACAGCCTTCCGGTATTGCTTATATGGATTTGAGTGCCGATGGCAATTATATCGTCACTGGTAATTATGATTCTACCGTAAAACTTTGGAGTGTTAATAATGGAGCACTCATAAAAGAATTCAGAGGTCATTCAGGTACAGTGTGGACGGTAGCCATCAGCAGTGACGGAAAAAAAATTGTGAGCGGCGGCAACGATGGCTTAGTTAATATCTGGGATGTTGAAACCGGTGATCTTTTACACAAATTAAATGGTCACAAACGTATTGTATGGTCAGTAAAGTTTAGTCCTGATGGAGCACAAGTTGCTTCATCGAGTTTTGATTTTACTATTAAAGTATGGAACGTAGCGGATGGCAAAGTGGTTTGGGACAATAAAGAGCATAAAGAAACGGTGGTCGATATTGCATTCAGTCATGGTGGTAAAATGCTGGCAAGTACAAGCGATGATAAAACAATAAAACTTTGGAATGTTGCAGAACGTAAATTGATTCGGACAATGAAGGTCGCTGAGCATGTACAGGCGGTTGCATTTAGCCCCGACGATAAAAGAGTGATGACCGGTGGAAGGGATAAACCAATGATCGGAGAATTTTTACAAGAAATATTTGGAGACTCAAAATTTAATCCTGGTGTGTCGGCAAGACTTTGGGATGTTGAGACCGGCACTTTACTTCAGACTTTTACCAGGCATGCAAATGATGTTATGGATGTAGCCTATAGCCATGATGGTAATTGGATTGCAACGGCAAGTGCTGATAAAACAGTTGCCTTGTGGGAAGTAAAGAAATAAAAAGAAAAGATTTTCTAAAGTCGTTTGACATCATGCTTTTCACCCGCTGCATTTACCCTCCAGAATTTTTTGTCATCAATCAGCAACGCTTCAGAATGACCTTCCGCATGATGCACATCTGTATTAAAAACTTTTTCGCCATACACTGAGCTGATCTCATTTGCAATAATGGTATGGCCGGTACTGATATGACGAACATGATAAATATCCAGTGTGCTATCTATTTGTGAAATATTAGCTCTTGGCGATTTATAATAATTCCTGTACCAGAACGGCCCAAAATCACTAAAGATCACATTCAACCGGTCATCTGAATACTTGAAAGTCGTATCCGTAAAGTAAGGTCTTGTCATTTCATTAAGTTCTTTTATGGACACATTCATGTTATTTACATAAGCAGAAATACCTCCATGGGTAAAGAGAATATTCCCGATACGTTCGACAATGTTTTTTGTAGATAGCCAGCGACCAATCTCGGCATTTGGTCCAAACAATTGCATATAAGGTTTATTCATCAAGGCTGCATGTTGAGTATAGCGCTCATTTACATATCCAAGATCATTGCTCATGTTCATGATCTCATGATTGCCCAGTATATAATGCACATAACCACCGGCGGCTTTTGCTTTTTCTTCAAGCATGTAAATCAACCATAAAACTTCGGTTACCATTGTGCCTCTGTCAACAAAATCGCCAACAAATACGACATGGTCTTTACCAAAGGTCCAGTTGAAATTTTCGTCAATGACCTTGTTGCCTTGCAATAGTTTTCTAAGCGCTTCGAAATTGCCTTCAATATCAGAAATCACAAGCATTTTTTTTACACCGCTCCATTCTGCTTTTTCATTGATCAGTTTCTGTTTTAACTGCACAGTAAAGGTTTTGCCGGGTATGTCTGTATTGATCTGCAAGGTGACATTGTTCTTTAACGAGGAGGCCATGCTATCTCTTCTTACTGCGTTGGGACCGGCGCTGTCGATTATATAATTGACAAAAACAGAATCATTACGATACAATACATAGCGTCCATCGATCACGGAAGTATTGATAGTTGGTGCATGCCCGCTTGTTCGTTGTTCCGAATTCGGATCAAGGCAACAAACAAAGAGAGCTGCAATTAATACTGCATTTGTTTTGAGCATATAGGTAGTTTTCTCCAAAGGAGTCCTTTGGACAATTATTAGACCAATTTTGAAAGGAAAACGGCCAGGCAAAATAACAAATTAACACAACCTTTTTTGATTTTTTATCGACTTAATCGGGACCGGATGAACAATGTACGTCCTATAATAGTTTTCTTATATTTAGCGATCAATTACCATTTATGAAAAGATACGTTTTACCCGTTTTCATCCTTATAACTTCGGGTCTTGCTGCCCAGCAACCTTACTGGCAGCAGCAATTACATTATACAATCAGCGCTGAACTCAATGATAAAGAGAACAGCATTAAGGGTAATGAGACCATTGTATATAAGAACAACTCACCTTCTACTTTGAATTTTATCTGGTTCCATATTTGGCCAAATGCCTATAAGAATGAAACAACCGCACTTTTTCAGCAATTGAAAAATGATTCTTCACGTGCTAAAAAACTTGACAACCCGGGAAAGGGTTATATAGACAAACTTTCATTTACAGTCAATGGACAAGCTGCGAAAACGGAGCCGCATTCCAATCCTCAATACATCGACGTTATTAAGCTGATTCTGGACAAACCGCTTGCTCCAGGAGATTCTATCAGTATAGCGACGCCTTTTTATGTGATGTTGCCGCGTTATTTTTCACGTTCAGGCTATGACAATGGAGAATTTATGGCTTGTCAATGGTATCCGAAACCGGCTGT
>Ga0075419_10003453_pt1 | contig 10134 bp, 8 predicted proteins | sample SoiMetdeltSBSDD3_FD_76900 | JGI IMG/M metagenome (GOLD analysis project Ga0075419, IMG submission 76900) | Bulk soil microbial communities from a Populus tree surrounding site in Tennessee, USA - Soil MetaG P. deltoides SBSDD3 | ecosystem: Environmental > Terrestrial > Soil > Tree plantation... | reverse complement strand
CCGTGGCCGCGAACTTCTGCTTCTCGAGCGCGGGGATCGCCATGTCGAGCAGCTTCTCGAACAGCGCCGCGATGTCGTTGTGGGCGACCTGGTGGCCCAGCAGGTCCTGCGCCTGCTGCATCTTGGCCAGCGCCTGCCGGGACATCGTGAATTGGACTTTGACCTGCTCGGCATTAAGAGGATCCACGTGCGCTCGGTCGCGAAGTGGTACCTGCGAAATCGTCGGATTCGGAGCAGTCGATGGGACAGGCACACGCGCTAGCGCGTGTAGAGAATCCTTACACTCGGCTGGTGGCGGCTGCAGCAGCTCGTGAATCGGCGCTTCTGCCGAGGCCAGCGCCGGAGGAGCCACGGGTCGGAACACAGTCGGAACCGCCGGCTGTGGGAACCGGCAGGCCAACCAGTCGCGAAGCTGAGCCTTGGTGCGTCCCGCGGCCGCAGCGATGAGGTCGTCCACGTTGTCCGCTCTCAAGTGCGTCGCGAGCGTGTGGACCGCCGTCAGGTGAATGCGTCCGTCCGCGAGCGCGTCGAACAGAGCCGGGAACTCGCGGCACTTCCGAGCGGCCCAGAGCCGGCGGCCCGCCGCGTCTTCGGACATCTGCAGCTCGCCCAGGCAGTACTCCCACATGGAGCTATAGCCACCCGGCGCGTACAACCCGCGCTTCTCGACCGCGGCGAGCCTGACCAACAGCCGGGCCGTGACCCAGCGCTCCTGCTTCGTGAACTCCGTCGTCTCGCGCAGCAGCACATCGGCGTCCAGCCGCAGCATCTCGGCGTAGATCATGACCCGACTCCGCTTCGGGGGCAGAGTGATCACGAGGGCTGTGCACGAGCCTGGCATGCGCGAATTCGCGCGCCGAGGCCGCGTCGAGAGCGAGATTCGGACGTGAAAGCGACAACGCGCGAGTCGCCGCGCGCGTGAAGCAATGTAGCGCGAGTGGCGAGCGTCTGCGGGCGTGCGGGGAAGACCGCCTCGAACTTCGATTTCATTGCGCGCAAACGCCGTCAAGTGCGGATCGTGCAAACTCTGTACGAAGCGCACAGCGCTCACCTGGAGCCGCGCGCACCGATCCGACAACCGGCGCTGCAGAGGCCCGATTACCGATGCCGCCGCCCTCGTGGCCGACGAACCTCGCGGATGCGCCGGTCGGTAGAGTGCACTAGGCTGCTTCTCAAGCTCGCACCGTTCTCGGCAGAACCTGGGAGGCACGCATGGCATCGCTCAAGGGCAAAGTCGCCGTCGTCACCGGCGGCAATCGCGGCATCGGCCGTGGCATCGCGGGCGCTCTCGCGGCGGAGGGGGTCACGGTCGCGCTCACGTCGCGCAGCGCGGACCATGCCGCTTCGGCCGCGCGCGACATCGGCCATGGCGCACGTGGCTACACCTGCGACGTGCGCCGGCACGAGCAGGTGGCAGCCCTGTTCGCTGCGGTCGAGCGCGACCTGGGCGGCGTGGACGTGCTCGTGAACAATGCCGGTATCGGCCTGTTCGCGCCGGTCGCCAGCATGAGCCTCGAGGATTGGCATGCGGTCATCGAGACCAACGTGAATGGCGTGTTCTACTGCACGCGCGAGGCGATCCCGCGCATGAAGCAGCGCGGCGGCGGCTACATCTTCAACGTGTCGTCGCTCGCGGGACGCAACGCGTTCCCGAATGCGAGTGCTTATTGTGCCAGCAAGCACGCCGTGAACGGCTTCAGCGAGGTGCTGTTCCAGGAGGTGCGCGAGGACGACATTCGCGTGACCTACCTGATGCCGGGCAGCGTGGCCACCGAGTTCGGCCGAGGCACCGCGGCCAAGCAGGATTGGGCGCTGCAGCCCGAGGACGTGGGAGAGATCGTCGTGGACCTGCTGCGTTCCCACCCGCGCGCCATGAGCAGCCGCGTCGAGATGCGCCCGTCGAGGCCCAAGAAGGGCTGAGCCGCCGCACCCCTGCGAGCGCGCTCTCAGGCCCGTCCGCCGCGCCCGGAACCTCACTACCCGCGCCCGGGGCGGGGAGTTTGTGGGAGCCGGCCGCAGGCCGCTAGCCTGCATGGTCCGAGGAATACCCCGACGCCGCCCGGGCGCCCGCCCGGCGCGGCCTGAAGCCCTCAGTCTGCTCCCCAGGAGAACCCATGCGTCCCATCCAGCCGCTCGGCCGCCTCATGGCCGCTGTCGGAATGCTCGCCCTCGTCGCGTGCGTGGCGCTCGCGAAGTCCGGCGGCGCCGTGTTGCCCGATGACAACGCCCCGTTCTTCACCGGCAAACCCGATGCCGCCACGATCAAGGCGCGCACCGAGAAGCGCCTCGAGCTGGCGCAGGCCGCGCTCGACAAGACGCTCAAGGCGAAGGGCAAGCGAACGATCGACAACACGCTCGCGCCGTTCGACGAGATCTTCCGCCAGCTCGACATGGCCGGTGCGCAGAGCGGCCTGATGGAAGAAGTCAGCCCCGACTCCGCCACGCGTGCGACGGCCGAGTCCATGTCGCAGGAGATCTCGAAGTTCGCCACCGACCTGTCGCTGAATCGCAAGCTCTACGACGCCCTGGTGGCGATGGACGTCAGCGCCGCCGACGCCGAGACCAAGTACTACGTCGAGAAGACGCTGCGTGACTTCCGGCTCTCCGGCGTGGACAAGGACGACGCCACGCGCGAGAAGCTGAAGAAGCTGCAGGAAGAGCTCGTGCTCATCAGCCAGGAGTTCGGCCGCAACATCCGCGAGGACAAGGGCACGGTGCAGTGCTCGGTGGCCGAGCTGGACGGACTGCCTCAGGACTTCATCGACCGCCACAAGCCAGGCACCGATGGCAAGGTGACGCTGACGCTCGAGTACCCCGACTACGGCCCGGTGATCTCGTACGCCAAGAACGACGACCTGCGCCGCCGCATCTACATGGCGTACCAGAACCGCGCCTACCCCAAGAATCTCGACGTCCTGGACCGCATGCGCGCCAAGCGCCACGAGCTGGCGCTCCTGCTCGGGTTCACCAACTACGCCGACCTCGTCATGGCCGACAAGATGACGGGCAAGGCCGAAGTCGCACGCTCGTTCATCGACCGCGTCGTGGCCGCCTCCGGCGAGCGCCAGCAGCGCGAGTACCAGCAGCTGGTGGCCGAGAAGGCCAAGTCGGTGCCCGGTGCAAAGGACGTGCAGTTCTGGGAAGCCACCTACTATTCCGAGCAGGTGCGCAAGACGCAGTACGACTTCGACTCGCAGCAGATGCGCCCCTACCTGCCCTACGACGCGGTCAAGCAGGGCGTGCTGGACCTGAGTGCCAAGCTGTTCGACGTCGAGTTCCGCCGCGTCAAGGATGCGCCGGTGTGGCACCCGCTGGTCGAGTGCTACGAGATGTACGACCAGGGCAAGCTGATGGGCCGCTTCTACCTGGACATGCATCCCCGCGACAACAAGTACAACCACGCCGCGCAGTTCGACATCCGCGGCGGGCTCCTGGGCCGGCAGATCCCCGAGGCGGCGCTCGTGTGCAACCTGCCGGGCGGCGAGCCAGGTGACGCGGGCCTGTGCGAGTACGGCGACGTCAACACGTTCTTCCACGAGTTCGGGCATCTGTTGCACAACATGTTCGCCGGCCACCGCAAGTGGGTGGGCACGAGCGGCATCCGCACCGAGCACGACTTCGTCGAGGCCCCGTCGCAGATGCTCGAGGAGTGGATGAAGAACGCCGACGTGCTGGCCACGTTCGCGAAGGATCCGAAAACCGGGCAGCCGGTGCCCGCGGAACTCGTCAAGCGCATGAACCGCGCGAACGAGTTCGGCAAGGGTCTCGCGGTGCGCCGCCAGATGGTGTACGCGGGCATGTCGCTGGGCTGCTACGACCGCGACCCGGCGGGGCTCACCACCGACCAGTTGTTCTCGGGCCTGGTCAAGAAGTACCAGCCGTTCCCGTTCGTGGACGGCACGCATTTCCAGTGCGCGTTCGGCCACCTCGATGGCTACTCGGCCGTGTACTACACGTACATGTGGTCGCTGGTCATCGCCAAGGACATGTTCTCCACGTTCGACACCAAGAACCTGATGGCGCCGGGCGCGGCGAAGGCCTATCGCGAGAAGGTGCTGGCTGCGGGTGGCTCGAAGCCGGCCGCCACCATGGTGAAGGAGCTCTTGGGCCGCGACTTCAACGAGAAGGCCTGGAAGGCGTGGCTGGACAAGGACGAGTAGTGCGCGTCGACTGACGAAGCGCGGCCCGAGGCCGCGAGCATGCGAAGCGCGACGGCCGGCGGGGTGACCCGCCGGCCGTTTGTGCTGGGCGGTCGGCGTCAGGATTTCCTGCTGAACTCTTTCGCCGTCGCGCGGTAGGCTTGAAGGGCCCTGGCCTGTCCTGACTTCACACGGGAGGCCGCTTCGATGCGCCGATCGCTGTTTCTCCTCGCCGCCCTGTCGCTGCTCGCGGCGCGTTCCGACGCTGCCGACTGCACGCAGACCTCCACCGGCCGCATCCCGTTGAACGACCTGGGTGCGGGGCTTTATCTGGGCGTACCGGGCGGGCTCTACCCCGGCGGTGCCAACTCGCGGCCGGCGCTTCATGAAGCCGCTGGCCTCGCGATCGCGCAGGGTATCGTGCCGCTCGACACGCTCGGCCAGCCCGATCCCGTGAACGGTCGCGTCGTGTTGATCTCGATCGGCATGAGCAACGCCACGCAGGAGTTCCGGCGGTTCGTGTTGCTGAGCGACGCCGACGCGCTGCGCCGGTCCACCACGCGTGTCATCGACTGTGCCGTGGGCGGGCAGGCCGCGAACGTGATCGACGACCCCGCCGTGCCCTACTGGGACTCGGTCGCCACGCGGCTTCGCGGACGCGGCTCGTCGCCGCTCCAGGCGCAGGTGGCGTGGATCAAGGAGGCCGATGCGGGACCCACTGGCTCGTTCGCGGTCTCGAGCGAATCGCTCGCCGTCCACCTCGCGCGCATCGTGCGCATCTTGAAGGTCAAGTGCCCGAACGTGAAGCTCGCCTACTTCACGAGCCGTATCTACGCGGGCTACGCGACCACCGCGCTCAACCCGGAGCCTTACGCGTACGAGTCCGGCTTCGCCGTTCGCAACGTGATCGAGCGCCAACTCGCAGGTGATCCCGAGCTCAACCACGACCCGAACGCAGGTCCGGTCGAGTCGCCGTGGCTCGCGTGGGGCCCGTACCTGTGGGCGGACGGGCTCACGCCTCGCAGTGACGGGCTCACGTGGGCGTGCAGCGAATTGCAGTCCGACGGCACGCACCCCTCCCCCACAGGGCAGATGAAGGTCGCCGACAGCCTGTTGGCATTCTTCCGTTGGGACGCCACGACCGCGCCTTGGTACCGGATCCCGGGCACGCTCTCGTCTGGGCCTCGCATAGCGGGCGGCCTCTCACTTGCCGCCTTGCCGAACCCGAGCCGCGGCGAGGTGACGTTCACCGTGACCGCGCCGCCGGGTGAGCGCTGGCGCCTGTCGCTGCACGACGCCGCGGGGCGTGTGCTGATGCGGGCGAGTGGCGTGTCGGAGGGTGCGCCGCACTCGATCCGCTGGGACGGGCAGGACGCACGCGGCGCACCGGCCGCTCCCGGTGTCTATTGGGCGAGGCTCGAAGCGGGCTCCGGGCGGGCCGTACGGCAGCTCCTTCGGCTGGCCCGCGAGTGAACGCCGGCACGCGAGACCACGTGGGGGCAGCTCACGTCGCGGTACCGAGAGGTCAGCGGAACGCGACTCAGTTCGTCTTGCTCGCCTCGCCGGGCTTCACCGTGCCAGCCAGCAGGTCGGCGTGATAGCTCGAGCGCACCAGTGGGCCGCTCGCCACGCTCTCGAAGCCAAGTGCCATGGCCTGCTCTCGCCACTGCGCGAACCGGTCCGGGTGCACGTACTCCACCACCGGCAGGTGCATCTTGGAGGGTCGTAGATACTGGCCGATCGTGAGCAGGTCGCAGTCGTGCGACCTCAGGTCTTCGAACGTGCGCGTCATCTCGTCGTCGGTCTCGCCCAGGCCCACCATGATGCCGCTTTTTGCCTTGATGCCGGTGCCGGAGGCCTTCACGCGCCTCAAGAGTTCCAGTGAGCGATCGTAGCGAGCGCTCGGTCGCACCACCGGGTGCAGCCGCTCCACGGTCTCGATGTTGTGGTTGATCACCTCGGGCCGCGCGGCGATCACGCGCTCGAGGTCCTCGAGCGAGCCGCGGAAGTCGGGGATCAGCACCTCGACGACCGTTCCGGAGCGCTTGCGGATCTCCTCGATGACGCGGGCGAAGATCGTGCTGCCACCGTCCTTCAAGTCGTCGCGCGCCACCGACGTGATCACGGTGTGGCGCAGCTTCATGCCGGCCACCGCCTCGCCGACGCGACGCGGCTCGTCCCAGTCCACATACCCGTTCGGCCGTCCCGGAGCGACCGCGCAGAAACCGCAGCGGCGCGTGCACAGTTCGCCCAGGATCATGATCGTCGCCGTGCCGCGCGACCAGCAGTGGCCCAGGTTCGGGCAGCGGGCCTCCTCACACACGGTCACGAGCTTCTTCTCGCGCAGCAACGCCTTGGTCTCGGTGTACTCGCCCTGGCCCGGGAGCTGGATCTTGAGCCACGGTGGCAGCCGCCGGAACTCGCCGGGCTCGACCGAACCGAGGCTGCCCGCACCGGACGCGCAGCCCTTCGTGCGGGGTGCCAGCGGCACGCGCTCGGGGACGGCAGGTCGCGGCGCGCCATAAACGCCGATCTCGGGCGTGCCGGCGGGGGTCGCCTCGCCGATGTTCACCAGTTCGTCGAAGTCGCTCATGTCAGTCCTTGGCCAGCGCCGCGGTCTCGGCTGCCGACGCGCCGGCTTTGAGCGCCAGCATGCGGTCGAGTGCCTTCCGCGCGTCGCGTTTCACGTGGTCGGGAACGCTCACGCGGTTCACCACGTGGCCCTCCGCGAGGTTCTCCAGCGCCCACAGCAGGTGCGCCGGGTCGATGCGATTCATGGTGGCGCACGGGCACACGTTCGTCTGCAGCGAGCGGATGCGCTGCTCGGGGTGCTCGAGTGCCAGGCGGTGCACGAGGTGGATCTCGGTCCCGATCACCCAGCTGGCTCCCGGCTTCGCGGCGCGCACCTGGTCGATGATGAACTCGGTGGAGCCCACCAGGTCCGCGCCCTTGACCACTTCGAACGGGCATTCGGGATGGACCAGCACCTGGACGCGCGGGTCTTCCGCGCGCGCCTCGTCGATCTGCTGGGTGGTGAACTTGGTGTGCACCGAACAGAAGCCGTGCCACAGCACGATGCGCGTGCCGGGGTCGAACGCCGCCGCGTTCACCTGGCGCGGCTTGGGTGCGCGCCAGATCCACTCGGCCATGTGCACGAGCGGCACGCCCATGCGGTAGGCCGTGTTGCGACCCAGGTGCTGGTCGGGCAGGAACAGCACGCGCGGCTTGCGCGCCCACGCCCACTCCAGCGCCTGGCGAGCGTTGCTCGACGTGCACACCGCGCCGCCGCGGGCGCCGCAGAACGCCTTGATGGCCGCGCTGGAGTTCATGTACGTGATGGGCGTGATCGTGTCGCCGTGCTCGCTCACGAGCTGGTCCCACGCGTCTTCGACGTCGTCGAGCGTGGCCATGTCGGCCATCGAGCAGCCGGCCTTGAGGTCGGGCAGGATCACCACCTGCCCTTCACGCGCGAGCACGTCCGCGGACTCGGCCATGAAGTGCACGCCGCAGAACACGATGGATTCCGCCTCGCGCTGGGCCGCGGCCAGCTGCGAGAGCTTGAACGAGTCGCCGCGGAAGTCCGCGAACTCGACGATGCCCTCACGCTGGTAGTGGTGGCCGAGGATCACGCAGCGCTTGCCCAGCGCGCGCTTGGCGGCCCAGGTGCGCTCGCGGATCGTGTCCGCCTCGAGCGCCACGTAGTCGGAGAACGGTCTCACCCCCGACGAAGGGGGTCCCGCCACCATGCTCATCTCACTCCAGCCCGGCTTCCTTGATCTGCTGCCGGCCGGCGAAGCCGTCCTCGAGCGAGTGCCAGTGCGACACCTCGGGTTCGTCCACCTGCCAGCACAGGTACACCAGCCGGTCGCCCATGAGCGAGTAGAAGTCCACCAGGCCGCGATCGAGGTCCTTCGCCAGCGCGCCCTTGGCGTGCAGCTCCTGCACACCCTTGCCGATGGACTCGCCCAGCCGGCGGCGCTTCTCCTCGAGCGAACGGAGTTCCAGCGAATCCGGATTGTCGTGCGCGGCCCCCGACGTGGCCACGAGCAGGATCTCCATGCGCCGCTCGAGCCGGTCGAACTCGCGCTTCTTCATGACCAAGCGCTCCAGCCGCGGACGGATCTCGCCGGCCACGCGGTTCGCCTCTTCGACGGTGAAGATCTCGATGCGCACAACAGCCTCCCGAGAGTTGCTCAGTGGGTCTCGAAGGACTTGCCGCAGCCGCACGAGCGGACCGCGTTGGGATTGCGGATCGCGAAGCCGGTGGCCTGCAGGGACTCGACCCAGTCCACTTCGACACCCTGGAGCACCGGCGCGCTCTCCGGATCCACGAACACCTTCACACCGCCGAACTCGCCGACCCAGTCGCCTTCCTGCTGCGCCTCGGCGAACGACATGCCGTACGAATAGCCCGAGCAGCCGCCCTGCTGCACGGTGAGGCGCAGGCCCACCACACCGCCCTGCTGCTGCAACAGTTCGCCGAGCTTGCGGCTCGCGGCTTCCGTCAACGTCACCATGCTTGGACTCCCCTGTCTGGCCCGGGCGCCATGCCCGTGGCCTCAACCTTGGATGTATCGGCGCTCCGCGCGATGTCCGCGAGTGCCCAGACGTCGCCGGGAGTGACCTCGGCGACCGCGTCATAACCCAGTCGTGCAACGAGTTCCGCCGTCACGTCCGACCGCATCTCGGCCACCGACGGCGCACGCTCCCCGAGGGCCTCGGCCACCGACGTCATGCGGATATCGTGGAATCCGCACGGGTGGATGAGGCCGAAATGGTCCAGCCGGTTCGCCACGTTGAGCGCGAAGCCATGATAGCCGACCCAGCGGCGCACGGCGACGCCGATGGACGCGATCTTCTCCCGCTCCGACAGCCACACACCCGTTCGGCCGGGGATGCACCGGCCCTCGAGGCCGTGCCGGGCGAGTGCTGCGATGAGGGCGGCCTCGAGCGTGCGCAGCCAGCGGTGCAGGTCGCGCCCGACGCGGTCGAGCTGAACGATGGGATAGCCGACCAACTGACCCGGTCCGTGCCACGTCACGTCACCGCCGCGCGGCACCTCCACCACTTCGACGCCGGCGCTCGCCAGGGCGGCGGCGTCGGCGAGCACGTTCCCCTCGCTCGGGTTGCGGCCCACGGTCAGGACCGGCTCGTGGTCCGGGAACAGCAGCCAGTCGCCGGTCTGCTCCGCGGCCCGAGCGGCCACGAGCGCGTCCATGAGCGCGAGCCCGTCGCGGTAGCGGACCGCGCCCAGCGCACTCACGTTCAGCGTGTTCACTCGGGACCTCTCAAGATGCCGCGATCAGGCGTGGAACCAGAGCAGCTCGGGCTTCTCGATCAGCTCGCAGAAGCGACGCAGGAACTTCACGGCCAGCTCCCCGTCCACGACGCGGTGATCGAACCCGATGGATGCGTTCATCATCGGAGCGACGACGATCTGGCCCTGCTTCACCACGGGGCGCTCGACGATCTTGTGCACGCCGAGGATGGCCACCTCGGGCACGTTGATCACCGGCGCGGAGTTGATCGCGCCGAACACGCCCGCGTTGGTGATGCTGAACGTGCCGCCCTGGATGTCGTCGGGCCCCAGCCGGTCGGCGCGCGCGCGGGCGGCGAGGTCGTTCACCTCGCCGGCGAGCTGCACCAGGTTCTTCCGGTCGCAGTCCTTCAAGTTGGGGACGATCAGCCCCTTCTCGTCACGGCCCACGGCGATGCCGATGTTGTAATAGTGCTTCACCGTGAGCGCATCACCCTGCGGCGTGACCGAGCTGTTCACCCACGGGAACTCCTTGAGCGCGAACACGGTCGCCTTGATGAAGAACGGCATGTACGTGAGCTTGATGCCCTGGGCTTCGAGCTTCGGTGCCCACTCCTTCTTGAGGGCGACGATCGCGCTCATGTCGCACTCATCGAAGCAGTGCGTGTGCGCGGCCGTGTGCTTGGCCTTCACCATGTTCTCGGCGATCACGCGGCGCACGCGCGAGAACGGCACCGT
>Ga0075419_10003447_pt1 | contig 10150 bp, 10 predicted proteins | sample SoiMetdeltSBSDD3_FD_76900 | JGI IMG/M metagenome (GOLD analysis project Ga0075419, IMG submission 76900) | Bulk soil microbial communities from a Populus tree surrounding site in Tennessee, USA - Soil MetaG P. deltoides SBSDD3 | ecosystem: Environmental > Terrestrial > Soil > Tree plantation... | reverse complement strand
TGGCTCCATGGGCGTGATCGTGCGCATACTCATCGGTCTTGCCACTGTGGCTGCGGTGCTGTTCGTCATCGGGTGGAGCCTGCCGAAAACCCACCGGGCCGAGAGCCGGCTGACGCTGGAAACGCCGCCGGCCGAGGTGTGGACGGTCGTCCGAAATCCTGCCGCGCTGGTGGGAACCTGGTCCGATCTCAAAAGCTCCCGGCAAGTGCAGGGTGCCGGCGGCCGGGAGGTGTGGGAGCAGGACGCCGGCGGAATGCAGATGCGCCTCATCATCGAATCGTCGGATCCGCCGAAACGCCTGGTGACGCGGATCGACGCCGACGAGAAGGCGGCGTTCGGGGGCACCTGGACCTACACGCTGACCCCGGCGGGAAACGGCACCACCCTCAGCATCGTCGAGGACGGGTTCGTCAACAATCCGCTCTTTCGGGTGATGATGGCGCTGATGGGCAAGCATCGCACCATGGACGGGTATCTGAAGGCGCTCGCCGACAAGCTCGATGAGCCGGTAAGACCCGAGCACGTCAGGAGCGAGTAGCGAAGCGCGTCGGGAGGAGGTACACCAAAATGATGCAATCTGTCGCCGGCGTCGCCCTGCTGCTGGCGCTCGGCACGATGGCCTGCGAGAGTGAGGGACCGCAAAGCACCTTTCCCAATGGGCCGCCGGAAGCGGCGACCGGCGCCCGGCTCCGGGAAATCGTCAATGGGCTGGTCATGCCGCTTTTCCTGACCTCGCCGCCTGGTGATCTCACCCGGCAGTTCGTGGTGGAAAAGCCGGGGCGCATCCGGATCATCAAGGACGGTGGGCTGGTGCCAGCGCCGTTCCTCGACATTTCCAGCAAGGTGTCCAACGGGAACGAGCAAGGACTGCTCGGCCTCGCCTTTCACCCGCAGTACGCCTCGAACGGACGGTTCGTCGTCAACTATACCGACACGGCGGGCGATTCCCGGGTGTCGGTCTACCGGGTCTCCGCCGACCCCGACCGGGCCGACCCGGCCAGCGAGCAGGTCATCGTCGAGGTGGACCAGCCGTTTCCGAATCACAACGGCGGCATGGTGGTCTTCGGGCCCGACGGCAAGCTCTACATCGGATTCGGCGACGGTGGTGACGGCGGCGATCCCTCGGACAACGCCCAGAATCGAGGGGTTCTGCTCGGCAAGATCCTCCGGCTCGACGTCAGCGCCACCGGCCAGGCCTCGGTGCCCTCCGATAATCCCTTCGTGGGCCAGCCCGGGATCCGCCCCGAGATCTGGAGCTGGGGACTCCGCAACCCCTGGCGATTCAGCTTCGACCGGTCGGTCGGCGATCTGTACATCGCCGACGTGGGACAGAACGATCGTGAGGAGATCGACGTCGCCACCGACCTCGCGCAGTTCGGCCGGGGCCGCAACTTTGGCTGGGATATCATGGAAGGAACAGCCTGTTTCGGCGCGCCGGGCTGCAACAAGAGCGGCCTGACCCTACCGGTGCTGGATTACGGGCACGACGAAGGCTGCTCGGTGACCGGAGGGTACGTCTATCGCGGCCCGACGGCCACGATTTATTCCGGGCATTATTTCTACGCCGACTATTGCGAAGGGTGGGTCCGCAGCTTTCGGCTGGTCGGACCGACGGTCACCGACCAGAAGGATTGGACGTCGCTCCGTCCCGGCAGCCAGATCCTGAGCTTCGGCGAGGACGCGCGGGGGGAGCTCTATATCCTGACCTCCTCGGGACACGTCTACCGGATCGAGCCGGTCCCCTAGAGAGCCGAGTGCCGCCCCCGGATTTCCCGCGCCTCCGCACGGCCATCCCCGCCGGCGTGCACTTCGGTACCTCCTCCTGGAACTATCCCGGCTGGCGGGGACTGGTGTATTCGCGGGAGTATCCCGAGAAGGGCGCCGGCGCCGACATGCTGGCGGAGTATTCGAGATTTCCCCTGTTCAGCACCGTGGGCATCGACGCGAGCTTCTACGGCCCGCTCTCCGAGAAAACCCTGCGCAGCTACGCCGCCGCGCTGCCGGACGGGTTCCAGTGCGTCAGCAAGGTGTGGGACCGGTTGACGGTATACACCTTTGCCGAGGCGCGGGAAAAGAAAAGGGCGGGAGAGCCCAATCCCGACTTTCTGAATGCCGACCTCTTCCTGCGGGACGTGTGGACCCCGTGCATGGAGCACTTCACCTCGCACCTCGGCCCGTTCGTATTCGAGTTCCAGGCGATCGCGCGGCAGGACAAGGTCCTTCCCGACCAGTTTGCCCAGTGGCTCGACGAATTCTTCGGGAAGCTGCCCCGGGAAGGGCGCTACGCGGTGGAGATTCGGAACCCGGAATTTCTCACTCCGGCGTACTTCGCGGTGCTCCGGGAGCACGACGTGGCCCATGTGTTCAACTCATGGACCCGGATGCCCTCGATCGGGATGCAGCTCGATCTCCCCGGGTCGGTGCCCGCGGGATTTCTCGTTGCGCGGGCGCTGCTCCGTCCCGGCACCCGGTACGCCGACGCGGTGGACGCCTTCGCACCGTACGACCGGATCAGGGATCCGAATCCCGAGCTGCGCGGCGATCTGGTGCGGCTGGTGGAGAGGGCGGAGCAACTCAGGATTCCCGCGTACCTGCTGGTGAACAACCGCGCGGAGGGGAGCGCGCCGCTTACGATCATCGCGATTGCGGAGATGTTGATGGAAAAGCGTCAACGGTCAACGGTCAACGGTCAACGGGAAAGCCTTAGCTGAAGGCGGAAGGCTTCTAACCCGCCGCTTTCCGCGCAGCGCGCCGGAACCGCCGCTTTGCCGGGGCCCGGCCTCGTCCTGCCGCGGCGTGCGCCGCTCGGGCCAGCTGGCTCAGCCGGGCCAGCTCTTCCGCGTAGGGGATTTCGACCCAACCCTGGCTCAGGGCCAGCCGCTCGGAGAGGAAAGGCCGGGCAGTGGCGCCGGAGAGCGCTTCGGTTCTGAGCGGAGCGGGAAGCCGGAGCACCAGCGCTTCGCGTCCCAGCACCGCGAACATGCGCTCGCCGTGGAAGAAGGCCTCGCTGCCGAAGAGCTTCTTGATCCGGATGGGGGTCAGCGCGGCAAGCGCGTCGCGGACCAGGGTCGGGCGGTTCGGGGTATCCATGGGGAAAGATGGTACCGCCCCAACACCGACCCCGCTAGAGCAAGTTGCCGCCAGTGCCAGTGCCCGTGCCTCGTGCCTAGTGCCTAGTGCCCAGTGCCTAGTGCCTACTGTATCTCCGCTTCCAGTGCGCCCGCCAACCCCGCGATCGCACAGATCCGCACGATCGTCTCGCCGATCTTGTTGTTGGGTGTCGAGGCCCCGGCGGTGATGCCGATCGACTTCGCTCGGCCGAGCCACCCGGTCGCGGTCACTTCGCCCTTCTCGCCGACCGGGCGGTGGCGGATGGTGCCGATCTCGGGGTCGAGGCAGTCCGAGTCCTCGATGTGATAGGTGGTCACACCCCGACTGGCGCTGAGCTTGGCGAGGTGAGTGGTGTTGCTCGAATTGTATCCGCCCACCACGATCATCAGATCGGGCGGCTCCGCGAGCATCAGCTCCACGGCATCCTGGCGCTCCTGGGTGGCGGAGCAGATCGTATCGAAGGTGCGTACGTGCTCCGCGGCCTTCTCTTCGCCGTACTTCCGCACCATCGTCCGGCGCACCTCCTCCGCGATCGCGAGCGATTCGCTGGAGAGCATCGTCGTCTGGTTGGCGAGTCCGACCCGTTCCAGGTCGCGCGCGAAGTCGAATCCCGGCGATGCCGCTCCCGCAAAGCGGGTCGTGATCGGGGCAGGATCGCCCCCCTGCTCGATCCACTCGCATACGGCTCGCGCCTCGGCCATGTCCAGCACCACCAGGTAGCGGCCTTCCGGATACTTCATCACCTGACTCGCCGTCGATTTGGTCTCCTCGTGCCACTGCTTCCCGTGGATCAGCGCCGTGAAGCCGTCGCGCGCGTAGCTCTCGACCCGCTTCCAGACGTTCAGCACCGAGCCGCAGGTGGTATCCACCATCACACAACCGATCTCGCGGAGCCGCGCGAAGTCCTGAATCGTTACGCCGAAGGCGGGCATGATCACCACGTCGTTCGCCGTCAGCCGGGTGAAATCGAACTCTCCGTCGGGGCCGCGATGAAGGAAGTTGACTCCCATCGCCTCGAGCTTCGCGTTGACGTGGGGATTGTGGATGATCTCACCCACCAGATGGAGCGGCCGGTCGGGAAACTTCATCCGGGTCTCGTAGGCGTAATCCACCGCGCGGTCCACGCCGTAGCAGAAACCGAATTCCCGGGCCAGTCGGAAGGTGAGGGGGCCGACTGCGAGGACGTGATCGCGGGCCCGGATCACCTCCACCAGGCGGGAGTGATAATCGGTGGAGAGGAGTCCCTCGATCGCCGTCTTGAGCCCGAATCCCTTCCGGAAATACGTCGCTTCTGCCATGGAGGAAATCTACCCGGCTCCCGGTCGATTGGCCCGGCCGCACCCGTCGATCGCCCGGCCCACCGGGACGCCGGAAAAGCTTCCGCTGAGCGCGAGGGTGTCGGGATTCTCGGCGCGACCGAGCCGCACCTCGAAGGTGCCGGACACTCCGGATGCTCCGGATTCCTGCAGCGTGACGACACCGGAGACCGCTTCGAAACCCTTGAGCTCGACATTATCGAGCCATCGGACCGCCGCATTGGCCTGGGGCCGGAACGCGATGAACACCTTGGAGGGAAAGATCGAGTAGACGCCGGAGCTTATCGTGTCCTTGGGAAGAAGGGCGAATCCCACCGCGGTGTCGTTGCGAACGGCGAGCAGCTCGAGCAGAGAATCGCGGGCGCACCAGCGAGCCGTGGCCGGAGCCCGGAAGGAGCCCTGCGCGCTGCCGGTCCAGCTCGCCGCGATCTCGCCCACCGCAGGAGTAGACGCGGCGCCGGAACGGCAGGCGAGAATCTGGAGTGTCAGGATGCAGATGACGCGATGCATGCAGGGAAGCTAGGCCGCCCGGCGCTTCGCGGCTACGGAGCGGCTAGCGGTTAGCAGTTAGCAGTTAGCGGTCCTACGACGCCTGGGCCCATTTACTCCGGCCGTCGCGGTGAAGGCCGTAGGCGCGAAGGCGGCGCCAGAGCGTGGTCCGGCTGATGCCCAGGCTCTTCGCGGTTTCGGCCAGCCGCCAGCCATGCTCGTCGAGCGAGCGCACGATGGCCTCTTTTTCACGGTCGGCCAGGGTGGTGGGTCCGACGCTTCCCTGAATGAACATCGCTTCGCCCAGGTCGAGGTTGGCAACACGGAGCGGTTTGAGCCGCCCCCCCAGCTCGGCAAGGGCCGGCATCAGGTCGGAAGCCGGCCGGGACAGGTCGAGACCCAGCTCCCGGGCCTGCTCATTGGCGTACAGGACCTTCCCCTGGGGGTCGAAGACGATCACCGCCTCGCTGAAGGCATCGAGCAACGCCTTCGCCAGGGGCGAAAACACTGAGGGGAGCGGAGTTGGGCTATGGGGCGCCGTCATATGACTGATCTACGTTTCATCCGTCATAATGGTTTCAAACGGGAACGGGGTCAACCCACGGCCAAACCACGTCAACGGTCAACGGTCAACGGTCAACGGTCAACGGGACAGGCCGCGCGGATTGGATCCGGCTTGAACCTGATTGGTTGCTGGTGAGTCCAGGATCGATCCCATCTTCCGGGATGCAACCCCATCATCGATCGCTTCTCGCATGGGTCGAAGCAAGGGAAGTCTCCCGGGCCGCCTACCGAGCATGCCGCGATCACGGGAAGCCGGCCGCGTCGGCGATTTTCGACCAATACCAGCGCGCCGCACTTTCAATCCGACTGAACATCGCAGAGGGATTCGCCCTCGCGGATTTCGGGCGTTTCGGCAATCACCTGGCCATCGCATATGGCTCAGCAGTGGAAACCGAAGAATGCCTGGAGCTCGCGATGGAGGAAGGAATCATCCCCGAGGACGTCGCAAGACGAACAATCGAGCGTTGCCAGCGGTGTGAGCGCTTGCTGCTTGGCCTGCTGAAAAAATACCGGCCGCTAGGCAGGTCCCGTTGACCGTTGACCGTTGACCGTTGACGCCGTTCTCCTCACACGCCACTCCGCCCAAATCACCACCCCCACCCCGACGAAAATCCCCGCCCCCGCCAGCGCGATTCGCGCCGTCAGCTGCTCTCCCTCGAGCACCAGTGGCGCCACCGCGGTGGTGAACAGCGGCTGCAGGTAGATGAAGCTGGTAACCAGGGTCGGCGACGCCCGGCGCAGCGACCACAAATTGAGGAAATAGGTGACGGTGGTCGGGAAGATCACCATGTACGCGAGCCACCAGTACAGCCGCGTGGTGAGCGCCTCCTGGTCCACCGCGCCCGCCGCGGCGAGCCCGAACGGCAGGATCCCGATCAGGCCCGCCGCCGAAAGACAGAAGGCCACCATCACCGGGTGGTATCGCTGGAGCATCTCCTTGGAGAGCAGGAAAGCCAGCGCATTGAAGGCCATCCCCGTCAGAACCAGGACGTTGCCCAGCGCCACCCCAGGCTCCAGCGAGACCCGGTCCGGCCCGATCAGGTAGACCGTGCCGGCGCCAGCCACCGCCACTCCCAGCCATTTGAGCGCCGACGGCTGATCCTTCCGGAGCAGCCACCCGAAGATCACGGTAAAGATCGGAATCATGGGGATCAGGATCGCCGCGTTGATGGCGGTCGTCCGGGTCAATCCCAGGAGGATCAGGAACTGGTTCCCCGCCCCTCCGAGGATCCCGAGCAGGGCAAATCGGGCCCAGTCTCCAGCATTCCTGGGCACCGTGCCCTTGATGACCCGGTGCGCCACCAGGAACGCAGTGGTCGCCACGATCATCCGCATGGTTACGATCACCGGGGCAGGCACCACGGGAAGCATGAACTTCCCCACGATGACGCCACTGGCGTAGATGATCTGAACCACGAGCAGCGCCAGGATGACGGGCATTGTCCTTTTCTTTCAATGACTTATGATTGAATGGCTGTTCAGTCAGACATCCAAGTCCTGGAGAGATGTCCCATGAAAGACGCCATACTCGCCGCCGCCATCGAGGTCGTCGCTCTCCACGGACTGAACAACTGGACAGTCGAGGAGGTCGCCAATAGGGCGCGATGCGCCAAGGGCCTCGTCAACTACCACTATCGCTCCAAACAGGACCTGCTGGTCCAGGTCGCCGAGACGATCCGGGACGACCGCGCCGCCCGGCGACTGGCGGCGGTCCAATCATCCGGTGCGCAGGCATTGGATCGGTTATGGGAGACGCTCACCCTGGAAATGGAATCGGGCTGGTTTGCGGCCCGGATCAGTCTCCTCGCCACCGATGGACCGCTCCGCGCCGCGGTCGGCTCGACCACTCCCTCTTCCAAAGCTTTCGCGCTGGCTCTCGGCCGCGCCCTGGACCTCGGCGACAAGCTGCTTCCCCGTGTCCGCCTGATCGAAGCGACACTCGATGGACTCCAGCTCGGCATGCTGCAAGGTGCCACCCCGGCCGCGGCGGAGGAAGATTACCACCGCTTCTGGCTGACCGTGCTACCATAAAGACGCCACTGTCTTCGCGGCCTGATCCGGAGAAGCTCCATGAGGGACCGATCGCTGCCCTTGGTTCTCGCCGTGATTGTCGGCGGTTGGGGCACGCTCGCGGGCCAGGCCCGGCTCCCCGAGGTCAGGATTTCAGCCCGAACCTCGTGCCAGATCCACCCGGAATCGGCGGCGGCCACCGCCGAGATATGGATCGATGCCAAGACCGCCCTCGAGAGCGTCGCGGTTGGCGACTCCTCGGTTCCGACTTTCCTGATCCAGAACTGGCGCCGCACTCTGGGACCCAACCTCCGCCTCCGCTGGGAGGACCGGGATACCGCCCGGGTCACCACCCGACAGCCCTTCTCCAAGAAGGCCCCCGACAACCTCGAGCGGGCCGGATACATCCAGGGGCGATGGAACGTTCTGACCTATTACGGTCCGGATGCGGAGCTGCTCCTCTCCGAGCGCTTCCTCCGGCAGCACTGTTTTCGCCCTGAGACCGGCGGAGGAGCTCGAGCCGGACTCGTCGGACTGGCCTTCGAGCCGTTGCCCTCCCAGCGACTCCCCGACGTCGCGGGCGTCCTCTGGATCGACCCGGTACTCCGCCTGCTTCGTTACGTCGAGTACACCTGGACCAATGCTCCGCTCGAGGCGAGCGCGCCAGCGCTCGGCGGGCGAGTGGACTTCATTCGCATGGCCGATGGTGGCTGGATCATCCAGCGGTGGAACATGCGGATGCCCCGCGCCTCGGACATTCCGGGTACCGGGTTCGGCGGGTACACCGATCAGGGAGGTGAAGTGCTGGCGGTCGGCGCGCGGCGACCCGGGCGCCAGTGAGGCTCCCATCGCTCGACACCGCCGTCCGAACCGCCCGGCAGACCCTGGCGCGGTTCCCGATGGCGATGCTGTCCGGCTTCATCGCCGCGATAGCCGCCTTCCGGATGATCGACGGACCTTCCCACGATTCCCAGCCCAGACTGCTGGCGACCGGGGTGCTGGGTCTGGCACTGTTCACCGCATCGGTCACCAGTGCCGAGCGCCGCGGAGTGGCGCCCCGGCATCGCTGGATCGTGGATCTCGCGGTGGCAGCGGGGCTGGTCCTGCTCTACTCCGCCTCGCTGGACTGGACCGAGGACCACGCGGCACTTCGCTTCATCCAGCTGCTGGTGGCGGGGCACCTGCTGGTGGCGATCGCACCCTACCTGACCAGCCAGCGGTTGGACGGCTTCTGGCAGTTCAACCGGATTCTCTTTCTCCGTTACCTGACCGGCGCCTTCTACGTGACAGTGCTGTGGGCGGGGCTTTCGGTCGCGCTGGCCGCGGTGGACAAGTTGTTCGGGGTGGATATCGACAGCGAGATGTACGCCCACCTCTTCGCCTTCCTGGCCTTCGTCTTCCACCCCTGGTTCTTCCTCGCCGGAGTGCCCCGCGACTACGCCGAGCTGGAATCCCGGGACGATTACCCCGCCGGTCTCAAGGTCTTCACCCAGTTCGTGCTGATGCCCCTGGTGGTGATCTACCTCGCGATCCTCACCGCGTACCTGGGCAAGGTCATCATAACCCGCACCTGGCCTACCGGCTGGATCGGATACCTGGTCTCCAGCGTCTCGGCGACCGGAGTGCTGGCGCTGCTGCTGGTGCATCCCCTCCGGGAGCGAGAGGACAGCCGCTGGGTGAACGGCTACGGGCGCTGGTGGTTCGTGGCGCTGCTTCCTTCGCTCGGGATGCTCCTGGCCGCGATCGCCAAGCGGGTGGGACAATACGGAATCACCGAGCAACGCTACTTCCTCCTGGTCCTGGCGCTCTGGCTGCTGGGGCTCGCGCTGTACTACGGCATCACCGCGTCGCGCAACATCAAGCTGATTCCCATGACCCTCTGCGCGGTGGCGCTGCTCACCACCATGGGGCCATGGAGCGCGTACGCAGTGTCCCGGCGGAGCCAGATGAACCGGCTCGATGGCCTGCTGGAAAAGAACGGGATGGGGCGGGCCGGTGCTCCCACCACCGCCCGGGGCACCGTTCCGGTGGAAGACCGCCGGGAGATGAGCGCGGTGTTTCACTATCTGGCCGCGACCCACGGTCCGGAGGCCGTCGGCAGAGTGTTTGACCTGCCTGGCGATTCGGTGCTGGCGTGGAGCGACACCCTCCAGAATGTCCGGGACGACGATGTTGCCTCGCGAGCCATGAATCGGCTGGGGCTCCGCTACATGAACCGGTGGGAGCGACCGGAGGGAACCGGGACTCATGTCTGGGCCCAGCGACAGCTGCCCCGCTCGACGCCGGTCGCGGGCTTCGAAGTCGCGCTGACGATCAGCCTCCCCGCCACCGGCTGGATCGGCACCGCAACCGACTCGCTGGAGTACCGTCGGGTGGAGGGAACGGTGGTGATGCGGCGAGACAGCACCGACCTGATCACCCTGGACGTGGCCGGCGCAGTGGGCGTCCTGCTCAACGCCGACTCGCTCCAAGGGGGAGCCGGCGTCATGCTCACCGAGCCCATAGTGGTCGAGGGCGAAGGGGGCGGATACCGGGTCCGGCTCCTGCTCGACGCGGTGTACGGCGAGCTCAAGGACCTCCGGTTCATCTGGCAGTCGGGGTCGGGGATGTTGCTGGCGGCGGGGTTTCGATAAGGCGTCAACGGTCAACGGTCAACGGGA
>Ga0075419_10003446_pt1 | contig 10150 bp, 9 predicted proteins | sample SoiMetdeltSBSDD3_FD_76900 | JGI IMG/M metagenome (GOLD analysis project Ga0075419, IMG submission 76900) | Bulk soil microbial communities from a Populus tree surrounding site in Tennessee, USA - Soil MetaG P. deltoides SBSDD3 | ecosystem: Environmental > Terrestrial > Soil > Tree plantation... | reverse complement strand
GCCCACGCCAATCGCTAGCGCCACTAGCACTGGAACAAGGAGACGACGCATGCGCGACGCTACCGTGCCTATGTGTCAGGGCCAGTAGCAGGCGGCGTAACCGTGCCCGAGGATCGGAGAGCCTTGCACAACGTTGTGTATGCTGTCGGTCCCGGTCTCGTAGAGATTGCAGTTGAAATGGCTGTAGTTGACATCCGTCTCCCCGGGTTCCATGTATCCGATGCCCCACTCCACGGACCAAAGGTAGTGCGCACCCGAGCCCGCCGAATCCGAAACCGCCGTACAGCAATCCGGCGGGCCAGGGTAGTAGTCCACACATTGAATCCGTAGTTGCTGATGGTGAGCGCTGGCAGGGATGGCCACGGCAACCACAAAGAGCCCAATCAAGAACCACCGACTCGCAGTGTTCATGTCGCATCCTCCTTTGATGCTTGGACTCGCGCATTTTTCCCGAGCAATAATTGCGCGTCAATTGCGGATATGGCGCCAGCCTTTCCATGGCGTGCGCGCGCTCCAGTCTTGGACTTAGTACCGCTGCCTCGCGCTTTACGCTGCCAGGCCCAGCTGCTTCAGCAACGGTTCGATCTGCGGCTTGCGGCCGCGGAACTCGACGAACGCTTCCATCGCATCGCGGCTGCCGCCCTGCTCGAGGATGGAGGCCAGGAAGCGGCGCGCGACTTCCGCGTTGAAAATGCCCTGCTCTTCGAACGCGCTGAACGCGTCGGCCGCCAGGACTTCAGCCCACTTGTAGCTGTAATACCCCGCAGCGTAACCGCCCGAGAAAATGTGCTGGAAGCTGTGCGGGAAGCGGTTGAACTCCGGCGGATGCACTACTGCGACCTGCGCGCGAACCTCCGCGAGCGTGCGCATGACCGCATCGCTCGATTGCGGCGCGTTCTCGCTGTGAATGCGCAGATCGAACAACGCGAACTCGAGCTGCCGAACCGTCTGCATGCCCGCCTGGAAAGTGCGGGTCGCGAGCAAGCGCTCGAGCTCGATCTGCGGCAGCGGCTCGCCCGTCTCGACGTGACCGGAGATCAGCGGCAGCACTTCGGCCTGCCACGCGAAGTTCTCCATGAACTGGCTCGGCAGCTCGACCGCGTCCCACGCGACGCCGTTGATCCCTGCGATGCTCGGGTAGTCGACGCGCGTGAGCATGTGATGCAGGCCGTGGCCGAACTCGTGGAACATCGTCACGACTTCAGCGTGCGTGAGGAGCGAGGGTTGTGTGCCGACCGGCGGCATGAAGTTGCACACGAGGTAAGCGACCGGTTGGGCTGCAGTGTCGGCGAGCCGTTTGCGGCCGATGCACTCGTCCATCCACGCGCCGCCGCGCTTCTTGGGACGAGCATAGAGGTCGATGTAGAAGCCGCCGCGCCGTGAGCCGTCGGCGTTGAGTATGTCGTAGAAGCGGACATCGGGATGATAGAGATCGACGCCGCTGTGCTCGACGATGCGCACGCCGTAGAGCTTCTCGGCGACTGCGAACATCCCCGCGAGCACGCGCGGCAGCGGGAAATACGGCCGTAGCATCTCTTCGGAGAGCTGCAGGCGCTCGCGCTTCAGCCGCTCGACGTGGAACGCGACGTCCCAGGCGTTGAGCTTGTGGCCGGCGAACTGCGTGAGATCGTCGTACTCGCGCACTGCGACCGGGCGGCTCTGCCGCGCAAGCCGTTCGAGAAATGCGCGGACCTCGTCGACCGAAGACGCCATCTTGGTGGCGAGCGAATACTCGGCGTAGTTCGGAAAGCCGACGAGCTGCGCGATCTTGTGCCGCAGGTCGAGGATCTGCGTCATCAGCTCGGTGTTGTCCCAGCGACCCCCGGTCGATCCCTGGTCCGAAGCGCGCGTCACCCAGCCGTGATAGAAGTCGCGACGCAGCGCTTCGTTCTCGGCGTGCATCATCACGGCCTGGTAGTTCGGCGCATCGAGCGTGAAGAACCAGCCCTCCGCCTGGCGCGACTGCGCGGCGGCGCGTGCGCGGTCGACGATCGGCTGCGGCAGCCCCTCGATCTCGCTTTGCTGCGTGAGCAGCCGCGACCATGCGTTGGTCGCGTCGAGCACGTTCTCGTCGAACCTGGACTGCAGCGTCGCCAACTGTTCCACCAGCGCTTTGAACTCGGCCTTCTGCTCCGCGGGCAACGCGACGCCGGCGAGTCGAAAGTCGCGCAGCGCGTTCTGCAGCAGCTTGCGTTGTCCGGAGGTCAGCCGCTGGCCCTCGTTCGCGAGGATCGCCTCGTACGCGCGATACAGCCGTTCGTTCTGCGCAAGCTCGGTGTGCCAGGCAGTGAGCAGCGGCAAGCAAGCGTTGTACGCCGCGCGCAGCTCGTCGCTGTTGACGACGCCATTCATGTGGCCGACGGGCGACCACGTGCGAGCGAGGCGGTGATGCATCTCTTCGAGCGGCACGACCAGCGAATCCCACGTCGGGTCGGGCTGCTTGAGCAGCGCCGCGAGCTGGGCGCGGTGCGCATCGAGCAGCTCGCGCAGCACGGGCTCGATGTTCGCGACGCGGATGGACGAGAACGCAGGCAGATCGAATTCTACGTTTGACATGGCGGTTCGGGAGCGCTGGCCGGGAAAGAGGCCGCGTCGATTTTAGAGGCCCGCCGTCCCTGCGTCGAAAATATCGGGTGGCGCTGGATGGCGACAGGCAGGGCAGGAACTGCAGGCCGACCGGTGTCGTTCCTTCGGCAACTACTGATTCACACCCGGATCCCAGGGTTCGCCGCAGGAGGTCGCGCCCGCAAAATGCCCGATCCCAGTCAGCCGACGCCTGCCGACAGCGAGCTGTTCTACCAGTTCGTGCAGACCGTGCAGGACCACGCAATTTTCACGATGGATGCGCAAGGTCGCATCCTGCACTGGAACGCGGGTGCGGCGCAGATCATGGGTTTCGATGCCGGCGACGTCATCGGCCGCGAGCTGCACGACATCTTCACGCAGGAAGACTGCGATGCCGGAATCCCGCGACTGGAGCTGGAGACCGCAGCGCGCATGGGACGCGCCGCGGACGAGCGCTGGCACGTACGCAAGGACGGCTCGCGGTTCTGGGGTCTTGGCGCTGTCACTGCGATTCGCACGCCGGACGGCGAGCTGCGCGGCTTCGGCAAGATCGTCGCCGATCGCACCGATCTGAAAGAGCTGCAGGACACGCTGCAGACTCGCAACGAATCGCTCGCGCGCGCCGACCTGCTGAAGAACCGCTTCCTCGCGACCCTTGCGCACGAGTTGCGCAATCCCCAGTCCGTGCTGGCGAACAGCGCGGGTGTCCTGCGGCGCTACGCTGGCGGCGATGTACAGCTCCAGACCGTCGCGGAAATGATCGAGCGACAGGTACGGCAGACGCAGCGTCTGATCGAGGATCTCACCGACCTGGCCCGCACCAGTCGCGGTCGCATCGAGCTGAGGATGCAACCGCTGGACCTGCGCGAGATGGCGCGGCTGGCGGAAGAGGCGGTACAGATCGCAATGACGGAGCGTCGGCATGAGCTCGCGACGGTGCTTCCCGATCTGCCAGTCATGGTCGATGGCGATGCCGATCGCATCCAGCAGGTGATGATCAATCTGCTGCGTAACGCTGCGCGCTACACACCTCCAGGCGGACGCATCGGTTTATCGGTGTCTGCGGAAGGGAAAGAAGGCGTCGTGCGCATCCACGACACTGGCGTCGGCATTCCCGCCGGTCAGCTCGGCGAGATCTTCGAACTGTTCGCGCAGGGTCATCCGGACAACGTCGAGTCGCGCGCCGGGATGGGGATCGGGCTCGCGCTCGCGCGGGAGCTCGTCGAACTCCACGGCGGCACGATCCAGGCTCGCAGCGACGGCGTCGGCAAAGGCAGCGAGTTCATCGCGCGGCTGCCGTTGCGCGACCCATTGCAGACCTGACGCGCGCGCGGCACCATCTTGCGCCCTGCCTCGAGGCGCGCCGCCGTGAACATCCGACCCTATCGCAACATCCTTCCCGTGCTGGGTGCGCGCGTGTATGTCGATCCGGCCGCGACCGTCATCGGTCAGGTGCGCGTCGGCGACGACTCGTCCATCTGGCCGGGTGCAGTCGTGCGCGGCGACGTGCACCACATCGAGATCGGAGCACGCACCAGCATCCAGGACGGCTCGGTGCTGCACGTCACGCATGACGGCCCGTACACGCCGGGCGGACGTTCGCTGCACGTCGGTTCCGATGTAACGGTCGGCCATCGAGTCACGCTGCACGCGTGCACGATCGGCGACAAATGTCTGGTCGGCATGGGCTCGGTCGTGCTGGATGGCGTCGTGACCGAGGACTTCGTGATGATCGGTGCGGGCAGCGTCGTGCCGCAGAACAAGCGCTTGGAAACGCGCGGCCTCTACGTCGGCAGCCCGGCGCGCAGAGTGCGCGACCTGACGCAGGCGGAGATCGAATTCTTCACGTACTCGGCTGCGCAGTACGTGCAGCTCAAGAACGAGTACCTCTAGCGTTTATCAGGGCGTCGCTTTCACCGCCGCGATGACCGGCGCGGTCCGCGGCTTTACGCCACGCCAGAGCAGGAACGACTCGGCCGCCTGCTCCACCAGCATGCCCCAGCCCGTCTCGGCGCGTCCCGCGCCGGCGCTCTTCGCCCAACGCGTGAATGCGGTATCGCCTCTGCCGTACGCCATGTCGTAGCACAACGTCGTCGGTCCAATGACCTGCGGCGGAATCGGCGGGATCGTGTCCTGCAGGCTCGCCGAGGTGGCATTCAGCACGAGGTCGAAGGTCGAATCGGCGATCGCATCGAACCCGCAACCGTGCACCGTGCCGAGTGTCGAGAACTCGTGTGCGAGCTCGACCGCACGCTCGTCGTTGCGATTCGCGATCTCGAGGTATTCCGGATCGGCCTCCAGCAGCGGGCCGAGCACGCCGCGAGCCGCTCCGCCCGCGCCGAGCACGAGTATGCGTGTGCCCTGGAGAGCGAACGCAAGATTGCGAGTCAGGTCGGCGATGAGGCCGGCGCCATCGGTGTTGTCGCCGAACACATTGTTGTTGCGCAGGACCAGCGTGTTCACCGCGCCGGCCATTTCCGCGCGCGGTGTGCGCTCACGTGCGATCAGACACGCAGCCTGCTTGTGCGGCAACGTGACGTTCAACCCTTTGCCGTCGGCCGCGAAGAATTCGACGACGCGCTCGTTGAGCGCTTCGGGCGCGACCTCCAGGCGGGAATACGTGATGGCGTGGCCGGTCTGCTTGGCGAACAGCCCGTGAATGAACGGCGACCAGCTATGGGCGACGGGGTAACCGATGACTGCGTATTTGTCTGCCGTGGGTCCTTGCGGTGTCGCTTGACCACTCATCGGCTAGCGCCGTTCCCGCAGCCAGGCCGCTGCACGCTTCGCAAAGTAAGTGAGGATGCCGTCCGCGCCGGCGCGGCGGATCGACAACAGCGATTCGAGGATCACGCTGCGGCCGTCGAGCCACTGGTTGCGGATCGCCGCCTCCAGCATCGCGTACTCGCCGCTGACCTGGTAGACGAACGTCGGCGCACCGAAGGTGTCCTTCACCCGCCGCACGATGTCCAGGTATGGCATGCCCGGCTTGATCATCACCATGTCCGCGCCTTCCTGCAGGTCGAGCGCGACTTCGCGCAGCGCCTCGTCGGAGTTCGCGGGATCCATCTGGTAGCTGTACTTGTTGCCCTTGCCGAGATTGCCGGCGGAGCCGACGGCTTCGCGGAACGGGCCGTAGAAGCTGGAGGCGTACTTCGCGGCGTACGCCAGGATACGTGTGTTCAAGTGACCCGCGACTTCGAGCGCTTCGCGAATCGCGCCGATGCGGCCATCCATCATGTCGCTCGGCGCGACGATGTCGGCACCGGCTTCAGCATGCGACAGCGCCTGCTTCACGAGCGCGTCGACGGTGATGTCGTTCAGCACGTAGCCGGAAGCATCGATGATTCCGTCCTGGCCGTGTGTGGTGTACGGATCCAGCGCGACGTCGGTGATCACGCCGAGTTGCGGCACGGCTTGCTTGACCGCACGGACCGCGCGCTGCGCGAGCCCTTCGGGATTCCACGCTTCGCGACCGTCTTCGCTCTTGATGGTGGTCGGCGGCACCGGGAACAGCGCCAGCGCCGGGATGTCGAGCTCCGCGAGCGACTCGGCCTCGCGCACCAGCTCGTCGACGGTGACGCGCTCGATCCCCGGCATGCTCTGGATCGGCTCGCGACGGCCTTTGCCTTCGATCACGAACAGCGGATAGATGAAGTTGTCGGGGCTGAGCGTGCTCTCGCGCATCAGGCGGCGCGAGAACTCGTCGCGACGCATGCGGCGCAGCCGGGTGCGCGGGAATTCGCCTGTCTCTCGGTCCGACATGGCGGGTAGACTACAGCATGGCTGCCGCGAAACCCAAGGTTCGCTGCCCCTGGAGTCACGGGGGCAACGAGCTGTACGTGCATTATCACGACACCGAGTGGGGCGTCCCCGCCTGGGACGACCGGACGCAGTTCGAGTTCCTGATCCTGGAAGGCGCGCAGGCCGGCCTGTCGTGGTCGACGATCCTCAACAAGCGTGAGGGTTATCGCCAGGCGTTCGCCGGCTTCGATCCCGAGCGCATCGCGAAGTTCGGCAAGCGCGAGATGGCGCGGCTCATGAAGGATCCGGGCATCGTGCGCAACCGGCTCAAGGTCGAGGCGGCGATCGCCAACGCGCGCGCGTACCTGGATTTTCAATCCGAGCACGGCGGCTTTGCGAAACACCTGTGGAGCTTCGTCGGCGGCAAGCCCCTGCAGAATCGCTGGACCCAGCACAAGCAGGTGCCGGCGACCTCGCCCGAGTCCGACGCGCTCAGCAAGGATCTCAAGCAGCGCGGATTCAAGTTCGTCGGCAGCACGATCATCTACGCGCACATGCAGGCGACCGGCATGGTCAACGATCATGTGACGGGCTGCTTCCGCTACAAGGAATGCAAAGCGCTCGCGAAGAAGGGCAAGTAGAGCTATTCCCCGACCAGCCACTCCACGGTCGAGCCGCCTTTTCCTTCCAGCGCCGTGTGCAGCTCATCGAGCGCTTCACGCATCTCGCCGTCGAGCTTCCACGGTGGATTCGCGATAACGAGACCCGAGCCGTTCAGTCCGATCGGCGAGTCGGCGGGCCGCACCGTCAGCTCCAGCCGCAGCAGCTTGCGTAACCCGGAAGCTTGCAGACCTGCGTTCAACCTCTGTGACTGCGCACCCGCCTTGATCGGATACCACAGTGCGAATACGCCGTTCGGCCAGCGAGACAATCCGAGGCGCAGCGCGCGCTCTGCGTCCGCGAACTCGGACTCGGCTTCGTAGGGCGGATCGATCAACACGAGTCCGCGGTTCTCGCGCGGCGGAAGATATGTCTTCAGCGCGGCGTAGCCGTCGCCGCAGATCACTGCGACGTCGCGTCTTCCCGGCACCGCCCGTTTCAGTGCCTCTGCTTCTACCGGCTGCTGTTCGACCAGCACCGCGCGATCGCCGTCGCGCAAGGCGCCGATCGCGACCAGCGGCGAGCCGGGATAGCGCGTCGGCGGCGCGTTGGCAGCGTGCGTGGCTTGCACATAACGCAAGAGATCCGGCGACCGCAGCGGCCGGCCGGCCAGCCGGGCAATTCCCTCGCGCCATTCGCCGCCGCGCGTGGCATCCTCGGCGCGCAGGTCGTAGCTGCCGCGTCCGGCGTGGGTGTCGAGATAGAACAGCGGCTTCGGTTTCTGCTTCAGGCGCTCCAGCAGCGCGAGCAGCACGACGTGCTTGTGCACGTCCGCGAAGTTGCCGGCGTGAAAGGCATGACGATAGTTCACAACGGGGATGATTCACCATGAAGCGAGTTGCCGCCACTGCATTGCTTGCGATGGGCTTGTTGCACGTCGCGGCCGCTGCCAACGAGCCCGCGGATTCGAGCGCGGCTGCGCAGGCTGCGGCTGAACAAGCACGCACGGAAGCCGCGCGGCAGCTCAAGGTCCCGGCGAGCGAGTTCAGCGTCGTGACGATCGAGCCGACGCAGTGGAGCGATTCGAGCCTCGGCTGCCGCAAGCCGAATGCGATGTATCTGGACGTGATCAGCGACGGCTACATCGTGATGCTGGAACGGCAGGGCACGCGACACCAGGTGAACGTCGCGGGCTCGCGCGCGGTGATGTGCGGGCCGCAGCTGCGCCTCAGCGGGACCACACGTGGGCCGATGTCGGCTCGCGGACTGGACCAGGTGATGCAGCGTGCGCGTCAGGATCTCGCGCAGCGCCTCGGCGCGGATCCCGCGAAGATCCGTATCGCGGGAACGCAGGCGCACCGTTGGGACGACAGCGCGCTCGGTTGCCCTCGGGAGGGCGAGGCGATCAAGACAGGGCCAGTCGACGGTTTCAAGCTGGCGCTGAACTACGCGGGGCGGACCTACACGTATCACACGGATCGCCAGGACGTGCGGCCGTGTCCCGCGATCGAAGCTGAATGAAAAAGGGCCACGCCTTGCAGCGTGGCCCTTGGAGACTGGCGCTGGGGCGAATCCCCAGTCGTCCGTTTGCTATTTGTTCTTCTTCGCGATGTGCAGAGACAACGCCGGCTGCGCGATCGAGATGTTGTTCTGGAGCAGCCACAGCGACGTGCCGTTCGGCCCGGTGAAGCCAACCTCGACGTGATCGCCCGGCTCGACGCCGAAGCTGTTCACGTCAGGCACGATCTCCTTCGACATGTCGACGCTGCCGCGCTGTATGTCGTCATTGCCCTGGCGATCCGACACGGTCAGCACGTAGTCGAACTTCTCCGGCAGGAAGCCGCCGTCGGATTCGAGCGTGAAGGGCAGGATAAGCGTGCGGTCGTTGAAGTCCCAGGTGTCGACGAACCAGTCGGGGAAGCCGTTCTTGAAATCCAGTTCCCCGTTTGGCAGGAGCGGGAACTGGAATGCCGCGTATTGACCCGGATCCGCGTCGACGAAAGTCGAAAAATCGGCGCCGATCATGGCGAAGTCGGCCTGCCCGTCCGCGTCGACATCGATGTCGAGCCTGAACTCCAGGTTCGACAGATGCTCGAACGAACGCTCCATGGCAAAGCCGAATTCGAGCACGTTCAGTCCGCCGTACAGCGGCGAGTTCGGATCGGCGCGACGGAAGCCGGTTGCCGCGATCGAGCCGTACGTCCGGTTCTGCTCCTCACCGCCGAGCTTGGCTAGCGTGAAGCCCTCGGCCCAGCCGAGCGACGGACCGAAGTTGCGCACCTTGACGCCGCTGAACCCGTGGTCCGGCAGCACGACGACGCTCGACGCCGGGTCGACGACCGCGACGTAGCCGACGCGCAGCGTGTCATTGCCGTCGCTCAGGATGCACCAGCCATCCACTTCCGTCTGGCTCACGAAGGCGTCGTCGAAGATGCCTTCGTCCCACGCATCGCGCGGGTCGAACTTCAGCGAGATGTCGAACTTGGCCTTGCCCTTGCCGTTGACGCTGACGCTCTTCGGGCAGCTCACGCTGACACCGGGGAACGACGTGTGCGGCACGTGCGTGACTTGATACGAGCGCTTCTTGCCGCTCAGGTCGGTGACCGTCACGCGCTCCTTCTCGTGAGTCGGAGTCAGCGGGTTCAGGCGGCCGAACGACACGCCTGCGGGCGCGGCATAGCTGGTCAGGTTCACGGCGCGATCGACACGCAGCGCGCCGGTACCCTGTCTCATGAGGTCGGTGTCGCCGGAGACGTTCGAATCGACCGTGGAGTTCTGCAGCAGCGCCTTGATCGCTGACTGGTCGAGCTTCGGATGCGCCTGTCGCAGCAGCGCTGCGGCGCCCGCCGTGTGCGGCGACGCCATCGAAGTGCCCTGCAGGGTCCGGCTGCCCGTGCCCGTGCCGACACCGGCCGACACGATCGCGACGCCCGGCGCGGACAGATCCGGCTTGAAGGTCGAACCGCCGTGACCGGGGCCGCGCGAAGAGAACGTGGCGATCTGGTCATCGTCGGTCGGATCCGGCGCCAGGTCGATCGTCGCGTTAACGTTGCTGGCAGCGGCGATTGCGATGCCGTCCGCCTGCGTGATCATCACACCCGGAATCGTGATGGAAGCGTTCAGACCGCCCATCACGATCGGCGCAGCGGCCGTGTTGTTGTAGACGATGATCGCCTTCGCGCCGGCCTGCTGCGCCTGGGTGTATTTCGCCAGGAAGCCGCATGTCTGACCCGGGGGCAAT
>Ga0075419_10003445_pt1 | contig 10153 bp, 5 predicted proteins | sample SoiMetdeltSBSDD3_FD_76900 | JGI IMG/M metagenome (GOLD analysis project Ga0075419, IMG submission 76900) | Bulk soil microbial communities from a Populus tree surrounding site in Tennessee, USA - Soil MetaG P. deltoides SBSDD3 | ecosystem: Environmental > Terrestrial > Soil > Tree plantation... | reverse complement strand
GCATGGTGCAGGACGTTTTGCCGAGCCTGATCCGGCTGGGCATCGGGTACGCCGCGGCGCTCGCCGTCGGGGTGACGCTCGGCGTGGCGATCGGCTCCGCCCGCTGGCTGCGGGCGCTGCTCGAGCCGGTGTTGGAGTTTCTGCGGGCGATCCCGCCACCGGTACTGGTGCCGATCGTCATCCTGCTCGCCGGCATCGAGGACCGGATGAAGGTGATCGTCATCGTCTCCGGTGCCGTCTGGCCGGTCCTGCTGAACACCGTCGAAGGCGTGCGCGCGGTCGACGAGGTGCTGGCCGACACCTGCCGCAGCTACCGCATCAGAGGGCTGGCCCGGCTGCGGCATCTCGTGCTGCGATCCGCCAGCCCGCAGATCATGACGGGCGCCCGGCAGGCCCTCGCGATCGCCATCATCCTCATGGTGATCAGCGAGATGTTCGCCGCGAACAACGGGCTCGGCTTCCTGGTCGTACAGTTCCAGCGCAGTTTCCAAGTCACCGAGATGTGGAGCGGTGTCCTGCTGCTGGGCCTGATCGGGGTCGCGCTGTCGCTCGCTTTCCGCTTCGTCGACCGCCGCGTGCTGCGCTGGTACTACGGCCTGCGCGCGGTCGAACGTCAACCCAAGTAAGGAGGGTCGCGTGCTCGCGGTACGGGGACTGCGCAAGGTTTACGAGGGCCATGGCCGGCGGGTGGAGGCGATCGGCGACCTCACCTTCACCGTTGGCGCGGGCGAATTCGCGTGCGTGGTCGGCCCGTCGGGCTGCGGCAAGACCACGCTGTTGCGCTGCGTCGCGGGCCTGCTGCCACCGACCGCGGGCCAGATCGAGGTCGACGGCAGGCCCGTCTCCGGGCCGCCGCGGGGGCTGGCGCTCGTCTTTCAGGAGTACGGTCGCAGCCTGTTTCCATGGCTTCGGGTACGCGACAACGTCGAGCTGCCGCTGCGGTCGGCCCGGGTGCCTCGAGGGCGACGCCGCGACCTCGTCTCGGAGGCGCTCGCCTCGGTCGGGCTCGGCGACGTGCACCACGCGTACCCGTGGCAGCTGTCCGGCGGCATGCAGCAACGGGTGGCGATCGCCCGGGCGGTGGCGTACCAGCCGAGGGTGTTGCTGATGGACGAGCCGTTCGCGGCGGTCGACGCCCAGACCCGCGCGGACCTCGAGGATCTGATCCGGTCGGTGTGGCAGCGGTTCGGCGTCACGCTGTTGTTCGTCACGCACGACATCGACGAGGCTGTCTACTTGGGACAGCGGGTGATCATGCTCTCGGCCGCGCCCACGCACGTCGCCGAGGATCTGCCGATCGACCTTCCCGTCGAGCGCGACCAGCTCACCACGCGGGCGGACGCGCGCTTCACCGAACTGCGTGGCCACGTCTACGCGCAGATCCAGGCGGCGAAGCGGGCCGAACCAAGCGAGGTCTGATGCGCACGCAGGTCGGCATCGTCGGCGCCGGACCGGCCGGGCTGCTGCTCGCGCATCTGCTGCACCTGCGCGGGATCGACAGCGTGGTCGTGGAACGTCGCAGCCGGGAGTACGTCGAGCGGCGCATCCGGGCCGGCGTCCTCGAGCACGGCACGGTCGACCTGCTGCGCGAGGTGGGACTGGCCGACCGGCTGCTCCGCGAGCGGATGGTCCACGAGGGACTGGAACTGCTCTTCGACGGTACCGGCCACCGGATCGCGCTGACCGAGCTGTCGGGGCGGCAGATCACGATCTACGGGCAGCACGAGCTAGTCAAGGATCTGGTCGCCGCACGGCTGGCTACCGGCCGCCCGTTGCTCTTCGAGACCGGTGCGATTGGACTGTCCGATTTGGACACTGCAGCGCCGGTCGTGCATGGGGCCGACTTCGAGCTGCGGTGCGACTTCGTCGCCGGCTGCGACGGGTCGCACGGGGTCAGCCGACCGTCCATTCCGGACGGTGTGCTGACGTCGTACGAGCGGGACTACCCGTACGCGTGGCTCGGCATCCTCGCCCAGGCGCCGCCGTCGTCGGAGGAGCTCATCTACGCGTACCACGACCGCGGGTTCGCGTTGCACAGCATGCGGTCGCCGCAGATCACGCGGATGTACCTGCAGGTGACACCCGACGAGGACGTCGAGCTGTGGCCGGACGAGCGGATCTGGGCGGAGCTGCGTACGCGCCTCGCCCGCCATGACGGCTTCACGCTGGCCGACGGCCCGATCCTGGAGAAGGCCGTCACCGCGTTGCGCAGCGCGGTCGTCGACCCGATGCGGTACGGCCGGCTGTTCCTCGCCGGCGACGCCGCGCACATCGTGCCGGCTACCGGCGCCAAGGGGCTGAACCTGGCCGTCGCCGACGTGAACGTGCTCGCCGAGGCTCTCGGAGAGTTCTACGCCACCGGCCGCGAGGACCTGCTCGACGCGTACTCGCAGCGGTGCCTGCGCCGGGTCTGGCGGGTACAACACTTCTCCTGGTGGATGACGTCGATGCTGCACAAGGCGCCCGACGCCGACCCGTTCAGCCACCAGCTCCAGCTGTCCCAGCTGCGGTACGTGACCAGCTCCCGCGCCGCCGCCACGTCGCTGGCCGAGAACTACGTGGGACTGCCCCTGTGAGGGCGAACCCGTGAGGGCGAATCTGTGAGGCGCGGCCAGTGGTGGCTGGCCGTCGTGCTCGTCGCGGTCAACCTGCGCCCGACGATCGCCTCGGTACCGCCGCTGATCGACCTCATCTCGGCGGACCTGCGGCTGTCCGGCGCGGCGGCGGGCCTGCTGACCACGCTGCCGGTGCTGTGCCTCGGATTGTTCGCCCCGATGGCGGTACGCGCGTCCGGCCGGATGGGGACCGAGCGGGTCGTAGCTTGTGCGGTCGCGCTGATCGTCTGCGGTACGGCCGTGCGCGGGCTCGCCGGGGCGGCGGGTCTGTACGCCGGCACGGCGCTGGCCGGGGTCGGTCTCGCGGTCGCCGGCGCACTACTGCCCTCGCTGGTCAAGGCGCGCTTCCCGGAGCGGATCGGCCCGGTCACCGGCGTGTACACGGCCACGCTCATCTGCGGGGCGCTCTTCGGCGGGTCGTTGACCGAGCCGCTGCGCGCCGGCCTCGGCCTGTCGTGGCAGGCCGCGCTGGCCGCCTGGTCCCTGCCGGCGGTCGTGGCGCTGGTCGCGATCGCACCGCTGGCCCGGCCGGCGCCGGTGGTCGACGGGCCGGCGAGCCCGCTGCCGTGGCGTAGCCGGACGGCCTGGCTCGTGACCGTCTACATGGGAATCCAGTCGCTGCTGTTCTACTCCGCGCTCGCCTGGCTCGCCGCCCGGTACACCAGCCTCGGCAGCGATCCGGCGGAAGCCGGCCTGCTGCTGGGAGTGTTCACCGTGCCCCAGATCGTGGCCGCGCTGGGTATGCCGGTACTGGCGCACCGGTACGGCGATCGGCGCCCGTGGGTCGCTCTGTCGTCGGGGCTCTGTGTGGTGGCCAACGCGGGGGTGGCGTTGCTGCCGACCGCGGCGCCGTGGCTCTGGGCCACGATGCTCGGGCTGGGTGTCGGTGGCCTGTTCGCGCTGGCGCTCACGATGATCGCCGAGCACGCGACCACCCCCGGCGAGGCCGCGGCGCTGTCCGGCATGGCGTTCTTCGTCGGCTATCTGATGGCGGCGCTCGGGCCGGTCGCCGCCGGCGCGCTGCGTGACGCCACGGGCGGGTACGAAGTACCGTTCCTCACCCTCGCCGTGCTCTCCGTCGTCACATTGGCGATAGGTGTCCTTGCCGCGCGACCCGGTGAGAAATAGGCAATCGTTGCCGATGTCGGGCGGGTAGCCGCTCCGTAGCGTTGCGCGCCATGCCATCCATGCTGTCCTGCGAGTCCGTCACCACGGCGCTCGTCACCCGCTCCCGCTATCTCGGGAGCCTGCCCGTGCCGACGGGCTACAACGCCTCCGTATCGGGGCTCGCCGCCGACGACCGGTACGTCTACGCCACCTGGAGCCTCAGCAAGGCCAGTGACGGCCACGACTCGCCTGGACCGGGTGAGCTGCTGGTGCTCGATCCGGACCTGCTCGCCGATCCGACCGGTACCGCCGACCCGGTCGTCGCCCGGGTCACCGTCGGCTACCAGCCGCGCAACATCGCGGTCAACCGCACCACCGGAATCATCTATGTCGTCAACTACGGCCAGCAGGGCGAGCATCCGTACAGCCTGTTCGCGATCTCGGCCGACTCCTACCAGGTGATCGCCCGCATCCCCATCGGCCAGGTGCCGATCGACGTGGCCGTGAACGAGGCCACGAACAGGGTCTACGTCAGCGACCCCTACCCCGACGGCCGGATCCACGTCATCGACGGGGCGACGCACACGATCGTCGCGGGAATCGTGGTGCCCTCGCCCAACGCGCTCGCCTTCGACGCGACCACGAACACGCTCTACGCCGTGCTCAACAAGCAGACCGGCGAGGACGATCAGATCGACGCCGTCGCGGTCATCGCCTGCGGCGCCGACGGGACCACGCACACCGTCACGAAGATCGTGCCGGTGGGACCGCAGCGATCGCGGCCCTGGGAGCTGGCGTTGCTCACGCCGCCGGCCGGGCCGGGATCCGGTCCGCACCAGTTGCTGGTGGCCAACATGGGCGCGCTGCACTCGGTACCGCCCAACGTCACCGCGTTCGATCTGCACGACGGCTCGATGAAGGCGCATGCGCCGGTACCGACCGCGTTCGGCAGCCCGGTCGGGCTCGCCGTCAACGCCGCCGCGAGCCAGGGATACGTGGCGACCAACGCCGGCTTCCAGGTGCTCGACGTTCTGCGCGGAACGATCGAGAGCCCGGTGACGCTCGGCCCGTTCCCGATCTCGGCGGTGGGCGACGGCGTCGGGCGGATCCATATCGGCGACGCGACCGCCGGCACGCTCACGACCGTGTTGCCGCTGCCGGCGCAGGGCCCGATCGCCGAGCACCTCGAGGAGGGTGTCTCGCTCGGCGCTCCGCTGACCGGCCCGCTGCCGGTGCCGGGGGACGACCCGCGGGCCCGGTACCAGATCTTCGAGCTGGGCGTCGTGGTCGCCTCCACCGACTACGGCGCGGTCACCATGTCCCGCGAGATCGCCGACGGCTGGCAGCCGAGCGCCGGAGTGCTCGGCGTACCGACCGACGGCAGTGTCGCCCTCGTCGGAGAAGGCGGCTACGAGATCGCGCCGTTCCAGCGCGGGCAGCTCGTGTACCGGGCACCGGCGGCCGGTCGGGCCAGTGGCACCACGATCCCCGTGCTCGGCGACATCGCGGTCTGCTACCAGCTGCCGGACAACTTCGCCGCGCTCGGCCTGCCGGTGGCCGCCGAGGAATCGCTGCCCGACGGCGGACTGCGCCAGCGGTTCGACAAGGGCGAGATCTACTGGCGGCAGGACCTCGGGGCGCACGCGCTCTGGGGCCCGATCCTGTTCTGGTGGCTGCAGAGCGGCGGCGTCGCCAGCCAGCAGCGGTACCCGATCGGCGACGTGAGCCGCGCCGGCAACTCCGTATGGGAGAGCTGCCTGTTCGAGGACGGCACGATGTACGCCATCCCCGGTACGGAGACCGCCTGGGTGGTGCACGGCGAGATAGCGAAGGCGTACCTGGGTACCTTCGGTGGCCCGAGCGGCGACCTCGGGTTCCCGGCCGGCGACGAGCAGTCGACGGCGACCGGCGGCTGGTACCAGGACTTCGAGCACGGCGTGCTGGTCTGGTTCCCCGACGGCCACCAGTACGCCGGCGCGCACGCGTACCGCGCCGCCGAGCTACGGCTGAGCTACTTCTCGATCGGCGGGGACCAGGGGCCGGTCGAGGGCAACCGGGACCTGTTCGTGCGGGCGGTCGTCGAGCGGATCGACCAGCCGGGCGGCACGGCGGTGAACCTGATGAACCGGGGATTCCCGTACGAGGACGGCGACTACGGCGATCCGGAACACACCTTCGACCCGCCGTACACCGTGCAGCTCGCGGACGTCATGCGGGGTGCGATGGAGTTCCAGGTCATGTTCGCCAGCTACGACAAGGACGGCGGCGTGCTCGGAGGCTCCGAACAGACCGGCACGATCAACCACGGCCTGGTCCATCCACCGTGGGACGACGCGCCGTACAACTGGGACCCGCGGCCACCGTACACTGTGGACAATCTGTGGGGGTTCGAGGACCCGGCTGACCAGTCGCAGTACAAGTTCCGGGTCAACTACAAGGTCACCGAGCCGGCCGAGCCGTGGGACCCGTCGCTCCAGTTCCGCCAGCAGTGGTGGTGGCGGGTGAACAACTTCGACACCGAGCGGATCGACATGGCGCAGTACGCCCGGGCGTACGCCGACGTCGACCCGACCGCCCGCTGGCTGACCCTCGACAAGGACGAGTTGATCAGCAACACCTTCGAGGCGGCGTTCTTCCACCTCTTCGTCAAGGGCATCGCCAAGAAGGGCAACTGCTACGGCATGAGCGTCGAGGCGCTCTACGCGATGCGGGGTCGGTCCATCTTCACCGAACCCGTCTACCGGTACGGCACCCCGAACCCGGTCAAGGGCGACAACTGGGGAGAGCCGACTCCGGGGGAGGACGACGACCTCATCGACCAGTTCAACGTCCGGCACGCTTCGCAGCTCGGTGCGCCCGTCATCGAGTGGTTCCTCCGGCTGTTCGGGCAGGGTCTCACGCACAACCCGATCGCCGTCTTCGAAAACAGCCGCGAGGCGTACGCCAACGGCGAATGGCCGGTCCTCAACTTCTCCCGCTTCTGGGGCAACAAGGCGCACACGGTCCTACCGATCGCGTGGGTCCGCAACGGGGACGGCAGCCCGTTGCCCGACGATGTCTATGGCGAGATCTACATCGCCGACCCGTTCCACGAGTGGGGGCGCGACGGGCGCGACGACTCGGACGGCAAGTACAAGGTGATCGTCTACAACGACAACCGCTTCGAGTACGACGGCAAGTGGGCCGGCGGTGAGTGGATCGACAGCCGCATGTACTGGATCCCGTGGTCCCGCCTGAACGGCGTACCGCACACGCCCGGCCTGGGCATCCTGATGGAGGTTGCGCAGAGCGGGCTGGCCATCTTCGGCGGCGACGCTGACATCATGCAGGTCACCGACTCCGCCGGTCGCCGGCTCTTCGCCGCCGGCCTGACCGGTCCGCCGCGCTCGTGGAACGACCTCGAGCGCGATCCCGCGCTGCGGATACCCGGCCTGCTGCCGGTGCCGCAGTACGGGGCGGACGACGAGCTGCCGGGCCCCACGCTGTTGCACGCGACGGGCACAGATGTGTCGCACACGTACCACATCGCGGGCGCGGGCGGCAGCTACCGCTGGGGGCTACGAACCCCCGCGATGTCCGCGGTGGTCATGGCCCGCGCGTCCGCCGTGGCCGACCTCGTCACGGCGGAACGCTTGGGTACCGCTGACCGCGCGGTCTCCTTCTCCGTACCGGCCGGCGGCGCGAACAAGACCGTGTCGTTCATCCTGAACGGCCTGCCCCGCGCGGACCGGGGCAAGCAGTTCGTGGCCGACGCGCTGTCGGTGGTACCGACGCAGCGGGTCAGCGCGCACCTGCGGGACGGTGGCCGCGAACTGCTGATCGTCAACAGTGGACAGCAGACCAACGTCAGGATCCGGGTGCGGCCCGAGCCCGACGCGGCCCTGACGGCGCCGAAGCAGGTACCGCTGGCCGCCGGCAAGGTGACCCGCCTGCGGCCAGCGGACTGGTCGGACGTCGTCACCTCGCCCCTGCAGGTCGAGGTACGGGACACAGTGGACGGTCCGCCCGTCGAGTGTTTCGAGTTGTAGGTCAGAAGCGCGCACCCACATCGGCACCGTTGGCAGGGCGAAGGAACGTCGAGCTCGGGATCGAGCCGTCGCTCTGCCGCGGTCCGGTGATCGTGCTCGGATCGGTACTGACGAACGACCAGGTACCGCCCAGGTTCCATGAGTTGTTCGAGTTCGAGCTCGAACCCAGCGACGTGTTCGGGTTGTTCGCCACGGCCAGGTTCCTCGTCAGCGTCCCGGCGGAGTCGGCGAAGTCGAAGCCGGTACCGCCGTTGTCCCACGCCGTATTGTGGTCGGCCACCAGCGCGCCGGGGTTTCCGTTGTCGATGAGACCGCCGACCGCGTTGTCCCACGCCATGCTGTTGCGGATGTTGTGGGCCGCCGGCATGTCCACGTCGCCGCCACCGAGCTTGAACCCGTTGCCGTCACCGGTGAAGTTCGGCAACCCCCAGCGGTTGAAGCCGTTGCCCCAGGCGAGGCTGTTCTCGACCCGTACCGCCGACAGGAACTCCCAGAAGTCCAGCCCGTCGTCGGAGTTGTTCCACAGCCGGGCGCCGCGTACCAGGTTGCCGGAACCCGAACCTTCCTTGATGGCCAGGCCGTCCGCGCTTTCGCCGTTGTTGCGCGGATCGCGGTTGCCGAAGCTGTCCAGGTTGATGACCTGGTTGTTGCTCGACGCGCCCTGGATGTGGAAGCCGCTCTCGTAGTTGTCCCGCGTGATCAGGCGCTCGAAGACGTTGTTGTTGGTGTCTACGCCGAAGACGCCGTACGGCCCGTGGATGATCTCCAGCCCGGTCAGTCGCCACCAGTCGCCCTCGATGTGGATCGCACCGCGGTCCGCGCGGGGGATGCTGCCGCCGACCGGCGCCGGGGTGAACGGCATGTTCTCCCCGTCGATGATCGCGCGCTCGTTGTTGAAGTTCCGCAACGTGATCGGCAGGCTCGACGTACCGTTCTTGTTCAGCTTGATGGTCACGGTCGGGGCGTACGTCCCGGCGCGCAGGAAGATGGTCGTGCCCGCGGTGGCCAGGTCGACGCCGCGCTGGACGGTACGCAGCGGTGCCGCCTGCGTCCCCGGGTTCGCGTCGTTGCCGTTGGGCGCCACGAACAGGGTGCCCGTCGGCGGGGGCGGACCCTCGGTGTCGAAGTCGACGAAGTCGATGTTCGGCAGGCCGTTCGCCGTGGTGGGGCTGAACCGGATCGTGTTGTTGCCGTTGACCGCGTTGAAGGACAGCACCGTCGAGGTCCAGGTCGTCCACGCCCCGGTCGGCGCGAACTGGGTGGTGGTCAGCGTCGATCCGTTCACGATGACGGTCGCGGGGCGGTTCGTGGTCGTGCCGTTGGCGTACCGCACGACGAGCATCGCCGCGGTACCGACCGACGCGACGACCGTGAACTGCGCCGCGGCGCCGGTGGCGTTGCGGCCGTTGCAGAACCCGGTACCGGAGAACCCGGCATGGTTGGAGTCGATCGTGCCGTCACAGGTGGCCGGCGCGTTCTCGGCCTCGTACCGGGTCGGCGCCGCGGTAGCCGCGCCCGCCGGCAGGAGGATCGTGGCGGCGAGCAGCGTGCCGGCGAGGATCTTCAGTCTCATCGTTGTCTCCGTGTGCGTCTCCGGGGCGTGGAAAGCGCTTTCCAATCGATGACGATCGTAACGACGGCGGTCCGTGCCCGTCAATCGCGCTCAGGTTTTCAGGCCAGCCCCGGTCAGCTCGGCGAGGAACGACGGCCGGCGCCGGTGCCGTTCGGCCAACTCCGTGACGAACTCGGCGAACTCGGCGCTCCGGCCACATTTCGCGCACACCTCGCGCAGCGCGTGCAGCCGGCGCACCGCGTCCCGGTACGCGTCCCGCCCCGTCGCCGCGAGCACCTCGTCGATCCGCCGGCGCAGCACGGCTACCGCGTCGGCGGGGTGGCTGGCCGCCCGTCGCCGGGCCAGCTCGTCCCAGGTACCGCCGCCGAGGTGGGCCAGCCGCGACGCGACCTGCCACGCGCCGTCCACGTCGTCCTCGGCCAGCAGCGCGCGGACATGGTCCTCGGGACTGTGCTTGGCCAGTACCGCCAGCGCCCGCTTGCGTTCGGACTTCCAGATGCCCGCGTGCGCGGCCGCCCGGTGCAGCGCCCGGTAGCTGTGCAGGGTCGGCGCGGCGGCCAGGCCGTCGCGGCGCAGGCGTACCGCCTCCGACCCGCCACCCCGTTCGAGGTACGCCTCCACGAGGAAGTCCCGCAACCCGGCACCGGGCGGGTCCTCGGGGTGGGCGCGCAACCCGCGTTCCGCCCACTCGATCGCGGCGGCGCGTTCACCGATGTCGGCCAGTGCTCGGGCCAACCGCCCGAACTGGGCCGCGTACCTCAGCTCCCCGCCGATCACCTCGACCAGTCCCGGTACGTCCCGGTCCAGCCGGGCCAGGCCCTCGCGGGCGT
>Ga0075419_10003442_pt1 | contig 10156 bp, 10 predicted proteins | sample SoiMetdeltSBSDD3_FD_76900 | JGI IMG/M metagenome (GOLD analysis project Ga0075419, IMG submission 76900) | Bulk soil microbial communities from a Populus tree surrounding site in Tennessee, USA - Soil MetaG P. deltoides SBSDD3 | ecosystem: Environmental > Terrestrial > Soil > Tree plantation... | reverse complement strand
CGGTGCTCGACCGCACCCCGTTCACCGGCACCTGGGGCGGCTACTCCGGCCTGGCCTTCCGGGGCCGGGAGGACTGGCGCGACACGCGGCTGCTGCTGGACGACGGCGCCGAGCACGACCGCGTGGCCGCCCAGCGGTCACGGTGGTGCGACCTGTCCGGCCTGGCCGACGGGCAGCCCGCGGGCGTGTGCGTGCTGGACCACCCCGCCAACCCGTCGCACCCCGTCCCCTTCTACGCCGCATGCCGGGCGGGCGAGGGCTACGGCGACGGCTGGGCCAACACCGTCTACCCCGCGTTCCTGTGGGACGGCCCCCTGACCCTCGCCGCCGGCCAAACCCTGCGGTTCCGCTACCGGGTCGTGGTCCACGACGGCGCCTGGTCGACCGACCAGGCCGCGACCGCGTGGAACCGGTGGAGAACGTCCTGACGTAATCGCGTCGACCGACGACACCGACCCACCGGAGGCGATCCGGTACGACGTCTATGCCAACGGCGCGCTCGCCTCCGTGGGCCTGCGGACGAGAACCATCCTGTCGTGCGAATCGGCCGACCCGGTGGAGATCGTCGTCAAGGCGGCGGACACGTCCGGCAACGTGTCCGCTCCGAGCGCCACCCTGATCTTCAACGACTGCAACCCCTGACCGGCCTCGCTACCGGGAGCCCGGTGAACCCGGGCTCCCTCCAGCGGCCGGCGAAACTCCGAGGTTCCCGCCAGCGTTCGTGGTCCACGATGTCGATGCCACCATGTCCGACGCGTTCAGGCCTCTCGATCATCAGTCCCAGTGGGACGTGGTCCATGCTGTGCTGGCGCCGACCTCCGGTCGGAGCGTCGAACGCAACGACCTCGGCTGGGACAGCGTCGTCTACGTGGTCGACGACGGTGCCGTGGTGGTCAAGTTCCCTCGGTCCGAGGTTGCGGCCGCCGCATACGCTCGGGAAGCCGCCGCGCTCTCCCGCATCCGTGAGGCCGGCCTGCCCGTGCTGGTCCCGTCGGTTCGTGACTTCGACGGCGAGCGGGGGATCCTCGTCCTCGATGGCCTCGTGGGCCGGCCGCTCGCCCTGGACCATGCCGGCGACGAGCTCCTCTCCGACTGGGGCCGGCAACTCGGCACCGCCTTGGCCCAGCTGCACGACCTGCCGGCGGACGGGCTGGGTCTGCCGGTCTACGACGACGCCGCTCAGGCGGAGCACTTCCGCTCCCGGCTCCACGCCTCGGCCGAGCTCCTGGCCCCCCTGCCCGCCCGGGCCCGCGACGGCCTGGCCGAGCTGATCTCGGTCGAGCTGCCGGCCCGCCTGGCGGCCCGGGAACACCCGGCGGTCTTGTGCCACGGTGACGCCGGGCCCTGGAACATGATCGTCACCGCCGAGGGTCGCCTCGGGCTGATCGATCTCGGAGACGCGTCCCTCGCCGACCCGGTGCTCGACTTCCGCTTCGCGTGGCCTCCGGCCATGGCCGCCGCCGTGTTCGACGCCTATGGCGCCGATGATGCGCTACGCGACCTCGCGCGCCTGCTCGCGGGACTGCGTCCCGTCCTGGACCTGCCCGGTCTGCATGCCCGGGGCGATACCCGCGAGCTGCAGGTGGCACTCGCCGAGCTGGCCGGCTTCACGGCCCCGGATCGCTGAGCGTGCGCAGATAGCCCTCGACGGCCGCTTCGACCCGATCGGTGTCGCCGGTGGCGAGGAGGTCGAGGAGCGCGCCGCGCAGCACCGCGAGACAGAGCGTCCGCTCGTGCGAGCTCTGCTCGGTGGACGGCAGCTCCTGGCCTCCGGCGAGGAGGTCGAGCCAGTCCTCGACCGTCTGCCGGGCGAACCCGGTCCACGGCCCATCCGGATCGGCGACGGACAGGGCGTACACCTCGAGCCACAGGACGAGCAGCGCTCGATGGTCGGCGTCGACCAGCCACTGCCATGTCGAGCGAGCCCCGGCCGCGAAGCCCCGGGCCGGGTCGGACGCGCGTGCGTCCTCCAGGCGGGCGATCTCGTCGGCGCGGGCCCGGCGGAGGATGGCGCGGACCAGCTCCTGCTTCGATCCGAACAGGAACAGCAGCACGCCCGGGCTCGATCCGACCGCGGCGGCGAGCGGTCGCAGCGACAGCTCCGAGAGGCCGTTGGCCAGCACGTACTCGTACGACCGCTCGAGCAGCTCCTCGCGCCGGGGCGACACGGCTTGGCGGGCAGGCATCGGGCAGAGTCTTCCACTGAAACAGTCGTTCCAGTACTCTCGGGACGTGACCATCGATCCGATCTCCATCCGCCCTCTCGACCGTCCTGGCGACCTGGGTTGGGTGGTGATGGCCCACGGAGAGCTGTACGCGGAGGAGTTCGGCTGGGACACGACGTTCGAAGCGCTCGTGTGCCGGATCGTGGCCGACTACGCCGGCGACCACGACCCCGCTCGCGAAGCCGCGTGGATCGCCGACCGCAACGGCGTCAGGGTCGGCTGCGTGTTCTGCGTGCGGGCCGACGACACGACCGCTCAGCTGCGGATCCTCCTCGTCGACCCGTCGGCTCGGGGTTCGGGCGTAGGTCGGGCCCTGGTCGACACGTGCGTCGAGTTCGCCCGCACCGCGGGGTACACCCGCCTGAAGCTGTGGACCAACGACCCACTGACAGCGGCACGCCACGTCTACCTCGCCCGCGGCTTCGCCCTCGTCGAAGAGTCGCCCCACCACAGCTTCGGCGTCGACCTCGTCGGCCAGGTGTACGAGCTGGCGCTCCAGCCCGCCTGAGCCTGGGGAGCATCCCCGACGGCGTCGTCAGGCGAGCTGGCGGACCAGGATGTGACTGCCTCCGCCGATCCCCGGGTGGTCCCGGCACAGCTCGTGGACCTCGTCGTAGTCGGCGGCCGTGATGACCGCCCAGCCGCCGACGACCTCCTTGGTCTCGGCGAGCGGCCCGTCCGTGGCCACGACCTCGCCGTCGCCGGCCGACAGGACCCGGCCCGGATCGGTGAACACGTTGGTCAGGCGAGCGCCCCGGCGGTCCGAGCCGTGGCCACTGGCCGCCATCCGCTCGCTCCAGGCGACGTACCGGGCGATCACCGCCTCCAGCTCGTCGGGCGGGAGCGGGGCCGGCGGCTCGCCCGGACCGTACATGTACAGCAGCAGGAACTCGGCCATCAGGTCCTCCATCTCTTCGGCCTGTGACCCCATGACGAACAAGCCACACTGGCGGCGACATGTCCGACGACATTTTCCTCGCCGGGCGGGCCGGCGCGGCGCACGAGGCGCTGGACCGGGCGCTGCGGGACGAGCCCGGGCGGGTCCTGTCCGTGCTGGCGCGATCGCTCGGCGACCTCGACCTGGCGGAGGAGGCGCTGCAGGATGCCGCCGCCGCGGCGCTCGACCGGTGGCCGGTCGACGGCGTGCCGGCCAACCCGGGCGGCTGGCTGGTCACCGTCGGCCGGCGGCGGGCGATCGACCGGCTGCGGCGCACTGCCGTCGGCCGGCGCAAGGAGGCGACGTCGGCGGCCGCCCTGGCGCGGGCGGGCGGCGGGCCTCACGAGCCGGGGCCGGGCGAGCCGAGCGAGCCGCCCGAGGACGAGCCGCTCGGTGACGAGCGCCTGGCGCTGATGTTCGCCTGCTGCCACCCGGCGCTGGCCCTGCCGAGCCGGGTGGCCCTCACGCTGCGGACGCTCGGCGGCCTCAGCACGGCCGAGATCGCCCGCGCCTTCGTCGTGGCCGAGCCGGCCATGAAGCAGCGGATCACACGCGCCAAGCAGAAGATCCGCACCGCGGCCATCCCGCTGCAGGTCCCGCCGCCTGACCAGCTCGACGAGCGGCTGCCCGGTGTGCTGGCCGTGCTGTACCTGGGCTTCAACGAAGGCTATGCCGCGACCGGCGACCCCGGGCGCGGCCTGACCCGTCCCGACCTCAGCGAGGAGGCCATCCGCCTGGCCCGGCTGGTGGATGCCGCCCTCCCCACGCCCGAGACGCGGGCCCTGGTGGCGCTGATGCTGTTCCACCACGCCCGCGCCGCGGCCCGCGAGGCGGCCGACGGCGCCCTCGTCCCGCTGGGCGAGCAGGACCGCACCCGCTGGGACGCGTCGCTGATCGAGGAGGCCAACCACCTGCTGGCGGACGCGGCGGCGGCCGCGGCTGACGACCCGCCGGGGCCGTACCAGCTCCAGGCCGCCATCGCCTCGGTCCACGCCAACGCGGCCCGGCCCGAGGACACGCGCTGGGACGACATCGCCCGCCTCTACGACGGTCTCGTCGTCGTGGCTCCGACCCCGGTGTTCCGGCTCAACCGCGCCGTGGCCTACTCCATGACCGTCGGACCGGAGCCGGCCCTCGCCCAGGTCGACGCGCTGAGCGGCCTGGAGGCGTTCCACCTCTTCCACGCCACCCGAGCCGACCTGCTGCGCCGCCTCGGCCGCTCGGCGGAGGCCGAGGCCGCCTACCTCACCGCACTGGCGCTCACGACCAACGGGGCGGAACGCCGCCACCTGCACCGTCGGATCGCGGAGTGCGGACCCGTTCGCCCGGAGTCGGACGGGACGGCCGAGTACCTTACGTAGATCTGAACGCCGTGCCCCTCGGGCGCGATGCCCGGGAAGGGGCGCTGCATCGCCGAGAGGAGGGGTGTGCGCATGACCAGCCTTCGTCCCAGCCCGATCACGGCCGCCGTGGCCGGCGTCGCGCTCGCGGTCGCGGTCTCGCTGCCGGGAACGGTGGCCAGCGCTCAGACGGGCGGGATCCCCGACCTCGGGCCGAACGTCACCGTGTTCGATCCCAGCATGCCGGTGAGCGAGATCCAGGCGACCCTCGACGCCACCCACGCCGCCCAGGTCGACAACGAGATGGGCACCGACCGCTTCGCCTACCTGTTCATGCCCGGCACCTATGGCACCGCGACCAACCCGTTGCAGATCAAGGTCGGCTACTACACCGAGCTCGCCGGCCTGGGTGCCTCGCCCGGCGACGTGGTCATCAACGGCAAGATCGAGACCTACAACCGCTGCCTGGCGCCCGACAACTGCGTCGCGCTGGTCAACTTCTGGCGGACGGTGTCGAACCTGACCATCAACGTGAACTCTCTCGGCCAGGACGGCTGCCGCGCGTCGGCGAACTTCTGGGCCGTCTCGCAGGCCTCCTCCATGCGCCGCGTGGCCATCAGCGGCAACAACCTGTCCCTGATGGACTACTGCACGGCGGGGCCGCAGTTCGCGAGCGGCGGCTTCATCTCGGACTCGAGCCTGCCGTTCACCATCAACGGGTCGCAGCAGCAGTGGCTGACCCGCAACAGCGTCATCGGGGGCTGGTCGAACGCGGTGTGGAACCAGGTGTTCGCGGGTGTCGTGGGCGCCCCGGACGACTCCGGCTTCCCCAGCCCGCCCTACACGACGCTCGCCACCACTCCGCTGAGCCGCGAGAAGCCGTACCTCTTCCTGGACGGGCAGGGTGACCTCAACGTCCGCGTCCCCGCCGCCCGGACCGACACCAGCGGCACGACCTGGGCCGGCGGCGAGACGCCGGGCCGCACCCTGCCGATCGGCGACTTCTTCGTCGCCACGCCGTCGGACTCGGTGCAGACGATCAACAGCCAGCTCGCCCGGGGCATGCACCTACTGCTCACGCCGGGGGTCTACGACATCGACCGCTCCATCATGATCAAGCGGGCCGACGCGGTGGTCCTCGGGCTCGGGCATGCCACGCTCACCGCGGTGGACGGCGCGGTCCCGCTGCAGGTCGCCGACGTCCCCGGCGTGATCGTCGCGGGCGTGACGGTCGACGCCGGCGTCGACGAGTCGCCGGCCCTGTTGCGGGTGGGCCGCCCCCACGTACCGGGCCTGGGCTCCGCGCAGAACCCGACGACTCTGTCCGACGTGTACTTCCGGGTAGGCGGCCCGCACATCGGCCGGGCCACCACCGCGCTCGAGATCAACAGCGACCACGTGCTGATCGACCACACCTGGGTCTGGCGGGCCGACCACGGGGTCGAGGGCCTCACCGACACCGAGCGGTGGACCACCAACACCGCCCGCAACGGCGTCGTCGTCAACGGCGACCACGTGACCGCGAACGGCCTGTTCGTCGAGCACTTCCAGCAGTACAACACCGTGTGGAACGGCGACGACGGCAGCACGATCCTGTACCAGAACGAGCTGCCCTACGATCCTCCGACCCAGGCCGACTGGATGAACGGCGCGGTCGAGGGCTGGGCCGGCTACAAGGTCGACGACGCGGTGACGACCCACACGCTCTTCGGCGGCGGCGTCTACGTCTTCAACCGGAACAACCCGTCGATCCACACCGAGAACGGCTTCGAGGTGCCCCAGACGCCGGGGGTCCGGCTGCACCACATCATGACGGTCAACCTCAGCGCCGGCACCATCGACCACGTCGTCAACGGCGTCGGCGGTCCCGCCGACACGTCGCGGATCGGAGCTCCCGTCTACATCGCGGATTACCCGTGAGCTGGCCCGACCAGTTCGCGGCCCGCTACGACGAGTGGTCCGCACCGATGACGCAGGACGTGCCGTTCTACGTCAGCCTCGCGGTCGACACGCCCGGGCCCCTGGTCGAGCTGGCCGTCGGCACGGGCCGGGTGGCCATCCCCGTGGCACTCGCCACCGGCCGCACCGTGATCGGGATCGACTCGTCGCCCACCATGCTCGCCCAGGGCCGCGCCGCGGCCCGCGAGGCCGGGGTGCCACTCGAGCTGCGCGAGGGCGACATGCGCGATCTCGAGCTCGAGGAGCCGGCGGGCCTCATCTACTGCCCCTACCGAGCCCTGCTGCACGTCCCGACGTGGGCTGACCGGCGGCGCCTGTTCGAGCGCGTCGCCCGGTCCCTGCGCCCCGGGGGCCGGTTCGGCTGGAACGTGTTCGTGTTCGATCATCAGGTTGCCGCCCGCCTGGACGGCCGGCTCAACCAGGACGCGCCGGTCCCGCACTGGGTCTCCTACGACATCCCCGACAACCGCATCGATCTCCGGCTCGAAGATGGCAGCACGAGCTCGCTGTGGTGGGCGACGAAGAACGAGTGGCTCGGGCTGCTCGATGTCGCCGGTTTGGAGCTCGAGGCGCTCTACGGCAACTTCGATCGCAGCCCGCTCACCGAGGAGAGTCGCGAGTACGTCTTCGTCGCCGTCCGCCCTCAGGAGGACCATGGGAACGCGTGACGCCGACGGCACCTACTCCGTCACCCCGGAGGAGATCGAGGCCTTCCACCGGGACGGGTTCGTCCACCTGCCGGGCCTGCTCGGCGAGGCCGAGGTGGCCGAGCTCGAGGTCGTGTACGACCGGTTCCTGCGCCGCGAGATCGAGGTGCCCGGCAAGGACTACTGCGACATGGCCGGCGACTACGGGCGCGACCCGGCGGACTACTCGATCGTCAACGTGATGCTGCCGCGCCGCTACTACCCGGTCTGGCAGGGCAACGTCCTCGAACGGCGGGCGCTGGCGGTCGCCTCGCAGCTCCACGGCGGCGGGATGGAGATCGACTACGACCAGCTGCTCGCCAAGCAGCCGTTCAAGGACGACGCCGTGTTCGCCTGGCACCAGGACATGGCCTACTGGCCCGACACCCCGGACACCCGGACGGCCACCGTGTGGTGCGCCATCGACGACTCGACGGTCGAGAACGGCTGCATGCGCTTCGTCCCGGCCACGAACCGGGAGGACGGCTTGCGCCCGCACGAGCCGGTGTTCGGCGGTCGGGGCGAGTCCCATGCGCTCGGCACCGTCCTGCAGACCGGAGACACCGTCGTGGTGGTCCCGATCCGGCGGGGTGACTGCACCGTGCACAATGAGCGCGTCATGCACGGCTCGGGGGGCAACACCACCGCCGGCTTCCGCCGCGCGTACGTCGTCGCCTGCCGCGCCGACGAGACGATCAGGACCGAGCGCGCCCTCGGGTTCACCCACAGCCACAACGACGGTCTCGACGTCCTCAACGACGTCGGCGTCGCCGGCGAGACCCACTGACGCGCGCCAGGCGGGTGACAGACTGGCCTCATGGCCCGGTCGCGTCGCATCCTCGCCGCCGTGGCCGCGGGGGTCGCGGTCGCCGCGTGCGTGGCGGGTGTCTTCGCCTTGACTCGGGGCTCGGACGGCGGGCCCTCCGACGACGAAGTGCGGACGGTACAGCCCGGGGCGCCGGGCGAGGGCGGGCGCGAGCTGTCCGACGAGGACGTCGCCGGCATCGAGACGCCCGAGCACACGGCCGCGGACGCCGCGTTCATGCAGCACATGCACGCCCACCACACGCAGGCGCTCGAGATGGCCGCGCTGGTGGGCGAGCGGACCGACAGCGATGACCTGCCCCAGCTGGCCGAGCGGATCACCGTGTCGCAGGAGTCGGAGATCACGCTCATCGAGCAGTGGCTGACCGACCGGGACGAGGCGGTGCCGCAGGAGACCGACCGGGCGGCGCACGCGGCCATGCCCGGCATGGCGACCCCCGAGCAGCTGGCCCAGCTGGGTGCGGCTCGGGGGCCGGCGTTCGACGCGCTGTTCCTGGAGCTGATGATCGCCCACCACCAGGGAGCGCTCACGATGGTGGACGATCTGTACGACGCGGGTGGCGGGGTGGAGCCGGCCGTCGACGGGTTCGCGCGCGACGTCGAGGCGGATCAGACCATCGAGATCACGCGCATGACCGACATGCAATCGGCCCGGGGACTGTGATTCAGAGCGCCTCGCACTGACCCGAGGCGGGCCCGTTCAGGGTGTTGGTGCTGCCCAGGTCGATCGGCGCCGGCGTGTTCCCGGTGCAAGCGAGCGGGCCGGTGATCGTGGTCCCCGCGATGATCGGCTCGATGGTGCCGGTGGCGTTGCCGGCCAATGTGACCGGGCCGCGGACCGTCGAGTCCACCAGGGCGACGCTGCCGGTGGTGCCGGTGATCGAGGCCGGACCGCGGACTTCGCTGGTGTAGAGGTGGACGGCGCTGCCGCCCGTCGCGGCCAGCGGGCCCCGGATGGTGGAGTCCAGCGACAGCAGGGTGGTGCCGTTCGGGACGGTAACCGGGCCGAGCACGGTCGCGCCGGCCAGGCACGTGACCCCGGAGACCACGAGCGCGCCCGCGTGGCGCCCGGTGATGGTGGACGTGCACGTGCGCGCGAGCTGGTCGAACCGGGCCCGCGCGACGGCCAGGCTGGGCGCCCAGGTGAACGCCGACTGGTGCTGGGCGTTGAACTCGGCGAGCTGCACTTCGCCCGCGGCCGCCACCTCCGCCGGGCTGAGGTGTTGGCTGGAGAGCAGCCCGAACACGTCGAAGCCGCGTGCGATCTCGCTGCCGAAGATGCTGCCGTTGTACCAGTAGGCCGACCAGAAGCCGCCGAGGACGAGCGACGTCGAGCTGATCGGGCCCCGGTCGAAGAACGCGATCTCGACCGGGTGGGCCGAGTCGGTGAAGTCGATCAGCGAGATGCCGCCCTGGTACCAGGCCTGCGCCATGATGTCCCGACCCGGCACCGGGACCAGCGAGCCGTTGTGGGCGACGCAGTTCTCCTGCACCGTCTGGGGCACCGGCAGCTTGTAGTAGCTGGCGAACTGCAGTTGCCCGTCCACGACGTCGAAGATGGCGTCGGCGCCCCACTGGGGCTGGTCGGTCTCCCGGCAGCGGGGACCGGTCCCGCCGCCCCACTCGTCGGTGAAGATGACCTTGGTGCCGTCGTTGTTGAAGGTGGCCGAGTGCCAGTAGGCGAAGTTCGGGTCGGCGACCTCGTCGGTGCGGACCGGGTTCTCGGGGTCGGAGATGTCGATGAGGATGCCGTTGCCCTCGCACGCGCCGGCTGCGAGCCCGATCTCGGGGAAGGTCGTGATGTCGTGGCAGGCGTCGGTGATCGGCGACGGGCCCCACGGCGCCCCCGAGGGATGCGTCGGCGTCGGCAGCGTGTTCTGCAGCCCGTCGATGGCCCCGGTGGCGGGGTCGGTGAAGAGCCGGGGCTCACCGACCACCGCGGCCGTCTCGGGCGCGGCCAGGGGGACCTTGATGATCTCGATACGCCAGCGTGACGGGTTCTCGCCCGTGGCCGGGTTGTTGTTGCACCCCGCGAGCGTGGTGGCCGGCCGGACCCCGGCGGTGCCCGACACGTACACATAGCCGTTCTCGGGGTCGTCGGGGTCGTCGATGATCGAGTGGGTGTGCGAGCCCCGGCAGGTCTGCACCGCGGCGACCTGGACCGGGTTGGCGATGTCGCTGATG
>Ga0075419_10003441_pt1 | contig 10157 bp, 9 predicted proteins | sample SoiMetdeltSBSDD3_FD_76900 | JGI IMG/M metagenome (GOLD analysis project Ga0075419, IMG submission 76900) | Bulk soil microbial communities from a Populus tree surrounding site in Tennessee, USA - Soil MetaG P. deltoides SBSDD3 | ecosystem: Environmental > Terrestrial > Soil > Tree plantation... | reverse complement strand
CCTCGTCGTAGACGGCGGTGTCGGTGATGCCGCGCCGGGTCATCATCACCCGGACCCCGGCCTCGTCGTCGATGAGCTGGAGGTTGTCCCGATCCCCGGTGACGACCAGCACCGGCAGCCCCTCCTCCCTGGCCTCCTTGACCAGGGTCGCGATCAGGTCGTCGGCCTCGTACCCGGCGACCTCGACCACCGGGATCCGCAGGGCGGCCAGCACCTCCCGGACCAGCGGCATCTGGGAGCTGAAGTCGTCGGGGGTGGTCCGGCGGTTGGCCTTGTAGCCGTCGTAGACGTCGTGGCGGTAGGCGGGCCGGCCCAGGTCGAAGCAGACCGCGATCCGGTCCGGCGAGAAGTCGCCGAACAGCTTGACCAGCATGGTGGTGAAGCCGTAGACGACGTTGGTCAGCTGCCCGGTGGTCGTCTGCAGGTCGCTGGGCAGGGCGAAGAAGGCCCGGTAGGCGAGGCTGTGCCCGTCCAGCAGGACCAGCGGGGACGCGGAGGTGGCCACATGGCCGAGTCTATCAACCATCCCCATCGCGGCCGGCCAGGCTGTCCACCCTCGAGCTGACGCGGCGTCGCATGACGAGCCGCGTCCCTTCGCCGACGCGCTCGAGGCGGACCTCGTCGACCAACTGGAGGATCAGCCACAGGCCCCGGCCGCCGGTGTGCAGCACCGGCGGGGGCTCGTCGGGCAGGCGGGGCAGGCGCGGGCTGGGGCCGCGGTCGCGCACCGTCATCTCGACCCACTTGCCGTCGGAGTCCACCGACACCTCCACCGGCGCGCCGCCACGCGAGCCGTGGCGGACGGCGTTGCTGACCGCCTCGTCCAGGGCCAGGAGCACGTCGGCGACGAGGTCGTCGTCGTCCTTCCCCAGGGTCCGGGCGACGGCCCGGCGGAGGTCGGGGAGGCTGCTGGAGGTGGGTGGCAGGCTCAGGTTCACAGGCTCCGCCATCGGCTCGTGGGCGTGGTCAGGCCGGCACGGTCTCCTCCTACCCAGATGAGCGACGGCCTCAAACCGCCGGAGTGAGGATCTCGTCCGGATCGCGATGACGGGGTGGGCGGCGGCGGAGCGGAAATCCCCCGGCCGGACCGGCGACACATCGTCGCAGGTGGCACCTGCGGTGATGCTGGAACCGTTGCCGCGCAAGGGATCGCCCCGGGTTGACCCCCGCCCGGCCGGCTGTTAGCGTGCCGCCAATCGGGGTCCCCACGGGGGCCCCGAGTCGTCCGGCGCGGAGGTCCGAGGACCGAGTAGAGAACGCGCGCACTCGGGGAAGGTGCGCGAACGGAGCCAAAGGTCCTCGGGCCCTCGCCGGGCGACGCCGTCGCCTCAGGTCAGCTCGCCCAGGTACGCCTCGCGCATCTGGGGGTTCTTGAGCAGCGCCGCCGCCGTGTCGGCGAGCACGATCTGCCCGGTCTGGAGGACATAGCCGCGGTCGGCGATCGACAGGGCCATGTTGGCGTTCTGCTCGACCACGAAGATGGTCGTGCCCAGCTTGTTGATGTCCTGGATGATCTCGAACACCTGGTCGACCAGGACCGGGGCCAGCCCCATGGAGGGCTCGTCCATCAGCAGCACCTTGGGGGCGGCCATCAGGGCCCGGCTCATCGCCACCATCTGCTGCTCGCCGCCCGACAGCGTCCCGGCCTTCTGGGTCAGCCGCTCCCTGATCCGCGGGAACAGCTCCATCACCCGGTCCAGGTCCTCCTTGACCTTGGCCTTGTCGGTGCGCAGGTAGCTGCCCAGCTCCAGGTTCTCGCGCACCGTCATGCGGGTGAACAGCCGCCGGTTCTCCGGGACCATGGTCACCCCGCGGGCCACGATCTCGGTGGTGGACAGGCCGCCGATCGGCTGGCCGTCGAACAGGACCTCGCCCTGGCTGGGCGTCACCATGCCCAGGATCGTCTTGAGGGTGGTCGACTTGCCGCTGGCGTTGCCGCCGAGCAGGCAGACGATCTCGCCCGGCCGGATCTCCACGTTCACGTCCCGCAGGACGGCGATGAGCCCGTAGTGGGTGCTCACGTTGCGCAGCTCGAGCACCGGCGCGCCGTCGACGCTCAACCGGCCGCCTCCTCCGCCGCCCGCTTGCCCAGGTAGGCCTCGACCACCCGCTCGTCGTTGGCCACCTCCTCGTAGGTGCCGTCGGCGATCTTGCGGCCGTAGTCGAGCGCCACGACCCGGTCCGAGACCCCCTTGACCAGCCGCATGTCGTGCTCGATGACCACGATGGTGAAGCCCCGCTCGTCCCGGAGCTTGCCGATCAGCTCGGTCATCTCCTGGGTCTCCCGCGGGTTCATGCCCGCCGTCGGCTCGTCGAGCAGGATCAGCTTGGCGTTGGTGGCCATCGCCCGGGCGATCTCCAGCCGCCGCCGGTTGGCGTACGACAGCGCGAACGCCGGCTGGTTCTCCCGGTAGCCGGCCAGGCGGCTGCCGAAGAACGACAGCGCCAAGCGCGACTGCTCCAGGACCCGCCGTTCCTCGGCCCTGGTCCGGGGGAGCCGCAGGACCGCCCCGAACACCCCCGACCGGGTCCGGCAGTGCTGGCCGACCATGGTGTTCTCGAGCACGGTCATGGCGGGGAACAGCCGCACCGTCTGGAAGGTCCGGGCGATGCCGAGGGTGCAGATGTGGTGCGGCTGGAGCCCGACCAGGTCGTGCCCGTCGAAGTGGATCGACCCCCCGTCGGCCACGTACAGGCCGGTGACCATGTTGAACAGCGTGGTCTTGCCGGCCCCGTTGGGGCCGATGACGCTGAGGATCTCCCCCTCGTTGACGTCCAGGTCGACCCCGTCGACGGCGTTCAGGCCGCCGAAGTGCTTGACCAGCCCGCGGACCTCGAGCAGGGCGCTCACGAGGCCCCACCGCCGCCGCCGACGGTCACCGCCGGGGCCTCCTCGCTCTTGAGCCACTGGTCCTGGGCCGCCTCGTCCTCCTGAAGCTCGCGGCTGCGGCGCACGTTGGGGACCAGCCCCTGCGGCCGCAGGACCATGACCAGGATGAGGGCGGCGCCGTAGACCAGCAGCCGGTACTCCTCGAACTCGTCCAGCAGCCCGGGCAGGCCGATCAGCAGCAGGCTGCCGACGACCACCCCGGGGATGCTGCCCATGCCGCCGAGGATGACCACGGCCAGGGCGGTGATGGAGACGATGATGGTGAAGCTCTCGGGGGTGATCGAGCCGATCTGGACCGCGAACAGAGTGCCCGACAGGCAGCCCACGGCCGCCCCCATGGCGAAGGCCAGCAGCTTGAACCTGATCGTGCTCACGCCCATCGCCTCGGCGGCCATCTCGTCCTCGCGCATGGCGTTCCAGGCCCGCCCGACCCTGGAGCCGGCCAGGCGCTGGGACACGAACACGGCCAGGCCGCAGAACACCAGGACCAGGTAGAAGAACGGCTGCGGGTCGCGGAAGCCGATCCCGCCGATGCCCGCGTCGGTGACGTCCCGCAGCCCCTGGGGCCCGCCGGTGAACTCCTGGAGCCAGGAGGACTGCACCGCCACCTTGGCGATCTCGCCGAAGCCGAGGGTGACGATGGCCAGGTAGTCGCCCCGCAGGCGCAGCACCGGCGCGCCGATCAGCAGCCCGACGACGGCGGTGACGATGATCACGAACGGCACGGCCAGGTAGAAGTTGAGGTGCAGCGCGAACGCCGGCGCGACCAGGTCGCCGATCGAGGTCACCCGGTTGGCCCCGGTGAACAGGGCGGTCATGTAGGCGCCGGTGGCGAAGAAGGCGACATAGCCCAGGTCGAGCAGGCCCGCGTAGCCGACCACGATGTTCAGGCCCAGCCCCATCAGCAGGTAGACGCCGACCGTGCCCAGCACCTGGGAGAGGGTCGAGCCGATCAGGGCGGGCAGCACGGCCAGGACCACCGCCAGCACCAGCAGGCCGGTGCCGTTGAGCAGCTTGCGGCGCTCCGGGGGCAGCCGCCGCACCCGTTCGCGCACCACCGGGCCCCTGGCCCCCCACAGCGCCGCCAGCCCGGCCGAGACGGCGAACACGACCAGCGCCCCCGGGACGGTCAGACCCAGCAGGGTCGGGCTGTACAGCCAGCGGGTGTCGAGCCCGAGCTCGAACAGCAGGGGCGGGAAGATCCGCTGGAGCAGGGCGAAGGTCAGGGTCGCGGCCAGCCCGACACCGAGGGGACGCCGGTAGCGGTCGGGCAGCAGCCGGAAGCCCGCCCCCAGCAGGCCGAGCACCGCCCCGTAGACGACCAGCAGGACCAGGCCCAGCGGCACGCCCCGGCCGAAGGTGAGGATCGACAGCAGCTCCGGCGACACCTGGATGAAGATGCGCCGCACCGCGCCCTCGGGGAGGATCTCGACCAGGGCGACCCCGGCCGCGGTGACCCCGCCGACGACCGCCCCGCTGACCAGCCCGGCGGTCAGGGCGGGGCGCCGGCCGGCCTCCTCATGCTGGCCGCCCACCAGCCGCGGCCTGATGGCCAGGAAGCCGGTGAGCAGCGGCGGCAGGGCCATGAGCAGGTTGCCCAGGGTGAGGAAGTCGCCGATGAGGTTGCGGCTGTCGAACTTCTGGATCATGCCGATCAGGGCCAGGTAGACGAGGGCCACGCCGCCGATCAGGCCGGCCCTGACCGCCCTGGAGGTCAACCCGGACCCGGTCACGGCGCCCTACCCCCGCTCCGGCTCGCCCGACCCGAGGATCCCGCCGGGCCGGAAGATCAGGACCAGGATCAGGATGGAGAAGGCGACCACGTCCCGGAGCTGGTTGGGGGCGGGCACGTGGATGCCGGCCAGCAGCAGGAACGGCGCCACCGACTCCACCACCCCGAGGATCAGCCCGCCGATGGCCGCGCCGGCGACGCTGCCGATGCCGCCGAGCACGGCCGCGGTGAAGGCCTTGATGCCGGGGACGAAGCCCATGTTGTACTGGACCAGGCCGAACACCAGGGCGAACATGACCCCGGCGACGCCGGCCAGGATCCCGCCGATCCCGAAGGTGGTCACGATCACCCGGTTGACGTTGATCCCCATCAGGCTGGCGATCTCCTTGTCCTCGGCGACCGCCCGCATGGCCCTGCCCATGGTGGTCCTGGAGATGAACAGGGTGAGGCCGACCACCATGATCGCCGCGGCCACGATGGACACCAGCAGGCTCCGGCCGATGGGGATGCCGAGGATCGTCCAGGTGCCCTCGAGGGCGTTGATGGTCGGGTAGCCCTTGGAGTCCGACCCGAAGAGGCTGGCCGCCGTGTACTGCAGGAACAGCGAGGCGCCGATGGCGGTGATCAGCGGGACCAGGCGCGGGGCGTTGCGCAGCGGCCGGTAGGCGACCCGCTCCAGCAGCACCGCCACCGCCATGGAGGCGACGGTCGCGGCCACCAGCAGGATCAGGATGCTCAGGATGGGGCTGCTGTCGAGCAGGCCGGCCGACTCGAGCGACCGGGCCACGAAGTAGGAGGCGAACGCGCCCATCATGAACACCTCGCCGTGGGCGAAGTTGATCATCAGCAGGATGCCGTAGACCAGGCTGTAGCCGAGCGCGATGAGCGCGTAGATGCTGCCCAGGGCGACCCCGAAGATCAGGAAGTCACGCCAGCCGGCGGCGCTGATCCGGCCCTCGGTCAGGGTCAGGGTCTTGTAGGAGCCCACGAGCACGCCGGCGGCGATCAGGATGCTCAGGGTGACCAGGATGATCCGGCGGATCGGGATCCGCTCGGCCAGCACCGCCGTCCTGGACCGGGCCACGGGCCCCGGCGACTCGTCCTCGCGCTGCCGCGTCTGCGTCATGGCCACCCCCGGTCCGGATCGCCGCCGGACACTGCTAGATCCCGCCGAACATCGTGTAGGCGCCGATGGTCAGGTCGGCCTTCCAGCTCGACCTCTCCAGGTCGGACCTGGTGAAGAGGACCTGGCCGGGGCGCTTGCCGACCTCGATCCGGTAGGCGTCGCGCTCGGGCACGGTCAGCGAGAACGAGAACACGCAGTCGTCGTCGTTGCCGCGCAGCGGTCCGTCGCGCAGGGTCCCGCCCCGGAGCTCGGCCGTGCCCACCACGGCCTTGGTGGCGTCGTCGCGCACCCGCACCGCCGTGCCCGGCACGATGTCCGGGTAGCCGGCGTCGGCCGACCTGCAGGGGTTGCCGAAGCGCTGGTGCGTGAAGACGCCGTGCACGATGTAGGTCCCTTCCAACCGGTGGCTGGGCGGGGCCGCCGGCTCGCGGGTGCAGCCGGCGGCGGCCAGCGCGGCCAGCACGAGCATGACCGCCGAGGCCCGCAGCCCCGCCCTGGGGGCGGTCGTGGCTGACGGGTGGCGGCCCGTCAGCCACGACATGGCACCGCGGCGGGGGGAGGTCACGGACGCTCCTCGCCGCATCTTCCCGCCTCCTAGGCCGAGGCCTCCTGCAGCGTCTTGGTCTCGGTGAACACCGGCTTGGGGTTCGCGGTGCCCCCCTCGATCGGCCAGTCCGGGACCTTGTAGACGGCGATCGACACCGCCGTGGCGCAGTCGCCCAGCGGGGTGCAGGTGAGCGTCCCGCTCAGGCCCTTGTAGTTGCTGGTCTTGAAGATCTCGTCCTTGAGCTTGGTCCGCGGGATGGTGAGGGTGCCGCCGTCGTCGGTGGCCGTCTTCTTGATCGCCTCGGCCAGGATGTTGAAGGCGTCGAAGGCGTGGGCGTTGAACACCGAGATCGGACGCTCGCCGAACTGCTTCTGGTAGGCCGGCAGGAACTGCTGGCCATAGAAGGCGTTGTTCGAGGTCTGGGCGGTGACGTCCGGCGACGACGACCACGAGCCGTACACCGACTTGCCGCCGACCTGGACGTACTCGGGGGCGGCGCAGCCGTCGGAGCCCATCAGGGCGGTGTCCTTCAGGGCCGGGATCGCCCGCCCCTGCTTGGCGATGAGCGCGCACACCGGGTTGAAGGCCGGGTAGTAGATGAAGTCGGGCTTGTTCTGGGAGATGCTGTTGAGCACCGGCTTCATGTCACGGTCGGTCGACTGGACGGCCTCGTCGTTGGTGATCTTGCCGCCCTGCTTCTCGAACACCTGGCGGAACACCGCGGCCAGGCCGTCGGAGTAGGGGCTCTCGTCGTGGATCGTGGCGGCCGTCTTGGCCTGCAGCTTGTTGGTGGCGAAGTCCGCCACCACGGCGCCCTGGATCTTGTCGTTGTGCGCGGTCCGCAGGTAGAAGGGCTGGTGCTGGCCCTCGGCGGTCAGTGACGGGCCGGTGTTGGACGGCGAGATGAGCAGGATGCCCTTCTTGGAGAAGATCGTGTCGGCCACCCCGAGCGCGGCGCTCGAGCAGCTGGTCCCGATCACCGACAGGAGCTTGGGGTCGGCGGCCAGCTTGGTCGCCCCCGACTGCCCGCCCGCCTTGGAGCAGGTCTCGTCGGTGTTGACCAGCTCGACGTTGTGCCCCATGAGCTGGCCGGGCTTGCCGTCCAGCTTCCCGTCCAGGTTGTCGACCGCCAGCACCACGCCGCGCTGGCTGTCCACGCCCAGGCTGCGGTTGTCGCCGGTGATCGACAGCAGCGTCCCCACCTTGATCGGCTCGCCCGACCCCACCGTCAGGCAGCCGAACTGGTCGGCGTTACAGTCGGCGGCCTGGGCGCCACCACCGCCGCCACCGTTGTCGTTGTTCGCGCAGCCGGCGGCCGCCAGCATGAACGCGCCCAGCAGGGCCACGAAGGCCACCCACCTTGGCCTACTCATCGCCACTCGCTCCTCCTCACGATGCATCCCGGACGGGAGGCTCTCCGTGGCGTAGATAATCACAAACCCAGTCCGTGCACTAGGACGGTGCACCAGGACGGTCACCTGGAACGGGAGGCCCACGCCCATGCCCAGCGGGGAGGACCGCCGGCCGCTGCTGCTCGGCGCCGCCGACGTCGCCACGCTCTTCGACCTCGACACCGGCCTGGCGTCCCAGCGTGAGGCCTTCACCCGGCTGGGCCGCGGCGAGGCCGACCAGCCGGCCCGCCTGGTGCTGCCGGTGGCCCGGGACGACTCCCTGGCCTTCTGCTACGCGGCCCGCCTGGCCCCCGGCAGCGGCGCGGTGAGCAAGTTCGGCAGCGTCAACCCGGGCAACGCCGCCGCCGGCCGGCCCACCGTCAGCGCCACCGTCCTGGTCCTCGACCCCGACGACGGCCGCCTGGTGGCGATCGTCGAGGGGACCACCCTGACCGCGCTGCGGACCTCGGCGGCCAGCGCCCTGGCGGCCACGCTGCTGGCCCGGCCGGGGGCGGCGACCGCGGCCGTGCTCGGTCCCGGCGTGCAGGGCCGGGGGCACGTCCGGGCCCTGGCCCACGCCCTCCCTCTGGAGGAGGTCCGGCTGTGGGGCCGCGACTTCGACGCCGCCGGGCGGGCCGCCGCCGACCTCGACCGGGAGGTGGGTCCGCGGGTGGTGGCCGCGGGCAGTGTCGCCGAGGCCGTGGCCGGGGCCGACGTCGTCGCCGCCTGCACCGCCAGCCCGAGCCCGCTGGTCGAGGCCGAGCAGCTCGCCCCCGGCGCCACCGTCATCAGCATCGGCTCGATCACCCCCGACCGCAGCGAGGTCGGGCTGGGCGTGCTGGCCGCGGCCGGGACCGTGGTCGTCGACCACCGGCCGGCCGCGATCGACCACGCCGGCCCGGTGATCCAGGCGCTGGCCGCCGGGCTGCTCGCCGAGGCCGACCTGGTGGAGCTGGGCGAGGTCGCCGCCGGCCGCCACCCGGGCCGGCGGCGACCCGACGAGCTGGTCTTCTACAACAGCCTGGGCCTCGGGGTGCAGGACGCCGCGGCGGCCTGGGCGATCGTCGAGCGGGCCGCCCGTCAGGGCGTGGGCACCCGGGTCCCGCTGTGACGCGGCCAGGCGACGGCCTCCCCCGGCGGGCCGACGTGGTCGTGGTCGGCGGCGGCGTGATGGGCGCCAGCATCGCCTTCCACCTGGCCGAGGCCGGTATCGGCGAGGTGGTGCTGGTCGAGCGCGACCAGCTGGCCTCCGGCTCCACCAGCAAGGCCGCCGGCGGGGTGCGGGCGCAGTTCTCCGACCCCCTCAACATCCAGCTCGGCGCCCGCAGCCTGGAGGCGTTCGCCGCCTTCGGCACCCGCCCCGGCCACGAGATCGACTTCCGCCGGGTCGGCTACCTGTTCCTGCTCAGCCGGCCCGAGGACGTGGCCACCTTCGAGCGCAGCATCGCGCTCCAGCGCCGCCTCGGGGTGCCCAGCCGCCTGATCGACCCGGCCGAGGCGCGGCGGCTGTCGCCCCCCGTCGACACCGACGGCCTGCTCGCCGCCGCCTTCTCGCCCGAGGACGGCCTGGCCACCCCCGAGGCGGTCGTGCAGGGCTACGCCGCCGGGGCGCGCCGCCACGGCGCCCACGTCGAGACCGGCTGTGAGCTGCTGGAGGTGCGCCTGGCCGGCGAGGCCATCTCGGCCGTGGTCACCTCCAGGGGGGTGGTCGAGACCCCGGCGCTGGTCTGCGCGGCCGGCGCCTGGTCGCGCCGGGTCGGCGAGATGGTCGGGGTCGACCTGCCGGTGACCCCCTCCCGCCGCCAGGTCCTGCTGACCGAGCCCGTGCCCTGGCTGCCCGAGCGGCTCCCCATGACCATCGACCTCACCTCCAGCTTCTACTTCCACCGCGAAGGCCCCGGGCTGCTCATGGGCATGTCCCTGGACGACGAGCCGCCCGGCTTCAACCTGGAGCGCGACGACGCCTGGATCCCGCGGCTGGTGGAGGCGATGGCCCGTCGGGCGCCGTCGCTGGCCGAGGTGGGCGTGGCCGGCGGCTGGGCCGGCCTGTACGAGGTCACCCCCGACCACAACGCCCTCATCGGCGAGGCCGTCCGCCCGGCCCGGTTCCTGTACGCCACCGGCTTCTCCGGCCACGGCTTCCTCCAGGGCCCGGCCGTCGGCGAGGTGGTCCGGGACCTGTTCCTCGGCCGCCCGCCCCCGGTGGACGTGACCCCCCTGGCCGTCGACCGCTTCCACCAGGGAAGGGACCGGTACGAGCACAACATCGTGTAGCAAACGAAGGTCCAGCCGGGAGGGCGGCCGGTCCGGTGGCGGCCGGCGGGGTGCCGGCGGCCCCAAGGGTCGGCTGCCCGGGGCCGCCGGGGGTGGGTGGGCGTGCGGCTGAGTGACGGCGACCGGGCGCTGCTGGACGGTGCTGAGGGGCCGGCCGGACGGCTCGCCATGCGCATCGTGGTCGAGATGGCCCGGGT
>Ga0075419_10003437_pt1 | contig 10167 bp, 13 predicted proteins | sample SoiMetdeltSBSDD3_FD_76900 | JGI IMG/M metagenome (GOLD analysis project Ga0075419, IMG submission 76900) | Bulk soil microbial communities from a Populus tree surrounding site in Tennessee, USA - Soil MetaG P. deltoides SBSDD3 | ecosystem: Environmental > Terrestrial > Soil > Tree plantation... | reverse complement strand
GCCGCCAGCAAAGCGTATGTGAGAAAGCCCCAGAAGGAAGTCGGCATTCCGAGCAAGGTCGACCAGCGGCTATTCAGTACAACGTCGCAGGCGCTGCCCACCGTGCAGCCCGCCACCAGCTTTCCCTGCCATGCCGTATAAGTGAGATAAGCGGTCAACCCCATGCCGATCACAGCAAGAATAAAGAGCGGCCAGTTCGGGCCGTCACGCAGTAAGCCTTGCTTGTCGGTTCTCAGGTTGGGTTTCCTATTCTTGGCTGGCTTGGCCATGTGAGCTACTCCTGTTATCCATTGATCAAAGTTTCGACGTCTGCTTTTAGCCGCTGCAACGCCTGCGGGTCTCGACTGTCGTAGTAACCACGAATCTCGGCTTGCTTGTCGATCAAGACGAACCTGGGACTATGCATAATGACGCTACCCACGTTGCCGTCACCGGGTAAAGCAACCGCGCTTAATCTGAATCCCGCTTGCACGAGTCGACTTATTTCTTCCTTGGCTCCGGTGAGAAAGAGCCAGCGCTGCCCGTCGGCCTTATAGCGATCCGCGTAGCGGGAGAGCACTGCGGTGGTATCCTTTTCGGGATCCACGGAGAAAGAAACCAGTTTCAGTCCTTCTCTATCTTTCCACTCCTCTTGGAGCTGCGCCATTTCGGCGGTTTGCATCGGGCAGGTGTCTTGGCAAGTCGTGTAGATAAAGTCGGCGATCCAAATTGATCCCCGGAGGTCGGCCAAAGTGATAGCCTTACCGCTCCGCTCGACCAGCGAGAATTGGGGTACCGAGCCGTAACGCTGCAGTCCTTCAAGCGGCTTGGCATCCCACCCCGTCAATCCCGGTCTAGGCGCAAGCTTCAGCCAAAAGAAAGTACCCAGGATAATCCCCAGGCTGAGGACAGAGACCCCCAACAGGAGCAACCGCGCTTTCGAGAAGTTCATAACGAGCGAACTAAGGACCGAAAAGAATTCTACCGACTAATTTATCGTTTGTGTAGAGGCGGCCAAGACTTGCTTTGCGGTCGTTCTTGCTGGGAGGCGGCCTCCGAGCTCAGGGCCGGAGCGGAACGAAAAATCGCAGCGGCTATTGAGGGTCCCTTGGTGTCTCCATAGTAAGCGAACGAGCACGGTCCTCATCGCGGGTTGGCGCACGCTTCGCACCTGGTTTTTCCTAATGTTCTGTCCTTCGTCAAAGATCTAAAATCTCTTTTTTTCTCGATCCCTGTTTTTGGCTACGGGTCGGTTGGCCTGCTCATGGCCTGCGTCACTGAAGGGCTCACTACTTTTGTCACGCCTTTCTATCTCTAGGACGTACTAAAGCTTTCGCCGACGCTCATGGGGATTATCTTTCTCGTCCCATCGCTCCACAGCATGGTACTTTCGCCTGTGAGCTGCGCCATGACCGATCGTATCGGCGCCCGCTTCCTCTCGATCACGAGGGTGCTATTTCTGATGGTTGCTTTTTTTGATCGGTGCTTCCCTTGGGGCCGACTCCCATTGGATCTTGCCCACCACTTTGCTGGCGCTTGTGGGGTATCGGATCCGACTCTTTCAATACACCTTCACAGGCAGTGATGGTGAGCTCACACCCTAAAGAAGATTGGGGCATAGCCATAGGTATTATCAATGGGATCTTGGCCTGGGACACATGCTCGGCATTTCGCTGAGCGGTATTTTTTGACGTTGGCTTTCCGATTCTACTCTGGGGATCCTGGGACAATGCCTAACCCGGGAGATACCCAAGTTTTCGTCGCCTCGATGAACGTGACCTATCTGTTCGCTCTTGGAATCAGTTTTAGTCCCGTTGCTGACCTCAATAAAGAGCGAGAAGATCACTTTCACAAGCGCTTGAAAGAGGGTTAACTTGCGGGACGTTCTCGCCGGAATGTAGTCGAGGATCCGAGGCCCTTAAACGATGCGCCCAGACCGCCGTGGATTTTGGCCCGGGCCAAGTTGACATGGCACATCGTCCTCGGATACTTTCTGTTTCGAAACGAACTTTGGCGGACTTTTTTCCTGTGCCAGCCTAGTTATCGAGTTGTTTTTAGCTGGCTCGTGGCGGCTGGCGAAGGTGATTTTCAATTTTCCGGTTATCGTCAGATTCATAGCAATAAGGGAGGAGGATCGAAATGTTGTCACAGATTCGTATTTACACGATCAACAAGGGCGAGATGGACGCGTTCCTCAAGCACTTTAAAGAGGAGGTCATGGTAGTGCATGAGCGAATCGGCGTGCCGATTGTCGGCACGTGGGTGAACCGTCCGCAGAACGAGTTTATTTGGATCAGGAACTACGCGGATAAGGCGGACCTTGAAGCCAAGGGTAAGGCGTTTCAAGCTGAGGTAGCGAAGGCGGGGATCAAGCTGGGAGCGAACGTCGCGAAGATGGAAGTACGCGAGGTCGAAATGGCGTTTACGCCGGCGGCGACGCGCTCCTAAACCTCGTTGGCTGGGTGCTACGACGCTTCGTGCAGGATGTTCTTCGGGTCTCCTCAGTAAACGCTTTTTTGGCTGCTAAATGTCATTCGAAGTCACGTAAGCCCGAACCCATAGGAGAGAAAAGGGACGCGAGCCGTTTCGTGCTCTTAAATTAGGACGATCTCACTAACCGGATAATTTCCCAGCTTAGACATCTTCCGCCTCAGAAACGAACACCTCGCAGAGTCCGACAATTTTCCCACTCCGGGCATTCCCGCCAAGGAAATCGTCTAAGATCTCGAAGCCGGGTTCAGATTTACTTTTCACATAGGGTTATAGACCGGCCGGGGTTACGCGGTATACTTAAGAATAGGCAAGCGGTTTTTCTGTTTTTTGTGGGACGATGGGGTGACCCATGCCTGATATTTCGGAACGACACGAGATCCGAATCCGCGGTCGAGATCACACGATTGTTTTCATTGCCGACTCGCAGGACGGTCGTCTTGTCATTCGGCAAGAGCCCGATGGAAAGAAATCAAAAGAGGTATGTGCGATCACGCTCTCGGATCCGGATGAGCTTCGTGCGTTCTTCAAAGGATTGCGCCGAATACTGTCGTCATTGGGACATGCAGTTGAGTCCGGCGAGGCGCCTGCCCCCACTCGCGGAGAGCGGCCGCGTTTGGTCACGAGCAGGCGAGAAGAAGAACGTGACGCCGTCATTGCGCAGGTTCGTCAAAGGAACCCGCAAGCATTCGTGCCGTGGACGAGGCAAGAAGAGCAAGAAATCCGCAGACGTCATCAGGCGGGAGAGAGCATCGAAGCAATCGCTCGTGTACACAAAAGATCTCCCCGCGCGATCGAGCTCCGGCTCCAGCGCCTCGGTGTACCGCCACGCGAGTAAGAATATCGATGAGATCTCTTGACGATGTCTTCGTCGCGTTCGCCCGCTCGCCCTTCCGGCGCCGGTTCCGCCTTCAAGAGCGCGAGCGGGCGTACCTGCGCGACCGAGGGCTCCCAACGGTACTCGAGCATGCCCGCGGGTTCGTGGCGGCACGACTGGCGCCGGCGCGGCCTGCGAACGATGGAAAGGCAGACTGCGTTCCGGGGGCACCCAGTTTTTGTCGCACACCATGCCACCGCCTGCTGCTGCAGAGGCTGCCTGCAAAAATGGCACTGCATCCCTCGCGGTCACGAGCTCACGGCGACGGAGCGCGAATATGTCGTGGCTGCCCTGGAACAGTGGCTGCGGCAGCAGGCGGGCGCGGAGGGCCGGAAGTGACGCAGTGACCTAATGAGCTGTGGCAGCTGACCGAGCTAATCAGTATCAGTACGTGCGAGGCACTTATTCGCCGGAACAACAGTCCGCGACCCACTGGCCAAGGATTCAGCACAACACGATCCCTGATGTGGAAGTGTGCGTTGGCATGGATATTCGCGGGACATGATACTGATTTTCTGGCTTGGCAGTGAATTTCAAAGAGCATAGGAAACCGAACCCGCACCATGAAGATCTATGCATTTGACGTCGATGACACCCTAGAAGTTTCTGGTGGCCCGGTTAGTATTGTAAGCGTTGGCAGTCTTAAACCCCAAGGACACATCGTCGGGTTGAACGGCAACTGGGCCGTGGTAGTTCAAACGGTTCCGCTCTGGCATCGCATTTTCAGCTTCGTTGGCCCGATGGAAATGTCGAAGGATACTTTTCTGAACCAGCTAAAAACCTACATACCAGCGGACGATTACATCATGGTCGGAAACATCAAAGGGGTAAGCGGCGCATCCGACGACGAAGGAGCAGCTAATTTAGCCGGATGGCGGTTCATCAAAGAGAGCGACTTCGCAGCCGGAGCGCGTTAGAGCGGAGAACGAACGTCCGGGCGTTCTTTTGACGCTCCTGCCCACGGAGAAATAAGTACACCTGGGTTGCCTAAATGAATGGTAGCATGATGCCGAAATGATGCGACGTTTTTGAAAATACTTTTTTGGGAGGGACAATGGCGATATTCGAATCATTGGTAAATGCGTTGAGAGTGCTCGCGGTGGGTGACCGCGTTAAGGTTACCCTTCGGCCGGAAACCGGACAGTTCCCAAATCCTATGGAAGGGCAAATCACGCAGAAGGATGCTTCAGGAAACTTTTCGTTACAGTCGGAACAAGGCGTCATTCAGGTTAGCGCGGGTGACATCCTTTCAATTACCAAACTGGCACGGTAGGCCCAGAGATCCTTCTGACCTGATATTCTCGCCCATGAGATGGTCGACCACCTCGAAGCCGCTCTCGCGCAATCCCACAGAAATCGCGTGGATCTACCCGTTGACGCGCTCACAGAGAAAGATCGAGAGTCTTCGAAACTTCTGAATTGCTCTGATGAATCGCCGTTTGAATCGTCAGTCAACAAATAGTTTATCTTGAGGTTGCGAGCATACCGATTGCAGCTGCAAACATTATTATCGTGGTCGCCCAGCCCACGATATTTGTGAATTGCCCATTTACTGCATTGCCCATAACTTTCTTATTGTTCGAAATGAGCATAATGATTACAAGCAACGGAGGAGACAAAAGGCCGTTAATCACCGCAGTCCAAAAAAGCGCGCTAATGGGATTGATCCCCACGAAGTTTGTGAGCGTTCCAATGAGCGTTGAAATGGCGATGACGGCGTAGAATTGCCTGGCTTGCCGGGGCTTGGTATTGAGTCCATATCTCCACCCAAATGTCTCTGCGACGGCATAGGCGCTCGAGCCGGTCAAGACCGGTACTGCCAAGAAGCCGGCCCCAATGATTCCGACGGCAAACAGATAAGTCGCGGCGCTTCCAGCAATTGGCTGGAGCGCCTGAGCTGCGTCGCTGGCTGATTGAATGTCCGTCTTGCCTGACGCGTGGAGCGTTGCGCCGGCTGCCAGTATGACGAAGTAAAAGACGATATTGCAAAAGAACATACCGACGATGGTATCCCATTTCGCTTTTTTCAACTCTGCATCGGTTGCTCCTTTCCGTTGCCGGACGGACTTCCGTCCCTCGTTGATCTCCTCTTCCACTTCCTCGCTCGCCTGCCAGAAAAATAGGTAGGGGGAGATCGTGGTTCCTAAAATCGCGACGAGGGTTAAAAGATATTCCCGATCAAAGCGCAATGTCGGAATGAAGGTCGCTCTTATCACCTCGTCCCAGTTTGGTTTGGCAAGAAAGGCGGCGGCGATGTAGGCGAATAGTGACAGTGTGAGCCATCGGAAAACATTTGCGATAAGTCGGTAAGATCCCCATATTTGCAACGCGACAATAATCAGTGCGATGGGAACTATCAATGCGGTAATCGGGATGGGGATGATAAGATTGATAGCCGCGGCTATGGCGCCGATATCTGTGCCGGCATTGATAGTATTGGCAACGACTAAGCAAAGCACGGCGGGATAGAGTATTGTACGTGGATAGTAATGACGGAGAACGCCGGCCAACCCTCGACCGCTCGCGAGTCCAATTTTCGCGCACATGAATTGGACTACGGCCATTAAAGGCAGCGTGATGATCGCCGTCCAGAGAGTTGCGTATCCAAACGAAGCTCCTGCGGTGGAATATGTGGCATACCTGAGGGGTCGTCATCCGAGGCTCCAGTGATAAGACCCGGGCCGAGTAGCTTGAAAAAAGACTTAACCGGACTTCGTCTCGGGTCGATTTCAACGTGCGTGCCGCTGAAATGTTCGGGATGTTGGGTGGACGACTTGGCCTTGTCTTTTTGATTGACGGTATTCATAGAGCGTGTAATTTTCCGAACACTATTTTGATCGTCATTTATACTTTTAGAGTAACACGCTCGATCGGAAATGCACCTGTTGCTCGTCACAGCGGCCTGCTTCTTAACGGAATGATCTGGCCGGCGTGCTTCAACGAGCACCGCAGTCGGAATATCGTACAGATCGGCTCCGAGAGGATGATCACTTCTGTCCCAAGTCCGGATGTGCGCCGTTCGGGTTCGGCATGGATCCATCCGGAGACGCCAAAGCTGCTATTAATGTGGGGTGTTTAGACGGCGTCGAGCCATATCGGCTTAAGATCATTCCGGTCGACGGGCGGAGTCTTTGAAGCAACGCGACAAGGTCAGCCTCGATCCCGACACTATTCAAGCTGGTTCGAAACATCGAGTCCATAAAAGCGCGCGGTGTTATCGACAAAGAGCTTTCGCTTGCTTTCCTCGCTAATGTCTTTTCTTTGGAGAAAAACATCGACCGCGCCATAAAGCCGGTCTCCATGAGGAATATCCGAGCCATAAAGCCAGCACTCGTTGCCAAATTCCTCGATCGCAAACGGCAGCAATTTCTCATCAACCTCGAAGCCAAAGTAAATTTGTCCGCGCTCGATATATTCCTTAGGCAGATGCTTAGCGTTGTAGCCTCGCCGGAAGTCTTCTCCGGCGCGGGCTCCGGGAAACCCGCTATAGTCGGTAATCCGCTCCACGAGGCCCGGCACCCAGGTGCAACCGGCCTCAAGAAATGCAATGCGCAGATTCGGGTAGCGATCGGCGATGCCCTTTGAAATCACCCGCTGGAAAGCAAATTGGACCGTGAGCCAAAAGGAAATCGCGGTCTTGTCGTGATGTGTGTCGTTGACGTTGCCCAGCGCTCGAAAACTGTGACCCGTGTGGACCGCTACCGGAAGGCCAACCTCATTTGCTGCCGCCCAAATCGGCTCCAACGGAGGATCGTCAATCCTGATATCTCCGGTCACTCCGAGGAGCATGACGGCAACCGATCCCATTTTCTTGGTGCGTTTGATCTCGTCCACCGAGGCACGCGGATCAATCGGGTCGACGAGGGTCGCCCATTTTAGCCGATCGGGAGCTTGGCTTGTTAGATCCGCGATCCAGCTATTGTACGCGCGCATCATGGCCACGGCTAAATCCCGGTCATAAGTAATGGGGTAGGACAGAAACATCGTGGGATAGATGACCTGAACTGCGGTGTTCTCACGATCCAATTGCTCCAGCCGCGATTTGACGGACCGCATTTCAGCACTTTCAACGGGGTCGTAAGGACTGATTCCTGGAGTGACTTTCGCTGGCTTACCGTTCTTACTGAGAGGAAACCCGGCTTGCTGAAAGGGCCCGCTTCTTACGGGAAACGATCGGGTGTCAATCATCCAGTAGAGCGGACCATCGGGACCGGTTTCTATGATCGTGGGCCGGCGGTCTTTGAGTTTTGGGTCCCAGTATTTGTCCGAGAATGTGACCTCGGACTCCGATACATGGCCATCGGAATCCCATGCCTTGATCATATTTACCTCAATCTGTGCGGTGGAATTTTCTCTTGCGAAACCTACTGACTCTGCAGAGCGCGAACCGCCTTCTCCAGTGCGGTGAGTGCGCCTTGGTAGAGCTTTTCACCGATCTCTGAACTGGCAGCGGAGGGCATGCCTATTACACCTTCCGCCGAATGCTCCTTCATGTTCACATAACGTTTAATCCCGGTGGTCGGACCGGGCTCGTCGATGCCGAGAACTCCCTGGGGGATGTCTTTCTGATTTACCAAATGAGGCGCGAGGTGGAGCATCAGTGACGTTTCCAGTTCACCCGAATGACCCATGCCGCTGGATTTGGTTTTCTTGAATGACTTAACGAGATCTGGCACCAAGTCCCAGTAAGCCAGCGTGTTCACGGTGAGACCCAACTCTACGAAGAGTTCCTGTCCCAGCACTTCCAAACTGGAACGGTTGCCGCCGTGGCCGTTTAAAAGCACGATGCGGCGAAACCCGTGGTGGTGCAGCGAGGCGCAGATATCGTGCAAAACGTCCATGAAGACTTTGGCGCGCAAGGTGATGGAGCCCGGAAAGTCCATGTGGTGAGCGGAAACCCCAGTCCAAATAGGCGGTACAAGCAGGATTGCCGGGATCTTCCTTTCGACATCTTCGGCCAGACGCGACGAAACCAGGACATCCACCTGAAAGGGCAGATGCGGGCCGTGTTGCTCCATGGAGCCCACGGGTACTACGGCAACGATTTTTTCTCGCTCGAGTTTTTGAACTTCCGGCCAGTCTAGTTCAGCGAGCTTCATGGGTTCTTACTCCTAAGGGGATTTTTTCAAATAAACATAGGTCGTAGTTTTGTGTCAATCCAAATAGACGGTCACAAGGAGTTGCGCGGAATTATGATGGATCCCGGCGAGGCCGGAATCAATGTAGATTTCGACCCGAAAGATTAGAAACGGCAGTAACACCCAAAGTGGGTTGGGACCGGCAGGCAAGGCAGCGGCGCCATCGAGAAGGCCGTCAAGAAATACGCCTGAGCGCTGGCGCGCTACGGCCCCGTCGAGTTCGAGGTCGCCGATCCCGAGGGTTAGCGCATTTGCGTGAGCGGGATTACCGGCGAACGTCAATGTCCCCTCCGCGTCGGAACGGGAACCTTCAGCGCCTTCACCGTCAGTTGCACGGCCGGTGAAGTGAATCCTAAAGCGACTGTTGAGTCCGGAGTCGAATAAACATAAAATGGTTTTTGTTGGATCCCGCGATAAAAGGGGGCGCGCAATGCTTGAGCCAGTGGGCCCGTTGACGCTACAGTTCCTCGCTTGGGTCGCAAGTCGTCGTCGAACCTACGCCGAGGCCATGGAGGCATGGCAGACTACGTGCCCTCGGCATACCGTGTGGGAAGATGCGTTGATCGACGGCCTTATTCAAGTCCAGAGTCAAGGTTCGCCGCGTCAATCTGATGTGATTCTTACCCCTAGAGGTAAAGCCATCCTCGACGAATGCAGTCACAAATCGATTCAAACTGACCAGCCACTCCGCACCTAACCAGCCAATTGCGCGAAATCGCCATAGATTTTTCCGATCGGTGAGCGAAGTCCTTTATGTGACTATGGATCCATCGTTTTACTCGAAACCCCGCGCGCCACGATGCTGCAAAACTCTGATCTCCAAAGAAAAAGGTAGCGTCTCTTTGCCAACCGCCTCAGAGAAGGAAGCTTGCAACAATGTGACAATCTCCCCGATTCCGCCGCCCGGGGAAATCGCCGAAGACATCGAGGCCGCATTGAGGGGACTTCCCTATATGAACCATTCCAGCTAGGATCTTGTTTAGCGCGCACATATTTAGCGTAGGGAAACGGTAGAGCGCGTTATGATATAAACGTGGGCTGGGGCCATAGCTCACAAGGAGGCGATCATGGCGATAACGTTAAATCATACTATTGTGCCGGCGCGTGACAAGGAAGCTTCGGCCCGTTTCTTCGCGCAGATTTTCGGTCTAAAATACGAGGGTCCCATGAGCCATTTTGCTCCGGTTCGAGTTAATGGCGAGCTGACCATGGATTTCGACAACGCCGAGTCTTTTGAACGGCACCACTATGCTTTTCATGTGAGCGACGAGGAGTTCGACGCTATCTTCAAGCGCGTGCAAGAATTGGGAATCCCTTGGGGCAGTGATCCATGGACCAGAGAGAATCGGCAACTGAATACGCGCAAAGGCGGCCGCGGGGTTTATTTTTGCGATCCCAACGGCCATGTGCTGGAACTTCTTACCCGCGCCTAGCGCTTTAACCTGGGTTATTCACACTCTCCCGATGGCTTCAGGATGAGCCCTCCGCAGCACCCGCGGACAGTTGCCGCGAAATCTCTCCGGCGTTTCAGGCAGTCACGTACGTGCAGAAACCACCATTGACATTCGGTGGAGGTTATAAAATACTCGCACAGTTTGTCTACGATTCGATGAGGATTGAAAAAAAGCATGAATAACCTATTAACAAAGGTTTCAACAGACCTCCCGCTATCCCTAATGCTTC
>Ga0075419_10003428_pt1 | contig 10174 bp, 5 predicted proteins | sample SoiMetdeltSBSDD3_FD_76900 | JGI IMG/M metagenome (GOLD analysis project Ga0075419, IMG submission 76900) | Bulk soil microbial communities from a Populus tree surrounding site in Tennessee, USA - Soil MetaG P. deltoides SBSDD3 | ecosystem: Environmental > Terrestrial > Soil > Tree plantation... | reverse complement strand
TGCCGCGCGGAGCGACCCGCGCTCCGCGACGTCGGCGCCGGCCACCGGGCGGCCTGCCACCTTCACGACGCGTCGTAGCCCGGCTGGGAACAGGCGTCGTGAATCATCGCCCGACGCGGGCTAGACGACGCCGCGCTCGACGCGCCGCCCCGCCTGGTAGACGTCGAGCACGTCCCAGAGCGCCGTGATCTCGGCGGTGGGATCGCCGCGCACGACGAGGGCGTCGGCCGTGCGCCCCCTGGCGAGCAGCCCGGCCATGGGGCCGACGCCGATGGACGTCGCCGCGCCCGCCGTGCCGGCCACGATGGCGTCGGCGCAGGAGAGCCCCGCCTGCGCGAGCATGTGGATCTCGTGCACGAACTCGCCCGGCGCGTACCAGCCCCAGGGGGAGTCCGAGCCCGCCGTCATGCGTACGCCGGCCTCGCTCATGCGTTGCACGGCGTCGATCTTCACGTCGAGGGCGCGGCTCGCCTCGTCGAGCTGCGCGATCAGCTCCGGCGTGAGGCGCCCTTCCTGTCGCCGTGTCTCGCGCTGCCGCTCGATCCCCGCCTTCTGCACGTAGAGCGTCGGGTTGACCCACGCCCCCGCCCTGGCCAGGCGCTCGACGAGGTCGGGCCGGTAGCGGTAGCTGCCGTCGGGCTCGTTGAAGATGCAGTGGATGATCATGTCGACGTCGGCGTCGAGACAGTTCTGGACCGACAGCGCGGAGGTGCAGTGGGCGGCGGTGAGCTTACCGTGGCGGTGCGCCTCGTCGGTCATGGCCGCGAGCTCCGCGACGGTGTAGGAGGCGCGGTTCGGATCCGAGGTGCGCGTGGAGCCGCCGCTCGCGACGATCTTGATGTAGTCGGCACCTTCCTTGAGCAGCTTGCGCACCGCGGCGCGCACGGCCGCCTCGCCGTCGGCCTCCGAGCCGAAGTAGCCCATGTGACCGCCGGTGATGGCGATGGGCCGCCCGCAGATGACCATGCGCGGGCCGGGCGCGAGCCGGCGGCGGATGCCCTCGCGCAGCGAGAAGGCGACCTTGCCCTTGGCGCCGTTCTCACGCAGCGTCGTCACGCCGGAGTGCAGCAGCGTGCGCGCGTTCTTGGCCGCCTGCAGGAGCAGGATGTCGTCGTCTTCCTTGGCAATGTCGTCGCCGAGCGTGCCGTCGCCCGGCGCCACGAGATGCGTGTGGGCGTCGACCAGCCCGGGCAGGATGGTGGCCGCCCCGTAGTCGCGCCGCTCGACGGAGGCGCCGGCGGCTGGGTGCACGTCGGCGGCGCGGCCGAGGTCGGCCACGCGCTCGCCCTCGATCAGCAGCGCCGCGGGTCCGATGGGCGGGCCGCCCCGACCGTCGAGGAGACGGGCGGCGCTGATCAGCGTGAAACGCGCGGCGGGCTCGGCCATGCGGTGCGGCGAGAGTAGCGCGCCACCAGGCGCCGGTCAATGCACGGACCGGGGGCGGTGCCGGCGCTTGCGAGATATGTCGGAGAAATTTGCGAGTGCTCCGATATCCCGATCGGCTCTGGGACTTCGATCGTTCCCGAAGCCGTGAAGGCCAAAAGGGAATTCTGCCGTGAATGAAATCTGGCGTCGTTCTTGCGAAACCCGCCCTCCCGCAAGGTCTGTTGATTACACCGAGGAGGTCGGTGACGGAGCGGACAAGACGGAAGGTCAACCAGGTTCGCACGGCTCGTATCCCGGCATTGGCGCCGGGTCCCTTCGCACTCGTGCTCTTCGCGCTCGTGTTGCTGTTCGGCGCTCCGGCCGCGTTTGCCGCGCGGCTGCATCCGCGACTGGCCGAACAGCTGACAACCCTGCCACCGGGTCAGGTCACCCCGATCATCGTGGAGCTCGCCGCCCAGGTCGACCCGGCGGCCGTGGCGGCAAGCGTGAGCCACCGCTCACGACGGGGACGAGGGCGAGCCGTGGTCGACGCGCTACAGGACATAGCCAACCAGACCCAGCCGCCGATCCTGGCATTGCTGGCAACCGAGCAGGCCCGCGGCAACGCCGCCCGCATCGTCCCACTCTGGGTCCTCAACAGCATCGCCGTCATGGCGACCGAGCCGGTCATCCGGCGGCTCGAGGCCCACCCCGCCGTGTGGGAGATACGGCCCGACGAGGCGATCCCGGCACCCAGTCCGACGCCGGCCGCCGCCACGTCGAGCGCGAGCGGCACCGAATGGAACATCGCCGCCATCCGGGCCCCCGAGGTCTGGGCGCTCGATCCACGCTTCGACGGTGAGGGGACCGTGGTCGGCGGCTTCGACACCGGCGTCGACATCACGCACCCCGATCTGACGCCACGATATCGCGGGGATCACGCCATCAGCTGGTTCGATCCTTACGGCGAGCGCGCTACGCCGTTCGACCCCAGCGGCCACGGAACGCACACGATGGCAACCGCGGTCGGCGGCGACAGCGGCGGCACCGGGATCGGCGTGGCACCGGGGGCGCGCTGGATCGCCGCCAAGGCCTGGAACGACGCCGGGGACGGGCTGACTTCGGCGTTTCATCAGATCTTCCAGTGGTTCCTGGCCCCTGGAGGAGATGCCTCGGCCGCGCCGGACGTCGTCAACAGCTCCTGGGCGTTGTCGGCCGCGGGGTGCGTGAACGAGTTCGCCGCCGACATCCAGGCGCTGCGGGCGGCGGGGATCTTCCCGGCCTTTGCCGCGGGCAACAGCGGACCCGGCGCGGGCAGTGTCAGGAGTCCTGGCGCCTACGCGGAATCCTTCGCCGTGGGAGCTGTCGACGCTTTTGACGGAATCGCCGAGTTCAGCGGCACCGGACCCTCGCCCTGCGCCGGCTCGATGAAGCCGGACGTCGCTGCTCCCGGCGTCGGCATCCGGTCCGCCGTTCCGGGCGGATACGCGGTCTTCAGCGGGACCTCCATGGCGACGCCCCACGTGAGCGGCGCGGTAGCGGTCCTTCGCTCGATCGACGAGCGGCTGGGCGTCGAGGAGCTGGAGGATGTGCTGCGTCGGGGTGCAGTCGACCTGGGCGGCAGCGGTCCGGACAATACCTTCGGCGGCGGCCGCCTGGATGTCCTCGCGGCTGCGGAGATTGTCCGTGGGCGAGCCGGCCTGCCCACGGTGACGATCGTCGCGACCTCGAACGCCACAGAGGCCTCCGTGACGGCTGGCGCCTTCAGGGTATCCCGCACCGGCAACAGCGGCAGCGCCCTGACCGTCCGCTTCACCGTGAGCGGCACGGCGGCGCGGGGAGTCGACTACCTGGCCGTGGACGGCGCCGTCACGATCGCGGCCGGCGCCACCTCGGCCGAGATCCTGATCTCCCCGATCGACGACAGCCTGGGCGAGCCGGACGAGACGGTCGTCGTCACGCTTGCCGCCGATGCCGCCTACGTCATCGGCGTGCCGGGCAACAGTGTCATGACGCTCGTCAGCGACGACAACCCCCCTGACCTCGTCGTCACGTCCCTCGCCGCGCCGAACGTCGGCGTCGCCGGCATGACCGTGACGGTCAGCGACACGACCCGCAACCAGGGTAGCGGAGTGGCGGGGGCCTCGACGACGCGCTTCTATCTGAGCCGGAACCTCCTTCTCGAGGCCACCGACATCGGTGGTCGATCTGTCCCTCCACTGGCTGCCGGAGTCAGTGACTCGGGGTCGGTCGCCCTCACCATCCCAGCCTCCACGGCTCCCGGGACGTACTATTTGCTGGCCCGGGCCGACGGCGCCGGCGTCATCGTGGAGGCGTCCGAGGCGAACAACCTGGCGACCGCCCTGATACGCATCGGCCCGGACCTCACCGTCACGACGGCCACGGGGCCCTCCTCGGCGGGGGCCGGAGCGACCGTGACGTTCGGCGACACGACGAAAAATGTCGGTGGCGCACCCGCGGCGGCGACGAGCACGCGCTACTACCTGTCCGCGGACGGCGTGCTCGACGCCACGGACGCGCTGATGGCCAGCCGTGCGGTCCCTGCGCTCGCCTTGGGCGCCAGCAACTCCGGGTCCGTCACGTTCACGCTGCCGACCACACTACAAGTGGGGACCTACACGGTCTTCGTGGTGGCCGACGGCGGTGGGGCCGTCGCCGAGGCGGTGGAGACGAACAACACCTGGGTGCTCACGCTCCGGGTGGGTCCGGACCTGATCGTGATTAGCGCCAGCGGCCCCACGGCCGCCGCGCCCGGCGTCACGCTGACCTACACCGATACCACCAAGAACCAGGGATCTGCCCCGGCGGCCGGGGCCACCACGCGCTACTACCTCTCCCGCGACGCCGCGCTCGATGGGTCGGACGTCGTGCTGGGCAGTCGTCTGGTCCCGGGTCTCGCCGCCGGCGCCAGCCACACCGGCTCGGCGACGCTGACGATCCCGGCGGGAACGTCGAGCGGCACCTACTGGCTGTTGATCAAGGCCGACGCCGGTGACGGGATCGCCGAGACCTTCGAGACCAACAACGTCCTGTTGCGTCAGCTCCAGATCGGAGCCGACCTCGTGGTCACGACGCTCACGGCGCCAGCAAGCGTCGCGGCGGGCGCGGTCGTCACCCTGAGCGACACGACCCGCAACCAGGGGACCGTGACGGCGGCGGCGTCCACCACGCGCTACTATCTGTCCCTCAACGTGGTCCTCGACGCCGCGGACACGCCGCTGGGAGGCCGCGCGGTCCCCGCCCTGGCCAGCGGGGCGAGCAGCACGGGCCCGGTCGCCGTGACGATCCCAGCCTCGACGGTCGCGGGCGCCTACTATGTCCTGGCCAAGGCGGACGCCGACGGCGTGGCGTTCGAGATCGTGGAGAGCAACAACGTCGCCGTCGCCCTGCTGTACGTTGGCGCCGACCTGGCGGTCTCGAGCCTGAGCGGGCCCGGCACCGCCAGCCCCGGCGCAACGATTACTTTCACCGACACGACGACCAATCGGGGCGCCGCCCCCGCGCCGCCGTCGGTGACGGCGTACTACATCTCGGCCAACGCTGCGGTCGACGGCGGCGACACCCTCGTCGCGAGCCGCTCCATCCCGGCCCTGGCGACAGGCGCCAGTCACACCGGATCGGTGACCTTCACGATCCCGGCCGGGCTGGGAACGGGTCTCTACTGGATCCTGGCGCGGGCCAACGACGGCAACCTCGCGGTCGACGCTCAGCCGACGAACAACGTCCTCGCACGTCAGCTGCTCGTCGGCCCCGATCTGGTCATCGCGTCCTTCACCGCGCCGAGCGTGGCCGCAGCCGGCCTCGCGATCACGGTGGCCGATGTGACCCGTAACCAGGGCCCGGTCGCGGCCGGCTCGTCGACCACCGCCTTCTATCTCTCCGCAGATCCGTCGCTCGACGCCGCGGACGTCGTTCTGGGCAGTCGGGCGGTTCCTGGTCTCGCGGCCGGCGAGACCAATTCCGGCGCCGTCGTGCTCGTCGTCCCGAGCGACACGCCGACCGGCAGCTACTACCTCTTCGCCAGGGCGGACAGCGGCAGCGCCGTGATCGAAAGCCAGGAGACCAACAACACGTACGCCCGCATCGTCCGGATCGGGCCGGATCTCGGCCTGTCCAGCCTCACGCTCCCGGCCAGCATCCGCGCGGGCAGCGCGATGTCGCTGAGCGATGTGACGAACAATCAGGGCGGCGCCCCCGCCGGGCCGTCCACGACCGCCTATTACCTGTCGGCCGACGTCGTGCAGGGCGCCGGCGACGTGCTGCTCGGCAGCCGAGTCATCCCGGCCCTCGGCGCTGGCCTGAGCGACGCGGGGACGCTCACGCTCACCGTGCCGGCCTCGACACCACCGGGGACGTACTACGTGATCGGACGGGCCGACGCCGCCGACGAGGTGGTCGAGGCGCTGGAGACGAACAACACCTATGTCCGGACGATCCAGGTCACGACACCGTAGATGCTGCCCGGCCCCCGCGCTCTCCTCGCGCTCTGAAACTTCAGGGCACGAAGGTAATCTGCCTGCTCCATGATCGCTTCCTTTCGAGACTGCGCCGATCAGCGTGGCAGAATGACTCGCGGCAGGACACGGACGGCTGACCCGTCGGGCAGCGTGCCCGGCGCGCGGGCAGACCGCCGCCCGAGAATGAAGCCCGGACAGGCCTACCCTGACTACTCCTACAGATGGTCAGTATCTGAAGTCTGACCACTGGTCAGCGTCGTAGCTGCGCACTAGTCAGATCGTCTGAGGATCGCGGTGAGACGCTGAAGTCACTGAGATGGGCCCCAAGACCGGGCTGGCCCACGGCTTGCGTCAGCTGCGCAGGCTCGCATGTGAGGCCGAGTAGTCTCACGGGGAGAGGCGATGTCCCGATGCGTCCGGTCCCTTCTCGCGGCGACACGGGGTGCTGCTCTTCGTTCTTCTTCGACCCTTCGGAGTTCGACCGCCGCATTCCTCTCATTTCCCTGCCGGGCTAGCCAGGCGATAGGAGACAGACAATGGACCTGATGTCTCTCTCGATCATCTTGGTGTGCGGATGGGTGCTCACCAATTTCTGGCTGCTTCCGCTGAGCCGTGACCACTGGAAAGCCGTTGATCTGCGACGAAAGATGGCCCGCGTGGGCGTGCTCGTGGTGCTGGAGAAGGTGCGGGACCTGGCGGCGATCGGCTCCGTCACGCTGGCGATGGTCATGGTCGTGGTGGGGAGCGCACGATTGGTGTCGAGCGTATCGCTCGAGGCGCCCAAGGCCCTCATCGAAACCCTGGCGCTCCTCTACACGGGGGTGAAGCCCTGGGCAGAGCAATACGGGGCAACGCTCGGAACGCTCGGCATCGTCGGCGCGGCGATGACGCTGGTCGTGACGGCCCGGCGTGCACGGCGTCGGATATCAGAAGCCTGGGTCGCGAAGGCCAACGAGGTGCATGCGCGCCTGATGGCGGACACCGGCGAGATTCAGGCGGCTGCTCAGGATCCCGAGCTTCAACCGATCGCCGAGAGGCTCATGTACCTGGTGGGCCTCCTGTCGTCGCACGACGATGCCGCCGGCACACCGCTGACGGAGGGCGACGTCGACAGGATCCGCCGAGAGATCTCCGAGGCGCTGTCGGCCCTGACGGTCGAGCTGGCCCGGAAGGAAGTGAATTTCGAGTCCGTTCTCGCGACGCCGGCCCCAGACGAACGGCCGGCGCCGCCGACGATCCGGCAGCGCGTGTCGGCGATGCTGCGGAGCGAGCGGCTCTACAGAGATCTGGGACTGATCAAGAAACCGCTGTCCTATGTCGTGACGAGCCTCTTCATCGTCTCGCTCGTCGGGTGGGTCGCTGAGCCTATGGCGAGCAGCCTCCAGCTCGCCGTCAACAACCTGCGTCTCAACGTGGTGCGAGGCGAGGCCGGCCGCGAGCTCGATGTCGCACTGTCGGCGGCGCAGGACGCCGTCGTCGCTCCCCAGTCCGACGGCAGGACGCCGAACCCGGCGGCGCTGAGGGCGGCCATCCAGGTTCTGGCTCGTTCGGCTGCGCGCGAGCTGGTTCGGTCGAGGATCCTCGATCGCCTCGCTGACGTCGAGAGCAACGCGTTGAGCGAGACGGAGTTCGTGCGCGCAACCATCGCCGAGCAGCGAATCGATGCCTCCGGTCGCGCCGACAGCGTCACCCGGGTTCGACACGAGGTGGCCGAGGGTGTCGCGAAGGAGGGCGACGATGCGGCCCGAATGGTTCGCATCCAGCAGCATCTCGAGGCGCAGCTGCAGCCTCATGTCGAGCGGTTGCACAGGGCGAATCCGAGCCTGCTCGCCCGCGTGCAGGCCAGACTGGAGGCCCGCTATGTGCCGATGTCGCCGCTCGACGCACAGGGGAAGCTGGTTGCCCGGATGGTCGACGCGGCTCTGGGGGGTATCGACGTCAATCCGGCGACAGAAATCGGCAAGCAGGGGCAGAAGCTGGTCAAGGAGTTCGGTGTCGAGGCCATCAAGACCTGGATCGACGGATTTGCGAAGAACTATGCCGGCGACGTGATCATGACCGCTGCCCGAGGCGAGGTGCTGAGTCGGGCGCGGGCGGGATTCAGGTTCGAATCGTCGAGCGAGCTGCGGCAGTTCGCGGAGAACCTGCACGCTGCGGAAGGCAGCCGCTGGGTTGGATCTGCCGTGGCCCAGGAAGAGGCGCGGCTGGCCCAGACCGTCGCGAGGGCTATCGCGAGTCATGGGCCGGCAGACGGCCGTGCCGCGCGGGAGGGCGTGGCCGAGGGGCTCCGTGGTTATGACAGCTTGTTCCCGTCCGGTGGTGGCGATGGCCCGGCCGGCGGCGGCGGAGGAGGAGGGGGCGGCGGCGGTGGTGGAGGCGGCGGGGGCGCCGAACACAGGGCGAAGGGCAATGGGGCCGGCCGCCGGACATTCGCGCAGTCTCGGGCGACGAGCTTTCGTATTGCCAAGGCGAGTTTTCGGGTCCGGGGTGTTTTGGTCGGCCAGGATCACAAGGTTCTGGTCGATGTCGATGACATCCGGTGGACGATGCGCCCGGGAATAGCAACGGTCGGCGCGCGAGTCGGCATGGACGTGCGGGCTGGCGGCGAGTGGCTCTCTCTGGGAGACTTCGACGCCGCGGTTGTGAATCAAGGTCTCCGCTACGCGGCCGACCGTCGGGTCGTGGCCACCACCATCACAGGTGGCGACGGACGAGCCATCAGTCGCGTGACGTATCTGCATCCAGCGCTCATCGATACGCCTCTGGGCTGCCGCATCGTCGAGGCGGATCGGTTCATCGACACGTTCAGCGCGTACGGTGGGCCACAGCTCGCCCCGTTGACGGCAGACCGGGAGCAGATGCGACGGTGGATGGCGATCGCAAATCTGGCGGAAGGCGTGGCGTCGATACCTCCCGGTACCGCATGTCCGCTGGACAAGGTTGAACGGGCCATCGAGCGCGGGAAGCTGGGTTCCGTGCAGTTCTCGCCTGGAGTGAACAGGGCCATCGAGCGATTTCTGACGACCGAAGAGGGGAACCGACCTGGAACCACCAAGCTGTTGCGCAATGCGCACGCGTGCGCGGTGGGAAGCTCCGGCAAGCTCGCGTCCTGCCTGTGCGGGCGGGTGAAGAGCGGCGGCCTGGGGCAGGCCTACTGGTTCCCGGAGGACCACACGTCACAGTTCCGGGAGCGGCAAGCCATCCTGGACAAGGACATGAACTGGAGCATGCGCTCCAGCGATCGTCTGGGCCACATCGATCTCTGGGTGCACACGACGTTTTCGCTGCGCAGTGGTGACGCCGGCGCCTCTGACGAGGCGACGGCGACTGCCGTGGACTTCCCGTCGGAGCAGCTCCGGTTGTTGAGGGGTGTGGTCAGTGAAAGCCTGCCGCAATATCTGGCGGCGAGGCTGAAGAGCCCGACGTACGACGACTTCATGATGCCCGTGGAAGACTTCGTCATCGTCCAGCGACTGATGCGGGCGGCTCTCGCTGGAAGCATGGGGCGCGACTTCCCGGTGACCAAGCTGATCGAACTGGAGCGCGCCACACGCACGTTCGTTCCGTATCAGCCGACGATCAGATGGGAGCCCGCCGGACAGGAGGAGTTCACCCGGGTGCTGTCGCAGGGCGACCGCCAGGCGGCAAAGGTCTTCAGCGCCTGGCTGGCCGACAGTCGGGATAGGGTGGCGTCAAACAGGCCGTTGTGTGGCCGAGTGTCCAAGTGAGGCGCCATAGGGATCTGCTCGCGAGAACTGCGGGCGGGCGGCGGGCGAAGTCCTGGCATCGCTGGATAGCGAGATGGGGATGCACTCCTTGCTTGGCGTTCACACTCAAGGTCGCCGGTTGGCAGCGGCAAAGGATGCCCTTCGCGCATGGGCGCCTCCGTTGCCGCGCGTCGAACATGTTCGCGTGGGTCGTCAGCTCGCTGACGGGAATGCTGGCCGGCGTCTCGCCGCGAAGAATTCGCAGGCCGATCTCGGCGGCGTGGGTCCCGTGTCTCTCGATGCTGTGGACTCTCGATCCAGTCAAGCCGAGGCCGGAGAACGCGACCCTCGAAGACCTCCGATGTCAGATCATCCCGTCGATCATCGATTCCGGCACGTTCCGTCCCGGTGAGTGGGACAGGGCATGCGCGCTGGCCTGTCTGGACGGCGCCTACAAGGGCCTACGCGCCGTCTGACGGTAGAGGGCGGCCGGAGTGGAGCATCACGCCCTTTCCGGGCGGCACGATGCCACCAAGGTTGGCAGGCGACCGCCGACTGACGGAGAACGGTGTTCTTCTTGTGCGATGACAAGCAGAAGCAGCGGTGCGGTCACGCGGTATCCGA
>Ga0075419_10003427_pt1 | contig 10174 bp, 9 predicted proteins | sample SoiMetdeltSBSDD3_FD_76900 | JGI IMG/M metagenome (GOLD analysis project Ga0075419, IMG submission 76900) | Bulk soil microbial communities from a Populus tree surrounding site in Tennessee, USA - Soil MetaG P. deltoides SBSDD3 | ecosystem: Environmental > Terrestrial > Soil > Tree plantation... | reverse complement strand
CCTCGATCGCACCGGTCGCTCCCGTGTCGTCGGGACCGCCGTCGACGCCGCGCAGCTCGCGGAGGCCGTTCGCCAGCTCGAGCCCGACGCCGTGGTCGCCGCCCCCTCGCTCGTTCCCGCGAGCGGGACGCTGAACGGCTCCGCGCTGCTCGCCGTGGATACGAGCCAATCGGTGGGGGCACTGCGCCGCGCTATCCGTGGCGGCGCGAGCGGCTTCTACCTCTGGCCCGCCGAGCGCGAGGAGCTCGCACTCGCCGCGGCACGCGTCGGACCCAAGCCGGACGAGACGAGCGGCGAACGGGCGCAGGCGCTGGCGGTCTACGCGCCGCGAGGCGGGGCCGGCGGGACGTTCGTCGCGACGCACCTTGCGGCCGCGTTCGCGAAGCGTGATCGACGATGCATCCTGATCGATCTCGACGTGCTCTTCGCCGACGCGTCGGCCGCGCTCGGCGTTGCGGCCGAGGAGGAGATCAGGACCATCGCCGACCTGGTGCCGCTCGGCGACGAGGTGACATCGCAGCACGTCGAGGAGCTCGTCTGGCGGCACCCGGCGGGGTTCGCGGCCCTTCTCGCACCCGCTGACCGGCAACGGTTCCCGCGGATCGGCGCCGAGGCCTGTGGGGCCGCGATCTCCGCGGCGCGGCGATCATGCGACGTCGTCGTCCTCCACGTCCCGCGCGCGCTCGACGAGGTCGCACGGGCGGGGCTCCGGGACGCGGATCGAGTGCTGGTCGTGCTGGGGCTCGACCTGCTCTCGTTCCGAGACGCCAAGCGCGCGATCGAGGTCGCGGCGCTGGAGGGGCGTTGTTCGTTCGTGGTCAACAGGGCGAGCAGATCGGAGATCACGCCGAACGACGTCGAACGCGTCTTCGGGCAACCGCCGATCGCCGTGATCCCGTCGGATCGTGCCGTCGCTCGAGCCCAGGATCACGGTCGTCTGGTGCCGATGCGCGGTCGGATCGGACGGGCGCTCGACAGGCTCGTCCGGCAGGTGCTGGAGGCATCGTGAATCGTATGGATGCGCTCAAGGACGTTCGGCGGACCGTGCACGAGCGGCTGATCGGCCGGGTGGATGCCCGGCAGCTCGACGCGATGCCACGGGCCGAGCGCCGGCTGCGGGTGCGGGAGGAGGCGCTCTCTCTCCTGCGCGAGCAGGGCCACATGCTGCCGCAGAGCGCGCTCGCGGACGTCGTGAACGCGGTTTCGGATGCGGTCGTCGGGATGGGTCCGATCGAGTTCCTGCTCAAGGACCCCGAGATCACCGAGGTGATGGTGAACGGCCCCGACGACGTCTACGTGGAGCGGAAGGGGCGGATCGAGAGGGTGGCGGACCGTCTGTTTGAGGGGGAGGAGGCGGTCCTCCACGTGATCGAGCGCATCGTGGCGCCCCTGGGTCTTCGGGTCGACGCAACGTCACCTTGGGTGGACGCGCGACTTCCGGACGGCTCTCGGGTGCACGCGATCGTGCCGCCTCTTTCGCTCTGCGGTCCCGTCCTGAACGTGCGGAAGTTCTCGTCGATACCTTTGGGGCCCGGCGATCTGCTCGCTCGCGGGACGATCGGGCCTCGCATGCTCGAGTTTCTCGCCGCGTGTGTCCGTGGGCGCATGAACATCGTGATCTCGGGTGGTACCAGCTCGGGGAAGACGACGCTGCTCGCCGTGCTCTCGTCCTTCGTCCCGTCCGAGGAACGCCTCATCACCATCGAGGACGCCGCCGAGCTACGACTCGCCCAGCCACACGTCATAGGTCTGGAGGCCCGACCGGCGACCGTCGAGGGTCGCGGCGAGGTCACGGTCCGAGATCTGGTTCGCAACGCGCTCCGGATGCGACCGGATCGGATCGTCGTCGGTGAGGTCCGCGGCGGCGAGGCCCTCGACATGCTCCAGGCGATGAACACGGGACACGACGGTTCGCTCTCGACGGCGCACGCGAACTCGGCGCGTCACGCGCTCTGGCGGCTCGAGACGATGGCGCTGATGTCCGACGTCGACCTTCCCGTGGCTCACGTCAGGGCGCAGGTCGCATCGGCGATCGACGTCGTGGTTCACACGGCTCGCCTCCGCGACGGGCGGCGCGTCGTGTTCCAGGTGGCTGCGGTCGACGAGCTCGACGGGGCGGGGGATCCGGTCGTCGTCGAGATCTTCGGTTTCCGGCCTCGGATCGGGCGTGAGGGTGCCTTCGTGTGCACGGGCATCACGCCACGGGTCGTCTCGTCGCTGGCGGAACGAGAACAGGATCTCGATCAGCGGTGGTTCGAGGCGGGGATCGACGCGTGGGAATCGGCGTGATCGAGGCGGTCGCGGTCGCCGGGCTCTTCGTCCTCTCGACGATGCTCATGACACGCGTGATGACCGCCGAAGGCGCGAGGCGCGTACTGGGCAGCCTCCTGTCCGATCGCGAGTCGGCCCCCACGACGTTTCGGGTCCCCAGGGGGGTCCTCGTGGCGACCGGCATCGTGGCGGCGGGGTTCGTCGGTTACCGTGTCGCCGGGATCGTCGGTTGCCTCGCAGCGATCGCCGTCTCGCTCGCTGTACCGGCGACGGTCGCCCGACGCCGCGGGCGCCGCGGGGAGATCGCCACGCAGGAACGACTCGCCGAGGCGGTCTCGTTGATCGCGTCGGCCATGCGCTCCGGTCGATCGCTGCATCAAGCGATCGAGCTTGCGGCGACCGACCTGGATCCGCCACTCGCGTCGACGTTCCGCCGGCTTGCGGATCGGACGGGGCTCGGCGATCCGATGGACGAGTCGATCGATGCGTGGGCCCTCGACGTGGGAGGTCCTGATGCGCGGCTCGTCGCGGGGGTGCTCAAGCTCCATCGGCGGACGGGAGGCTCGCTCGCCGCGAGCCTGGAGAACCTCGCGGGGACGCTCCGAGATCGCCGGGCATCGGCTCGGGAGCTCGGATCCCTCACGGCGCAGGCGAGGCTGTCGGCAACGATCCTCGGGCTGCTCCCCATCGGGTTCTTCCTGTTCCTGTCGATGATCGCTCGCCGAGATCTCGAGGCCGCGTACGAGACGCCGACCGGGGTCGCCGCGATCGGGTTCGGCCTGGCGTTGCAGGGAGCTGCGTATATATGGATCCGACACCTCCTCCGGATCGAACCATGACCGCGACGATGGTGGCGATCCAGGCTGGTTTCGGCACCGCGGTCGCCATCGCGGCGATCGGGCTCGGCTGTCCTCCCGATCCTCTGGCGTCGAGCGCGATCATCCGGAGCGGTCCCCCCACGATCGGGAACGTGCTCGAGATCGTCGGGGGCTGGCCGATCCTACGAAGGGTTCGGCTCTCGCGGGTGACGATGACCAGGCTCGATCGGAGCGGCACTCATCGGAGCGAACGACAGGTCGTGGCGTCGAAGGCACTCTCGTCGGCCACGGCGATGTTCGGGGTGTCGGCGCTCGTGTCACCGGTGGTTGGTGCTGTGGCGGCGCTGATCGCCTGGCGCATCCCCGATCTCGCGCTGGCTCGGCTCGCCCGCCGAGCGCTCGCCGCGGCCGATCGCGAGATCCCGGTGCTCTTGGACCTTCTGGCGGTCGCGACGTCGGCGGGGCTCCCGCCCCAGCTCGCGTTCCGTCGCGCCGTCGAGGCCGCCACGGGGCCCCTGGCCGAGGAGCTCCGCTCGGTGCTCGAAGCGAGCGACCTCGGCGGTCGGTGGCGCGACGAGCTGATCGTCGTGGGCGACCGGCTCGGGCTGCCCGACCTCCGGCGCCTCCTGGGTGCGCTCGCACGGACCGACTCGCTCGGATCCTCGCTCGCCGAGGAGGTCGGGCATCTCGCCTCCGACGTGCGCGAGGTCCGGCGCGCCGCGGCGGCCCAACGCGCTCGAACGGCGCCCGTGAAGATGCTCTTCCCGCTCGTGTTCCTCGTCCTCCCCGCGTTCCTCCTCCTGACGGTGGTCCCGGTCTTGCTGACCACCGTCCGTTCGATCGACTGAGAGGGGGTGAACCGGGATGCTCTTGTCCTGGTACGTCCGTGCTCGCTACGTGCGAGCCCGCCGACGGCTGTCCGAGGAGGCGGGGCAGACGACGGCGGAATACGCGCTGGTGATCCTCGCGGCCGCCGCGGTCGCCGTCGTGTTGATCGCCTGGGCGCGATCGTCGGGCAAGTTGCCGGCGTTCTTCGACTCCATCATCGATCAGGTTGCGGGAAGTGCCGGCTGATCGCATTCGCGAACGGGGTTCCGCGGCGGTCGAGTTCGCGCTGGTGCTGCCGATCCTCCTCCTCCTGCTGCTGGCGCTCGTGCAGGTCGGGGTCATCGCCCGCGACTCCCTCGTGCTCACGCAGGCCTCGCGCGCTGGCGCGCGCGAGGCGGCCGTCCAGGGGACCAAGGACGCGGTCGACGCGGCGGTCCGCGCGGCCGCCGTTGGGCTGGATCCCGATCGGCTCAGCGTGGTCGCGACGTGGAGCGGAGTCCGCGGTGCCCCGGTGACGGTCGACGTGGCCTACGAGGCGCCGGTCGCGTCGCTGCTGGCCGGATGGTTGCTCCCATCGTCCGTGTCGCTCCGCGCGAGCGCGACGATGCGGCAGGAGTTCGCGTGACCGCCGGACGTGTCGAACGCGGCTCCGTGGACGCTCGCGCCTCGCCGACTCCTCGGCCGTCGAACGATCGTGGCTCGATCACGCTGCTGAGTGCCGCGGTGCTTGCCGCATTGGTCGTGCTCGCGATGGGTGCCGCTGATGTCGCTCGGGTGCTCCACGCGGCGTCGCGGGCGCAGACGGCAGCGGACGCCGCGGCGCTCGCCGCCGCGCAGGCGCTGGCGATCGACGAGGAGGGCCCCGAACCGGGGACGCTCGCCGGCGAGTACGCCGAGCGGAACGGCGCCGTGCTCGAGACGTGTTCGTGTGAGCGCGGGACCTTCGAGGCGACGGTCAGCGTCCGTCTGCCCGTGGGCGACCTGTTCCTCGTCGCCGGGGACCGGACGGTGCAGGCCAGGGCCCGGGCCCAGGTCGACCTGCTCGCACCCTGATCTCGCGCGAGGCCGCCCCTCCGCCGTCGGGAGGCGGGTGTACCATGCCTCGACGATGGCCATGCGACAACGGCTCCCGGTCAGGCGAGGCCGCCGCCACCTGCTCGCGACGGTGGACTACTCGCTCGCCAAGCGCGCCCTGATCAACCAGGTCCGGACCGGACTCGCCTCGTGGACCGACATCTGCGACGCCCATCCCGAGCTGATGCGGGCCGCCCAGCACGTGGGCGAGCCGACGCGGAGGGAATGCCCCGTGTGCCACGACGCCAAGCTCAAGCTCGTGACCTACGTCTACGGGGACGGGCTCAAGCAGGACAACGGGCGCGTGTGGCCGCTCGACGTCGGGCTCGACATGGCCGCGGACCGGCCAGGGTCCTGGTGCTACGTGGTCGAGGTCTGCACCGAGTGCCACTGGAACCACCTGCACGAGGCCTTCGTGGCCCGCGCCGGCTGATCCGCCAGCGCGAAGACTCCACGGGAACTCCACGACGTTTCCGCAGGTCGCGTAGAGGGAAACGCGGACCCGTGACTAGACTTGACGACGAGTTGGCGGTCGAGACCGCGCCCGCGCGCGCGCCCAAGGGTCGAAGGCACGCCCCCACCAAGAAGCGGAAGGGATTCAAGGCCTGGCTCCGCCGCTGGTGGTGGGTGTTCGTCGTCGTGCCCCTGGTCGCCGCCATCGGCCTGCTGCTCACGCTGTTCTACATCTACTCGCAGCTCGAGCTGCCCGAGACGCCGCCGCCACTGCAGACCACCTACATCTACGATCGCCAGGGCCACCAGATCGCGACGCTGCACTCGACGGTCGACCGGACGATCATCCCCCTGTCGGAGATGCCGCCCCAGCTCCGGCACGCGGTCATCGCCGTCGAGGACAAGGGCTTCTACGACCACCCCGGGATCGACGTAGGCGGGATCTTCCGCGCGGCGTGGACCGACCTCGTCTCCGGCGAGGTCGTGCAGGGCGGTTCGACGCTCACACAGCAGCTCGTGAAGAACGTGTACGCCGGTCGGTACGAGAAGGATCCGAAGACCGGCGTGGAGACCTATGCGGTCCCGCCGCGGACGCTCGGGCAGAAGGTGCGCGAGAGCCTGCTCGCGATCAAGGTCGAGCGAGAGTTCACCAAGGACCAGATCCTGGCCAAATACCTGAACACCGTCTACTTCGGCCGCGGCGCGTACGGCGTCCAGGCCGCGGCCCAGACGTTCTTCCACAAGGACGCCTCCGACCTCTCGGCGCTCGAATCCGCGCTGCTCGCCGGCATGATCCAGAGCCCCTCGTACTACGACCCGATCGAGCAGGAGGAAGCGGCGCTCGAGCGGCGGAACTACGTCCTCGAGCAGATGGCATCCGAGGGCTACCTCACCCCCGAGCGCGCGGCGCAGCTCGAGGCGCGAGGGATCAAGGTGGACCCGATCGAGGTCGGCCTGAACTTCCCCGGCAAGCTCGGCTATTTCCTGGACTACACCCGGCGGTCGTTGCTCGCCGAGTACGACGAGGGGCTCGTGTTCGGCGGCGGACTGCAGGTCACGACCACGCTCGACTCGCAGATGCAGCGGTATGCCGAGCAGGCGGTGGCCAACCGACTGGACACCCCGGGCGATCCGGCGGCGGCCGTCGTCGCGATCGACCCGCGCAACGGGGCGGTCCGCGCGATGTACGGGGGGAAGAACTTCGCGGTGTCCAAGGTGAACCTCGCGACCGGCGACGGTGGTTCGGGACGGCAGGCGGGGTCCGCGTTCAAGCCGTTCACGCTCGCCACCGCGATCGAGCAGGGATACTCGCTCGACTCGCGCTGGCACGGCCCGTCCTCGATCACGATCCCCGACCCTGCCTGCTACACGAACGGCGAACCGTGGGAGCTCTCCAACGCGGCCGACGAGGAGAGCGGCGACTTCAGCCTGCTGGCGGCCACCACGTATTCGGTGAACACCGTCTACGCCCAGGTCGCGTCGGCCGTGACGCCGGAGGCGATCAGGCAGACGGCGACCCGGATGGGGATCCGGTCGCCGCTCGAACCGGTGTGCTCGATCACGCTCGGGACCCAGGCGGTCACGCCGCTCGAGATGACGGACGCGTACGCGACCCTCGCCGCCCGCGGATGGCGGCACCGGGCCTCGCCGCTCGAGCGGGTCGACACCGCGGACGGCAAGACCGACCTGCGGATCGGCGGGCGTGGCAAGCTCGTGCTGCGCCAGAACGACGCCGACCTCGTCACCTATGCGCTGCAGAGCGTGATCCAGAGCGGCACGGGCACCGCGGCGAACATCGGGCGTCCGGCCGCCGGAAAGACCGGCACCGCCCAGAATTACTGGGATGCCTGGTTCTGCGGATACGTGCCCCAGCTCGTGACGTGCGTGTGGGTGGGCTACCCGCACGGCGAGATCCCGTTGGAGAACGTCGAGGGCTTCTCGGCCGTGTTCGGGGGCACGATCCCCGCGCTGATCTGGCACGACTTCATGTCGCAGGCGACCGCGAACATGCAGATCAAGGACTTCGCCGAGCCGTCGTTCGAGGGTTACTCGCTCGCCGCGCCGACCCCGCCTCCGCCGCCGCCCCCGTCGGTCGCCCCGTCGCCCTCCCCCAAGCCGAGTCCGTCGCCGTCGCCCTCTCCCAAGCCCAGTCCGTCCCCGCCGCCGACCCCGTCGCCATCGCCGTCGCCGTCGCCGAGCCCCCCGCCCAGCCCCAGCGTCTCGCCGAGCCCTCCGCCCTCACCGTTGCCGACAACGTCCCCGCCGGCCGCGCCCGAACGCCCCCCGCCCCCCGGATCGGGCTGACGCGGCGAACGTCCGCCGTTCGAGTCCGAAGCCGGGTAGCTCGCCGGTCCCGGTGCGCCGTCGCCCGAGAACTCCCGCGCCGCCGGCACCGCACCCATCGGCAACGAGGCGACCACGGTCGTGCCTCGGCCGGGAGCCGAGTGCACCATGAACGTTCCGTTCGCGAGCTCGACCCGTTCGCGCATCGACGCAAGACCGACCCTTCCGCTCTGCAGGTACTCGCGGGCCTTGCCGGCGTCGAAGCCCTCGCCGTCGTCGACGATCTCGACGCGGAGCTGGCCGCCGGTCGTCTCTACAGCGACCGTGACCGAGACCGGGTGCGCGTGCTTGGATGAGTTCGACAGCGCCTCTTGGACGACGCGATAGGCCAGGGTCTCGAGGTCCTGCGGTATCTCGCCGCTCGCCCGGCCCGAGAACTCGGTGTGGACGTGGTAGTCGCGGCCGAACCGGTCGACCGTCTCCCGCAGCGCCGGGATCAGGCCGCGCTCCTCCAACAGCGGCGGACGGAGCCCGGACATCAGCCGCCGGAGATTGTCCGCCTCCTCCGAGAGCTCCGAGCGCACCTTGGACAGGATGCCGAGCCCCTCGTCGATCTCGCCGGCCTTCAGCATCAGGAGCACCGCCTCGAGCGACAGCGATGCGGCCGAGACCCCTTGCACCGGCCCGTCGTGGAGGTCGCGCGCGATGCGGTTGCGCTCTCCCTCGATCGCCGCGTTGGTCCGGCGCATAATCCGCGTCCGGTCCTCGTCGCGGTCCTGGAGGAACTTGAACAGGGAGCGGATCGTCTGGTCGGCAACCCGGGCGGCCGTCACGTCGCGGACCAGGAGCAGCCGCCGGGGTGGCTCGCCAGGGATCTCCGAAGTCCTCGATTCGAGATAGATGGCGTGACCCTCCCGATGGATCGTCCCCTGCCCGGTCACCGGGAGCGAGGCGAAGTGCTCGTCGGCCTGGATCGAAGCGGCGAGCGCGCTCCACGGCTGCCCTTCGACGAGCGACTGGGGGAGCTCCACCATCTTTCGGAAGGCGCCATTCGCGCGGACGACGACGTCGTGGGGGTCGAGCTCGACGATCCCATCGACCGCGGACTCGAACACGGTGCGCAGGCGTTCCTCGGACTCGCGCAGGGTCTCGTTCGCGCGCTGGAGGCGTGACAGGGCCATGTCCGTCTCGCGGAGCGCGGCCTCCTTCTGATCGAGCGCGTCGTGGACCGCGCGCTGCGACTGCGTTCCCCGGACCTGGTTCACGAGGATGCGGAGCGCGACCGCGGCCGCCAGGAAGCCGATCAGGAGCGAGGCCTGGCGGTCGTCGATCACCGAGCTGCGCCTGTCGACCGCGACCAGGGCGAGGGCGGCGCTGGTCGCGGCGACCGAGACGGTCGTGAGGACGGCCCTGCCGTACCGCGCCGGATCCTTGCGCCGTTCGGTCACCCTTCGGGGGATGACGCTGACGAGCACCGCGACGAACAGGGCGGCGAACGCGATCGGCAGGTCGACCTCGGGCTGTCCGACCTCGAACGATGCGCCCAGCCACAGCTCCGCGAACCCGTAGACACCCAGACACATCCCGCAGACCCCGAGGAACATGCCGAGGTGCGCGACGTTGGGTCGCGCGAGCGCCAGGGCACCGTAGGCCGAGACGCCCGAGGCGATGATCAGCGCGAATTCCGCGGTCACGGCGCTCGCCGCGTCATCCGTCGCTTCCGGACGAAGGGACAGGAACAGCATCGTGCCGATCGCGGCGGTGAGCAGTGCGACGTCCGCCACGATCTCGCGCCGGTCCTCACGGGGCACGTGCTCGCGGAACTCGATCCCGACGGCGATCAGGAACAGCACGCCCGCCGCGAGGAACCCCACCTCGTACCAGCCGAGTCCCGGAGGATCGGATCCGGTCGCGTCGGTCACCAGGAGCGTGGCGCTCAGGGCCGCGATCGCCGCCATCCCCAGACCGAGCGACGGGGCGCTGCGCCACGCGCCGTGGTGCCGACTCCGGAGCAGGATCACGATCGACGAGAGGAGGCAGGAGCCCGTGACGACGGGGAACCGGATGTCTTCCGGGGAACCCAAACGGCTCGAGACCGCGTAGGCGAGCGCCACGCCGCCGCCCGCGACGAGGAGGACGAAGGGCGCGAACCATGGAGCCCTGCGCTGGGTCTGCGTGGACATCGTTCGAGCGACCATGATGAAGCAGCCGGGCCCGCGCCTCTATCACCCGACCGGGGCCAACCGGAGAACCGGCCCTAGGCCGTCCGGCGGGTATCGCCGTAGCCCGAGGTGACTAGTCCACGAGCCGTACCGTCGCGCCGGGCGCGGGGACGGCTACTCGATCAGGCGGCGTCGGAGCGCCTCGGCGACGGCCGCCGTTCGGTCCGAGGCGCCGAGCTTCTCGAAGATGTGTTCGAGGTGGGTCTTCACGGTGTCGGGCGAGAT